>Ga0310914_10001800_pt1 | contig 14061 bp, 11 predicted proteins | sample GREbulkMGAN108_FD_203450 | JGI IMG/M metagenome (GOLD analysis project Ga0310914, IMG submission 203450) | Lab enrichment of tropical soil microbial communities from Luquillo Experimental Forest, Puerto Rico - GRE.bulkMG.AN108 | ecosystem: Environmental > Terrestrial > Soil > Tropical forest >... | reverse complement strand
CGAGGACATGATGCGCCGCGTGCCTTCCGTCGAAAAGCTGCATGCGCTGACCGGATTCCGTCCGCAAACCAAGCTCGGGGAGATTATTGACCGCGTTGCTCTCCACCTGAGCGAAAAAAAGACCGCGTCCCGGCCGCGCGAGGTTTCTGGCACGCCCGCGTGAGCAGATCCTGTTCGCGTTTGGCGAAGCAACCTCGCTTTCTCGAACTAGAGTGAAGCAGCAGGGTCAGACCAGGCTGGCGATTCCGGTCAACAGCCGGGATTGTCCGGCAAAGACAGCAGGGAAAGCTGCCGGTTTTGTGGAACGCTTGAACGACGCAAAAACCTCATCGAATCGTCTGCGGAGATTCCCGCCGCAGGTATTGCTTTTGCTGCTGACCGTTTCGCTGCCCCTTTTGAATCCGTGGGTGCGCGGAGACGGCGTGGGCTACTATGCCTTTGCCCGCGCGCTGCTGCTCGAGCGCAACCTGGACTTTACCGCGGACTATCAGCACGCGAACCCGGGTTTCCGCGAGGCGCGCCTCGATTCCGACGGAAACCCGCGCGGTATTTTTCGCACCTCGACCGGCCATCTCGACAATCATTTTACGATCGGTCCGGCGATCCTGTGGGCGCCGTTTCTCCTGCTGGCTCACGGCGGAGTCTTGCTCGCGCGTCTTTTCGGCGCGCAGGTCTCGGCTGACGGTTTCTCGCTGCCGTACCTGCTGGCGATGGCCGTGGGCACGTTGCTCTGCGGCTTTCTGGCACTTCTGATTTCTTACCGCATTGCCTGCCGATTTGTGGCGGAACGCTGGGCATTGCTCGCGACGATCGCCATCTGGTGGGGCAGTTCGCTGCCGGTCTACATGTATTTCAATCCGTCGTGGTCGCACGCCCACTCTGCGTTCACGGTAGCTTTATTTTTCTGGTACTGGCTGCGCACGCGCGAATCGCGCACGGTGTCAGAGTGGTTCTGGCTGGGACTCATTGCCGGACTTGCGCTGAACGTCTATTACCCGAACGCTCTGGTATTGCTGCTGCTGGTTCCCGAGGCCGCTGCCTCCTACCGGGCGGCCAGGGAGAAGGTTGGCAACGCGCCCGGATTCGCCCGGCTGCTCAAAAACCACCTGCTGTTCTGCGCGGTCGCGCTGGTCGCGCTGCTCCCCACTTTCCTGGCCAAATATGCCATTTACGGCGGTGTGTTTGAAACCGGCTATCTTCCGATCGCGCAATGGAGCTGGAGCTCGCCCTGGTTTCTGGCTTTGCTCTTCTCCGCCAATCACGGCCTGTTTTCCTGGACGCCCATTCTGATTTTCGCCGTTGCCGGAATTTTCGTCTTGGTGCGCAGCGAGCGCCGCGTCGGGAGCTCCGTGCTCTGGGTCCTGCTTGCCTTTTACTACTTCATGGCTTCTTATCCCGATTGGCCGGGCATCTCATCCTACGGGAACCGCTTCTTTGTCTCGCTCACCGTTTTTTTCGTGCTGGGCCTAGCTTCGTTTCTCGAGCGGCTGGCATCGTTGTTTCGCGGGCGCCGCGCCGCTATGGCCTCGCTGACCGCCGGGGTGTGCCTTTTTATCGTGTGGAATTTGGGCCTCATCTTCCAGTGGGGAGCGCATCTCATTCCGGCGCGCGGCCCGGTGTCCTGGCACCAGGTCGCTTATAACCAGGTTGAGGTCGTTCCGAGACAGGCGCTCTCGCAACTCGATGTCTATCTGTTTCGGCGGAAAAAGCTTCTGCATCAGATCGAACAGCGCGATCTAGAGGAGCTTCGGCAGCCCGCGCGATGAGTTGGACCCGCTCCCTTGCGCAGAGCTTATTTTTCCCAGGCCTGGCGAACTCTCATCGCTTGATCCGCCCGAGCTGGGGTATCTTGCTTGGCGGGACTTTCGGCTGCGGCGGGGGGCAGGGTCTGTTGCGACTTCGCCTGCGGCCTGCGACAGGGGCCTCATACACTTGCACATTCTGATCACCGGCGGAGCCGGCTTCGTGGGATCCGAACTCGCCATCCGCCTGACCGAAAAAAACCATCGCGTGGTGGTCATGGACAATCTTGTTCGCCGCGGCAGCGAATCGAATCTGGACCGCCTGGCCCGCCATGGCGTCCGGTTCGTCCACGGCGACGTACGCAATCCCGAAGACTTTGAGAATCTTCCCGCCGGCATCGAATTCCTGGTCGACGTGAGCGCGCAGCCCTCGGTGGTTTCCGGCTACAGCAACCCGGTCTTCGACATCACCAACAATTCGCTCGGTGTAATCCGCGTCCTTGAATTCGCGCGACGCCACCGCTGCCCGATGATTTTCTTCAGCACCAACCGCGTTTACCTCGTGGACCGCCTGCTCGAGCTTCCGCGCCGCGAGGCGGCCACGCGCATCGAATGGGACGCAGCAGTTTGGAACGGGCTTCCGCCAGCAGCCCGTCCTCGCGGCTTCGATCCGGTTCATGGCGTTTCCGAGGAATTCGCCGTGGACGGAGGCCAGCGCAGCGTCTATGGTCTCAGCAAACTCATCGCGGATCTTTCCTGCCAGGAATACGCGCGCGCTTTCGACATGCCGCTGGTCATCAACCGTTTCGGCGTCATCGCCGGCACCGGTCAATTTGCAAAACTCGATCAAGGATGGGTGGTTTGGTGGGCCATAGCGCACTATTTCAGGCTGCCGCTGCAATACATCGGCTGGAACGGCAAGCAGGTCCGCGACATTGTCTTCTTGGACGACGTTTGCGCTCTGGTCGAACTTCAGATGGCAGAGATCGGCCGCTTCCGCGGCGACGTCTTTAATTTGGGCGGGGGCGCCGCCAACTCGCTGTCACTGCGCGAAGCCACGCGCTTGCTGGAGTCGCAGCTCGGCCACGGTACGGAGATCACCGTCGAGGATTCGCTGCGCAAGGGTGATTTGCCGATCTATTTCACCGATAACCGCAAAGGCGCGCAGCAACTGGATTGGCAGCCGCGGGTTTCTTTGCAGCAGGGATTCGACAGGATTTTGCGCTGGATTCGCGCCAACGAAGACCAGCTCAGAAAGCGTTACATCTTATCCTAGGGCGCGCTTGTCGCTTATAGGGAAAAGAACTGTCCCAGCCGTGATTTCTTTCGGGCCGTCGCATTTTCCTTTCCAGCCAGCTGCCCCGCAATCTTGGCGAAGCCTTCCGTCAACGGATCTCCGTCCTTCACCACGGGAACGCCTAGTACGGTCGCTTCCGTCACCTGTTTGAAGTTGTTGGGCAATCTTGCGAATACCGGCATCTTCATGGTGCTTTCAATATGCGCCAGGGCTTCTTCGTCGCTGCGGTGCCAGCGGTTGATCACCAGCCGGACCTGATTCGACGCCACTCGCAGATTGGACAGCGCCCGCAGATGCTTGTCGAGCTTCGCCAGCCCGGGCAGATCGGCTTCCGAAACCAGCAGGACTTCGGCTGCCTGTAAGATCCGCTCCCACTCGGAGGAATAGAAGGCGCCAAGATCGATCACCACATGATCAAAGCTCTGCTGCGCCACTTCCACCATGCGCTCAATCACCGGCAGCGATCCTTCGCGCCAGTCCTCGAGCCGTGCCGCGCCGCAGAGCACCTCTAAGCCGCTCTTATGGGAGGCGAGCAACCCTTGAAACAAAGTCGCGTCCAGGCGTTTCACATTTTCGAGCGCGTCGCGAACCTGAAATCTCGGCTTCAAATCGAGTAACGCTGCAACGTCTCCCATGGGACGGGACAAGTCCAGCAGAACCGTCTTTTTTCCCGGAATGCGCGCCAGTTGCACGGCCAGATTCACGGCCACCGTGCTCGTGCCCACTCCACCCTTGGTTCCCAAGGCGACCATCAGCCTTCCGGCGCCCATTTGCTTCACAGGCTGGGCACTTTCGCCCCTGAGCCTGGCCAGCAGGCTTAGAACCTCCACGCGGTTATAGGGCTTTTGCAGGAAATCACGGACGCCCGACCGCATCGCCTGCAAGAGGAACTCCGGATTTGTTTCGAACTTTGCCGTGCAGGCGATGATATGAACGGAAGGCCGCAGCTTGCTCAATTCCTGCGCGAGAGCGAACTCCGATCCCATTCCGGCCGAGAGGTCGAGGAACACCACGTCCGGAACATCTTCCGCATGCTGCAGCTTGAAAGAACTCCGACCGCCCCATTCTTCGAGGCTCTTGATGAGTCCGGTGTGCTCGAGAATCGCGCGGAGTGTGGAATTGTCTACCGGATCGCTACCGGCCATGGCAGCGCTAAGCGCCGGGCCGGGCAAAGTCATCTCCTGAGAGGCCGTGAAGGGCGCGGCGTCCATCAGGGTCACGGCGGAGGAGGGCTGTTCTCTGTGCATGCCCACAAAGTTAAGCGCGCCGCTCGAGGGGCAAAATAGGGCTCCCGTACCAGCCCCTTCGACCACGGTACTACCTGCCCTTAGGACTTGCGGTGTGTACGCTTTCGCGTCTTTTTCCGGGTCGGCCAGGTTAGCGGCAGAGCGCCTCGATCAGCGTCTCTTTCTTTTTTTCCGCCAGGGCGGTCAACCCGTCGAGCGAGGCGAAATACCCGGCCGCAGCGGCGGCCGCGAGTACGGTGAATACCTCGGCCGGAAGCCACGGGCTATCGAGCCACTGCCCGGACAACAAAACCAGGGCGCTGATCCCACCCATCACGAGTTGCACGCCAAACATCAGGAATACCGACATTCCGGAGTTGCGTTGCCCCTGCATCCGTCCGAACTCCATCTTTTTGGGGAACTGGATCGAAGACCAGTTGGCAATCGTGAGCTGGCCGATCACCGAAAAGGCCACGGCTATCAGGGTTGCCACCATGACGGGATTGCTCGGAAAGCCCACGCGGAATCCCACAAGCAGTACGCAGAAAGAGATCTCGATCAGGACGATCACCACCGTCATGAGGTTCTTTCCGAGCAAAACCTCCCGGAATCGTACCGGCGCCATGAAGTAGGTCTGGATGCCGCGGCTTTCGTGCGCGAAGGCGTTGTAGGAGGGTGCGACCAGGATCAGAACCAAGTAAGCCATCATGCCCGGAAAAAACATGTCCGGCGCAATGCCGCGCTCGAAGGGCCCGGAGCGCCCGCCCCCGAATTGCATGCTGAAAAAGAAGACCATCAGCGGCGGTATCACCAGCGAGAAGAACAAGAAGGTATTGCGTTTCAGGTAGTTCAATTCCTTGCGGAAAACCGCTCCCACCTGCGGCGGCAGAAAGCCCAGCGAATCACGATCGTCTCTGGCCTCGCAGGCGTCAGCCTTGGCCGGCCGTTCGGGGGCCGCGCCCTCGCTGCTTTCCTCGCCCGCATACAGCCGCGCGTACCGGTGCCACAGGAGCAGGCTTGAGAGCGCGACATAAGCTGCCAATCCTGCCAGCTGAAGCGCGGCCGGCAGCCACTGCTCTTCGCTCGATTTCGCCACCAGGTTTCCGGCAAAGGCCGACGGCAAGAGCCACAGGTACGGCAGCACTCTCCCGGCCACGGCTTTTACCTCGGCGCCGTGCTTTTGCACCATGGGGTTGAGGAATTGCAGCGAGATCATGCTCAAGATGAAAACCGTGAACATCACTTCCTTGGCGCGCCGCTTCGACAGTACCTTTTCGAGCCAGGCTCCCAGGAGCCGCTCGACGGTCGTATTGAACGCGGCGAACAACACGCACGCCAGCAACATGGCCGGAGCCGCGCCGGGCTCGGAGGCCAGCGTCCCCGCGATCATCGCTCCCATCCAGATTACGGCGGCAATGGCCGCGGCGTCCGCCAGCCCGTAGACCAGTCCGAGCACATAAAACGCGGAAAAACTCAAAGGAAAACGCAAAAGCGACCGGAAGGAAAATTGCACCGCAAACCCGGCGAGCAGGATCGGAAACAGCTGCCACCAAAGGAGCAGACCCAGAAAAATCAGCCCCAGGTAGGGCTGGTGATGAGCTTCGAAAATGTATTTCGTGCCGGCGAATAGCGCCAAGGTTACGCCGACGACCAGAATGGAACTGAAAAAGCCGGAGACCACGACGCCCAGCAAGTCCATGCGCCGGTTCTTGTTGCGCAAGCCGTTGCGCAGGGAACGCATGCGCAACCAGGCCACCAGCCGCAATTGCTCGAAGAGGCTGGGCAGCGGCGGCCGTTCCGGCTCTTGCCTGAAAGCGTCTTCCCTGCTCACGTCAGCCAAGTCAGCTCCTCGACTTGCGGCCGCTCGGCGCCTTCGCCGACCACCGACAGAAAGATGTCTTCGAGCGTCACGGTCTCGCCTTCGGTGTTCGGCACGCCCGATCGCAACTGTTCGAGCGAACCTTGCGCCACCAACCGCCCTCGCTTGATGATGGCCACGTGGCTGCATAGCCGCTCAACAATTTCCAGCACGTGCGATGTCAGGAAGATGGTTACGCCGCGCTCCGTCATCCTGCCGAGCAATTCCTTCAACGCGCCGGCCGCGAGCGCGTCCACTCCCTCGAACGGCTCATCCAGAAAAAGAATGCGCGGTCCGTGAATCACCGCCGCCGCCAGCGCCAGTTTCTTAGACATGCCATGCGAATAATCGGCGATCAGCGTGCGCGAGCGGTCGGCCAGCTGCATGAATTCCAGGAGTTCCTCGCCGCGCTTCCGGGTGGTTGCCTTGTCCAGCCCGTACATTCTCCCGACAAATTCGAGGTACTCCGGCCCAGTGAGCCTTTCGAATAGACCCATGCCTTCCGGCACCACTCCGATCTGCCGCTTCACTTCCACCGGGTGTCGGGCGAAGTCTATGCCCAGCAGCGACACGCGCCCGGCCGTCGGAAGCAGAAGGCCGGTAAGCATCTTGATGGTCGTGGACTTCCCCGCGCCGTTCGGCCCCAGAAACCCGAAGAACTGTCCGGCTTCGACCTCGAGGTCGATACCGTCGACCGCGACCAGTTCGCCGAAACGGCGCGTCAGTTTCTCGGTGGCAATGGCGATCTCAGGCATCGGTCCCTGGCTCCTCCTGTGAAGGGGACAAGACTGAACTGTAGCATGACCGGGAGTAACAACTGCGCAACCGTTGCCTGAACAGAAGTAACGCGCGGAAACGGGCTTACGAGCGCTTGGCCATCGTCGTGCCGCTGGCGGTGCTGAGATTTTCGCGGGTCGGCAGAGCGGCCAAAACCGCCGGAAGCTCCACGCGAAAGACCGCGCCGCCCTCCTGGCCGTTGTAGCACAGGATTTTCCCGCCGTGTTCCTGCACGATGCCGAAACAGATACTTAATCCGAGCCCGGTACCCTTGCCAATAGGCTTGGTGGTGTAGAAGGGGTCGAAAACTCGATGCGGCTCCTTGATCCCCGGCCCCGAATCGGAGAACGAAATCACCACGTTCGCGCGATCGCGCATGGTCTTGATGGTCAGCGTCCCGCCGCCGCTGTGCGAGTCCATGGCGTCAACCGCGTTGTTGATGATGTTGAAAAACACCTGCATCAGCTGGTTGCCGTCGCCCCGCACACCGGGCAAGACGGATTCGAGCTTCATCTCAATTTTGGCGCCGGAGTGCTTCAGGTCCAGCGCGCGCAGCTGCACGGCATTGTTCACCACGGTGTTCAGATCGAGCAGGGTACGCTCGGCGGGAACCTGTCTGGCAAAACTCAGCAGATTCCCGACCAGCGTCTTGGTGCGGCGCGCCTGATCGCGAATCTTTGCCGCCACGCCGCGCGTTTTTTCGGGAAGAGTCGCGTCGTCGGCCAGTAAATCGGAATATCCGAGAATCGCCGTCAGCGGGTTGTTGATTTCGTGCGCTGCTCCCGCCGCCAGTTGCCCGAGCGAAACTAGCTTTTCCGTCTGCACCATCTGCGCCTGCAGGCGCTGCAGATTTTCGACCGACTGTTCGGCCCGGGCCAGTAGTCGCGCGCGATCGCCGTCGGCCAGATGTTGGCGCAGGAAGACCAGCACGCCAAGGGGAACCGCCGCCACCAGCACGGTCAGCAGCCGAAACTCGCGCACCGCCGCACCATCGTGTGAAAACTTCAGCGTGTAGATGGCGAAAGCCGGCAGGGAAATGACCGCTGCGAGCGCCAGCCGCGAGGGTACCGTGCTCTCGGCTTTCTTCTCGCTTTCCGCGGAAACCTCGGCGGCATCGTCGAGCAGCGCCTGATTCTTGTAGGCGATCAATCCCGCGGCGGCAAACCAAAGAAACGATGCCACCAAGGGCAAATCGTAAAGGCTGCCGGTATGGTATTCCTTGAGGCCGATACCGACGTTGATGATCAGCGAGGACAGCATGTACATCACGTCGGCGCCGAACAGGTGCGCATAGACGGTGCGCCAGGCGGTGCGGCTTTGCAGCCAGAGAACGCCGAACCAGACTACCGTCACCAGGTTCTGAATGTTCGTGACGACGTCGTAGGTGAAGTTGTATTGGCCGAGTGATGGCTCCGCGTACATCCACGGCAGCACCACGAATGCATACAGAAAGACCCACCAGGAAAGCAAAAGGACGAAGTCCAGGTAGCCGAAGCGAAGCTGCATTTCACTGCGCCGGAGATGGGGCCTGAGGGCCAGAGCGGCCATGAGCGGAACGCCGCGCAGGAAGAAAATGATGTCACCGGCGTACAGGTCCGGCAGGGACTGGTGCAGATACACTTCGTAGTACGTCCACTGGAACTGGCCGATCATCCACAGCGTGCAGGACATGGCGGTCAGCATCCAAAAGACATTGCGGCGCCAGTGCGGCGTACCGGCGTTCAGAAGAAGCCCGGCGTTCGCCAGCAGCGGCACCAGGCACTGCACGATGTTCGCAAATGCGTTCAGCGTCTCTCCCTGCGGAAGGCTCAAGGAAAGAACGGCGTAGACGCCCAAGACGGTTAGAGACACCGCCGCAATCCATACATATGTGCGGGAAGAGGCCATGCTTTCTGGTTATTTTAGTTGGTCGCTTCGGGCATCCGGCTCAACTTGTCGTAAACGATGGCCAAAACGTTACCGAGGCTTGAGGCTCGGCATCGCGCCGGGCCCTGAGCCGCTTCTCCAGCCGACCTAAATACCTCAATTCCGGGCGCGAGGCCGCTTCCGTGCGTCGAGCCTGGTGCGGACCATGCGCTCGAGAAAGTAGCCGAGGACGAAGAGTACGGCATAGCTGGCGAGACGATAGGTGAGGCTTACATAATCGCCGTCCTGCAGATCGAGCAGCATGCGCTGAACGGAGAGCAGGTTCATGACCGGCCCGAGAAAGCCCAGTAGCGCCATGCCGGCAACAGCGGCAAGGACGCCCACCAGAGCCACCAGTAGGAAGACCGTTTTGAAGACCCCGGGATTGGTATGGAGTCTCTTTTCGACCTGCTGGCGATCGCGCGTTTCCCCAAGCCACCGGCTGCCGAGGCGGGATTCGAATTCCCCGACAAACGCGGGGTCTGCCAGCGGAGCCGGAATCTCCATTTGCCGCAGGCGGCTCCGTTCGTCGCGGCAGGCCAGGAAAATTTGCCCCACTTTGCCGTGCAGTTCGCGGTACTTCGCAACGGCTTCCACGCCAAAGAGCCGGGCTATGCGCTCGTTCTCCTGGTCGCCATCGCCGCTCTCTTGCCCCGGCCGAACCAGCGTGGCGCGGCTAACTTGATCCCATCGCACCGTCTCGGTTCTCTCGCGAGCGAGAGTTTTCTGACGGAATGTGATGCCGCCATCGTCCAGTTGCACCGTAACCGAGAAGGGTCCCGCATCGAAGTGGAAGCTAGCGCTCATAAGCGGGCGGCTTTCCTCCTTGGGCCTGCTGATTGTAGTTGAACTAGGAGGCTCTCTAAAAGAGCGCGACGACCGGCACTGTTTTCCGTAGGCGGCAGAGTTGCGGAGGGGATCTTTGCTAGTTCTTTTCGTGCCGGTGATAGAGATCGGCGACTGAATAGGTGAGGCCAGAAAAGAGCGTCACCCGGGGAAGCTGTCCGTAGGCCGCCACATACATGCCGCCGTCAAGGACAAACCGCGACGATACACTGTAGATTACCGCTCCCATAAGCGTCATGGTGGCAGGATTCGCCAGATTGGTCCAGCTGAAGCCGGCGATCTCGGCGGTTACGCCAAGCTTGCCGCGCACGGGATGAGAGTAGGCCAGCGCCGTAAAGTAGTTGCGGTCGAAGCCGTGCGCGCTGGGACGGCCGACCCATTGCACGGTTTCGTTGAAGTCGAAGTGATGCCGGCGGAAGTCTTTGCTGAGAAGCACTCCGGCGGAGTGACCCATGGCGCCAACCCCGACGCCCGCCGTAGCGGTCGGAATGGTGGCGGTGTAGAGCGCCGCGAAAGTGGGCCTCGAGCCTTTCTGTCCAAATATCCTGTATTTGAAACCCGCGCCCGAATCTCCCGTGCCGGCGACGCCCGCATCGCGCTCGATGGGATTATTGGCAAAACGAAGCTCCAGGTTTTTCGTTGCGCCGAACTTCAGCAAACCGTTAATGTTCTGATGGCCGTCGGCCAATTCAAAGCCATATTCGATCTCGAATACTCCGGCTTGGACGGATTCAGCGGTTGTCGAAAACGTCGGGCGATTGGGCACCGCGCTGATTTGATCGGTCAGGCCTGCGGCCTGCGGCCGCGGGGCCGGGGCTGCGGGTGCGTCCCGGCGGTCAGGCGCTTGTGCGCGACAAGCAAGGCCAAGAAAAAGCGAGGCCCAGCACAATGGCAGTGCGAACCTGGTGATCCGGCGAAGCATGGAAAGCCTAGCCTAGCAGCTTCCTGGTCTCGGTTTTGTTCCAATTTTGTTGACGCTCCGAGAATGTCAAGCCAATGGAGCCTTGGTGCTTAACGCTTCATGCCCCTAGGGCAACTGTGTTCGCAAATCAGGATTTCTTACCTGACTTGGCGGGCGGAGTAAGCGGGTGCGTGCGGTTGAGATACCACTGCTGGCCGATGCCGACGACACTGCTGGTCAAGATATAGACCGCAAGGCCGCTGGAGATCGGGAAGACCAGGAACATAACGGCAAAAGAGATCGGCATGAACTTCATCATCATCTGCTGCTGAGGATCGGTCGTGGTCATCGGCGTCATTTTGGACGCGATATACATGGCCAGAGCCATGACGAAGGGCAAGGCGTAGTAGTGGTCGGGCGCCGAGAGGTCTTTGATCCACCCAAACCATGGTGCGTGGCGCATTTCGATGGCCGAGTTGAGTGCGCGGTTAAGGCCAAACCAGATGGGCATTTGCGCAAAAGCCTGCAGGCATCCGCTAACCGGATTGACGCCTTCGCGCTGATAAACGGCCATCACTTCCTGGTTCATCTGGGCTTTGCGCGGGTCGTTGATCTTGTACTTCTTGTAGCGCTCCTGAATCGCTTTGATTTCCGGAGCGACGCGCTGCATTTTCATCGTCGTCTTGTAGCCGGAGATGCGCAGCGGGAAAAGCAGCATGTTGACCACCAGCGTGAGAACAACGATGGCCCAGCCCCAGTTGGGAATATAGCCATGCAGCCACTTCAGCGCGTGAAACAGCGGGTCGGCGATGATTTCAAGCCACCCGAAGTTCACAAGCGACTGCAACGGCGGGTTCATTTTCTTCAGGTCGTCGTAGTCCTTGGGGCCGACGTAAATGCGCATGGCCGACGGTTCGGCGGAGCTGGCTACGGCCACTTGCGCGACCGGCTCGGCTTTATCTTCCTGCTTGCCGTCGCTGCCCGTTACCTTGGCGCTGTGCCAGGTTTTCCAATAGCGAGTTTCGATGGAGCCCCGAGGCGCGCCGGCTGGCGCAAGTAACGCGACGGCAAAATAGCGGTCTTCTATGCCGGCCCAATCCTTGCCCCCTTGCCAGACCGAGGGTCCCCACTTGCCGCCGTCTTCGAGCTTCTTGTGCGGGAAGCTGTTGAGCTTGCCGGCTTCGCTGTAATACACGTTTACCGTTTCGACCGGGATTGGGTTGGTGACCGTGGTGTCGCCGAAGCCGCCGAGCCAGGAGAGGCCCGCGGTGATGGGCTTGCCGTCCAGCTTGGCCGATACTTCGACGCCTACGACGTAGGAATCGTCGAAGTGGAAATGCTTGGTTACTTCAAGGTGGCCGTCGCTCCAGGAAAAGTCGAGTTCGGCGGGAGCGGTGAGGGCTGCGGGAGCGGATTTATTCTTCGAAGCGGCGACGAAAAGACCGTTGTTGGCGGATTGATCGAGCTCGTTGTTGCTGAGCGCCACGCTGAGCGGCCAGGCGTTGAGCTCGTTTCCGGCCTCGGGATGGACCAGGTCGAGCGTGCGAGGCGGTTTGGCGTCGTCGCGATATTTCTTGAGCTGCCAACTCTTGACCACGGCGCCGCGGTTCGAGAATTCGACGCGGTAGAGGCTGTTTTCAATAACGATGGGGCGCTCGCTCGCTTCGCCCTTGACCGCGGCCGGAGGCGCTGCGGTCACTTTTGTGACTGGAGGCGGTGGTGTATTGGGCGCGGCGGATTGCCCTGGTGTGGGCGGTGCGCCTGTTTGCGATTGGCCGCTCTGCGGCGGGGTAAGCTGCGGCTTGGGAGCGAAAAACTTGGCCCAGACGACAATGACCGCCAGCGAGAGTAGGGAAGCTACCAGGAGTCGAAGCTGCGGGCTAAGGCCGGGCTCGTTTTTATTGGGGTTTTGCGGGATGGGTGAATCGCTCACAGAGGCGTTCCGTCCTTCGTTGCCGCGATGTGGCTCGTCGAGTGCAGTGCCGCAGCGTAAGTTGAGTTTTGTCCGTGGTCCTGAGCTTCAGAAGAATTCTCCGGAACCGGGTCGTAGCCGAATCTTCTGGAGAGGGGATGGCAGCGCGCGAGGCGCTTCATGCCGAGCCACATGCCGCTCAGGACGCCGAAGCGTTCGATGGCTTCGTAGGCGTATTGCGAGCAGGTCGGCTCGAAGCGACAGGCTCCGGCAAACAGTACGGAGAGGTAGGATTGGTAGCAGCGCAGCGCAAAAAGAGCCCCGCGAACCGCGAGGGACGGCGCAGGATACCAGCTCATGGAGTTTTCAGCAGCTTCAGAAGCTCTGTCGTCAGAGCAGCCGAAGGCGCCGTCGCCACATTGGCCTTGGGGTGAATGACGATGTCCCATCCTGTGGATATCTCCTGGCGGTGCAGGCGAATCACTTCGCGAATGCGCCTGCGAATGCGATTGCGCACTACCGCGCCGCCGAGAGCGCGCTTGATGCTGAAACCGAAGCGGCTCTCTGGCAGATCGTTCGCTTTCGAGAAAACGGTGAAGTGGGAATTGGAACGGCGCTTCCCATGACGGTAGACCGCGTCGAAGTCCGCCTTGCGCGCCAAGCGCACGGAAGGCGGATACGTCAGCCCGGACTTATTCGGGCGTGAGGCGATGGCGTCCCTTCTTGCGGCGAGCCGCCAGTACCCTGCGGCCGCCTACGGTCTTCATGCGCGAACGGAACCCGTGCGTCTTGGCGCGGCGGCGTTTGCGCGGTTGGTATGTGCGCTTTGGCAAAGCAATCCCCCTCTATTGGATACGTCGGGCGACGCGCAGGAATTTCAAGCGCACGTCACACAGGCCGCCTCGAGCGGCTAGATCCGAACTATCAAGTCTACTGGTGGTTGGCGCGAGGGGTCAAGAAACAGTGGGGGTAGCTTCTAGGGAGGGTAAAAGTGTTACACCCGCTCGCATTCGCTTTAACAATCTGGTGGTTTGTCGCTAACGTGCTTGCGCAACGATTCTAGATAGGTCCTGGAGAGGCGATGAGCCTTGTGTATCTTTTGCCGTTGATGAACAGTGTTGGCGTGGACTCTACGTTGAGTGCAGCACCTTTTTCGGTTTCATGGCGAACCAATTCGCTTATATCAGAACTTTGACAACTATTGAAGTCCGAGAGATTAAGCTGGAGGCGCTGCGCGAGAGTATCGAGTGCTCCCTCGGATTTGACTTGATCTTGATTCTCGAATAGCGAAACTGTGTATTCCCAGAATTTGCCCTGGCGAGCACGCGCCGCCGATGATCAGAATATGCAAGTTTTGCTCCTGACGAGACTCCGGTTTTCGGTGAGTATAGTAATCTTACAAGACCCGAAAAATACTAGAAGCTATTGCACAACCCTCCGTAAGACAATCATGAAGCAGGCGATATGAAAAAAGGCTCGATAGATCGTGAGCGAACGATCGTAGCGAACCACCAGACGGCGGAAATTCCCCAACCAGGCGAACGTCCGCTCGACCATCCAGCGCCGTTTGTAGCGTCGAAGAACGCGACCATCTTGG
>Ga0310914_10001797_pt1 | contig 14067 bp, 15 predicted proteins | sample GREbulkMGAN108_FD_203450 | JGI IMG/M metagenome (GOLD analysis project Ga0310914, IMG submission 203450) | Lab enrichment of tropical soil microbial communities from Luquillo Experimental Forest, Puerto Rico - GRE.bulkMG.AN108 | ecosystem: Environmental > Terrestrial > Soil > Tropical forest >... | reverse complement strand
GCATTCGCGCGCAACGTCACGCCAACATCAAGCCGGAGTGAACCGGCGCGGGGACGCTAATCCAGCCGCACCGCTTGCCCGGTCGCGACCGCGCGCTCGATGGCGTAAGTCGTTTTCAGGTTGAGCATCGCTTGCTCCGGCGTGGCATGCACACTCGGTCGGCCAGTCGACAAGAAGTCGAGCCAAGCGCGCGTTTCGTTCCCGAGCGGGCCCCAGAAATCGCCGACCGCCCAGTCGCCGGCCGAGTTGCTGCCAAGAAACGCCAAATTGACGTTTGCCGGCAACGCATAGCTGATGGCGTAAGACTGGACCTCGACCGGCACGAACTCGTGTCGCGGCACCTTGGCCATTGCCCTGAGAACTCGCTCGTCCAGCGCAGTCTTGCCAAGCTCGGCGGCAATGTGTTCGGCTATCGCCCTGATTGCCGCTACCATCTCTCGTCGTTGTTCCTCAAAGAATTTCGCGTTCATAAAACGCCCGCCTTGGCCCGACGCTCATCGGGTCCGCCGGCGCCGAGGATCGCGGCTCGTTTCGCGCTGTTGGCGATGACCGGCTCCGAAGCGGCGGCAATGATGTTGGGCTCGATCACAGAAACAATATGGGAGATGTCCCCTGCCGATGTCGACTGTGTTGGACCTTCGACAGCGGCCGGGAAACGCTCACGAATCGTTTTCCGGAAATCAATGAGTCGCCCAGCCAGCACTGGTCAAAAAGCCCACGCAGAACCAGACGCCAACCTGGTAAAGGTTGATTTTGGAGGGCATGTTCGATTTTCCTCGTGGTTACGCGGATGCTTATTTTGTTGACGCCATCAAGTATAATGACCTCAAGTCGAAATCGGCGTTTTTGGCGCGCGAGAGCATGTAAACATCTTGCGTGACCTCGACGCTCTTCTGAATTCGCTCGTTAATATCGATCGAGATAGCCTCGTCGCGATTCTAACTTCAGAGGCCGAGGCCGCCGAACGATTGGCGAATTCTATTCGCACGCGCACCGGCACGCAGCGCCTAAAACGACAGCAGGCGGTCGAGCTCGCCGCGCGATCAACCGGATTTTGCTTTTTTTCCGGCATGACGAAACCGGGCCGCACATGTCGGACGCCGATCTCGCTCTTTGCAAATCTCTTGAGCGCAAGCTGATCATCCGTGGGTAATTCTGGTCCTCGTTGCGACCAACTCGTTCAATTATTCGGGCACCTTACATTTTGTTGCGAGAGAGGCACAAAAATGATGTTTACAATAGAGTTCTTCCGCATTCGCAAAGAGGACAATGCGCGCGCCATGCTCGATCGCATTACGCACATCGCGTCGGATCTGGAGAGTGCAAAGGTCAAAGCCAAGTCGCTCTTCGAAACTTTGAATATGCCTCAAAACCCTGATGGCTTGCGGATTTTGGACCAGTATGGGCATGAGGTGTTCTTTTGGACGCCGAGGACGGAGGGTTCCTAGAGACCCGGATGGTGAGGATCGCGTTCCGTCACTTATTGTGTGCGAGGCTTTTTTCCGTGCGATTAGTGCATACATATTTCATTCATGGCGCTCAAAAATTGAGGAGTCGCCATGGGACAAAAAACTGAGCGCTTTGAAGTGTACTTTGGCACGTCTATTTTGACGGCGCTGGACGAGTGGCGCCGCAGACAGCGTAATCTTCCCTCGCGGGAAGTGGCGATCCGATTGCTCGTGGAACGCGGTCTTGCTGACAGCACAACAACTGCTGCGCGTCAGCTCCGCAAAGGAGGCAGGCGCAAGGCAGCCGAAATGGCAAGCCGGGAAATCGATCGCCTCGGCGACCAATCCGTGACTAATGAGGAACGCACGCGGCGAAAACGCCGCCTCATCAAGGGACCGCCGGAATTTCGCGACGTTCGCGCCAATCGACCAAAAACTAAAAATTGAAGCATTCCAGGACCGTGATTCGCGTTGGCGACCGTTCAGCTTCGGGTCGCCATTGCGCGCGTGCCGAGCGCCTGATCGCTAGACGGTTGAGATGGGCTCGAATTAACGAGACAAGACTATGAGGAAGGACGTCCAAGAGGCACTAGAAAGCGCTATTGCCGAATTTGAAAAGCGGCAGCAGGCCAAACAAAAGCGATTGCGTGAACGCGAAAGGTTCGATACCGACTGGGCTCGAATACGAACTGCTGTTGTGCTCCCCGCCCTCGAAGAGATCGCGGTACTATTGAGGAAAGCAGGGTGGCAGTGCGAAGTGCGCGCTGGAGATAAAGACCCAGGCGTGCATTTCACGGTCTATCGGGGGGCGACGGCCGGCGTGAGCGGAGGTGAAAAACCTTTCATGACCTACCAACCAGAAAAGCAAAACAACACTGTATTGGTCAATTTTGCAACGAGAGCATCCGCTGCACCTGTGGGCAGCTTTGACTTAAACAAAATCACCGAAGATTTTGTTCAAACAGAAGCGACTAAGTTCTTTGCGCGCGTTGCCTCGGAAATCGGTTAGCTGAAACGACGGCGGCGCTGCACACAGCCTAGGTCACTAGCGGACATTGAAACGAGCGAACGCTACCACGGCCGCTGAGTAGCCGGAAGCAAACCACTCACCCGCCATACGATCGCGCGAGTTGACATCGGCCGCGTTCCCCCGTTGCCTGCACGACCTTGCAACTCGCCCGGCCAGAGGGACCGTTTCCATGCTCGTGATCACAGGCGGATTGGTGCATTCGGTCTCTACGGCGCGCGGCGAGCCGCGCGACATCGTCGTCGAAGGCGATGTTATCGCCGACATTGTCGCGCCCGGGGCAGTGAGGAACGCCAATGCCGAAGTTATCGACGCCAGCCGCCGCCTGATCATTCCCGGCCTGATCAACGCACACACCCACAGCCATGGCGGCCTGTCCAAGGGCGTCGGCGATCGCTGGGAACTCGATCTCCTCCTCAATGCCGCGCCATGGATCGGCGGCAGCCGCTCTCACGAGGACAAGCACCTCTCGGCGCTCATCAATGCCGTTGAGCATGTCGAGAAGGGCTCGACTGCCTGCTACGACCTGTTGTTCGAGTTTCCGGCGCCAGCCATCGAAGGCATGGAGGCGGTGGCGAACGCCTATGCCAAGGTCGGGCTGCGCGCGGTGATCGCGCCCATGGTTGCCGACCTCACCTTCTACCAGGCGGTGCCCGGCCTGATCGACGCGCTGCCCGACGATGCGCGCGACCGCGCCAGCAAGATGCGCATGGGCGGTGCCGACGCAACCGTGGCCGCGCTGCGCCGGCTCGCCGCGACTTGGTCGCACCCGCGCGACCGGCTGCGGCTCGGCATCGCGCCGACCATCCCGCACCACTGCACCCGCGAATTCATGATCGCGTGCCGTGACATCGCCCGCGAGCATGATCTGGCCATGCAGACCCATGTGAGCGAGGCGAAATACCAGGGCGTGTCGACCTTCAAGATGTTCGGCAAATCGACGGTTGAGGTGATGGACGCATGCGGGCTGGTGGGGCCTTGGTTCTCCGCCGCGCATGCCATCTGGATCAGCGACACCGATATGGACCTGCTCAGCCGCAAGGGCGCCCAGGTGTCGCACAACGGCGCCGCCAATCTGCGGCTCGGGTCGGGCATCGCGGCGGTCCGCGAATACATCCGCCACGGCGTCACCGTCGGCATCGGCACCGACGGCTCAGCCTCGTCCGACAACCAGAACATGTTCGAAGCGATGCGCGCTGCCGCCTTCGTCTCGCGGGTCCGCGGCCTGCCGCCGGCCGACTGGGTCTCGACGGCCGAAGCCTTCATCATGGCGACCGAAGGGTCGGCACGGGTGCTGGGTATGGGGGACTTCATCGGCAGGATTGCCAAGGGTTACAAAGCCGACCTCGTGCTGCTCGACCTCGACCACGTCAATTTCGTGCCGCTCAACAACGCCACCAACCAGATCGTGTTCACCGAGAACGGCGGCGCCGTCGACAAGGTGCTGATCGGCGGCAAGCTCGTGGTCACAGGCGGCCGTGCCATCGGCATCGACCGCGCCGCGCTCGCGGCAAAGGCGCAGGCCGCGGTGGAGCGCCTCGCCGCGCTCAACGCCGATGCCCGGCGCTTCGCCGAGCGCATCGAGCCCATTGTCTCGAACTTCTGCCGCGGTCTCGCCGACGACGACATGATGCACCGGCTGCGCCGCGATCTCGGCCGGCCCGACGCCCGCTGCGTCCATTGCGGGAAACCACCACACGGGTAGGGCGTGGCGAGTGCGAGCGCCAGGTGGAAACGCTCAGACATTGAAACGGTCTCGCGCAGCTCACGCGCCGACAACCGCAATTTTCATCATGATGGACGCCGCTTTATAGGTCGAGAACGCCTGGCGGTCCGCCCCCGTGACTTCAACTGCCGGTGACGGCATGTAGCGCAAATTGCGCTACGGGGCCTTGCTGCGAATTGCACCACGACAGTTGCGTAAGGCGTCGCCGCCGATCAACGCGCCGGATCTTTCTCAGCAATGTCGTCCGGGACCGCGATTGGATCTCGTCCTGGATCCTCGCTTCGCTGGCGCCGAGCGGGTGGAGAGCCGCGCAACTCAGCTTCAAGCCGGCGAGTTAGCTTCTCTAAATTATGCTGGAGGTTCTTCACGCCCGGCTCCGCAAATGGTTCTCGCGTGGGCCGGGAAACGCTCAGACATTGTTTTCCGAAATCCAATAGGTGCCTCTCTTTTTTTAATCCAATAGGTGCCTCTCTTTTCGGCATACGCGGATATTGCCGGGCGCGGTCACCGAGACATATATCGATCATGACAGTCCCGGTCGGCCGCAAGTGCCGGTCAAAGTCGCCGCTTACGAAACGCCGATGCCCAAGGCGTAACCGGATACCGCGACTTCCGTCACGCGATGAAGATCCGAACGACCACGCGGCCGTCGAAGCGATGCAGGCGCGCTCAGAAGCCGTCAAAGCGGAAGACCCTTCGGGACTTCGTGTCCAATATCTTTTGCCGTCTTCAGGTTGATGACGAGTTCAAATCGCAAGAAATTTGCGCTGATGGCGATCGGCATGTCTAAAGGAGGCGGCGTGAGAGATCCGCGCGATACCTACCAGAACCAGCTCGTCCCGATGGTGGTCGAGCAGACCAATCGTGGCGAGCGCGCCTACGACATCTATTCGCGGCTTTTGAAGGAGCGCATCATCTTCATTACCGGCCCGATCAATGACGACATCGCTACACTGGTTGTCGCGCAGCTACTGTTCCTGGAAGCTGAGAATCCGAAGAAGGAAATCTCGATGTATATCAACTCCCCGGGCGGGATGGTGACCTCGGGGCTCGCAATCTATGACACCATGCAGTTCGTGCGTCCGCAGGTGTCGACGATGTGTCTCGGGCAGGCGGCCTCAATGGGATCACTGCTGCTCGCTGCCGGGCAGAAGGGCCTACAATTCGCGCTGCCAAATGCGCGCATCTTGGTGCATCAGCCCAAGGGCGGCTTCGAGGGCCAAGTGACAGACATTATGCTGCACGCTCAGGAGATTCTAAATCTCAAGAAGCGGCTCAACGAGATCTACATGAAGCATACTGGCCAGCCGCTGCAGAAGATCGAAGAGGTGCTGGAGCGCGATTTTTTTATGACGGCAGAGACGGCCAAGGATTTCGGCTTAGTCGACAAGGTAATCGATCATCGGCCGGAGGTACCACCGCTTGCAGTCGTGTCTTGACACAAGCAAAGACGCGGCCGGGAAACGCTCAGATATTGTTTTCCGACTTTTCATAACGTGCCCTCTTTGGGCCCCCGCGGGTGGTATGGTCGGGGCCTAGGCCGTCTCCGGCCCTTTGTCCTTCGGTGGCGGACGCGCGAGGCAAGCGACTGCCGCCCCGGCGTTCAGGCGGTTTCAGTCCCTCGGCTCTCATCTATCCAGATTTTTATTTGATCATAGCAGGGTTTGCAGAGCATTTTATCGCGTTCGCCTTTTTCGACGTACCGCCCCCATTCCTTATCTGGCACGCTGAACATTTCAGGCCAAAGTTTACCGCACTTGGCACACATATTTGGATACATGATAAATGGGACACGGCCCTTATCATTCAACGCACGTTCCCACTGCTTTCGTTGTTCGGGAGTTATGCCGAACTCGTAAACCCGAGTTCCCGGTGAGCCGTCAATATTGAGAATCTCATAGCAACAATCACAACTGATTAGCTGGCCTCCGCAGAACGGGCATCGTTCAAGATCGCAGCCCAGCTCGTGATACTCACCCTCCAATGCGTGGCAATCTCCGCATCTTTCGCGTTTAACTACCATTGTGGCCTGCCTCATGGCGCGAATCCGCCCGGATGAGGTTTTCGGGAATGATAGGTAAGCAGACATTTCAGTTCGACCTATGTCCGTTTTTACCTCCGAAGGCGGATGTTCAGCCGAACGTGAAAGCGTAGGCATAAACTCCAGGATCCAGGAATTCAATTGCGAACGTGCGGTCACTTCTCGCATCGTTCTGTCGGCCTATCTTTTTAAGGTGCAGCCGAGAAACGCTCAGATATTGTTTTTCGAAAATCCTAGGCGCGGCGGTGCCGCGCCTAGGGATAAAGCGATCCAAAAATTGAGAGCGAGAGTCGGCGCGGTGGTCTTGGGCGCTGCCGCGCCGGCGGCGATCGCCGCGACGGCGAGCGGGCGCCGGCGCAACGCATATTGCCGTTCAGTAGGTGCGGGCGGGATGACAGCCTGTGTCCTCGCCCCTTCAGCCGCTGTTCCGCAGCCCGGCCGCGATTCCATTAATGGTGATGTGGATTCCCTGCACAAGCTGGTCGTCCGGCGCGGCCGCATCGGCCGGTCGCGCCCGATGGCGCCGTAGGAGCTCGACCTGGATGTGGTTGAGCGGATCGATATAGGGAAAACGGTTGCGGATGGAACGCGCCAGCGAGGGGTTGCCCTCGAGCAACGCCTCTTGTCCAGTGATCGCCAGTACCGCCTCGACCGAGTCGTGCCATTCGGCCTTGAACCGCGCGAAGATCGCGTCGCGCAAGCCGACATCCGCCACCAGCTCCGCGTATCGCGACGCGATCGCGAGATCGCTTTTGGCGAGCACCATGTCCATGTTCGACAGTGTGGTCGTGAAGAATGGCCACTCGCGATACATGCGGCGCAAGGTATCCATGCCGTCGCGGCCACGGCGCGCCTGCCAAGCTCTGACCGCCGCACCGAAACCGTACCAGCCGGGCAGCATGATGCGGCACTGGGCCCAACTGAATACCCACGGGATGGCGCGCAGATCCTCGATGCGCGTGGAGCCCGTCCGGGACGCGGGGCGGCTGCCGATGTTGAGGTTTGCGATCTCGCCGATCACCGTGGCGTCGCGGAAATAGCGTTCGAATCCCGGCGTTTCGTAGACCAGCGAGCGGTAGGCTCGGTAGGCGTCGGCCGACAGCTCGTCCATCGTCGCGAGCCACTCCGCGGGCGGCGCGTGGTGCCGGTTGAATAGCGTTGCCTCCAGCGTCGCCGCGGCCAAGGTTTCGAGGTTCCGCCGCCCGACCTCGGCGTTGGAGTACTTCGCGGTGATCACCTCGCCTTGCTCGGTGATGCGGATGGCGCCCTGAACGGCGCCAGCGGGCTGCGCCAGGATAGCGTCGTAGCTCGGTCCGCCGCCCCGGCCAACCGAGCCGCCGCGGCCGTGAAACAGGCGCGGTGTCAAGCCGTGGCGGCCGAAGACGTCGACTAGTGCGCGCTCGGCATTGTAGAGCTCCCAGGTCGAGGTCAGGTAGCCACCGTCCTTATTGCTGTCCGAATAGCCCAGCATCACCTCCTGCACATCGCGGCGGGAGGTGAGGAGACGCCGGTAATCCGGAAGCGTGAACAGCCGCTCCATCACCCGACCGCAGCGTTGAAGATCAGCGATGGTCTCGAATAGCGGCACAATATCCACGTCGAGCCGACCTTCGTCCGGATACAAGAGGCCGACTTCCTTCAGCAGAACCGCCACTTCGAGTACGTCCGACGCACCGTCCGCCTTGGAGATGACGTAATGGGGGACGGCGGCAGGGCCATAGAGCCTATGCGCCTCGGCCGCCTTCCTGAGGATCGCGAGCTCCTTTACCGTCTCGTCCGAATAGGCGAGATGCGGCGAGGTCAGCGGGCGCGGCGACGTAATCTCCCGAAGAAGAACGGCGATGCGCCGGTCCTCGTCAAGCGCGTGATAATCGACCACGGTCCCCACAGCCGCCAACAGTTCACCCATCACGCGCTCGTGCACGTCCGAGTTCTGGCGCAAGTCGATCGGAGCCAGGTGGAACCCGAACACGTCGACCGCGCGGCGGAGCAGCCTGAGCCGACCACATGCCAGCGCCAGCGAGCCATTAGCCGCCAGCGACGCTGAGAGGCCGTCGAGGTCGGCACGAAACTCAGCGGCGCTGTCGTAGGCCGGTGCCGAGCCGAGCGCGGGCCGCGGCGGCTCGCTGCGCGCCAAGCGCCTCGCCGTCGTAGCCAATCGCGCATAGAGGCCGGCGATCGCGCGCCGGTACGGCTCGTGCTCGCGGTGCGGCGACCGATCGGGCGAGCGCTCGGCCAGGTCCCGCACCGAATCCGAAATCCGGACCGTGCAGTCATCAAGCGACAGCTCCGCGCCCAGGCGGTGGGTCTCGTCGAAATAAAAGCGCAGCGCCCGCTCGCTCTGCAGCCGCAGCGCTTCAGCCAAGACCTCGGCGGTGACGAACGGATTGCCGTCGCGGTCGCCACCGATCCAGCTGCCGATCCGTAAGAAGGAGGACACCTCGAGGCCATCCCAGGCGGGTTCGATGGCCCCCAGCTGATCTTCGAGGTCGGCGTAGAACCTCGGCAGTTCGCGCAGGAACGTGTGATCGTAGAACGATAGCCCGTTCGCGACCTCGTCCAGAACCTTGAGCCGGGTGCTGCGCAGTATATTCGTCTGCCACAGGATCAGGATAGCGCGTCGCAGCGCCTTTCGATTGCCCGTTAGCTCGTCGGGGGTGAATTGGATTCGGTCGCGCTCGTCGAGGAGTCGCGCGATCTCCATTTCGCGGTCGATCGAGCTCTGACGGCGGACTTCGGTTGGATGCGCTGTCAGGACCGGGCTGCACAGGGCCGTCGCAAAGAATTTTTCCAGGCTCGACCGCGACAGCGCCGCCGCGCGAGCCCGCCCGAGGGCGTACGCGATCTCGCCCTTCCGCGGCGCGGCGTTCGCTATTGCATAGGCGCGGCTTCGCCGGATGTGGTGCTGGTCTTCGGCGATGTTGGCCAAATGTGAGAAGTGACCGAATGCGCGGATGATCTGGATCGCTTCGCCGTTGCCGAGGGCCCGGATGTTGTTCTGAAGCTCGCGAGCCGCCGACGGATCTGCATCACGGTGGAACCGCAGTGCCGTCAGTCGAATGCGCTCGATCGTGTCGAACGTCCGCTCGCCCTCCTGGGCCCGGATCGTTTCCCCAAGGATCCGGCCGAGCAGGCGGATGTCGTAGCGAAGCGGCGCGTCCTTATCGGCGTCGAGATGAGCGTTTGGCATGGTACAGGTACTAGCGAACGTACTGAATCTACCTCATGCGCAGCACGAAGGTGAGCGACGGCCTCTCGCCCTGCGGGGGCGTCACCATTTTTTCGACGATATTCTTGAGCATCGCGGTGCGGCTATGCGGCGACCTATTTCGGCGACGCTGATGCACAGTACGAACTTTGCACACCAACACGAAACGTGGCTGAGAAACGCTCACGAATCGTTTTCCGGAAATTCAATGGTGCGAACTGGATCCTCGGACCAGGGGTGCTGAGTCTGCCGTCGTCATTGGGTCGTGGACCTCTGCCCCTGAATTCACGCCGATGGGGATCGCGGCCGCCATCTATTTCCTGGTGCACGGCGCTGGCGCGATCTCCGTCGATCATCTTCTGATCGGGCGAGAATTCTGATCCCCGCGTTGCACCGTCACGCCCACCTCGTTTAATAACCTAGAAGGGCACCAACAATGACCTACGACCTTATTCTCCGCGGAGGCCACGTTATCGATCCGTCGCTTGACGCGGTAATCGATGTCGCGTTCTCCGTCGGCAAAGTGGCCCAGATTGGGGCGGGATTGAAAGCTGACGCTGAAACCGATGTTCGCGACCTTTCCGGCTTTATCGTCACGCCAGGACTAATCGACCTACACACGCACGTTTATTGGGGCGGCACATCGCTCGGCATCGACGCCGAGGACTTCTGTCGCCGTTCGGGTGTCACAACTGCTGTCGATGCCGGAAGCGCGGGTCCGGGCAACTTCGCCGGATTCCGCAAGCACTTAATCGAGCGCAGCCAAGTCCGTATCCTCGCCTATCTGCATATCTCCTTTGCCGGTATCTTCGCCTTCTCACCGCGTGTGATGGTGGGAGAGAGCGAGGAAATCCGTCTTATGGCGCCAATCGATGCGATGGAGGTCGCAAACGCCAATCGCGACTTGATCGTCGGCATCAAAGTGCGCGTCGGTGCCCGCGCCTCGGGCCGCTCGGGAACAGTGCCGCTCGACATTGCACTGCAGGTTGCCAACGAGGTCGGCATGCCGGTAATGGCCCACATCGATGATCCGCCGCCAACCTACGAAGAGGTGCTCGCGCGTCTACGGCCAGGCGACATCCTAACCCACGCATTCCGACCGTACCCGAACGCCCCAGTAACCGCGCAAGGGACGGTAAAACAGGCCGTGAACGAAGCACGGCGTCGTGGGGTGTTGTTCGACATAGGTCACGGCAAAGGCTCGTTCGCGTTCAAGACGGCGCGCGCAATGCTGGCCAACGGCTTCTTCCCGGACACGATCTCATCGGACATCCATGCGCTATGTATCAATGGACCGGCGTTCGATCAGGTCACGACCATGTCCAAATTCCTGTGCCTCGGAATGCCATTAGCGGACACCATTGCAGCATCGACCGCCAACGCCGCATTTGCATTGAGGCGACCCGAGTTCGGCAGCCTTAAGCCTGGCAGTGCCGGAGATGCAACCATTCTATCCGTCAGAAATGGACGCTTCGACTATGTCGACGTCGTCGGAGAACATGTAACTGGGGAACATAATATAGCTTCGGAGGGAGTGGTGATCGCGGGACGATGGTGGCACCCAAAAACTTCAGGTGCCTTCAAACCCAGTTGATGGGCAGCCTCACCGCACAACTCGGCACAGGGACATCGCGGCGCGAAACTTTTCCTTGCTCGAAATATCCGGTCGCGGTGCGCCTTCTTTCACCACCGCGCTGATGCCCACAGTGCCGAAAGTGGCGCGGCTGTCGGCGCGTACCTTGCCGTCTTTGGCGAGACTGTCGAGCACCGGCGTTGGCAAAACCAGTACGTCGGCCGTCGCCCCGGTGCCTAATTGTTCCCGCAGTTCCGTGATGACCGCGTAGGTGAACTTCACTTTATTGCCAGTCTGCTGTTCAAATTTCGGCGCGAGCAGCGCGAAGACCTCTTTCGGCGCACCCCCGCTCATGACGTGGATACGGTTGAAGTCGCCTGTAATCGAATTCATGTCGCTGCACTGGGATTTATTATCTCAACTGATCGCGGATCTTATCGAGCCCCGCGTGCGCACAACCATCGTCTAGTTTTGCACCCGGCGCGCCGCTCGCACCGATGGAGCCGATGACCTCGTCGCCAAGCTTGATCACCACTCCGCCACCGAAAAACATGACGTGCGGCAGCTTGGCAAGCGGCGCAATCGAATCCTCGCCCTTGGCGCGCTCGGCTAAAGCGAGTGTATCATTTTTGAATGAAACAGCGGTGTATGCTTTATCGTGGGCGCTATCGAGCGTGTGAATACCGGCACCGTCGCCGCGCAGCGCTGCAATGATGGCGCCGTCAGCGTCAAGCACAACTGCTGTTTCACGATAGCCCTGTCTGGCACAGGCTGCGACCGTCTCGTTCGCCGCTTCGACTGCGAGCGCCGCTGGAATTCGATGCGTGGGCAATGTATCGGCCCATGAGGTCGATCCACTGATCAATGGCCCCGCGGCTACCAGCAACATTTTATAAGCGTCCTTCATATTACTTCTCCCTGGGCAGCGATTGAATAAACCCGAAGACCGAGTGCAACGATCTCAGCTTCTCAACCCGATACTGTTTCAGACCTTGGGCATAAATTTGGTTCGCCCCGCTGACTCCCCGGCCTCACATTGGGCGGGCGCTGCCCTCGTACATGAACGCCATCGGTTTCGGGCCACGCATGTAGCCGGTCTCAAGCCGATCGAACTGAAAGCCGGCCTCCTCGATCAGCACGCGAATGGCGCGATTAAGATGGCAGCCCCCGCCGATACGCCTCCATAACGGGGTGAGCCGATCCTGCCACCAGCGCACATTCGGATCGGGCGCTTGGCCGTGCTCGACGAACAACAGGCGTCCGGTGGGCCTAAGCACGCGACGCATTTCGTGGAGCGCATCGAGGACAGCAGGAATGCTGCACAACGTCCAAGTCGTCACGATGGTGTCAGTGCTCGCACCCTCGAGGGGAATCCTTTCGGCAGAACCTTCGATGAATTCCACCAACCGCGAGGTGGAGCGGCTGGTTCGACGAGCCATGGCCAGGAGCTTTGGCGAAGGATCAAGTCCGATCACCTGATGCACGTTCGGCGAATAAAATGGCAGGTTGAGCCCGGAACCGATTCCAATTTCGAGCACGCGACCCTCGGCGGCCGGGACGACACGGTTGCGATAGGCAGCAAGGTTTTTCTGCCGCATCGAAGCATTAATCAGCAAAGGAACGATTTGATCCTGATAAAAACCCACGCGCCACACCGTTTTTCGACTCAATGACCGCTTAGGCGGTGAAGTCTTCACATCTAACTGCGAGATACAACGCGCACCGTTGCATCGGCCGGTAAAGGTGTGGCCCCTGCGTCATGCCAGGTCGATGCAGCGTCATATTCAATGGGGGCATCATATCGAGTGACACCAAGTGCCCGCCTTCTATTTCCTACTTCACGTCAACCTGGTCAGGCGCATGCTGAGCACCCGTAACCAGTCTCGCGCGCGAACATCATACGCTTGGGCGATTGCCCTCGACGGTCTTAGCCCGTTGTAGAACTCGCCAGAATGACCATCGAGTTCCTTTGACACAGCAAGATTGAGGATCGCCTCGGCTCCTTCTTCCACACTGCTGATCGGCGTGACCCCACTCTGCCGCACCATCGTTGTCGCCATGTAGGTAGCCGGATGCAAACAATTCGCCGTGATGTTCGCAGGATCGAGTTCGCGTGCAAGGTCAAAAGTGAACATGATCTGGGCCAGCTTGCTTTGAGCATAGGCCCGCCCGCCGATATAGCCGTGGGTCAGCATCACATCATCAAAATCCAGCGGATGCTGGCCGAGCGAGGACACGTTCACAATGCGAGCCGGTTTGCCAGCCATCATGAGAGGCAGCAACAGCCTAGCGAGTAGGAAACCGGCCAGGTAATTGACGGCAAACGGCAATTCATAGCCGTCTTGACTAGTTTCTCGTCTTCCGGCGGCCCCACCGGAGCTAATCCCCCGCATTATTGATAAGAAGGTGGATATGGTTGCCGTACTGACGAACCGATTCGGCCAAGCGGCGCACCTCTGCAAGCGAAGAAAAATCGGCGCCCAGGAACGCTGCCGAGCCGCGGCCGTTCGTCTGGATCTGATCGACTAATTGCTTGCCTCTATCGTGATCGCGTCCGTGGATAAAGACCCGAGCACCTTGCTCCGCCAACTGACGCGCCACCAGACGGCCTACGCCATCCGTCGAACCCGTGACCAATGCGATTTTACCGTCGAGGTCCATGTTTCGCGTCGCGTCGGAACAGCTCTGTTTTTTTAATCCAAATCCCACCAAGCGGCGAATTTATCCGTTGACTTCAACTTGCACTCAGCAACCGATCAGGTCATGGGCTTTAACTTTGAAAAATAATCCGGCAGCGGCTCTGACATCCGGAATGCCTCTTCGGCCTCGCGCGTCAGTTCGTCCGCTCGGTCACGGTAACGAGCCGAGAAGTGAAATGGAACGAGGCGGGAAACGTGCGCTCGTTTGGCGATTTCGCCGGCCTGGCGTGCCGTTAAATGCCATCTTCCGGCAGCGATATTGGCATCAACGTCGAGGAACGGTGTCTCGATGAAGAGTTGATCGGCATCCCGCGCGAGCGCGACGACATTTTCGATATTCCGCTC
>Ga0310914_10001790_pt1 | contig 14090 bp, 12 predicted proteins | sample GREbulkMGAN108_FD_203450 | JGI IMG/M metagenome (GOLD analysis project Ga0310914, IMG submission 203450) | Lab enrichment of tropical soil microbial communities from Luquillo Experimental Forest, Puerto Rico - GRE.bulkMG.AN108 | ecosystem: Environmental > Terrestrial > Soil > Tropical forest >... | reverse complement strand
CAATCCGTCCAAGCGGCGTCGAGCGCGAGATGCTCTTTTCGAGCGCGGCAAAGGCATCGGGATTTGGCGCGGTGCCGTTCCAGATCGGCGTGCGCGCCGCGCCCGGTGCCACGACATTGACGCGAACGCCGCGTGGCGAAAGTTCCGACGCCATCACGCGTGCCATTGCCCGCACGCCGGCCTTGCTCGCGGCATAGGCGGAGTAACCGGGATTGCCGAGCACCGAAATCACCGAGCCGTTCAGGATAATCGAGCCGCCGTCGTTCATATGCGCAACCGTGGCCTGTACGGTGAAAAACACGGCAGTAATGTTGGTCCTGATCACCTGCTCGAAGGCGGCAAGCGTGGTGCCGCCGACCGGCGTCTGGCCGGGAATGCCGGCATTGGCAAAAACGATGTCGAGCTTGCCAAATTTTTCGACGCCCTTCTTGATCGCGGCTTCGGTTGCAGCGATGTCGGTCGCGTCGGCGACCACCGCAAATGCGTTGGACCCAAGCTCCTTTGCCGCCGCCTCCAGCGTCGCCTGGTTGCGTCCGGTAATAATGACGCGGGCCCCCTCGGCCACGAACAGCCTTGCGGTCGCAAGTCCGATGCCGCTGTTGCCTCCCGTAATCAACGCCGTCTTGCTCGCAAGTCTTTTTGTCATCTGCTGCTCCAGTGGTTGCATTATTAAACTAGATTGCTTACCTATGGCATGCGGTTTAATAATGCAACTACACAAGGCTGTGATCGTCTCCGCCCGGAGAACGTCACCGAGGAGACCCATGAAACGGACATGCTTGGCAAACGACGGCTGCCCGATCGCACGCGCGCTCGATGTGATCGGCGACTGGTGGTCGCTTCTGATCATCCGCGATGCACTGTTGGGACGCCGCCGCTTCGGCGAATTCGAGAGAAGCCTCCACCTTGCCAGGAACATCCTGAGCCAGCGGCTGCGCAAGCTGGTCGAGCAAGGCATCCTGGCGACGGCACCGGCCTCCGACGGCAGCGCCTATCAGGAATATGTGCTCACGAAAAAGGGCCGCGGGATCTTTCCGATCCTGGTCGCGCTGCGGCAATGGACCGAGGAGTTCGACGCCTCCCCGGACGAGATCGCCACTATCCTGGTCGATCGCGACAGCGGCCGGCCCGTGCGAAAGCTCGCGCTCCACGCGCAGGATGGCCGGGAGCTTGCTTTTGCGGACACCACGTTGAAGCCGCGGCCGGCGAAGCGCAGGGCACGCGCGGCCGGCTAGTCGCTCCGATGCAGATGGCTTCTCCCTGCGGTCTGATCCGCGGCAAAAAGCGGTACTATAGTGTGCCGGGTCTCACAACTTCCGGGGAGTAAATTACAACCCCTGTGATATTCAACTAGGGCGGCAGCGGCGACTTTCAACATCCTTCGATTTGACAGGCGCGCCCTCAGAACCCATGTTCGGGTCGGGGCTTACAGCGCGAATCCCGCGAAACCAGCCCCCAAATTTCCCGTAAGTCACTGGAATTACATGAATATCGTCATTGTGGAGTCGCCGGCGAAAGCCAAGACGATCAACAAATATTTGGGCTCGTCCTACGAGGTTCTGGCCTCCTTTGGCCATGTCCGGGACCTCCCCGCCAAGAATGGATCGGTCGATCCAGAACATAATTTCAAGATGATCTGGGAGGTCGACCCCAAGGCGGCCGGCCGGCTCAACGATATCGCTAAGTCGCTGAAGGGCGCCGAGCGCCTGATCCTCGCCACCGACCCCGATCGCGAGGGTGAAGCGATCTCCTGGCATGTGCTCGAGATCCTGAAAGAGAAGCGCGCGCTGAAAGATCAGAAGATCGAACGCGTGGTTTTCAATGCCATCACCAAACAGGCGATCTCGGAGGCAATGAAAAATCCCCGCCAGATCGATGGCGCGCTGGTCGACGCCTATATGGCGCGGCGCGCGCTCGACTATCTGGTCGGTTTCACGCTTTCCCCTGTGCTCTGGCGCAAACTGCCGGGCGCGCGTTCGGCGGGCCGGGTGCAATCGGTCGCGTTGCGGCTGGTCTGCGACCGCGAATTGGAGATCGAGAAGTTCGTCCCGAAGGAATATTGGTCGCTGGTGGCAACCCTGTTGACGCCGCGCGGCGAAGCTTTCGAGGCGCGGCTGGTCGGAGCCGACGGCAGGAAAATCCAGCGCCTCGACATTGGTTCCGGCACTGAGGCCGAAGACTTCAGAAAGGCAATCGAGGCCGCGACCTTCACCGTCGCCTCGGTCGACGCCAAGCCGGCGCGCCGCAACCCGCAGGCGCCGTTTACGACCTCGACACTTCAGCAGGAAGCCAGCCGCAAGCTCGGCTTCGCGCCGGCGCATACCATGCGGATTGCCCAGCGGCTCTATGAGGGCATCGACATCGGCGGCGAGACCACCGGTCTCATTACTTACATGAGGACCGACGGCGTCCAGATCGCCGGCGAGGCGATCACGCAGGCGCGCAAAGTGATCGGCGAGGACTACGGCAACGCCTATGTGCCCGACAGCCCGCGCCAGTACCAGACCAAGGCCAAGAACGCGCAGGAAGCGCACGAAGCGATCCGCCCAACCGATCTCTCCCGCCGTCCCAACGCCATGCGCCGGCGGCTTGATGCCGATCAGGCCAAACTTTATGAATTGATCTGGAAGCGCACCATCGCAAGCCAGATGGAATCCGCCGAACTCGAGCGCACCACCGTCGACATCACCGCGAAAGCGGGGTCGCGGCTGCTGGAATTGCGCGCCACCGGCCAGGTCATCAAGTTCGACGGTTTTCTGGCGCTCTACCAGGAAGGCCATGATGACGAGGAGGACGAGGACTCGCGCCGCCTGCCCGCAATGAGCGAGGGCGAGCCGTTGAAGCGGCAGGGCCTCGACGTCTCCCAGCATTTCACCGAACCGCCGCCGCGCTTCTCGGAGGCGTCGCTGGTCAAGCGCATGGAAGAGCTCGGCATCGGGCGGCCCTCGACCTATGCCTCGATCCTGCAGGTTTTGAAAGACCGCGGCTATGTGAAGCTGGAGAAGAAGCGCCTGCACGGCGAGGACAAGGGGCGCGTGGTCATCGCGTTCCTGGAAAGCTTTTTCCGCCGCTATGTCGAATATGACTTCACCGCCGATCTCGAGGAGCAGCTCGACCGCATCTCCAACAACGAGATTTCCTGGCAGCAGGTCTTGCGAGACTTCTGGCGCGACTTCATCGGCGCGGTCGACGATATCAAGGATCTGCGCGTTGCCGAGGTTCTGGATGTGCTGGACGAGATGCTGGGCCCGCACATCTATCCGCCGCGCACGGATGGCGGCGATGTCAGGCAGTGTCCCACCTGCGGCACCGGGCGGCTCAATCTCAAGGCCGGAAAATTCGGCGCCTTTGTCGGCTGCTCCAACTATCCGGAGTGCCGCTACACAAGGCAGCTTGCTGCGGATTCCGAAGCGAGCGCCGATCGCGTGCTGGGCAAGGACCCCGAGACCGGCTTTGACGTCACGGTCAAGACCGGCCGGTTCGGTCCCTATATCCAGCTTGGCGAACAGAAGGATTATCCGGAAGGCGAGAAGCCCAAGCGCGCCGGCATCCCAAAAAACGTCTCGCCTGCCGATGTCGACCTCGATCTCGCGCTGAAGCTGTTGTCGCTGCCGCGCGAGATCGGCAGGCATCCGGAAACGGGCCTGCCGATCACGGCGGGGATCGGGCGTTTTGGGCCGTTCGTGCGCCATGACAAGACCTATGCGAGTCTCGAAGCCGGTGACGAGGTGTTCGACATCGGACTCAACCGCGCGGTGACGCTGATTGCGGAGAAGGCAGCGAAAGGTCCGGGACGGCGCTTTGGCGCCAATCCGGGCAAGCAGATTGGCGATCATCCGACCTTGGGCGCGGTCGCAGTGAAGAGCGGCCGCTACGGCGCCTACGTGACTGCGGGCGGCGTCAATGCGACGATTCCGAGCGACAAGGACAAAGACACGATCACGCTTGCGGAAGCGATTGCGCTGATCGACGAGCGCGCTGCCAAGGGCAGCAGCAAGAAGGGGTCGAAGGCCAAGAAGGCCAAGGCCGAGAAGCCCGCCGCGACGGAGGCTGAAGCGGCGCCACGGCCTGCAAAGAAGGCGGCGGTGAAGAAGGCTCCGGCCAAGCCGAAATCGGATGCCGTCAGCAAGGCACGCGCGCCGGTCGCAGCGGCTGCCAAAACAACCGCGGCAAAGCCTACAGCTCCCGCGAAAGCCGTGAAAAAGAGCGCCGGAAAGGCACGAGGTTAAGTGAAACAAAAACACGACAATGGCTTTCCGTCTCGGGACGCCATCGTCGCCTACATCCGAAACAATCCCGGAAAGGTCGGGACCAAGGAAATCGCGCGCGAGTTCGGCCTGAAAAATGCCGATCGCGCCGAACTCAAGCGCGTTCTGCGCGATCTTGCCGATGAGGGCACGATCAAGAAGCAGGGCAAGAAGATCAGCGAAGGCGCAACGCTGCCGGCAACCGTACTGGCCGACGTCACCGGACGCGATGCCGACGGCGAGTTGATCGCCAGCCCCGCTGAATGGGACGAAGTCGAAGGCGGCGAACCGCCGAAAATCCGCATTCAAAATCTTCGCCATGCCCGGCCGGGGACGGCCGCCGGCGTCGGCGACCGCGCGCTGTTGCGCGTCGAGCGTACAGATGATGATGGCGTTTCCTATCGCGGGAGGGTCATCAAGGTCATCGATCATGCCAAGCACCGCGTGCTCGGCATTTTCCGCGCTCTGCCCGACGGCGGCGGGCGGCTCGTTCCTGTCGACAAGAAGCAGGCCGGCCGCGAATTGAACATCGCGAAGGCAGACGCGCTTGGCGCTGGGGACGGCGATCTCGTCAGTGTCGACCTCGTCCGCTCCCGAGCTTATGGACTTGCCTCGGGCAAGGTCAGGGAAAGACTGGGCTCGATTGCAAGCGAGAAGGCGATCAGCCTTATCGCCATTCACGCCCACGATATTCCACTCGAATTCTCTGGGTCCGCGCTGCAGGAAGCCGAACGGGCCGCGCCTGCGACGTTGAAAGGCCGCGAGGACTGGCGCCACGTGCCGCTCGTCACCATCGATCCGCCGGACGCGAAGGACCATGACGACGCGGTGCACGCCGAAGCCGACCACGATCCCAACAACAAGGGCGGCTACGTCATCCATGTCGCGATCGCCGATGTGGCCTTCTATGTGCGGCCGGGTTCTGCGCTCGACCGCGACGCGGCGATCCGCGGCAATTCGGTTTATTTTCCGGATCGCGTCGTGCCGATGCTGCCGGAGCGCATCTCCAACGATCTCTGCTCGCTGGTGCCTGGCGAGCCCCGCGGCGCGCTCGCGGTGCGGCTCGTGATCGGGTCCGACGGACGCAAGCGCTCGCACAGCTTTCATCGCGTCCTCATGCGCTCGGCCGCGAAGCTCAACTACGCGCAGGCGCAGGCCACCATCGACGGCCGTCCGGACGACATCACGGGGCCCCTCCTCGATCCGATTCTGAAGCCGCTCTATGCGGCCTACGCGCTCATCAAGCGCGCGCGCGACGAGCGCGATCCGCTCGACCTCGACATTCCCGAGCGAAAGATCCTGCTCAAGCGAGACGGCACCGTGGATCGCGTCATCGTTCCGGAGCGACTCGACGCACACCGGCTGATCGAGGAGTTCATGATCCTCGCCAATGTCGCCGCAGCCGAAACGCTCGAAAAGAAGTCACTGCCCCTGATCTACCGCGTGCACGACGAGCCGACGCTCGAGAAAGTTCACGCGCTGCAGGAATTCCTGAAGACGCTCGACGTGCCCCTTGCGAAAGCCGGCGCGTTACGGCCGTCGCTGTTCAATCGCGTGCTGACGCTGGTCGCGGGTCAGGACTACGAGCAGCTTGTCAATGAAGTGGTGCTGCGCTCGCAGGCGCAAGCCGAATATTCCGCCGAAAATTACGGCCATTTCGGCCTCAATCTCCGTCGCTATGCGCATTTCACCTCGCCGATCCGCCGCTATGCGGACCTCGTCGTGCACCGCGGACTGATCCGCGCCTTGGGCCTCGGCGAAGGCGCGCTGCCGGATAGCGAGACGGCAGAACATTTGAGCGAAATCGCAGCGGAGATTTCCGTCACCGAGCGGAGGGCAATGAAGGCCGAGCGCGAGACCGCCGACCGCCTGATCGCCCATCATCTCGTCGACCGGGTCGGCGCGACTTTTCAGGGCCGTATTTCCGGCGTCACCCGCGCCGGCCTGTTCGTCAAGCTGGACGAGAGTGGCGCCGACGGGCTGGTTCCGATCCGCTCCCTGGGTACGGAATACTTCAACTACGACGAGAGCCGCCATGCGCTGGTCGGCTCACGCAGTGGTACCATGCACCGGCTGGGGGACGTCGTGGACGTCCGTCTGGTAGAAGCTCAGCCGATCGCTGGCGCGCTGCGGTTCGAACTCTTATCTGACGGCGAGGTCGTGCCGCGCGGCATAAGGCGCGATTTCGCTGCGCGAGGCGCACGCGCCAAAGAGCGCCAGCGACGCGACAACCGCGCCAAGCCGCGCAAGTCGGACAAGAAGAAGTCCGGCAAATCCAGGAGAGGCAGGTCATGGAAACCGTGAGCAGTGCCACCAAGGTCTGGACGCGGCCCGCCGTGTCCGCCGAGAAGCGCGACCTGTGGACGGCGATGAAGCGTGGATTTCGCAGCCGCTGTCCTCGTTGCGGCCAAGGAAAGCTGTTTCGCGCCTTCCTCAAGGTCGACGACCACTGCTCGGTCTGCGGGCTCGACTTCACACCGCACCGCGCCGACGATCTGCCGGCTTACCTCGTGATCGTCATTGTCGGCCACATCGTGGTGCCGACGGCGCTCTGGATCGAAACGGATTACGCCCCGCCGGTCTGGCTGCAGCTTGCGATCTATCTGCCGTTCACCCTCGTCGCATCCCTGGCGCTATTGCAACCGGTAAAGGGCGCGGTCGTGGGCTTGCAATGGGCGTTGCGCATGCATGGCTTTGACGATAGTCCGCCTGAGGGCATTCCGCCCGTCTGATCGAGCAGACGATCTAGGTATCTGGGGAAGGAAATGACCGACGCCGCACAGGCCATGACCGACGACAAGCCGGAAGAGAAGGAAGCCGATCACCATCCCTATTTTCGGCCAAAGGATGCCGCGACGCTGATCCTCGTCGATCGCGCCGGTGCCGTGCCCAAAGTCCTGGTCGGAAAGCGCCACGATAATGTGGTGTTCATGCCCGGCAAGTTCGTCTTTCCCGGCGGGCGCGTCGACAAATTGGATAACCGCGTACCGGTCGCAGCTTCGATCCCGGCGGAGCTGGAGCAGAACCTGCTTAAGGGCAGCCCCAGAATCACGGCCTCCCGTGCCAAATCGCTCGCGATTGCGGCGATCCGCGAGGCTTGCGAAGAAACCGGCCTCTGCCTCGGCCGCAAGGCCGATCGGGCTCCAGCGAGGCTCGAAGGCGCCTGGAAGCCGTTCGCCGACGCTGGCCTTTTGCCCGATCCGTCCGGACTCTTTCTGATCGCGCGCGCGATCACCCCGCCCGGTCGCGTCAGGCGTTTCGATACGCGCTTTTTCACGGCGGATGCGTCTGCCATCACCCATCGCGTCGAGGGCGTGATCCACGCCGATGCCGAGCTCGTCGAACTTGTCTGGGTCGAACTCGGCTCGAAGCCGCTCGCCGATCTGCATCCGATGACCAAAAATGTGCTGGGCGAATTGGAAAACCGGCTCGCTACCGGGCCGCTCCGCCATGACGCGGCGGTCCCGTTTTTCCATTTCTATGGCGGCAAGATGCAGAAGGATGTCCTCTAGTTTCCGGCGTCATTGCAGGGAGGCGCAAGCCCGAAGCAATGCACACTCCTTTCCACGGTTCTCGATTGCTCCGCTCGCAAATGACGGGTTTGTTCTCCCGACGCCGGTCAATTTGCAAAATTGTTCCGTGGGGCGGCGATGGTACTCCCCTGCGCACTCCCCATTTATTCGTGACCTGCAACAAATGGCGGAAACGGGGCTATGGCAGAACGTCAACTCAAGCTCGGCGCTTTCATGCGGCCGGTCTCAATTCACACCGGCGCATGGCGCTATCCGGGCGCATGGCCAGACGCCAACTTCAATTTTCCGCATCTGAGGCAACTGATCCGGAAGCTGGAGGCCGGGAAATTCGACGCCTTCTTCATGGCCGATCATCTCGCCGTGCTGAACATGCCGATCAATGCGCTCAAGCGCAGCCACACGGTGACCTCGTTCGAACCGTTCACGCTGCTCTCGGCGCTTTCGGGCGCGACCGAACACATCGGCCTCATCGCAACCGGCTCGACGACATTCGACGAACCCTACCACATCGCCCGCCGCTTCGCCTCGCTTGACCATATCTCCGGCGGTCGCGCGGGCTGGAACATCGTCACCACCTCGAATCCGGATGCCGCGCTGAATTTCGGCCTCGACGATCACATGGAGCACGCCGAACGCTACAAGCGCGCCCGCGAATTCTACGACGTGGTGACGGGCCTGTGGGATTCCTTTGCCGACGACGCCTTTGTGCGCGACGTCGAGCAAGGCCTCTATTTCGACCCGGCCCGGATGCATGTGCTCGATCACAAGGGCAAGTATCTCAAAGTGCGCGGTCCTCTGAACATCGCGCGCCCCGTCCAGGGCTGGCCGGTGATCGTGCAGGCTGGTGCGTCCGAAGACGGCAAGCAGCTCGCCGCCGAGACTGCGGAAGCGGTGTTCACGGGCGGCGGGAGCCTCGCCGACGGGCAGAAGCTCTATGCCGACATCAAGGGCCGCATGGAAAAAGTCGGCCGGAATCCCGAGCACCTGAAGATCCTGCCCGGCGCCTTTGTCGTGGTCGGCGAAACCGTCGAAGACGCGAAGGAAAAACGCGCGTTGCTGGACAGCAGGGTGCATTACGACAGTGCGATCGCCTCGCTGTCGGTGATCCTCGGCACCGACGCATCCGGCTTCGATCCCGACGGGCTGTTACCGCCAATTCCCGAAACCAACGCGTCCAAGAGCGGCCGACAGCGCCTCGTCGATGCGGCGGCGCGCGACAAGTTGACGGTGCGGCAGCTCGCGCAACGCGTCGGCGGCTATGGAGGGCTGTCGTTTGTCGGGACGCCCAGGACCATCGCGGACCATATGGAGGAGTGGCTGATGAGCCGTGGCTCGGACGGGTTCAACATCATGTTCCCCTACCTGCCCCAAGGCCTCTACGATTTCGTCGACAAGGTGGTCCCGGAGCTCCAGAAGCGGGGAATTTTCCGCAAGGAATATGAAGGGCGGACGCTGCGGGAGAATCTGGGGCTGCCGCGGCCGAAAAACCGCTTTTTCGAGAGCTGACTAATGACGTAGGATCATGGCTCTATACCGCCCAAAACCTTGACTTTGGGCTCTGGGAAGCTAGGTTGCGCGCCAAATCCGAGCCGGTTTGGCCGGCACCCTGCCCCAAGATTTCCTGAGGTTTTTGACATGGCCAAAGCGGTCACCATCAAGGTCAAGCTCGTGTCCTCGGCGGACACCGGCTTCTACTACGTTGCCAAGAAGAACTCGCGCACCATGACCGAGAAGCTGGTCAAGAAGAAGTATGACCCGGTTGCGCGCAAGCATGTCGAATTCCGCGAAGCCAAGATCAAGTAAAATCGCGGGTATTTGTGACTTCCACGGGGCCTTGCGGCCCCGTTTTTATTTTGCGGCGGCGCGTTGCGGCCTGTACCCTTCGATTTGCCGGGACTGCAGGTTTCGCATGATCGCAACCCTGGATGAGGGAAACGTCGGTGGCTACTCGGTGGCCTACGGGCGCGATGATAGCTATTTTCCGGTTTATATCACTGCAGCTCTCGCCCTGATTTTTCTGACGGCCGCCTGGATCATGGACGCGGTCTACTGGCTCGTGCCCGCGGCGGCCGCGGCTGCTTTCACGTACTACAACATTCCGCTCCTGGAGACCGGCCGGCCCACCATCGGCGCCAATCAGTACGGCATCTTCCTGCAGGCCTTTGGCCTGATCCGGTGGCGCGCGATCGAACGCATCGATCTCGTTCAGATTGCCGAGCGTGCAATGACCGTGCACGAGCTGCAGATCGTGCTCGGCGCACCGCTAGGCAGTGCGCTTGTCGTCGACTGGCGCAAGCAACCAAACTGGCGCCGCTTCATGCGCCTGCCCTGGCGCATGAGCCACAACAATATGGTCCGCGTGAATCTCGAGCCGTTCGACCAGCCGCCGGACCAGATCCACCGCACCTTCCTTCGGATGTGGCGCTATTATCGGAGCTGATTTTGGTCAGACGCGGTAGCTTACGTCCGGACCACCAGACGCGAATATGCCTTGGTTGAGAGCCCATAGCTCCAGGCAACTGCCTCGCGTGCGGTGCGCATGTGAGCGGGAACCTGAAGGAAGAAATGCTTGTGCGTGCCGTCGGGCTCGGGCGTTGCATTGATCACCTCGACGGCGGCCCAGGCATCATAGGTCAGCCAGATCTTGCGCCAGAGGATTCCGGTTTCGTCTTCGGCTACACGCGCGGCGCCGCCGAGCGCCACGAAACGCGCGGGCGTCATGATCTCGATCATGCAGCGGCGAATCTGAACGTTCATTTCGGCGTCGATGGCATCGAGCGAAATCTGCTTGGGCTCCTCGATGATCCAACTTGGGACCTCGACACCCTTCCATGCCCACACCGACCAGCCGTCCCGATAGCGCAACGCCGGACCCGCAGGATCATGCAGCCGCCCCTCGGCATCGCTGCGCAAAAGTTCGGGTCGCTCGGCAAGCCAGCAGGTGTGTTCATGCGGCTGCAGCCAGCCCCCATGAATCGCAATCTGCCATAGGCCAAGCAGCGGCGTGGTCTCTTCGCGCAGGCCGAGCACATTGCGCAGGTATTCGAAATTCCCGAGCCACGACAGATCGTGCGGGCCGGCCGCCTCATATTGAAGACCGCGCCAACCCATGACCGTGCGAAGGGTGAAGTACCACGACAGCGGCTGCGAGCCGCGCAGGTAGTCCAGGAGCGTCACGTCCTCGACCGGCGTCGCGTGCTGGATGATCTCGGCGACGGAGGCAAGCAGGGCGTCCGGAGGATCGACCGCGCCAGCCACCTGGGCGCGCAGGCGCCGGCTCAGCCGCCGTCGGACCGACGCAGCGGCCTTTCGCCGAGGCCGGTCGATGATGACGGGCTTCAAGTTGACGCCATCGGCGCGCGAAGCTCGATGCGCTCGTTGCGCGAGCGCGACCGGGCTTGCGCACCAGACAAAGCGCGCAGGCGGCGCAAGCCCCGCGGCGCAATAGGCAAGCCGAACCCCCTCCTCCGCTGCGTTGCGATCGGCTGGCTCGATCGAACGGCGGATCGCCGCCCAGCGCGCGCGATAGCGGCTCAGCGCCGCCGTCTGCTCGGACGTGAGCGCGTCACGCTCAATCGAAGAGGACGCGCGCATCCTTCGGCCCAAGCTCACGTTGCCGGCGAACGCGGTAGGTTCCACGCGGCAAGGTCAGCGGCGCGTGCTCCTCATGGGTGACCCGGGCGTAGGCCGAGGCAACCTGCACGTGACCGATGTAGAGACCTTGGGGGATGTCCGTTGCGAGCGCCTCGTCACGGAACAGGGTGACGGGCTCGCGGATCGCATGCCGGTGGCCGCTGAACTCGCCTTCGGCCAGCACCACCGCCACGCCTTCCAGATTTTGTTCAATTGTTCCAGAGGGAATCACGTCAGCGACCCGCTCGAGCAAGAGATCGCCTTGTGCAAAGATCTCCGTCATCGCCATCTCCTTGTGCTACCAAGCACCCGGCCGATTGCGCTGGGTGCTCTGTTCCACCCAATTTTTGACAACCGCCCCGACGCTTAGAACTGCGCCGGGCGGCTGTCATTAACGCTTATGTATAGTATCTATTTATGTAGCGGCGATCAGTGCACAACCTCGCCATGGAGCGCAAGATCGAGACCGTCCCGTTCGGCATCCTCGGAGACGCGCAGGCCCACGAAGATCTTGACCACGAACAGGATAATCAGGCTGACGACGGCGTCATAGACGAAGACCGTGCCAACGCCGATGCACTGGTTCACGAACTGCACGGGATTACCTTCCAGCACGCCCGCGGTTCCACCGTACTGCTTGACCGCGAACACACCGGTGAGCAGCGCCCCGACAATGCCGCCGATCGCGTGCACCCCGAAGCAGTCCAGCGCGTCATCATAGGAGAACATGCGCTTGAGCCCGGTGCATCCCCAGTAGCAGAACACGCCGGCGCCGATCCCGATCACGAACGCCCCGACGGGTCCGACAAAGCCGGAGGCCGGCGTGATCGCCACAAGACCCGCCACCGCGCCCGAGCAGATGCCGACGACCGTCGGCTTGCCCTTCAGCGCCCACTCCACCAGCATCCAGGTGAAGCCGGCGACCGCGGTCGCAATCTGGGTCACCAGCATGGCCATGCCGGCCTGCATGCCCGCCGACACTGCCGAACCGGCATTGAAACCGAACCAGCCGACCCACAACAGCGAGGCGCCGATGAAGGTGAGAACCATATTGTGCGCCGGCCCACTATCGGCGCGCTTGCCGAGCATGATGGCGCACATCAGTCCGGCGACGCCCGCGTTGATATGCACGACGGTCCCGCCGGCGAAATCGAGCACCTTGACCCAGGCGTCGTCGTTGCCGGAGGAGAAGATGCCATCCGGTCCCCAGACCCAGTGCGCGATCGGCGCATAGACGAAGATCGCCCACAGCCCGATGAACCAGAGCATGGCCGAGAATTTCATGCGCTCGGCGAAGGCGCCGGCGATCAGCGCCGGTGTGATGATCGCGAACGTCATCTGGAAGCAGATATAGACGCTCTCCGGGATCGTTGGGGCAAGCGGATTAGGATTGCCGATGCCACCCGCGCCGATGTCGCTCAGGATATCCTTGAGGAACATACGATCGAGCCCGCCGATGAAGGGCGTGCCGGAGCGGAATGCCATGCTGTAGGTCACGATCGCGAAGAGAATGGTGACGAGGCAGGTGACGGCAAAGCTCGTCATCACCGTGTCGCCGACATTCTTCTTGCGGACCATGCCGCCATAGAACAGGCCGAGCCCGGGGATCGTCATCATCAGGACGAGCGCAACCGAGGTCAGCATCCAGGCGGTGTCGCCGGAATTCGGCGTGCATTTTTCGAGTATCTTGCCGCCGCAGGCCGGCGGGCCCGCATCCTCGGCGAAGGCAATGTCAGCAAATGCGAACCAGAGAAGCGCGATCCCCAGAACAACAAGCAGCGATGTCACGAACCTTCGGTTCGCGTGGTTACCCAACGGCATTGTCTACCTCCTCGTCCCAACAGTTGGCAGTAAGAGCCTGGCCGGCCAATGAGCCGGATTTTTCAAAACGGATGCGAACGAAGCACGCGGAGCGCGAGGCGATGCTCGGCGCCGTGGGCTCGTTTTCGATTGGGTGGGATCGCCAGATACCTGCCGGGCCACCGGCCGCAAGATCAGGTCTGATTTCTGGCAGCGAACTCCGAGTGCTCGGCATCGCAATGTCGACGCCGGGGTCGAACGGCCTCAGTTTGGCGGCGAGGCACCTCATGGCTGCCGGCCTTCCCTGGTCGCCAAGTCGGACAACGCCCTTGCGCGCCGTCCGCCTCCAATTCTTAGCCAAGGCTGATCAAGAATCGTGCCATCCAAGACATTGAGGTAACCCCACTGACCTGAAGCTGATTCCCTGCTCCTGCCTCGGGAACTATACCCCTCTGCCGCTTTGAACGGCAAAATGCCGCCTAAAATTTAGGCGGCTTTTGCACTGTGACGTGCGGAGGAGCGGCGGCTCGCATGCGAGAGTCGAGCCCTGGAAGAGACTCGGCCGAGCTGTCACCACCGCCTTGGACTAAGCCTTGTGATACACGGCTTGCAGGCCATAGACCGGCGTCGGGATGCCCTCGTAGCGCGCTTTCAACTGCAGGGAGAGGAATTGCGAGTAATGGCGCGACTGGTGCAGGTTGCCGCCGTGGAACCATAGGCCTTCCTGCTGGGTCGGCTTCCACATGTTGCGTGTTCGCCTTCCCATGGGCCGGGGTCCTTTGTTGTGTTCGAGCCAAGCCCCCAGACCTTGCCGACCTTGTCGGCCGTTTCCCGGCTGATGAGATCGGCCACAAAGCCGTTCATCGAACTGTAGCCG
>Ga0310914_10001786_pt1 | contig 14105 bp, 14 predicted proteins | sample GREbulkMGAN108_FD_203450 | JGI IMG/M metagenome (GOLD analysis project Ga0310914, IMG submission 203450) | Lab enrichment of tropical soil microbial communities from Luquillo Experimental Forest, Puerto Rico - GRE.bulkMG.AN108 | ecosystem: Environmental > Terrestrial > Soil > Tropical forest >... | reverse complement strand
CCCAGGCCCGAATGTCCGTAAAGGGTCCGAGAGCTGTCCTTCGACGCGCGCTAGCTCGCCGCCGGACCCATGGGCGCGGGCCGCTTCTTTCGCGCTGGGTTGTGCTGTCGGGGACCAATGCCGATCAGGCACGCGATGACCGCAGCGCAGTCATAGGGCTCGCACGTTTCCGGACGCCAGCGGCAGGGAGGCCACGAATTCCTGATCAAATCCGCTCCGACCGATTCATAGACAGAGAATCCGTTCGCACGCCTCTCCACCTATCCAGCGGCCATCTCGACGCTGCGGACAAACGATGACGTATCCCGGCTTAGTTAAATCGGCAGAGATGATAGAAGCCATCGCACTCGGCCGCTGTATTGATTGCAGCTGCTCCAACTGGGGGTTGTGGGCGATATCCCAGCTGTTCTGTAGCCAGTCGGATAGTCCGGGACGATCGCATTTCGCCCTCCCGCTTCGCTCTGCGGGTCGATCGCGATCCTGGGGATTATTTGGGATTGCGGCCAATCTGCGTAGCTCTTGGCGTCTGCTCCGTATAAAGTCGAATTTATCTTTGAAGCAGGAGAATACCAATTGCCCTAAGTAAACGTTACAATATAAGCAGCACGGCAACAAGAAATTGTTAAATCTTGCCTTTGGGTGCCACTTCCTTGCCAAGGCAATAATCGACACAGGAATGAAATGATCGAGATGAGTCGTATGTCCCGAGGAAAATAAGCGGGGCGTTATCCCTCGATTACCACAATAGACGCACCAATCCTGCATTACCAGCGTGTGATCGACGAGCGTCGCCTGATTGCGCCCGTTAGCGGTCATTTCTCGACGATCTCGACAGCGTCGCCATATGCTTCAAACTCGATGCTCTGAAGTTCGGTTTCGGTCAGCGGACGGCTTAGCGAGGGATCGTAGGGTACTGATCTCAGGGCTTTGTCGCCCTTAAACGGCGCATGCTCGAACCATGCCGCTTCTGGCGGCGGGACGGAACTGAAGCAGTCCGGCGCGGCAACGAATTCGTCCGCGAGCTTGCCGGCAGTCATCAACTTTGCAATAGCCTCTTCCGGAACTCCGACCGGCTCGGCAGTACATTCGGGAACGGAACCATGCTGCAGGTATAATTTCCCCTCTGCGCGCTTGGCTCCCCAATCGAAGGAAACGTTCTTGTCCAGACGCGTCCAGCAGCCGGCTAAATCCGGTTCGCCCCAATGGAGCGCTAATCGATGTCCGACGAAAATGTTGATGCCCATAGGCACGGCAGGGAAATCAACCCGGCCTTTTGGATCGCGAGCGCGGCGAACTATCGGCAGGGTCATCGGCAGATCCATGGCGCCATAATCAATAACTCCCGCAGGGGAGACGAACATTGGGTATGATGGCAGAAACGCGCCGTAGCTCGTCGAGACAAAATCTGTCCACTCTTGCCACGCGCTCATAACATTGTCTTTGTGTTGTAGCACCACCGACTTCGGAATTCCCCGTGTTTTGTACGCCTTTTCGGGCTTGTCATCGTCAGGAAAGAAATACAGACCGGGTTGAACAACGAACATCCGGCCGTGCTCCTTCGGTTCCCAATCGCCGAGCCCTTCTCCCAATGGCGCAAGTGCGCGCAGCTCGCGCGTGGAATACACGGCATCGGCCGCGACCATAACGATTGCCGCAGGATCGAGCGCAATGGCGTCGATCAGGCGGGCGCGCGTGATGGCGGTAATCAGACCGGCGGCGACAATATCATGGTAAGGGCCATCGCCCCCGATGCGTTCGGCCAGTTTTCCATAAAGGCTGTTCAACGCTAGCTTAAGGCTGTATCCCTTGGTCCCTTTGCCCAACTCTTTTCGAACTTCAAACACCTTCCGCACCCACGCATAGAGCGCGCAGTCGCAGCACTTCTCAGCGACCCAGATGGTTTTGAAATCGACGGCGGCGCCGAGCTTTTGAATGGCGGCCTCGGTTTCGGGCGACCAATACACGCCAGATCCGCGCAGCGGAAAGTGAATTCGTCCGTCTTTGTTGCGGAACGGGAACCCGCCCCACTGCTGATTTCTAGAAGGATGATCGAAGCTGATCTCGGCGACGTACAGCGAGTTCTTCGGTGGTCGGAGCTTGCCTCGCGGTTTATTCGGGACGACGCAGTGCCACTGCGTATGCAGGGGACAGGCAGTTGCAGCATGGCAGCCGGATGGGCGGAACCGATATCGTATTCGAAGATCGGACCCGGCAACAGTCCAGTGCGAGGTATTTCGAATCTCCCGCCATAAAACGCCTCGATCGCCAAGGCTTCCACCTCCGGCGGGCGGCTGTCTTTGACTTGCTCTTTCCGCGGCGTGCCGCAGCTTTTGTGCATTGCCGCAGAGTACCCCCCCGCGCCTCGCCAGTTTCTGGGAATGAGCGATATGCCTGAGCGGGCGCCGGCTTCGATGCAAGCCGCTCGAAACAGCGTCATAACTTCGGCCAGCAGCCGGCATTCTTCTTCGCAATAGCGCTGAATTTCGGGTGTAACTGCGTCGAATTCGGCTCGCTTTTCCTTGTTGCGCGAAATCATTTCCCGCGTCTCGGGGTCGCCGACTTCCCAGAAATCAATTACCTTGGCGAACGGCATTTGGAAAGAATGCCGGACTTCATTGATGCAGCGGGAAGACCTCTCTACAACTTTCTGTTTATGTTCTTTCGTATTATAACAGAGGCGCGCGACCCGAAAGAATTGTTCGGGAACATACATAATGGCGTAATCTTTCCAATACGTATAAGAGTACAATCCTCTGCCGGGCGGGCGATATTCGGCTTGATCGTCCTCGTCTATATGTAGCTGCCCTTTCAGCAAGCGGCGAAGTTTCTCGGGGGGCAAGTCGCGCAATATCATCGTTACATCATAACCAATGCCAAACCCCACCAGCTCGGCGTCCCTCGGCAAAGACAGGATGAATTCGAGACACTCTGCCGATGTCAGCGGCCGATTGTCCTTGAACAGACTGCGGCGGGTGCTGTCATCAAGCCCGCGGGCGCGCATCAGCAGGTAATTCTGCTGACCGTGTTCGTTGGTTCCAGCGCCTTCGCCATCAACCGCGATGAAGGGGCGTTCGAGCTTCGGAGTTTTGATTGCGTTCGTGTGGCGGTCCCCCTTGTTCTTATGGCGATCGCGCCTGTCCTTGCGGCGATCACCGGTTCCGGGCTTGTGGCGATCGCCTTTTCGCAGATCCGCCCGGCCGCATCCGGGTCTGCACCGCAGTTGATTGGGGCGCGTCGGAACGAATTCGTGTTCCTTGTCGGTGCCCAGATGCCCAAGACACTTCTTTGGTGCGAGCATTACCGGTTAATCCTGTAAGCCAGCCAGTTCCGCCTCGGTCTCGGGTATCGAGCGGCTCGCTAAGCTCGTCGAAGTCATATCCTCGAATGACACGAGTCGCGCGTCGCTCGCTTTGGCGCGTTCTTCTTGTTCTTTCGGCGCTGATGTATTGTAAGAGGCGTCGGCGGAAGCGGGCCAAGGAGAGAATACGCACGGTACGTGTACCCCGACGGGTTCTTCGCCGGGATACTCTCAATCAGATACGTAAACTCAATTCCGACTTCCTTCGACTTTTCGCCGCCAGCCCGAACTTCCGAGACAAGCATCGTGTGATAGGGTTCCGGAAGATATAATATAGAGCTCCGATAGACTTGGCCCTGGGATGGGTTTGCGTCTTGGAGATTCCACGCCTCGAAATGACCCTTCAGCGACAGAAAGACTACATTGGGCATGTACGGCTTCTTAACCTCCTCGATCTCAAAAGCCTGCCCCAAAATCACTGCGAGCCGAGTTTGCTTCTGCGATGCCTTCGCCGCGGCCGGGTTTGTTTGTATCGTGGCCATGGTGATCTTGGTAAGGTCGGCCGTCGCGTCGTCGGGGGCATCCGCGTCGTCTGCGTCAACCTGCTGCGCGGCGATAAGGTATGGCGTCAGCTCTTCGCTCAGCTGCTGTAGGTCGACCGGATGATCCTGATGCACGACCACTTCCGGCGTCGCTCCCGACTCCGTTTCATTACGCGAACGCGTATGCAATTCGCACTCCCGTGGCATAGCCTTTCCTCTTTTAGTGGTACGCAAACAAAGGATGGTACGTTCGTTTTGCGAGAGGGACGTAACCGCCTTCCGCGAATTCCTGACGTAGAGACGCCGTTTCGTTCACAATTTCGATCTGCCGATGGCGCGGCAGGCTCAGAAATTCCTCGCGCGCATTCATCAGGCTCGACAGTCCGCTAGTTGCCCGCCACTCGTTGATCTCCTGGATCTTGTCGGCATAGGCGACGATGCTCTGATCGCGCTCGAAGGTCGCGAGCTTCCGCCGGATCGCGGCGCGCGCCAACTTCCGGGTAGGAATCCACGGCGTTACTTTGACCAGTTTCGCGCGACGCAGTTGCTGCAGGCGAGCAAGATCGCGCGCCTCGACAGCAGCCCTTTCGGCACTGCGTCGGGCCGCTCTCTCCTTTTGCTGTTGACTGCGCTCATAGGCGCGCTCGAGACGACGGCCGAAACGGCTCGGTCCAAATATGGGCCGGGAGCTGCTCCCCCGCCGGCGAGTAGTGTTCATGGAGCCTCTCTCTGTGCTCGCGCGGGTTCATGCCAGACGAGCTCTTCATCGGTGAGCGGGAGGGTCAGGCCGCAGATGGTTACGATCGGACGATCGCGGTCGCCTCCCGGCGGGGAGGCGCCCCGTCTCGCTGCGACCGGCCAATCGCTCGGCGAATCGGTCCTCCGGCACTCGACGGAATTTGGTGCGGTCGAGCCCGTCAAAGCCTTGGAAACCTTGCGTTTAGCGGGACTGCGGGGTAGCATCGTTTCGGTCATGCAAATTAGTATATAACTATCTGTCAACAAGGACAAATGATCGTATGAGTCGCCGAAAAGTGAACGTGCTTCACGAGACCGTCGGAAAAATGTCGGAGACGCTGCGTCGAGCGATCCGCGGCGATCTCGACGGAGTCGTTGCCGATCTTGAGCGGTTCGTGAGCGAGCACCCAACTCTCTCGGATGCGGTGCGCGAAGGACTCCTGGTAGGAGCTTCTCTCAGTCAACAACCGGCAGATCTGCCCCCGGCCGTCGGAGACTTCCTCGACCGGATGGCGGCCGCTCCCGCCGCGGCTGAAGGCATTCGGACGGTCCGGAAGATGCTAGGCCTAACACAGGGCGAGCTGGGCAAGCGGCTAGGCGTTGACGACTCGACGGTTTCGAGATGGGAGCGCGGCGAAAAGCGGATGTCAGATAAATCCATGAGAGCGCTCGTCGAACAGATGGCTTCGCTTGACGGCGTGCCCGTTCCAAGCCCTCCCGTGCAAATTTCAGGCGAGGGACTGCGGAAGTTGCGCGGCCTGATGCGGCTTAGCCGCGAGGACTTTGCTCAAAAAATCGGCGTTTCTCCTCGGACTGTCTCCCTCTATGAAGGGCGCCGCGAAGTCCCGAAAGCGTGCGCCAAGCGCGTGGCGATGGTAGCTCTTGAGTACGGAATCAACCTTTCAGCCGCCGCATGAATCAGATCGCCGCGTGTTGCGTCGATCGTGCCACGGGTGTCTGCAAGCCTTCCCCGTGTCCCGACATGGGGCGGGTACGACTTCGTTTTCGACGGCATGCGCTGCGATGCCCCAAGTCGCTGTGTCGGGCAACGTCTCACCACCCCGATTGCGCCGTCGCGAGCGTAGCGTGGCGATGACCAGCCTCGCCGTCCTACTCCTCGGCTCGTTGTTGATCGCGCTCGGTATTGCAGGCCTCGTCAGGCGGTGCGACTGGCTGGAGGGTTGATCGCGGTCCCGATCGCCGGGGCAATCGTCTTCGTCATCGCTCTCGTGGTGTGGGGAGCGATTCTGCTTCCCGGCGGTTGAGCGCGGATCGCGCAATGCATCACGATGATGTCCTGTTCGGCCGCGTCAAGAACGGCGTGCTGACCGTCTCGGGACATTTCCCGCGAATCACGGTCGAACTCGATGACCTCAACATTGCCGATGGGCATGGCGATACCGCAGTATCGTTGAAGCTCCGGCGCGCAGATCGGCTCGTCTCCCGTATCATCGTCACTCGATCGGAAGGCTATATCAGCTTCGCGGCGGTGAAGTGGTTGCGCGACGTGGGCATAGGACTGGCTCAACTGGATTTCAATGGCGACGTGATCATGGCGACCGCGCAGCGAAGCCTCGATCTGGCTTCCATGCGGCGGGCACAGTGTCTCGCGACAGGCTCTGATTTCGGACGCAGCATCGTGCGGGAATTGTTGCAGGCGAAGCTCGACGGGCAAGCTGCTGTGGCGCGGATCATGGGGAGATCGGAAACAGCCGCGGCCATCGACGCGCTATCAGGACGGCTGAAGACGGCGCGAACCGAGCCCGAGATGCTGGCGACCGAGGGCATGGCGGCTCAAGCCTATTGGTCGGCATGGGCGTTTCTGCCTGTCACATTCGCGCGGCAGCATCGGGTTCCAAGTCGCTGGAAGACCTTTGGGCCGAGACGGTCACCGCTGACCGATAAGCCGCAAAGAGCGGTCAGTCCTGCCAATGCCGTGCTAAGCTATATTTATCAATTGGCGGCAAGTCAAGCTACAATTTCTCTTATCGGAGCAGGGTTAGACCCGGGTATAGGAATAGGGTTGCATGCTGACAAGCAAGCACGGGTATCACTTACTTATGACATACTTGAAACGATTCGCCCAATGGTAGATCTATGGCTGTTTTCTTGGCTCGAAGAAGCCTGCTTTTCTCGGCGCGACTTCCTCGTTCAGCTCAACGGGAGCATTCGGCTGATGCACCCGTTGCCCGCCCATCTCGCCATGACCGCGGCGTTGTGGCGCGCGCCGGCCGATGACGTTGCACACTGGATTGCTGACAGGTTGCAGGGAGAGAATGCAAGGCTACGCGTGCCGATGACGTTGCTCCCTGGGTTGCCCAAGGTTGCAGCGCACGATGAAGTGTTGAGAACCGAGGCCAGACATCACGCGCTGCGATGGCGCATCCGCGGAATAATCGAAGCGCCGATACCAAAGACCTGCATCGAATGCGGCCGCGCGCTGGCGTCGAGACGCCGCAAATTCTGTTCTGCTGAATGCAGCCTGTCATTTCACGGCGGGAACCCGCCGCAGCTCGCGGCGCTCACCCATGCACGTGCTGCGCTGGCCCAAGCCCGCGCCTCGGGTCGCGATCCCTCGCAGTCGGAAACCGCGTCGGGTCGCCGCGCCGAAAACTGCATCGCCTGCCGCGCAGCCGTGCGCGAGTGGCAAGCGCGCGCCGGCTGGTCCGAGGCGTCAGACCACGAGATGCGCCGCTGGTTCGTCGCGATGCTGCAACCAGCGCTGGCATCGCATCGCCCCACGGATATCGCTCGCGCCACCAGTTGGTCGCGGCCCTACGCCAGCGCCGTGCGCGCCGGCCGCGCCGTGCCGCATCCGCGTTGGTATGCGATGCTGGGGGAGCTGGCGGGAATGGCGATGCCGGCGATGTTGCCGGTGGCATCGGAATAGTTTTGCACGGCTGAAAGGCCGTTCTCGACCCATACCAGCCATTACGGGTCGCGAAATAAGGGCCTTCCCGCTCATGAACTTTTAAAAGCTCCCGGACCTTGCTCAGGCAGTGGGCAGTTTATACGTGCAAGCAACCTTTACGCTGCAAGAAGCCGTATACGTCCATTTCTCCGGACCGCATAAAGTCGAAAAAGCTAACACCACTATATTTGCAGGTCTGGCATATGCTGAGCAGAACCAGATTGTTCCGTACGGTCCTCGCAGTGAATGCGCCACGGACGATGTCACGTATCTTGGCAAAAGCCTTCACCGCATGCTCTGCATTGTTATTGTTCCACGGTACACCGTCGTAACTCAGAAAAGTGAACAGCTTATCGCGATTCTTCTCAAAGCGTTTCTTGCATTTTTGTGCCCTTTCACTTTGAAAATTGTGCTTTGACAGACCGCGGTAGAATCGATCAACGTCGACCCTATGCTTTGCAAGAAAGCGTTGTTTCAGCCCCCGATGATCAATTGTTTGAATAACTGGTTTCAACAAAGCGGCAAAGTTTCTCACTATGTCTTTCAACTCTTCATCGAATGGATGCTTGAGAACATCATCATTTAGATCCCGTATCAGGTGAATAAGGCATTTCTGCTGTGCGCAGCCTATCGAGTCGTAGGCCGCGTAAAAGTCGCTCACCAAAACGCCCCTGAAATCCTTGAGCATCTCCTGCAAAAATGCCCCTTCTCGGCTTTCAGTGTATAAGTAAACAACATCAAATAGATTGGTTAAGACCCAAACGTATGCAGGTTTTCCTCCAACGCTCACGTGTGTTTCATCTATATGGAGTAGTTTACCTGTCAAAACGTGCTGCAAAATACTGTCGTATGTAGACTGATATTGCTTAGCTGCCGTCGTTTTGATCGTGACCAACGTTCTCACCAACATGTCTACCTTGAAAGAAGCGCTCAGCATCCTCTTGACGGTTGGAAACGGAATCGCAAGTTCGATTGTGTGATATAGTACATAAGCAACCAAGCCGCGCCCTAAGTGGCTCTGTGGCCATAATTGAGGAGGCTCACCAAATCTTTTCTTACAGATATTGCACCAACAGTAATGGAAGTGATACTTGACGATCCATCGCCTTACCGAGCTCTTGCCAAAGAAAAGGTCGTACCCCATACGGGTGCGACGCGGTCGAATTTTGCATTCTCTCCCACAGGTTGAACATGACGATCGCGTTGGGTAAACAATTGTTTTGTTAGTGCGGAGACGATTCCGTGGACTTAAATATTCACGAGCGGCTGGAACACGCGCCTTAATAGGACTAATTGATCGCACCCGTAACCGATCCCGTTGATAGTCCCACCGAGCAGCTAATGCTATTTGCTCAAACTCCTTGAATGGACTCAGGAACGGCCCGAATCTCCCGCGCTTCTTCCTGAGCGATTCAACATCAACAGAATCCGACGATATGGCGGCAAAACGTGCTTTAGGTTCCGATGCTTGAAGACCCAAAAGCACACGTGCGACAATTTCAGCGGCATGACAATCTTCCGCGTTGTAAGTCAGGAGATCAGCCTTCACCGCGACTATCCCTAGAGCTTTCCCAGATGTCACGGTGAACGATCGAGTTGAGGCCAATGGGCGATGGATCGGTCCAAGAAAATCCCAACCAGGAAGCAACATCTTTGAGGCTGTCGGAGTAAGTGGGAAAGTAGACATTGCCACGCATTAATGAAAGGAGGTCTGTCGGGGTTTCGTTCGTGGCCAGAGCTGCCTGTAGCGTCTCGCCGTATCGTTTTCCCATTTGCTCGAAGAAAACTGTTTCGAACCGGCCATAGTGAAAAAGAGCGGGTTTGTGAATACCTTTGAGCAGTTTCAGCAACTTCGCATAAATTTTGGCTTCGTCCTCAACTCGATCCGCCCACAAGCTGTGCTGCGCCGGTGGAGACTCATCCCCAAGTACCCTCAAACCAATCAGGTAATAAAAATCACGATCCGGCACTCCCTCGACGTCGATGAAGACAGGCGTACCCTCAAACTTTAGTTCCGGATTGCCGACAACATGAATTTTGTTCTCTCGAATTGCCAAAGCTTTGAGTGAGCTGTGATACTTCTCTGGCTTGTGTTGCAGCCGCTTTGGCCTCCGGCGTGGTAAAAACGCGTATGAATGCTGTTTGACCGAAAAAACACCCCTTCCATTGAGTTTCTTTCGCTCTGGCGGGGTGATGGCGGAAAGAAGACTGAGATCGTCTTGCTCTTGAGCCCTTTGTCGACAGCGCGACCGGAACTCGCACTCGGCGCAGTGTCGGTTAAGTACGAGGTCGGGCGCTGAAGCGTTAGAAAGAAAGCTAGCGATTTTTTCGATCCTCCCGCGCATTTCACCGGCAAGTGCAGATACATCTATAGTCGAGCATGAGTGCCTGTCTCCATGAACGATTTTTCCTTTGCGAATATCTCGTCCGACAATCTGAGAAAGTGCTAATGCATCAAAAGCGATGTACAACTTATCATCCTTGCCCAGTTTATTGGCGAACGAGAATCGAAGGGGAACAAACTGGGTCGCTTGTCCGCGATCTGCTGAGATCCGCTCCACAGCGTCAAGTCGAACGTCAAGAACGCTGGTGTGAACCTGGACGTCAAACGCAAACTGCCATTTGGCCGATCTTATGTTTTCAAGTCTAATACCAACCACGTACCTTTCTGGCGGCGTTTCCCTCATCAACCGTTCAATCGAGTCCGCTCGGTACGTTTCGTTTTTATTATGAATCCATTGGGCATAAAGATTGCTCGGATCACTGCACGGCGGCTCATCAATTGATCTGAGCCAGCTTTTCATCGTGCACTTGACGTGTGCTTCAAAGAGACGACGAGTGATCTTCATGACCAGCCTTTCGTAGACTCCTGTCCAATTTGGTTGTCAATCTCAAGACCGCCAAGACGCTCGGCCTGACGATCCCGCCATCGATCCTCGCCCGCGCCGGCGAGGTCATCGAATGACCGGTTTCACCCTTAAGCGACCTTCGCGGTAACAGGGCCAACCCCCCGGGTTGGGTGATGGGTGGACGCCCCCGGACTGGCGCCAGGCAGCGCGGAACAGCTGCGAAGGTCGCACACGGGCTGGTGCTGCGGGCAGCAGCAGCCTTACGTGACGATCCCGAATGCGATATGGATTCCTGTACACGGCATGCCGACGCCGCAAAAGCAGGCAGCTCATGGCCACCCAGCTTGAGAAAGAGACAAAAGGCGCGTGGATCATCCACCACGGCCGAAAAATTGCGCTGGACGTAAATGCACCCGCCGAGTTCCCGGTGCTCGATGAAACCGCGAAGGCCGCGGAGCTGCTCATCAGGTTGGGTCAGTCGGATACGGCGACGCTCACGAAGCAGGAGGTGGAGGCTGTTGCGCGGGCCGCCCACCTCAATCCGCGTTCTGAACTGCTGCATTATCTAGGGATTCTCGAAAGCCGGCGGTTGATCGATCGGGCAGGGAGCGAGGTACGCGTCCTCTGCGTGACCAGCCGCGCAGCTCTCAGTCACACCTGCGATATTCTGACGGAAGCCGGGCCAACCACCTATGAAGAGGCAGCCATCGATGTTGCCGAATTGACCTCCCAAGCTCCGCAAAGCATGCGCGGGTGGGCGAATTTATCGGCGATACGCACAAGATCGCAGCCAGGGATACGCGGGACTTTCTTCAAAGGTCTATCGAGCTGGGCTTTGTCGATTACGAAGGGGAAGGCGACGACGGACTTCTGTTCAACGGAAACCTGTTCAAGCGCGACACCGTGATCAAGTCAGAGAAGGTGATTTCCTACCTCTCGTCGGAGGAACAAACAAAACTTGCCGAGTTCGACGAAATCCTGAAGCGCAGCGGCTGTGTGTTGGCCACGACAGCGGATCGCGTGCTTGGCCGTACTTTATTCGAGAAGCTGAAGGCAGCGGGTCTTTACGAAGTAAACACGGTATCAAATGAACACGGCGAACATGCCTTCGTAAACTCTCCTGGGGCATTCCACAAATTTGTAAATCCGATGATCGACGATAGCTTCGATTTGGCCAAGGCCTTGGTTTCGGCCCTGACATACGGAATGACCCTCCGCCACCGATCCCAAGGCCGTATTATCAGCGTCGATTGGATACTCGGCGCTCTCATTCGGGGTCGGACGATCGGTCCTTCAACCGCCATTGGCAACGACTATCGCGTTCTCGAAGAGAGCCGGGTTGTTAAATTGACCCCCGCCACCGGCGGCATGTTTTGGATGCGGCTTCTCAAGCGCGAGATCGGAGAGTTAGCCCTTCAGGTGCTGAAGAGAGGCGATGCCAATGCAGAGGCGATCAGCGTGCCTCCGAGTTCGCCCATGACAGGGTACATCGGGCCGGAACAGAGCAGGGTACGGGTCCGCCGCAACCAGAGGCAGCCGAGCAAGCGGGCAACGCGCGACATCCTGAGCGCTTTGCGGGGCGGGAGGTCGATATAATGACGCAGGGCGGGAAAGGCGATAAAGGTTACCGGCTCGAGGAATTACTGCGAGCGTATTTTCTCAGGGCGGGCTTCCTCGTCGTCCGGAGCGTCCCTTTCCAAGATGCGGGCGACGACCTCACGGACATTGACTTGTGGCTTTACGAACGGCCGACGGGCTCTTCCCGCCGCCGCCAGATTGTCGATGCTAAGTCGAGGACACGGCCCAAAGCCGTCGAGCGGCTGTTGTGGACGAAGGGGCTGGCCCAGCTCCTAGATGTTGACGGGGCCTATGTGGCAACGACTGACGCTCGGCCCATGCTGCGGGGCATTTCCAAGAAGCTCGGTATCTCCGTGCTGGACGGTGCCGATATCAGGCGCATCAGGCAGAGTGAGAAAGTAATCTTCCCGGACCGGATATCAGAAGAGGAATTTGTCGAAAAGATAACATCGATCGATAAGGCGCGCCGCAGTAAGGAGTTTCAATTACAGTATCACGACATTAAATTTTCACTGATCGACCACTTTGGTGCAGGGACTATCAATCGGGCGTTGGATTCATTTACTTTCTTCGCTGCCGCTGCCGTCACATCGCACCCCAACACGGATGCATCCGAGGTAGCGCTCCGACTGACCTATTTCACTGCGGCCGTCGTGGCTGTTTCGCTTGACTACATCGGCTCGGAAGTTTCATTGCGGGCCGCCGAAGAGAGACAGGGGGCATTGATCAACGCGATCAGGTTTGGCGATATTGATGAGACCGCCGGTCTTGAGCGTATCCGGCTGGCGATAGGGTTGCTTCAAAAATATGCGCCAACCGGCGAGGCCACGGCCAGAGCGGTGGACTTGGCTGTGAAGCAGGATTTCAAAAGCATCCCTGCCGAAATCATCGCTGAGTACGTTGTCAAAGCACCAAGCCCGAGGAGTTGTTTCAGATCGCGAGACAGCTTGAGCATCTTGCCTTTTTTAACGCGGTCACTTCGTTTGATGGGCTTGGCATGGAGGATAAATCCTTCATCGCCATGCTGCTTGATTACAGCGGCGTTGACCGGGCACGCTTCGCCTCTTGCTGGAGTGCGCCGCCGATCATGGTAGAGCCTCGGGCGACTAACGATGGACCGTTGTTCTCTCGCGCTCGGCAAAGGCGGTAAGGCATTCTTGCGATGGGGGCCGCCGTGGGGCGCGACGGTTTCGGCTTCGAGTGCAAGGAATACTTCTAGCTGACTGGCGGCGAAGACTGTCGGTCGACTTGAGCCGACCGATCGGCCGGAATCGGCGCTACCCCGCCGATGGGCTCATCAGACCTGAAGGGCCGGAATCCACCCACCGGTGACCTTCCCGCGGTCGGGTTGGTGGGCATCGACCTGGCCGGTCACCGCGCGGCGCCGGCTGGACCGGTCCGGCTGCGAGAAAGGCGGCAAGCAGCACGCCATGCGCGTCATCAAGGGCTCGCCGAGGCGCCAGGCCCGCGCCGGCGACCGCACGCAAGGCCGTTCCGCAGCGGACTCGGACTTCGTGTTCGGCGATCTCGCGCCGCTTACGCGCCGCCGGTCGCAACGGAAGCGACTGCCATCGGCGATCGAGCCCATAACCAAACCGACTTTTCAATGCGCACGCGGTACTAGCCACACTGCAGCGAACTCTTCCAATAGCATTGAAACTTCCGCTCGGCGACCCCAGCCGAAACCGTGTGGTGGTGGCGGGTGCAGAATTTATTTATGCGATCTCGCTTCGCTCGTCGCAAGCTGCGGGACGGCCCGCGGGTCCCCCGCACCGCCCCCGAAACCGTGTGGTGGTGGTGGTGCTTGGTCCCCCATCTGCTGCACCGGGGTAGTGGCGGCAGCATGTACACAAGGAAAGCGCACGCAACACGGGAAACCCGGACGCGTGATCAGGGATGATCAACCGGACGCCCGTGAGGGACAGGCCGGGCGCGCTGGGGTGGCGGAGAGGCTCGCAGTACCGAGGAAGCCGGGTAATGCCGGTGGAGGGAAGGGGCCTCAGTTCAAGACAGACGCAACAAGCGGCGAAGGGCCGGGAGATTGGGCAACCTAACAACTCCGGAAACGTGTTCAGAAGCTGCAGATGGCGTTACACGCGAAAGCGAAGGCAGAAGCCGGCTATCGCTTCTATGCCCTGTACGACAAAATCAGCCGCGAGGATATTCTGGCGCATGCCTATGCCCAGTGC
>Ga0310914_10001783_pt1 | contig 14114 bp, 15 predicted proteins | sample GREbulkMGAN108_FD_203450 | JGI IMG/M metagenome (GOLD analysis project Ga0310914, IMG submission 203450) | Lab enrichment of tropical soil microbial communities from Luquillo Experimental Forest, Puerto Rico - GRE.bulkMG.AN108 | ecosystem: Environmental > Terrestrial > Soil > Tropical forest >... | reverse complement strand
TTCTACTTGCCAGGCAATGCGTCGAAGGTCAGGATCGGCACTAGACGACAACATGGATGTCATTCTAACCGTTGACAACATAGGTGTCAATCGGCGGCGACGGAGCGGAACGGGATGGTGATGGTGCGACAGAGGAAAGCGGTAGGTCGGACCACCACGGGCAAGGGCGAGGCGATCGTGGACCTGATGCTCGAAGTCGCACAATTCTTCTTTCGAATACGGGCCGTGGGTCAGAGAACAGGGCTCATCACAAGCTGGGGCGGCGGAGCGTTCGGCTTCATGCGCAGCCTAGCGGTGATTGGCCCCCTCACCGTCCCCCAAATCGCCCGGATGCGTCCGACCAGCCGCCAGCGCATGCAACGGTTGGCGGATGAGCTGGCGGCCGAGGGGCTCGTGGAGTTCATCGACAATCCGAGGCATCGGCGATCGAAATTGGTGCGCCTTACTCGCAAGGGTGATGCGCGTTACCGCGAGTTGAGCGCGCGGCTCCTGGCGATCGCCTTGACGATGGGCGACGAGCTGCGCGAGGCGGACATCCGTAAGACCGCCGAGATCGTGCGGCGGCTCAGCGATGAGGCGAAGGGGCGCTCGGAGGGGCTGGCGCGGAGCACGAAGCTGGCCGCGCCAGCGGGAGGTGGTGCGTAGTTGCCCACACCGACGGTGCGGTGAACCCACTTCAGGACAAGTTGATAGCCGGCGCTCGTCATCCGGGGTGCTCGAGCTCGATCAGCTTGCGCCTTCGGCTCGGGGCGGCGCTTCACGTTGAACTGAACCTGATCGGAAGGGTGGCGGCCCTACTGCATCTGCTGACGGCAGAAAATGGCACATTGCTGACGGGCTGGCACCTGGCCGTTCAGGTCAGGTTTCGGGGGTAGTGCCGCCATTCGCCGAGCGCACGCCGGCCACCACTGAGTGCTTCGACTTCGAGGACCAGTGCACGGTGCTTCCGACGCGTAACGGCGATTACGGCCGTAGCCGAGAGGTCGCCCCGGCGACAGCTGGCGAGCGATGGGTCATCTGCCGAAGTCGTGCTCACCGGCAACGGTGCTGTGGAAGTGCGCCCGCACGCCCGAATCCGGGTTCGTTGTAAGCCTACCCGTCGCAGAGAGCCTGGCGGTCCGCTATTGTCGCAGCTTGGAGGCCCGCGCGATGGATTTCAGGCTTAGCAAGGCGCAACAACGTCTGCAGCGAAAGTGCCGTGAGCTGGCGGAGGATTTTGCGACTCGCTCGGCCGGGCACGACCGCGATGCGAGCCACCCGATCGAGAATTATCAACGCCTTCGCGACGAAGGATTTCTGGCGCTGAGTGTGGCGCGTGAATGGGGCGGTTCAGGCGCCAGCTTTCTCGATCACACCATCGCTTACGAAGCGCTGGGGCAGGGCTGCCCTTCTACGGCCCTGGCCTTCAACATGCACGCTTCAGTGGTCATGCCGCTTTTCCAAAGCACTGAGATATCAGCCGAGATCAAGCAGCGCATTGCCAAGATGGTCGTTCACGATCGCAACCTTATCGCCGGCAATTTCTCCGAGCCGATCACCACCTCGTTGATTGGTGCGCGGCCATTAAAGACGCGCGCGCGGCGAATCGATGGCGGCTACAGCGTCAGTGGCCGCAAGATGTTCGCCTCGATGCTCGAAGCCGCAGATTACGTGCTGGTAATGGCCTACCCAGACGAGGCGACCACCCCTTTTGCCGGAGTCATCTTGATGCTCCCGCGTGTGATCGAGGGGCGCAGCGTCGAGCCGGACTGGGATGTGCTGGGTATGCGCGCGACCCGCAGCGATTCGCTGATGCTTGACGAATGCCGGCTGCCGGACGATGCGGTCCTCTTTCGCTCGGAAGACACCCGGTCTTTCCGGCATGCCTATTTGAACTGGTTCTGGGGCTCGTATACCGCTGTCTATCTCGGCCTCGCTACCGCAGCTTACGACGAGTTGCGCCGAGTCGTTCACACCCGGCAGCCCGAAGGCTATGCCCAACCGCTGGCCTACCATCCCGATGTGCGACGGCATGTCGCCGAAATGAGCGTCGACCTCGAAGCCGCCCGCTTGATCACCTACCGTTCGGCATGGCTGAGTGATACCGACGGGCCAACGGCGGAAACTACCGCCGCCCTCTACCGGGCGAAGTACATGGTCGGCGAAGCGGTCACCCGGATCACCCGCGCGGCGCTGACGCTGGGCGGCGCGCACGGCATTTTTAAGGGCTCGCGCCTGGAACAACTGTTTCGCGACGGGGCGCTGGCCCCGCTTCACCCGCCGCCGGCGGATTTTTGTCTCTACAACATGGGCTTTTTCGAGTTGGGTCTCGATCCTGCCGATGCGTTGCCGCCTCTGAAACCGATGTAACTGATGTCCACCAGGCGTTCGGTGCTCCGCGGGTCGCTGGGTCTTGCCGCGGCCGGAACGTTGACGCGCCCCTTTGTCACCAATGCGGCGGCGACGACTGCGACCGTGTGGTGGGCGCAGGGTTTCGCCGAGGAAGAGGACGAGGCGATCAAAAAGGTCGTCGCCGAATACGAGAATGCGAGCGGCAATACGATCGACCTTACGATTACGCCGTTCGCCCCGCAGCGACAGAAGATCGTCGCGGCGGTGCAGAGCGGCATCGTCCCCGACGTGTTCCCCAACAACCCGGGCGAGATCACCCCGCTATATGCCTGGGATGACAAGCTCGTTGACGTTTCCGATATCGTGGACACACAAAGGGAGGAGTACACTGAGACCGCGCTGCTCTCGGCTTCTTTCTCGTATAATCCGACGCAGCTCGGGGGTGCGACATCGATTACGACGAGTTCGCGATCGCGAGAATCTACGACGAAGCACGCGCAGTGACGCCGGAACGGCTGAGGCAATGGCGGAATGTCCTCGCGATGGATATCGACTGCAGCCGGATCTCGGCGATCGTCGATCTCGGCTGTGGCACCGGGCTTCGCTCAGCTGTTGGCAACACACTTCCAAGCGGAAGTGATCGGCATCGATCCGTCCAGGAGGATGATTGAGCGGGCTCGCCAGAAGCCCATTGCCGGGAATGTCGTATTCCGGCGAGCCTCCGCCGCGGCGCTACCGGTCGAGGATCGCTCGGTCGATCTAGTGTTCCTGTCGCAGGTGTACCATCATCTGACCGATCCGGCGGCAGTCGCGCGGGAATGTTCCCGCGTCCTGCGTTGTCGGGGACATGTGTGCATCCGCAACACCACCCGCGAGGACGATTTCGTCTATCGGCATTTCTTTCCGTTGCAGGAGTTGATTGATAGGGAACTGCCCGCCCGCGAAGACATCGAAGCCGTATTCGTGAACGCCGGGTTCGCAAAAACGTCGCGTCGGACGATCGCCCAGCTCGTTTCCCCCGATTGGCGGAGCTTTGTATACGCTTCCGCATTGCGGGGGGACTCGTTCCTGGCGCGCCTTCCCGCCGCGGAGTTCGAGCTCGGAATGGCCGCGCTTCGAGCCCATAGTGACGAAATCGATCAGGACGCTGGCGTGACCGAAGACATCGACTGGTTCATCTTCACCAAGCAGGCTTAGCGTCGGGCACCGAGCGATTTTTCCGGGCTTGACCCAGCAGCCCCTGCCTCTTCCGCCATTATAATAATATATTCAATACGTTATAAATGAGTGCTCGTCTCGTACCATATTTTGTCGCACAGGGAGAGCATCGATTCGGGTGGCGCCGCTCCATCTCCGAAGACCCGATTCGTCCCGTTTATGGCACCGGTCTTGAAATTCGACGGCGGGCGTCCCGTCCTATGTCGTCTCGTATCAAAAGGTAGTTTACGTCAATCGGCTAAGAGCGACCATCGTCCCCTTGCGTCTCGCCTGGTTCTGCGCGTATCGGCGCGTTTGGGTCCAAACTTGAGTCCACCTTCCGGATCGCATCGCCGCGCTCTTCGCCAGCGCGAGGTGGAGCAGCCGGGCGATCGGGCCTGGGGAAACGATCGCAAGCCCTCGGCTGAGCCCAAGGCCACACCACGATCGGCACAGCCCAAGGCCGCAGATAGTCCATGGCGACTTGTCTCCGTCGTATTGACCACGACGAGGGTTCGCATCTATTGCTTTAAACGAACCGTTGGCCGGCACCCGTCCCCTTCCACTGGTGGCGGACACGGGACGATCGCCGAACTTCAACGCGAACGCGAGCGGCTCGTCGGGGGTGCGTCGTGATGCGCCAATTGTCTTAAAGTTAAAGCGTACTAGTTAAGGGGTACTCGATCTCTTCGACCAGGGTGGAGCTACCCGAGCCATGGCTTCGACCCGCCGTCTTACCACAATCTTCGCTGCTGATGTGGCCGGCTATTCGCGCCTGATGTGGGCGGATGAGGAGGGCACGCACGAGCGTCTGAAGGCGCATCGCCAGCAACTGATCGATCCGAAGATCGAGGAGCACCATGGCCGCATCGTCAAGACGACCGGAGACGGTCTGCTGGCGGAATTCGCCAGTGTTGTCGACGCGGTGCGTTGCGCGTTCGAGGTGCAGCGGGCGATGGTTGACCGCAACTCGGAAACGCTCGAGGACGAGCGCATCACCTTCCGGGTTGGGATCAACCTCGGAGACGTGATCGCGGAAGAGGACGATATCTACGGCGATGGGGTCAACGTAGCCGCGCGTCTCGAAGCGCTGGCAGAACCGGGTGGTATCTGCATTTCGCGAATGGTGCGCGATCAGGTGCGCGACAAGCTTGACTTCTCATTCGACGACATGGGTGAGCAGCAGGTCAAGAACATCGCACGTCCCGTGCGCGCTTACCGCATCCCCGTCGCAGAAAAGGCGACGGCCAAAGTAGCGTTGCCGCTCCCGGACAAGCCCTCGCTCGCCGTGCTGCCGTTTCTGAATATGAGCGGCGACCCGGAGCAAGAGTACTTCGCTGACGGCGTCGTCGAGGAGATCACAACTGCGATCTCTCGGCTTCCCTGGCTGTTCGTGATCGCGCGTAATTCGAGCTTTACCTATAAAGGTCGTGCCGTCGATGTGAGGCAGGTGGCCCGCGAACTAGGGGTGCGCTACGTACTTGAAGGTAGCATCCGCAAAGCGGGCAATCGCGTTCGTATTAGTGGCCAGCTCATCGATACCGCAACAGGCGCGCATATCTGGGCCGATCGTTTTGATGGCGAGCTTGACGACATTTTTGATCTTCAGGACCAGGTGGCCAGCAGGGTCGTCTGCGCAATCGAGCCGAAGCTGCGCTTGTCCGAAATTGCGCGCGCGACCCGGAAACCGACCGAGAGCCTCGATGCTTACGACCTATATCTGCGTGCACTCGGGCAGCATTACAAATTTACTCCCGAGAGCATGCACGAGGCCATCGGGCTGCTCGCGCGGGCCCTCGCAATCGAACCATCCTATGCCCCCGCTGCGGCGTTAACTGGGGTCTGCCGTGTCACGCAAAGAATACAGGGGTGGCATCCACTGTCGGACCGGGAGTGCGCCGAGGCCGTGCGACTAGCGCGCGTAGCGATCGCGGCGGGAAAGGACGATGCTGATGCATTGTCATTGGCCGGTGTAACGATCGGCTACTTAGCCGGCGATCACGCCACTGCCGCTAGGGCCGTCGATCGTGCGCTTGCCCTCAACCCCAACTCCGTTTGTGCTTGGCTAACGCACGGCTGGATGGAGTGCTGGCAAAACCGGCCGGGTCCGGCTATCCAGGCGGTTGAGCGCGCGATGCGGCAGTGTCCGCTGGGGCCGGACACTCACAGCTGCAAGGCGCTGCTCGCCATGGCCCATTTAGCCGCCGGTCGATACGAGGAAGCTATGGGTTGGATCGACGAAGCAGTGCATGAGAGCCCTGGGGCCGTCTCCTCGACCAGGCTCAAAGCGGTTTTATGTGGGCTTCTCGGGCGCGTTGAAGAGGGAAAAGAGTGGCTCGGCCGGTTGTTGCAGCTAATGGCTGACGCAACGATTGATCGTTTCAACGCCCAAACATCCACGTTTCTGGCGCCAGAAATTCGGGCCGTCATGGCGGAAGGTCTGCGCAAAATCGGATTGCCGGAGAAGTGAACGAGCCTACCTCACTGAAGCGGGAAGCCAGGAGAAGCGCCTTCACCGGCGCGCCGAATTGATCTGCGGGCTGCTTTTGTGCCGAGCCGATCCGCGAGCCCTTGCCACCACCGAAGGTGTATGCGCCGCCGGAGCAACAGCCGCTAGAAGACGCCGACGCGGTTAGCTGAACTGCACGAGATGCTAATGATGATATGGCGTTACCGATTGCGACGCTTCATCGCGTGCAGCTCTCGCGTCCTCCTCATCGGAGGGCCGGCAATCGTAGGCGTCGGGGTAGCCGCCTGGATCAAAAGTCAGACAGGGATCTCATGGTGGATTATCGGCGGAGCGATGGTTGGAGTGGGTCTTCTGATGTGCCAAGCGTGGTTCGAATACCGCCACCGCACTTACGAGCCTACCTGGGCATTCAGATTTGACGATAGGTTTTACGGCAACGAGATTATGGACGCGCGTTTCAGGGCCGCGAAAGCCCTGAAAGACAATCCGGGGAGAATAGAACGCACGGACGCCGAATTAGAGGAAATTGATGACCTGTTGGACTTTCTCGAAGACCTAGGGTTCTATCAGCGCGGCGATCAAATAAGTCCAGAGGTAGCACATCACCATTTTTATTATTGGATAAGAGCGTATTATTTAGCTGCTCGAGATTACATCGAAGCGTGGCAAACCAGTTTGGAAATCATCTCAAGCGAATGTGCAATAGGCGCAGTGGTCGCGATGAAAGCGATAATCAGATTGGCGGTTCTGAGCGCGAACATCAAAAGCGGGCTGTCAGCTGAAAGTGAAGTCCAACAAAGTGATAGCCGGTACCCAGTCGACCTCGCCGCATTTATTTCGCCTCGCTTGAGCTGACGACCAGGTCATTTGCTCGGCCATGGAGTGGATGGAGCTCGAAAATTGGCATACCGGCCGAGTGGTGCTTGTCGGCGATGCCGCGCCAGCTCGCCTTTGATGGGCCAGGGCGGCTGCATACTTTGAACAGCAGACGTCTCTATTGCCAACCTTCGCCACCGATGGGTGCGAAGAACCGAACTTCGCCTCGGATCTCGTGTTGCTCTAAATGGGCAGTTTCACTTTCCTTGAGCAGACCTCCAACCGCGAATTGGCCGGCTCCGCCGTTGGCAGGGCGCATCCGACCCGCGGTCGCGAGGCTGGTAGGCGGCTATGCGCGCGCTGATCGTCGGCGGCGGAATCGGCGGGCTCGCCGCCGCGGTCGCGCTGCAAAGGGTCGGGATCCAGGTCGCGGTCTTTGAGAAGGCCCCGCACATCATCGAGGTCGGGACCGGGTTGTCGCTCTGGTCCAATGCGATGGTCGCGTTGCGGCGTTTCGGTTTAGAGGCAGCGGCTTTGGAGGCAGGGTCGGTCATCGAACAGACGCGAACGTTTCTGTCGACCGGCGAGCCGTTCGGGAGCGTTGATTTCGCCGCATTGGGTGAGAAGGCCGGGGCCCCTTCCATCTGCCTGCACCGCGCCACTCTTCAGCGCCTTCTTCTCGATGCAGCGCTCAACGGTGATCCAAGGTCGGTACGGACCGGTCGAGAATGCACGGGTTTCGAGGCGGACGCTGCCGGGGTTGCCGCTCGCTTCTCCGATGGCTCAAGAGAGCATGGGGATGTGCTGATCGGCGCCGACGGGATTCACTCCGTCATCCGCGGACAGCTGTTCGGCAGCGAAAGGGTACGTTTCGGCGGTTATCTCGCGTGGCGCGGCATCGCCGAGGGAGCGAGCCCGTTGCCCGAGCGCGAGGCCCTGGTCGTGGTCGCGCGCGGCTCGCAGGCGGGGTGCTTTCAGTGCGGCGAACGGAGGCTTTACTGGTTTTTGACCCGCAATGCGGCGCCTGGCTCACATGCCGGCCCTCTCGGCAACCGGGGTGAAGCGATTGAGTGCATAAAAAACTGGCGCGTCCCGTTCCGATCCTTTGTCGAGGCGACCGAAGAAGACGCCATCCTGCGAAACGATATTTTTGACCACCCGGCGCGGCGCGTTTGGGGCGTAGGGCGCGTGACCTTGCTGGGCGACGCCATTCACGCTACGACCCCCAATCTCGGGCAGGGCGCTTGCCAAGCGCTCGAGGACGCCGTCGTCCTCGCCGATTCGCTGCGCCGATGCGCCTCGGTTGAGGCGGGTTTGCGTGGCTATGAGGCGCGGCGCCGGGACCGAGCCAATTTCGTGATCGGGCAATCCTGGCGCATAGGAACCATCCTTCAGCTCACCCGCCCCGTGGGGGTGTGGCTGCGGAAAGTGCTCGGTTCCACATCCTGGGCGCAGAAACGAGCCGAAAGGCTCTTCGAGCGCTTGCTTCGCGTCGATTTGCCTGAACTTGGAGGTTGACCCCCGCATTGGTGGCAAGTGGTGGGGGTGCCAATGGCTACGGCTCTATTAAGTCATTTCCGTCCTCGTCGCTTTTTGGGCGGCTCGTATCATTGCGTTAGTATGCTGAGAAGGCTGGATCATACTCACCGCAGCGACCAATGGAGTGAGCCTGGAGTCTCGCGCCATGTGGCGATCAACTTTCCGGCCTCCGCGCACATCGCCATCGCATCTTCACCGCACGTTCGGCAGGGTCGGGGCACCGCACGGGATCTGCGGCGAAAAGCGGCGCTTTGCGCCTGCGGTCTGGGGAGCCGGCGCGACTACATCACCGACGAAACTTTAGATGACTGCGTTCTCGACAAAGCTGTTCGACAGGGTTAGCGATAATCCGTCAGCGGACTTGGATCTTGCGCTTTGGGTGCAGTTGTTCCAGCTTTTCGGATCGCCGCCATGACGCGGCGTGGGATGATCGGCGTTTCGTTGATCGGCGCCACCATTTCACAGCAAAACTCATGCCCGAAAACGACGTCACGTTCCGGATCCATGGTCCAACGATTCCGTTAAACGCCCGACCGGACTCATAAATCGGGTCGAGACGTTTGAAAAACGGCGGAGGCGGCTTGGCGGCCTCGGAACTGATAGTTCGCAGACTCCGCGCTGGAGAGAGCTGGATTCGAACCATCAGTTCCTAAGCTGGCGAAGCCAGAACCAAACAGGCGATCTCGAACGCGCTCCGCCCTCGGCCGTACGGGCTAATTTTGGATGATCTGCCGATCCACATCCGCCCGGATCTTCCCGCAGCGCGGGTGCAAACTTAACGAACCCAATGGGTTCGAGCCATTACGGCGCGTCTATGATCGCATCATCCGCGCTTTGTCGCCAATAAATTTTGCTCACAAGCGGTAATGAGTGCGTTCGTAAGGAACTAATGACGGGCTGTGGGCCCTGTCATGGACACGATGGGAATTCGATTGTGTCCGAACACAAGAAGCGAATAATGAGTGTATCTGATGACTCCGGCCAGCTCTGCCTCCAAAATGCGGTTGAGCAGAGAGATGGCTCTGTCTTTGTCTGGTGAGCGGGACGGCGAGGCGGCGCGTAAGCACGGCGAGCGGGCTTTGCGAGAATCTGCAATCTGTGCCAGCCATGACGCTGTCGCGGCCAACGATGTCGGCATAGCGCAGCAGCCGCTCGGCCACGAGGTCGAGATGCTCGACGACGTTGGTCGAATGCGCAATGAGCCCCGGCATCAGCACGTTGCCGGCGGGCAGCGTCACGTCCTTAAAAGTGCCGTAAAGCGTCGCATCCGGAGTGCCGCCGATCGACATTCGCCCCGCCGTGAAGCTCCAGGTTTTATCATAGATATAGGAGAGCGAAGCGTTCAGGGCTCGCAGCTGGTTGTTGGAATTGTCGGCGAGGCCGAGGGCTAGCGCTCGCGTTGTGGTTTTCGTGGATCCAGGCGACGCGAGCAGTGACAGTATGGGGATCACCAAGATATTGGTATTGGGTATCGATCCCTACATCGGTGAAGGAGTCGGTGCCAGCACCCGACAGCCCCATCGGGAAGACCTTAGATGCGAGCCCAAAGGTGCCGACTTCCCATGAGTGGTCGCCAAAATTCGGCTCGATCGCGACCCGCCAATAGGGTGCAACGCAGCTGATCGGGCTCTGACCGGTGGTATCGATCCCGAGGGCCAGCTGCGTTTTGGTCGACAACGGTCGATAGCCGCCGAACTCTAAATAGAACAGATCGTATACGAAGCCATAGCCGCTGAGGCCGACGACTTGCTGCGCGTATACTTGATCGATAAATGTTTTGGCGGAGGGCATCGGCGCCAAAGCCGAGCTGATATAGGGAAAGCTCCAGGCGGGTATGGTGTTCCAGACGTCCTGGACCGTCGGATTGTTGTTGGCAGTTATGCCCCACAGCAGATTGTGTCCGTCGACGTTGATTGAGTTGTGTCCCCGCTGAAACGGCGGGTGATCCCGTCGTATGTCCCTTGGATGAACGCGCCGAGATTGTCGGTGAATCTGCCACCGGTAAAGAGGCTCGCCTGTTGGAACGCGAATTGTTGTTGGGGTCGAAATGGGGAGCGGCGCCGCCTTTGCGGCAATGTATTGTTGCGCTTGGGCCACCGCCTGATGGGCCGAGCGTCCCCGGTCGGAAGCCGTAACTGTTGTCCGGCCTCGGTGTGGGTATAAGTCGGTGCCTCGAGCATCACCGCAAACGGCGGGCCCGTCCAACTCGCCGCCGCCCAGCGTATAGCCGCCCAGCTTGAAGCGACGGCCGAACGGGGTCACCTCGAGAAAAGCAGTATGGCAGGTCGTGCAGGGTTGGCCTGTCTGCCGCGCGTAGAGCGGCAGAGAAAGCGATGGCCGCGGCGACAGGCCGATGACAAGCACGACGGCAAGCGATGCAGCAATCACGCAAAGAGTGGTCGACAGCTTGCCATCGCGGATCATACAACGTGCCAAACGGGTACAAACCTCTCTATCATGACCAAAGCTTCCCGGTTTGGTTTGGGGCGCTGACCGCGCCCGCAAGCTGGCCACGGACTCTTCCGTTTCCGGGTTATTCCGACTTGGAATGGAGCAGTCGTCTCTATGCGCGGATCGGTATGAAGATGCGGCAGGATCCCTGCGGACTGATCGTACCTTCGACCACCTTGCAGGCATCCGGCGGTTGAAACTGGATACATTTGTCGCAGCGCTTGTTGCCGTCCGGGTGATCCTGGTAATTGACGGCAATCTTAGAAATTTTGGGCTTCGCGGGGGCCGGGTGAGATCCTGCCGCGATGATGCCAGCGGCGCCCTGCAACAGCGAGCGCCGAAAAATGCCCATCGACCGGCTATTTGGCCCATCCGGCATGGCTCCCTCTCGTTGAGAATCCGGGGGTGCACTGGGCCTTGTCGGAACCTCGCCTGCGAAGTCTTAATGGAGAGAGGCCAGTGTTCTGAAACCTACGACGCGCGTGAAAGCGGCTTATTCCGCGAGCGCAACGGCCCGATCCCGCCGACTGGTGTCACCGGCTCGCTGCTGGGACCGGAGTCATAACCGCTGATGCGTCTCTTACGGGATAAACCGCGCCGTCCGCGCGTCAGTGAGGTCCGCAGGGCGATTTATCGCGCAGACACCCCGGGGGCCGATCGTATGGCTCAGCCCAAGAAGCCGCCTTGAGGCATCGTGTCCCGACCAACCCGCAGGAAAGGGCGCCACAGAATAACCACTGCGAAGTTTGGTCGTCGCTATAGAGTACGTGCGGGCTTGAGCGCTTCGTGTCGGCATTCCCACGATATTGGCACATCTTCCAAAGACATCGCTTCCTGTCGTACGGATAGCGGACTGTCCAGTCAACGGGGAGGCGGGTCCGCCTTGCCCAAAGCATCATCGCCCGCGGCTAGTGGTTGACGGAAGGCGGCTGACCCTCACTCCGTCTCAAGAAGAAGGACGCTGCTTAATCCTCCGCCAGCTCTGACCTCGGACGATCAGTCACCGTGAGGTCGTTCGCGTTGTCATTGACGAACGCGAATCGGATGAGGTGACCAACTTTCGCGATAGCGATCCCGAAAGCGCCTCCCTGGGCTGCGTCAACGTTGAACTGGCGGACGAAGCGGCCTTTCCTGGTGAATTCCACGATTTCGCTCGGCTGGGTCGGATCGTCGTTGACCGCGTCGCCATTGGCGGTGATCAGGTCTCCGTTTGGCGCAAATGCGAGCGCGAGTGGCCCGCGCAAGTGATCGTCCTGGAAAATGATCTTCCCTCTGCCGGAAGATCCGGAGCTGATGCCGGCATGAGGAACCTTAAAGACCACGTTGTCGGCGGTCGATGCTACGAAGAGGACATCGGCCTCCGGATCGTAGGCGAGCCCGGTCGGTCCCAAGATGAGCGCGGTGTCATTTTCCTTGGAGGTGTACCCCGAAGCGATCACCGTCGCCGCCTTCACCGTCACGGTGCTCACGGTAATCGTGAGGTCAAGGCGCGTGACGGTGCCGTTCAGCACGTTCGAGATGAAGACCCTGGCATGGTCGAAATGGTCGTCGATGGTTAGATCCCACGGACCGTCGAGCTTCGTCGTGAAGGGGGACGGGGGTATGAGATTGCCATTCCGATCCAGAAAAAGTAGCGGACCCGCCTTGATGGTAGCAAACTTGCCATCCGTAGTGGAGACACTACCAACCAGCACGAACCCGCGCTTCAGCACGCCGAGGGCGGTGGTCAAGCCGGGGAAAGACCCTTTGAAGAATTCGGATGCCTGGCCGGCTGGCGCCACCGAACCGTTCGGCGTCAGTTTGATGATCGTCTTGCCCGTTCCTTGAAGGCTGTCGCTGTTGTTGAAGTTCGAAACTAACACATCGCCTGGCGCGATCGTGGCGCCTGACGGAAAGCCGAGCGGAACGATCGCTACGCCATAAGGATTGAGATCGCCGTTCTCGGGAACGGTGGACGAAACGACAGTTTCGGGAAGAAAAGGCGGTTCGTCCGCTCCGGCCGTGGTCAGCGGCAGCAGCGCCGAGAACGCTGCAGCAACGATGGATATCGCGAGGATTGGGTTGGATGCGGGACAGCGACCGATATGCCTCATGAGACATCTCCTCCCTGAATCGCCGGGTTGGCCCCGAGCGTCGACCAAACACACGCCGGCTGCGAAGTCGCGACCGGAGTCAGCTTGACCCCTACGACTCACAAAATCGTGATTTATTCCACGACTCCGCTCGCCTCCTCGGGCCGCTGAGGTAATCGAGATCATTCACCCGGCATCGGCTTTCCTCAAAGACATGCTCATAAGACTGTCGCCGTCAAATTCGCATCCGGAATTGGCCGCTACCCACTTCTTCTGCGGCGGGGGTACAGATCCGAACAGGCTGCGTGATGGAAATCGCCGTATGTAAGGGTAACCACGCCGAACGCAATAGCTATAGAGGTGTAATTCTCGGGGTCGGGGCAGCGCAATGATCGAATGGATCAAGTCGCTTGTTGGTCAACTGCGACGGAATGGTCGCGACAGCTGAGGTCATGCCCACAAGCTAAGATGTTTCTCGCCGCGCGGTGCTGGCGTCCGGGCGAGCAATCAACCGGAATTGTCTCCGGCCGATGAGAGAGGCTACATGAGTCACCGTTTGGTTGATACCACGAGTCCTATACCAGCTGATGCGAGATGTTATTTCAAAGGGCTGGCGAACCACCATCGATGCCCTTCAGGGTCTCTAGCACCGTATTCACGCTGACCGTAGGGCTGGTCTTGAGGCTCACTCTCCACCCGAGCGCCGCGCTGACGAGCGTGTGCGCAATGCGCATCCACATCGTCTAAGTGGACGACCAGACCGCCTGTGGCCACGGCCTGCAAACGAGGCGAAGCGAGATCATGTTCAGGTGTTGCACGATGCAGCCAGATTACGAGATCGCCGACGCAAACTTCTCCGTGAACCGCCACGCCGTCAGGGGTGCGCTGAACGCCCCCGGGCGCAAAGCCGAACGCGTCTACCAAGAAATCACGCGCCGACGGTATATCATCGTATACTAGGATTGGTATGATTCGCTCGAATTTAGCCATACTTACCTCCATCTAGTCAGATCGTTCTCACGTTTAACTCCAGTTAATGCCTCCTTACCAGCCTTCTGGCGTGAGGTTTGTTTGTTGGCCGCTGCAAAGTCGAAGGAACGAGTGGCGCCCGAATAAGCGGTGCCTTACATAGCGGAAATACCGGAAGATCTGCCGCGTGCCGCCCACGCCGAACACCTAACCGACGCGCTACGCAGCGCCGGCGCGCTCGGCGCTGGCCGTGTCTGCGATGTTGTCGT
>Ga0310914_10001782_pt1 | contig 14116 bp, 14 predicted proteins | sample GREbulkMGAN108_FD_203450 | JGI IMG/M metagenome (GOLD analysis project Ga0310914, IMG submission 203450) | Lab enrichment of tropical soil microbial communities from Luquillo Experimental Forest, Puerto Rico - GRE.bulkMG.AN108 | ecosystem: Environmental > Terrestrial > Soil > Tropical forest >... | reverse complement strand
CGCTGAACCTCGCCTACCACGGCGCGCGTGCCCAGGATGCGGGCTTCAACATCACACTGGAGCGCGAGTTCGACCGCGGCCTCGCCCCGATCGAACTGGCGCCACAGGAAATGACGCGGGTGCTGCTGAACCTGTTCGGCAACGGCTTCTACGCTGCCGCCGGGCGGCAGCGCGACGGCGCCGGGCCAGACTTGCGGCCGACATTGAGGGTGATGACGCGCGATCTCGGCGACGCGGTCGAAGTGGGGGTGCGCGACAACGGCACCGGCATTCCACCGGAAATCCGGGACAAATTGTTCCAGCCGTTCGTGACGACCAAGCCCCCCGGCGAAGGCACAGGGCTCGGGCTGTCGATCGCCTGGGACATCGTCACCCAGCAGCATGGCGGCACGATCGCGGTCGACAGCGTGCCCGGCGAATTCACCGAATTCACGATCCGCCTGCCGCGCGCCCGCCAGGCCATAACGGCAGAGGCCGCGGGATAACCGCTTGGGCGCTGCCTGACCAGCGTCACTTCACTCGCGGCTGAGGCTCAGCCGCCGATCCTGCGCTCCCTCGGCGAGCGCCCGCCTCAGATTAGGCGTCGACCAGCTGGCGATGCCCGTTCCGGCGAAGTCGCGGTCTGTCGTCCAGACATCCGCCTCGACCACCCATGCCAGCGCCAATACATGGGCGTCCCTGGTTGACCCATTGCGGCTCGGTACCGCGTCTCTCAGCGCCACTTCGCTGCTGGCCAGAATCGGCGTCAGCGCGGCTACTGGGACGATCGTCAGCTCCGCGGCCAATGCATCGATAACGGGCAGCAAGTCCGGGCGCTTCAGCCCGAGTTCGACGCGCCTGCGCGCTTCGTGAACGACCCGGTCCGTGGTCACCAGTGCTGCCGCGCGTGCCGCCTCCAACATCGCGCCCGAGCTTCTGCCGCGGGCAGCGGCTACGAGTACAGCGGCGTCAATTACGAGAATCGACGACGGCGTTCTCATCCTCTGGCAGGCTCGGCCGTCAGCGCGCGCACTGCCGCGACCGACCAATCGACCGGATCCACCTCGCCGAATGGGGCAAGGGCCGCGTCGTCCGCCGCCGGATCGCGGCCCTTTGCGAACGCCTCCGCCCGGGTCAGCACGGCGGCGAGGCGATCGGGATCGGCAGCCTTGAGCGGCACGAGCAGTCCGACCGTTCGTCCGCCCGATTTTACCGCGGTCGGCCCCGGCAGCGCGCCGATTGTTTCTGCGGATAGCTTCTGCAGGTCGCGGATACTAATGTGTGCCATAGAGGTTACACACATGGGTATGTAACGATAATCAAGCTGTCCTCGTCTCAGCCCGGATTTCTCTCAAGCCCTGTTCCAGCGTAGAAACAAGAAATCGGCCTGGTATGAGCAGGCGGCGACAGCCCCAGCCATCGATCAGAATTCCCCCAGTCCGAGGATGCCGTCCGTCGGATCGATGCCGGCGAGCACTCGCTTGCCGATCAGGTCGCGCAAGGTTTCCGAGGTGCCACCGCCGAGGGTGCCGTAGCGCGCCCCCCGATAGAAGCGCGAGACCGGGAATTCGTCGGTGAAGCCATAGCCGCCGTGGACCTGGATCGCCTCGCTGGTCACCCGCAGCGCCATCTCGTTGACCGTGACTTTGGCGGCGGCGGCGAGCAGCGGATCGGGGAACGGATCGGCGCTGGCGCAGGCGCGGTAGAGCATGCTGCGGCTAGCCTCGATGTCGCGGTACATCTCGGCGAGCTTCCAGCGCATGCCCTGAAAGTCGGCGATCGCGCGCCCGAAGGCCTTGCGATCTTTGGCATAGCGCACCGCCTCCTCGAACGCGCCCTCGGCGAGGCCAAGCGAGATGCTGGGGTTGAGACAACGCTGCGTATTGAAGGCGGATAGCAGCTTGCGGAATCCGTCGTCGCGCAACAGCAAATTCTCCGGCGGCAATTCGCAATCCTCGAAGCGGATCTCGTGCAGGTTCTCGCCACCCATTGTGTGGTACTTGCCGGTGACCGAAAACCCCGGGGTGCCCTTTTCGATCAGCACACAACCGATGCCGGCCCGGCCCGGCTGCCGGTCGACCCGGGTGAAGACGACAAACACCCCGGCCTCGTCGGCACGGCTAATCAGGGTCTTGACACCGTTGAGCCGCAACGCATTGCCGACATGGTCGACATTCGTCCGGTAATTGGCGACGTCGGTGCCAGCGTCGGGCTCAGTCATGCAAATCGCGAGCAGGCAGTCGCCACTGCACACCGCCGGCAGGACGCGCTGTTTGATCGGCTCGGGCGCATAGGCCGCGATGATTCGCGTCTGCACGCCGACCTCGCCGAGCACTGCCATCGCCGTCACATAACAGGCCTTGGCAATCTCTTCGAGGACGAGTGCCGTGTCGAAGACGGACAGGCCGAGACCGCCATACTCTTCGGGGACCGCCATCCCGAGGACCCCCAATTCGGCAAGCGCGCGCATGTTTTCCCACGGGAAGGTGCCGTCCATGTACCGGTTGGCGCGCGGCCGGAACTCGCGCTGCGCCAAGTCGCGGACGGTTTGCACAAAGCGGCGTTGCTCGTCGGATAAGCGCAAAAACACGGCAATTCCCCCCTTACGCGGCGACGACATCGCCATTAGCGGCAACCGCGCGTTCGGGCTCAAACCTTTTCTCTCGCAGGGTCGAGGTGTGTATAGAATCCATTGCGGAAGCAGCGCTCGGGGGATCGTATGAGCGGGTCAACGGCCCCGATATCGCAGCGGTCTATCAGCTGCTCACCGAGGTCGCCGGCAGAGTTGCCGGGCACGACGGCAAGCTCGACGGCATCGCCGCCCACCTAGCGGAGCATGAGCGCAGGCTGGAGGGCATTGCAGCCCATCTGGCGGAGCATGACCGCAAGCTCGACGATCTCACCGCAGGCCTCGCTTCGCTGCGCGCGGCCGTCACGCACTACCACTCTTCGGTGATCGGTCAGGGCATCCTGATCAGCGAACTCGACGAACGCGTCCGCCGCATCGAGCGCCATCTGAAGCTCGAGCCTGCAGGCGACTGACGGCCCGCTTTCCGACGTTACAAAAGCCCGAGGTCGCGCAGGCTGGTGTGCCGGCCGCGGCCGATGATCAGATGGTCGTGGACGGTCACGCCGAGCGGCTGGGCAGCCGTGACTATGTCTCTGGTGACGGCGATGTCGGCCTTCGAGGGGGTCGGGTCCCCCGACGGATGATTGTGCACCAGGATCAGCGCCGAAGCTTGGAGCTCGAGCGCGCGCTTGACCACCTCGCGGGGATAGACCGGGGTGTGGTCGATCGTCCCGCGCTGCTGCTGCTCGTGCTTGATCAGCGCATTCTTGCGGTCGAGGAAGAGGATGTGAAACCCCTCGACCTGGCCATGCGCGATGTGCGCGGTGCAATAATCAATGAGCTTGTCCCACGAGCCGATCACCGGCCGCCGATAGAGTTCCGACCGCATCAGCCGAAGTGCCGCCTCGCGCACCGATTTGAGCGCAGCGATCCCGGCGAGGCCGAGCCCGGCGCCAGCGAGAGCTTCGACGTCAGCACTCAGCAGCTCGGCGAAGCCGCCAAACCGCTCGAGCAGCTCCTTGGCTAGCGGCTTGACGTCGCCACGCGGGTTGCTGGCGAAGAGGATCACTTCGACGAGCTCGTAATCGGGCAGATTGTCCGCCCCGGCTGCGATTAGACGCCGGCGCAGCCGTTCGCGATGGCCGTAATAATGCGGGATCTCATCCGCGGCCTCGCGTGGCGGCCCGCGGCGAGGTTTTGCGTTCATCGGCTCTCGGTCGATCGGCGCCGGGTACGCAATTTGGCGAGCATGGCACCCGCCATCCGCATCGGCTCGTCGGTATCGAAGGCGCTGACGAAACAATCGATCCCACGCTCTATCGCCGCCGCGGTGGGCAATTCCTCCCAGCCCAGGATCAGCGACTTCTGCAGGCGGATTGCCCGAGGCCCCGCGGCGAGGATCGGCCGGACGAGCCGCTCGACCGCCTCGTCGAGCTCGCGTGCTGCGACGACCATATCGACGAGACCCCAGGCGAGCGCCTCGCCGGCGCTGATCGTCTCTCCGGTCAGCAGCAGCCGGCGCGTGCGTCCCTGACCGATCAACCCCGGCAGCAATGCCGCTTCGACGACCGAAGGGATGCCGATTTTGACCTCGGGCATGCCAAACACCGAGCGTTCGCTGGCGACCCTAAGATCGCAGGCGCAGGCGAGTTCGAGCCCAGCGCCGAGAGCATAGCCGTCGATCCGGGCGATCACCGGGATGGGGAGCTGGCGAAACGCATCGCAGCATTGATGCACCAGGGTGATGAAGCTGCGCGCGCTCTCGTGGTCGAGCGCCGCAATCTCGGCAATGTCGGCGCCGCCGACAAAGGCGCGCTCGCCAGCGCCGCTCACCACCGCGAGCCGCAGCCGGGGATCCCCGGCGAGCCCGCCGACGGTCTCTACGATCTCGGTCATTAAGGTGCGGTTCAGGCTGTTCAACTTGCCGGCGTTATCGATTGTCAGATGCGCGAGGTAGCCCCCTTCGGAGCGGTCCTCGTGGCGAACCAGAACACCCACCAGCGAATTCTCCGCCGGACACGTGCCTATCGGCGCGATCCGATCATTCTTAAGCTGATCGGGCGCCAATCACCTCCGCCGGTTGCAAAACCAGTTTGGCGTCAAGCTCGTCGAGCAGCGGCTTGGTCTCTGCCAGACTGTTGCTGATCGCCGACCCGGCGATCGGTGTCAACGCGACAGCCTTGCGCCTTTTTATCGTTTGTTCGCTAAAGAAGCCCCAACGGATCAAGCTATCGACACGCTCCTTGATCGCGAGATGCCCCAGCCGGAGCACGTCCCACATTCTGCTGTTGATCTCGTCGATGACCAGAGACGGCGAGTTCAGATCGTCGTTCCCGAACGAGCTCGCCCACCACAGCAGCATTACGATCGCCCAATACTGGTAGGTCACCAAATGGTCCATCGCGTCGTTGACATGGGCCGGGGTCAGGCCCTTCTGCCTGACCACGAGTTCGCAGGTTTCCCGCCATTTTTTTTCGTAGGCGCCCAAGAAGCCGAAGATCGCCGCGATGGTGAGATCGTTGCACTTCATCAGCGGCAAGCGCCGGTGTTCCGCAACACCCAATGCCGCACGCACCGCATCGGAGGTGTCTTTGGTGTGACGATCGAAACTCTCGTATAACTTGCCGGTTGCGGAGATCAGGCAAGCAGGGGAAGCCGCGCAGGGCCGGTTAGAGGCATCGGAAACCCCGATAAACCCGTCTCTCTCGCAATCTTTTACCCTCTCGATGCAAGTCCTGATATCGGTCCCATAGAAGCCATACAGGGTACGATGGATGGATCGGCACGAGACGCCTCCGGCCGGGCCGGTTCGTGCCGAAAAGATCACGTGCCAATGCGCCCGTTTGTTTAGTCCTGGGAAATGGCTTTGCCAGATTCTATAGTATTCGCACAAAAACCGGGCGACGACGCGATCGGCGTAAACCGCATTCATCCGAAATCCCCGTGCTCACAGCCTCTCCGTGCCGACTAATCGTAGCCCATTTAACCATGGTTTGAAAGAGAACCTTTCGGGAATTTGCGACAGAATCCCGTGTGCTCTCTGGCGCAGCCGACCGAGGCGCTTCTGGGACAGCTGCTCGGATCCTGTCGATCCCACGCGGGCGGCAATCAGCGCTCGCCTCTTTGTTGCCAAAATCGGCTCCGATACGATCGCTACGCCGAGCTTGGGGCCCGTGGTGCTTGGCATGAGGATGGGGGTCATCGCCGCCCACAGCGCGCACTTTGCGGGCCGTGCAGCTACCTGTCGCGCGATGTCGAAACCGGCTGCGGTGACGTCGTCACCGTTTGCGCAGAATCACCTGATGCCGGCCTTCGGGCTTGACCGCCGCGGTGAAGCTGAAGTCATTAAACCACCCAACAAATTCAAACCCCCCGCTCGCCTCGACCAAACAAAGAAACTCCTGCGGGAAAAAGACCTTCGCAGGGACCCGTCCTTCAACAGTCACGTCTTTGCCGTGATCTTTGACGGTGAAAGTCAGCCATTCGTTGTAGGTTTGTGCGACCGGGTCGAGAAGCTCGGCACGATAGCGGGTGCGCACCCGCACGCCGCCTTTGCACCGGGTCCAGCTTCTCTTGTAATCGTGGAAAATCCGAAACCAGACAAAGCTGTCCAACAGGTAGAGACCGCCGGGAGCGAGGACGCTGGCCAGGCGGTCGAGGTGGTCGAGGAACTCGTGGTTCGATCGCACGTAAAGCGAGCCTAGCAAAACATAAGCGAAGTCGAACGGACCGAGATCACGATCGAGGGTGCGCATGTCACCCCGGACAAACGACGCCTCTATGCCCTTGCCGCGCGCTTTGCCACGGGCATATTCGATCATTGCGGGGCTGAGATCGAGCCCGCAATAGGCATAGCCCCGTCTGTGCCATTCCTCCAGATACGGCGCTGTGCCGGCACCCAGCTCGAAGACCCGGTGAACTTTCGCCTTTGAGAATTTGGCGATCGCTGTCTCGAAAAAGTCGAGCTCCCGACCGACGTCAGCGGGCGCTAAAGCAATCTCATAATAGTCCGGGTATAGATATGCCTCCATGGCGCCATTCAGGCGGCGCCGCGGAACCGCTCGCGGTCGTGCGGTGCGGCGAAATCGAGCTCGGGACCAATAGGGATGAGCCCGCTCGGATTGAGGTTCCGCATGCCGCCATAATAGCCGAGCTTGATCCCCGGCATGTCGACCGTCTCGGCGACGCCGGGCATCTGATAGATCTCGCGCACGTAGTTCGACAAATTGTGATAGTCGGCAACACGCCGCAGGTTGCATTTGAAGTGGCTGTAATAGACCGCATCGAACCGCACCAGGGTCGGGAACAGTCGCAGATCCGCCTCGGTGAAGCTGTCACCAGTCAGATAGCGCTGACGGCTGAGCCGCTCCTCGATCTCGTCGAGAGCCACGAAGAGCTTACGGCAACTCGCTTCGTAAGCCTGCTGGCTCCTGGCAAAGCCACAGCGATAGACACCATCGTTTATCGTCTCATAAACAAAGGCGTTGATCGGATCGATCGCGCCACGCAGCCTCTGCTGGTAGAGATCAACCGCTGCATCGCCGAACTCGTCGAATTCCGAGTTCAACATGCGGATGATTTCGGAAGATTCATTGTTGACGATTGTATGCGTCTCGCGGTCCCATAGCGCCGGGACGGTGGCGCGGCCGGTGTAGTCCGAGCGCGCCGCCCGGTAGACCTGGTGCACATGGAAGACACCGTCGATCGGCTCGAGGCCGTCGAAGCCGCGCGAATAGGCCCAGCCTTGGCCCTTCGGCAAATCCGATTGCAGGATCGCGATCGTATCCTCGAGCCCCTTGAGCTTGCGCATCAACACGGTACGGTGCGCCCAAGGGCAGGACGGCGCGGTGATCAAGACATACCGCCCAGCCTCGGCCTTAAAGCCCGACGATCCGTCGCGGCTTACCCGTTCACGGAACCCCGATTGGGGGCGCACAAAGCTTCCGTCGCGGCCCACCATTCGTTGCGCTTCTTGAGGCGGGTCCTCCTGGTGCCAAATGCCGTTCACCAGCATGCCCATCTCGGTCTCCTCCTATTACGCCCGATCACGCATAAATGATCGATAGGCTATGCAGGCTCAATGCCTTTATCCATCGCGAGCCGGCACCGGACCGCATATCCTTATTCGGGAGCTCTGAGAGGTAGCATTGTGTCGAAGCTGGCGCCGATCTTGGCCGAAAAGCACTTCGCTGCCCCGTCCGTCTTCGAGCCGGAGAATCTGCTGCGCGAGGCGCGGCGGCAAAAGAATTTGCCGAGCGCCGAGGTGCCCGAAATCTGCATTCTCGATCCCGACGGGGACATCGTGCGCGCGCTCTGTAGAGCCGGGCGAACCCGCCGCTCGCAGGGCTGGGCGTGCTACCACACCGAGCTTTACGAATTCGACCATGCGGGCGAGCTTTTTGGCATCATCGGCTGCGCCGTAGGCGCTTCCTTCGCGGTGCTTGTGGCGGAACAGCTGTTCGTTTCCGGCTGTCACTTTCTGGTTAGCATGACTTCAGCCGGGCAAATCCTGGAACAGGCGCCACCCCCCTATTTTATCTTGATTGATCGCGCCCTGCGCGATGAAGGCACGAGCTACCACTATCTGCCGCCAGCGGATTTCGCGGCGGCAGAAGAGCGGCTAGTCGAAGCCGTCATGAGCGATTGTTTGGCTCTTGCACAGCCGATCCATCGCGGCGCCAGTTGGACCACCGATGCGCCGTTCCGTGAGACCGCAGCTGCCATCGAACGCTGTCGCGCCCGCGACATCCTTGCCGTTGAGATGGAAGCGGCGGGTCTCTACGCGTTTGCCCGGGCTCGCTGCAAGTCGGTCTTGTGCTTTGCCCATGTCACGAACCAGATGGCGGTGAGCGAAGGTGATTTCGAAAAAGGGGAGGCCAGCGGCAGTTCGGCCTCGCTGAGCGTTATCACGACAGCGGCGCGCGCCTGGCGCCGATTGGCGGACCGCGCCCGAGCACTTGCTGACGAGGGGAGGAGATCACCCAAATGAACCCCGACCCGATTTCGGACGTCGTCGATTTTCTGCTGCAACCCGGCTGGACGACGGCGATTTTCTGGCTGCTCGGTCTCGCCAGTGTGGTCATTGCGATTTACGCCTTCAGCACAATTCCGAGCCAGCGCCGCGCGATCTATATTGGCGATTGGATCTTTCGTTTCTTCATCGGCGCGATGTGGTGGCAGCAGACCTTGTGGAAGCTGCCGCCGGCTTACACCGATCACCCCGAGCAGCCGTTCGGCGAGACCGGCCTCGCCTATTGGATGAGGCTCTTGGGCCGATCGGCTGCGGTGCCGGCGCAGGCAGATTTCGTAAACAATATCGTGCTGCCGCATTTTTACCTGTTCGCACCCGTTGTCTACGGTCTCGAAGTGTCGACCGCAGTATCGCTGCTCCTTGGCATTTTCGTCCGTTTGTGGGGTGTAGTCGGGGCGCTGCAGATACTCAATCTGTGGCTCGGCCTTTACAGCGCGCCCGGTGAGTGGCCGTGGACCTATTTCTTTCTGCTGGTGCTGATGCTGATCTTCGCATTGCACCGTTACGGACGCAGGCTTGGACTCGACGCCATAATTGTCGCACGCTCGCAAACCCGGAGCATGCTCGGCCGCATCCTCCTCGCAACGATTACGTGAAGCGGCAGCGCAACCGGCCGTATCAGCGGCGACACAACTTCAGAGGGAATTGAGCCGATGGCAGCTTCAGTAAGGACGGGGTTGTGCACGGCAGCAGCACGAACCGCAGAGGGCTTGCGCCTTGAAGAGATTCATCGGGGTGTGCATTGGCGGTGGTGGGGGCCGTATCTGAGTGAACGCCAGTGGGGAACGGTGCGGGAGGATTACAGCGAACACGGCGATGCGTGGGAATATTTCCCGCATGACCATGCGCGCAGCCGAGCCTATCGCTGGGGCGAGGATGGGATTGGCGGGTTTGGCGATGATCGGCTGCTGCTCTGTCTCGGCCTCGCTCTGTGGAACGGTCGCGACCCGATCTTGAAGGAGCGGCTGTTCGGGTTGGCCAATGGCGAGGGTAACCACGGCGAAGACGTCAAGGAGCTTTATTATTACCTCGACGGCACGCCGACCCATTCGTATATGCGCATGCTCTACAAGTATCCGCAGGCGGCGTTTCCCTATAGCCAGCTGATCGAGGAGAACCGACGACGCAGGAGGACCGAGCCCGAGTTTGAGCTGATCGACACCGGAGTGTTCGACGAAAACCGTTATTTTGATGTCGAGATCGAATACGCCAAAGCCGATGTCGATAATATCCTGATGCAGGTGACGATCCACAATCGTGCGGCCGAACCAGCGCAGTTGCATGTGCTGCCACAGCTTTGGGCGCGCAATACCTGGTCGTGGAAGCCCGATTCGATGAGGCCGCAGCTCCTTGCTGATGAGGAACATTCAATCTCGGTCGATCATCCGCAGCTGCCGCGGCTGCGATTTCACTGCGACGGTCGTCCACAATTTCTATTCTGTCAAAACGAGACGAATATCAGACGGCTGTATGGGATCAGCGCGCCCGGCCACCACTTCAAGGACGGCATCAACGATTACGTCGTCCATGGCGATACCGAGGCCGTGAGACCGGACAGCAGGGGTACAAAAGTCGCGGCGCATTATCGGCTGAGCCTATCGGCCGGAGAGAGCCGCAGGTTGCGTCTGCGACTGACCCTTGCCGACCACCCTTCCGGGCTCGAGGATTTCGGTCCCGTATTCGATCAACGCCGAGCCGAAGCCGACGAATTCTATGCAGACATGCAGCGGGACATAACCAACCCTGATGCCCGGCTGGTGCTGCGTCAGGCGCTGGCCGGCATACTCTGGACCAAGCAATTCTACTATATCGACATCCCCGAATGGCTGAACGGCGACCCGCTCCTGCCGCCACCACCGCCCGCGCGACGGCATGGACGCAATTCCGACTGGCCGCATCTGAACAATGCCGACATCATCGTGATGCCAGACAAGTGGGAGTACCCGTGGTATGCCGCCTGGGATCTCGCGTTTCACGCAGTCACCCTGGCCTTGATCGATCCAAGCTTTGCCAAGAACCAGCTGCTGCTGTTGACGCGCGACTGGTATATGCACCCCAATGGCCAGCTGCCCGCCTATGAGTGGGCATTCGGTGACGTCAATCCGCCGGTGCACGCCTGGGCGGCATGGCGCGTCTATGAAATCGACCGCGAGCATCGCGGCGGCGAGGGTGACTGGGATTTCCTCGAACGTGTCTTCCATAAGCTGATGCTGAACTTCACCTGGTGGGTCAACCGCAAGGACGTCGAGGGCAGAAATATTTTCCAGGGCGGGTTTCTCGGGCTCGACAATATCGGAATATTCGACCGGAACGCAGCCCTGCCGAGCGGGGGTCACATCAACCAGGCCGACGGCACTGCATGGATGGCGATGTACACCCTCAACCTGATGCGCATTGCCCTGGAACTGGCGCTCAAGGATCACGTGTACGAGGACATCGCCTCCAAATTCTTCGAGCATTTTCTCTATATCGCCGAGGCAATGACCAATATCGGTGGCGAAGGGATCGGGCTATGGGACGAGGAGGACGAATTCTACTATGACGTCGTCCATCTCCCCGGCGGAGAGCGAACTCCGCTGCGACTGCGCTCGCTGGTTGGCCTGATACCACTCTTTGCCGTCGAGGTCCTCGATGCTTCCGTCTTCACGCGACTGCCGAGATTCAGCGCCCGATCGCATTGGTTTCTCGAGCACCGTCCGCACCTCGCACGTCTGGTGTCGCGCTGGCATGACGCGAGCACCGGCGAGCGGCATCTGCTGTCGCTGTTGCGCGGCCATCGTATGAAGCGCCTGCTGAGCCGGATGCTCGACGAGAGGGCGTTTTTATCGGATTTCGGGGTCCGCTCGCTGTCGAAATTTTATGGCGAAAATCCTTACATTGTTGACCGGGCCGGCCACCGGTTCGAGGTCAGCTATGTTCCCGGCGAATCAACCTCGGCGATGTTTGGCGGCAATTCCAATTGGCGCGGACCGATCTGGATGCCGGTAAACTTCCTGATCATCGAATCTCTGCGCCGGTTCCACAGCTATTATGGCGACGATTTCAAGGTCGAATGTCCGGCCGGGTCGGATAGGCTGCACCACCTCGGCGAAGTGGCCGATGAGCTTTGCAGACGTCTCTGCCGGATCTTCCTGCGCAACGAGGATGGCCACCGGCCGGTGTTCGGGGACTCGCGGATTGAGCAGGAAAACGTCCACTTCCGCGACAATGTGCTGTTTTACGAGTATTTTCACGGCGACACCGGCCGTGGGCTCGGTGCTTCGCACCAGACCGGCTGGACCGCCCTAATTGCGCTGCTGCTCGGCTCGTGTGGCGCCGCGCAGACGGCCGCAGCGACACAAGAAGCCGCAGAGCTCCCTGCCGTTGGAGCCGAGTAATGATCAAAACCTCCGTGCTCGTCCTATTCTGCCTGGTGGTCGGCATCGCTCCGGCCGAGGCCGGCGAGCGTCCCATTTTGGTCGAGCTCTTCACCTCCGAGGGCTGCTCGTCCTGCCCCCCGGCTGACGCGCTGCTCGCCGAGCTCGCCAATCGCCCCGATGTGCTGGCACTGTCGTTCCATGTCGATTACTGGGACCGGCTTGGCTGGAAGGACCCGTATTCCAGCCGAGAGGCCACTGAGCGCCAGAACCATTACGCCGCACTTCTCAATCTCGCCACGGTCTACACGCCGCAGATCGTCGTCGACGGCAAATGGCAGGCCGTCGGCTCGGACCGTGCCGATGTCGAAGGCGCGCTCGACCTTGCGCGACACGACCGTCAGGAAGTTCCGGTCATCCTCGCCCTCGATCATGGCAAGGCACTGATCAGCATGGGTCCGGGAGGCGAGGGGTTGGCGGCGTCGGTCCTGCTGATCGGCTTCGACCGCCGGCACGTCAGCGCAGTGAAGCGCGGGGAGAACAGCGGGCGGACCCTGGCGCATGCCGATGTCGTGCGCGGCGTCGAGGAGGTGGCGCTGCCCAGCAACAGCGTCGGTAAGATCGACGCCCCAGTCCGCTGGCATTGCGACCGGATCGCGGCGATCGTGCAGGCCGCCGACGGCCGCGTTCTCGGGGTCGCCGTGCAGGACGCTGAACCGCTGTGACGGGCAGGCTGTGCGTGCCGTGCCGCCGACCCGTCATCGACCACGAGCCCGGCGCGGGTTTTCACAATACCCGAGTTATCGGCCTTGCGGCAGCCGTCTGGCTGGTTGATCTGCATAGAAAGACTGCTGGACCCGGGTGACACGACCCAACTCATTACCATTGTCGCTGCGCAGTAAGGAACCATTAGCTCCACTCCGCCGCAGTATGCCGCACCGCCTTAACCATCGGGCCGCCGCTTACTGAGCGGTCGACCCGCCGTCGATCACGAGCCCAGCGCCGGTCATAAAGCCGGCATCGTCGGAGGCGAGAAAAACGATACCCTTGGCGATGTCTTCGGGCACTCCGAGCCGGCCGATCGGATGCCGCGACATGGCCTGTTGACGCACCGCCTGGACATCGTTGCTGCCTAGATTACGCGCCCGGCTGACAAAGGTCTGCTCGCCCATATCGGTTTGTATAAGACCCGGGTGGATCGAGTTGACGCGCACCCGGTAGCCCTTACGGGCAAATTCGAGCGCGGTCGATTTTGTGAACAATGTGACGCCACCCTTGGTCATCGAATAGAGTGGGTCGAGTTGCGAGCCGACGAGCCCGGCAACCGAAGCCAGATTAACAATGGCGCTGCCATGCGGGCTCTGGCGGGCGCGCTCGCGCAACGCCGGCAATGCGAGCTTGGTGCCGAGGAACACCCCGGTCAGGTTGACGGCGCAGAGGCGATGCCATTCGTCGAGGCTCGCCTCCTCGATGCCTTTGCCGAGAAAGAGCCCGGCGGTGTTGACCAGGATATCGAGGCCGCCAAACCGGGCGACCGTCGCTGCGATTGCCGAACTCCAATCCTCCTGGCGGGTCACGTCGAGATGCTGGTAGATGACGGTTTCACTCTCACCTGCGATGCCTTGAACTGTCTGCCGACCACGCTCGTCCAAGACGTCGCCGATCGCCACTCTGGCGCCGGCCTCGACCATCAGCCGTGCGGTTGTCGCGCCGATGCCGCGTGCGGCACCGGATATGAAGGCGACCTTGCCATCGAGACTGTTCATTGTATTCCTCCTCGCTCACCATCCTCGCAGCCTGAGTATGTCGGCTATGATGGCGCGCCGACCGCCGAAAAGGATCGAAAATATGTATATCGAACGCCTCGATCATCTGGTCCTGACCGTCGCCGATATCGCCCGCACCTGCGAGTTCTATACCCGGGTGCTCGGGATGGAGGTCGTGACTTTCGGTGAAGGGCGCACCGCGCTGCGCTTCGGCCAGCAGAAGATCAACCTGCATCCCGCCGACAACATCCCGGGTCTCGTCGCCGACAAGCCGACGCCGGGATCGGGTGACCTCTGCTTCATCACCAAGGTTCCGCTCGCCGAGGTGACCGCACATCTCGAACAATGCGACGTGCCGATTATTGCCGGACCCGGACCGCGGGCCGGTGCGGTCGGCACGATTCAGTCGGTCTAT
>Ga0310914_10001777_pt1 | contig 14136 bp, 15 predicted proteins | sample GREbulkMGAN108_FD_203450 | JGI IMG/M metagenome (GOLD analysis project Ga0310914, IMG submission 203450) | Lab enrichment of tropical soil microbial communities from Luquillo Experimental Forest, Puerto Rico - GRE.bulkMG.AN108 | ecosystem: Environmental > Terrestrial > Soil > Tropical forest >... | reverse complement strand
CGCAGCAGGGGATGCCCAGCAAGAAGGATCCGATGCAATGCCCCTGCATCGAGCGATCAGTATTTCCCTCGCGTGCTTGGTGACGTCGGCCTGCGCGATCAGCAAGACGCCAGAAGAGCGCGCATCCCACTACCCAGGCGAGGCCGCTGGCGTCCCCGGAGGAAGCGAGGAAATGCCTTTGAACAAATGTTGCGAACTCTGCTGCGAGTTCGCTCAAGAAAATCGGTCCGCCGACTACGGCTCCGAACGCATGGAGCGGCGGTTCGCAAGTGGTCAATTCGGGAAGGCCGCCTGGTACGACCTCGTGGGCAACCAGACCGCAAGCGGCGAAATCCTTGACACGGTCACGGCTACTGCCGCGCACCGGTCACTTCCGCTAAACTCTTACGCGAAGGTGACGAACCTCGGCAACGGCCGCTCGGTTGTCGTCAAAATTAACGACCGTGGGCCATACAGTCGCGGGCGCATCATTGACCTCTCGCCACGCGCCGCCGACGTGCTGGACATGAAGCGCGCCGGGGTGGCAGCGGTCGTCATTGAACCTTCGGTGAATCAAGCAGCTCCGACCGTCACAGTATTTTAGACCTCTGGTACGACGGGGGCCGCAATAGGCTGACGGAGCTGTGGGCGAGTGACCGCGCATGTGTCGGCAGCCGCCCGCACTTCGTTGCGGACGGTGGCGACGACAAGGTCGGCCGCTGGCTCGACGAAAAGATCGATCTCGCCCGCGTCTATGCGGAAATCTGGAAGGACGCGGCGTCAGCACACCTGGTCGATATCGCGGTGTTCTGCGACAGCGACGACACGCACACCGCCAGCATCAGCTACTTCGCCTATGCCCGGTTTGAACTGCGGTGACGCTCATTGAGTCTCAGCCACGTCGTGCTCGTCGTCCACGATCAGGACGCTGAAACCCATAACGTCGTCCCTGTGGCTGTTGCTTTTTGGGAACGCGGTAGGCGGATTTAAATTCGGTGAACTCGCCGAGCTGGCTGTCGACTTCAATCGTGCCACCGTGTTGCTGGGTGACGATGTCATAGGCGATCGACAGACCGAGCCCGGTCCCCTCGCCGGTCGGCTTGGTCGTCACAAAGGGCTGGAACAATTTGTCCCGTATCTCCGGCGCGATACCGGTGCCGTTGTCGCGCACCCGCACTTCGACAGCGTCGCCGAGGCTCGTGCCGGGGCGGTCGGGCAAGTCCTCTGTGCAACCATCGCTGCCGAAATCGGCGACAACGTATTATCCAAGGATTACACGGAGCGGAATGACTGATACGTGAGGGTATTCGAGGAGGAGCCCAACCATGTTCGATGCGAAGTCGTTGCTCGACACGATCCTCGGCGGCCAAGCCGCGCAACAAACGGCGGCCGCGGCGCAAAGCGCCGGGTCCGCTATAGCGGGTGTTGTTTCCCAAGCCGAGGAAAGCCTCAAGGGGACCCGGGTCGGGGACGCGCTAACAGGAGCGAGAACTCTTGCCGAGCAGAACCCGACAGCCGCGGTGGCTGTTGCGGGCGGCTTGGCCGCCCTTCTCCTGGGTACGTCCGCCGGACGAAGCGTAACCGCAGGGGCGGTCAAGCTCGGCGGGCTCGCGGGGCTCGGCGGTATCGCCTACAAGGCAGTCTCCAACTGGCAGCAGAGCAAGCCGCTGATGTCGGGTGTGCCAGGGCTCGAGCAACTGACGGCACCGGCCCCGACCGGGTCCGGATTTCACGCCGATGATCATAGCCACGACACCGCTCAGCTGATTGTTCGTGCGATGGTCGCCACGGCGAGCGCGGACGGTACAATCGATCCGGCGCAGCGCACGACGCTCTTGGCGCAGATGCAACGCGCCGGCCTCGGTTCCGAAGAAAGCGCGTTTCTCGACGAAGCCATCGCCCATCCAATGAGCCCGGCTGAGATTGCCCGCAGTGTCGCCGGCAACTCGCAGCTGGGCTCACAAGTGGTTGCGGCCGCGAGCCTGGTGGTCGATCCAGCGAATGCCAAGGAGGAGGAGTTTTTGTCCACGCTCAGCACCGAGCTGGGCATATCCGGTGAATTGCTGTCGCATATCAGGGCAGCGGTTTCGGGCTTTCGCGCTGGCTGAGCAACTGCGGCCCCGGGAGGGGCCTCGATCCTACGGATAGTGACGGGCAATTCGCAACGCTCTGATGGATTGCGTTGGCTACGGTGTCGGCGGGGCGTTTCTGGCCTTGCGGTCCTCGCGGCATCGTGATGCTGATTTTGTTGGCGGCAAGCACATATGTCGGGGCGACGGTGAAGCTGCGCGAGAGGTCATGCGAGGATGACAGACGAAATTCGAGACGTGTCCCGAGTGCGCGAAACCACTAAGGAGACCGGTGCACTTCTTCTCGCGATCGGAGGACTTGCGGCGGCGTTTGGCGCTGCGTCGTGCTGCGCGGTCCCGATAATGCTTGGGAGCATAGGTCTAAGCAGCGCTTGGCTCGCTGGGGTTGCAATCTTCGCCGCACCGCATCGGATGGCGTTGGTCGGGGCGGCGGTCGTCTGCCTGATAGGGGCCGCGACCGTACTGGTCAGGTATCGGCGGGCCCTTGCATGCGCACCGGGTGCGGCTTGCGGGAACCCGGCTGTAACGCCGCTCGTTATAGGCGTTCTCACGCTCGGCGGCATGCTCGCGGTTGCTGGCTACCTATTCGCATGATCCTCGAATCCGTCATAACGTGCCCTGATTGCGGTCACGCGCGGTCGGAGCCGATGCCGACCGACGCCTGCCTGTTTTTCTACGACTGCGAAGCCTGCAGGGCGCTGTTGAGACCCAGGCGGGGGCATTGTTGCGTGTTCTGCTCTTACGGATCGATTCCCTGTCCGCCAGTTCAGGCTAGCGGCATAGATTGCTGCCAGCCAATTTCAAAGTGAGTCAATATCAAATCGCGACCTCAGTCGCATCGAAAAACAGCGGGTCAGTGGACAGCTTGAAAGTCTCCAGGCGGTGCGGCTGCCGCCGAAGGCGCGCCAGATCCGCCCGACGCTCGAAGTCGAGATGCCGGCGTGCCGGGCCCAGCGGGTGTTCATCAAAATTGCTGGCCGGTTTCCCGCATACGCTCGCGAATGCTATCCAATTCCCAGCCGGTGAGCTCAACGAGGTTGCGCGCCTGGGTCTCGAAGGTGCGCGGTAAGCCGTTGCGATAGCTCACCCCGGTGTCGCAAGTCGCCGGCTCGGGATAGGGATGGCGCAACACATAGCGGCCCTGGAAATTCTGCCGGTCCGCAGTTTCCTGCAGCATCAGATCCTCAGGGAAGTGGTCGCGGTCGTAGCGCACATGCAGGCGTGTTGCGAAAACGGGCTGACCACCGCCTGGACCAAATCTGCGGGCTGCGCCGGCCGACTCAGAGCTGCCGTCTAGCCAGAAGACGCCTAGGTTCTTCAGCTCGTCAGCGCTTAACGGATTGGCGGCGCATGGGTCGCACCAGCTCATGTCCCAGGCATATTCGAGGAATACCGCGCGGCCGCGTTCCGCCGCGACCTGGCGGTCAAACATCGCGCGGTAGAAATCGCCAAACGAGGCTTTGACATAGAGCGGCACCTCTGGGCCGGTGGGCACCTGAACCGTGCGGTAATTCGTTGTTTCGATGCGGCCGCGCGGGCTGAGACCGAGAATGATCAGCTCTTGTGGACCTTCGGCGTTCACCGTGCCGAGCCGGATCGGCAGCATGAATTTGGACGACTCGTACTCGATCTGGATCGGCCGCAGAAACATGAAGCCGATCCGGCTCTGCCGCTCGAGGTTCACCTTGGCGAGAAAGAAATGCAGGTTCTGCCGAAGATAGGAGCTGACGACCGCCTCAGCAGCGCGCGGCACCTTGTAGCCATTCTGGTCGAGCCAGGTCAGCAGCCCCGAGCTGTCGCGCGCCGACAGTATTACAATGTCGTACTCGCCGACGCTGTACGTCGCCTCGACCGTAACACCGAGCGTATCCCCTTTGCGTCGTGTCGATTCACTGTTGCGCATCGCGCTCGTCAGGAACAAGGTCGAGGGGAGCGGATGTGGGAGACAGGGGTCTTCGTCGTAATATTCGACGAGGCGCGGAGCGGTATAAGCATCGAGACGGTCCATCCGCGCCGGCTCGATCACGCGGATCTGGTCGCGCTGGATCACCGTCGGGACCGGAATGACGATCGCGAACTCCTCGGGATCGCCTTTAACGTCGCTCGCCATTGTAAGGACGGTCTTGTCGCCGTTATGGGCGAGCACGACTTTCGAGGCTTTGTTGAACAGGTCGGAGTCGGCGCGCGAGACATAAAAACCGCAGAAGGCGCGGGCGACATCGCTGGCGGCGATCAGCAGGGCAAAAGCCAAGGCAAGCTGGCGCATTCGAATCTCCCTCAAGAACCTCGATCTCGTGTAGGGTTGCGGCCGCCAGGCGAAGCGGGGCGCCGGAAGAATGCGGTCGATCATCGGCGTCAGCGGCGACATCGCCGCCAGCGCATAGAACAGCGCGGGGCGCAGCTGGCACCGGAACTGCAACCAATAAGCCAGAAGCGCGACCGAAGCCGCGAACAAGATTCGACCGAGTTGATGGTCCGGTGTGGAGCGCGGGTCGGTGATCATGAAGAAGCTGAACAGCAGCAGCGCGCCGGATTGCAGCTGGTTTAATGGGATCGCAAGCGGGTCGCCGAGGACCCAGGCGCGCCAGAACAGCAACCCGGCGTAGCAGCTGAGGAAGGCGACGGCTGTGTCGGCGCGTCCAGCCCGCTGCAACACCAGCCCGCCGGAGCAGACCAGTAGCAGCCCAAACCAAGTGGATTGACCCCATTGTCCGGGGGACACCCAGACATCCGGCGACAGCAACAGTAGTATAACGATGGCGAGTGTGGCGGGGTTGAAAAAGTGCTTGCCGTTCGAGCGGATCAGGAACTTCGAGGCGATCGCCAGCATCGGCGCCACCGCCCACAGGATGGGCGCTGAGGTACGCAGCAGCAGACTCAGCGACAACCCGGTGATCAGTGCGCTGCGCCAATCGAAAGCCGCTGCGCTGCGCAGGGTGCTGAAAGCGTATTGCGCCGCGAGCGCGGCGGCTATCATGACAGCCGCTTGGAGCGGAGTGGCGCCGAGATCGAACCAGCTGACATGCAGCACCAGCAGGCTTGCCAGTGTCGCGATCTGGAAGAGCCGGGCATCGGCGGCAAGGTTTGTCGCAACGGTCGGTGCCGGAGACCTGATCACGGTGTAATTGACGGACATAACCCGTTCCACGTTTAAGTAGCATCGATTGCGCGGCCGGAAAGCGGCGCCCGAAAGGCCGAGAGGCGGAATTTGAAGGCAAAATCGGGGCGGTTTTGCGCCCCGGTTCACTAATTCGAACCGCGGGCGGACCGAGCCAGCTTACATATTAGGCAGAATCTCCGTCGGCTATCGCAGTCGCCTTGAACGCTTCGAGCGTGAGACAGGTGGGCCGCTCGGCGGCCACCTGCGGCACAAGACGCACCTCCTGTTTACTTGGCTCGCCGATCTCGTCCGTCATCCACGGATTCTCGATGCGGTCGAAGACCTTTACGGCCCAGACATCCTGTGCTGGACGACGAATTTCTTTATCAAGGAGAAGGCAAACCCAGCCTTCGTCTCCTGGCACCAGGATTCAACCTATTGGGGCTTGAGCCAGCCCGATGTGGTGACGGCTTGGGTCGCTTTCACCCGGGCGAACGCCGGGAACGGCGCGATGGAGGTAATGCCCGGCAGCCACAAGCTCGACCAGATCCCGCATCGCGACACGTTCGCCAAGCACAACCTGTTGACCCGCGGCCAGGAAATCGCGGTCGAGGTGGACCACTCGAAGGCCGTCCGGCTCGATCTCGAGCCGGGCGAGATATCGTTGCACCATGTGCGATTGGTGCATGGCTCCCCGCCCGACACCTCGGACGACCGCCGCATCGGATTTGCGATCCGCTATATCCCGACTTATCTACGCCAGCTGTTTGGCGACGACAGCGCCAGCCTAGTGCGCGGCGAGGACCGCTATCGGCATTTCGAGCTGGAACCCCGACCGATACAGGACATGGATCCTGACATGCTGGCGTTGCACCAGGCAATCACCGAACGCAATGCCAAGATCCTGTATCGGGGGACCGGCGTCGACAGCTACAACGACCCGCGCGCGGCCGGCCTGCGATGAAGGTTTACGAAGGCGCGCGCAGCTTTGACGCGGAATCGTCATTGTTGCTGGCTAGCCGCTGCCGCCGCGCCACGGCGAGCTCACATCTCGCGGGAATTCGCCCCGGAACCGATGGTTCGAATCCGTCTCCCTCCAGCGGAGAGAGTCAACAAACTTTCGGTTTCAACTGACGAGGACGAACTCTGCGCGATCCATCTTCGGAATCGGCTCGAAGGCAGGCTGGGAGATCCCGATGCCATTCGTCGGCTCATCCTGGCCGGTGGCGAGGTCGGGCGAGAAACCCCCGTTGCGGCCAAAACATGTTTGGTCGATCCGCACTCGATTGCAGATGGAGGGACGGACGCGCGACTTGGCGATGTTCAATCTGGCAATCGACAGCAACCTGCGGGGCTGCGATGTCGTTTCAATTCGAGTGGAGGACGTCGCATCAGCGGATATACGGTCGATCGCGCAACAGTGCGGCAGAGGAAGACCGGTCGGCCCGTCAGGTTTGAGTTGACGGAACAGACGCGGCAGGCGGTCGACGATCGGCAGCTCCGGGTAGGGGCAGAGAGGGCGCGTGAAAGCCGTCACGCCGCTAAGGATCTTGGACGCTATAATCTGGTCCGGCGCAATGCCCTGCTCAACCCATTGCACGAGCGGGCTCAGGAAATCGGAAGCGACCGCCGCTTGGTCGACAACGGCAGCACACCCGCTCAGACTCTCGTCATTGAACCTGGGGTAGCCTCTGGAAGCTGATCATGTCGCCGCGGTCTGATCCAGCCATTACCCGCCGTCGCTTTGTCCAATTTCTCGCCGGCAGTCCATTACTCGCCCATCCTGGCGCGCCAGCCTTAGCGCAAAGCACTTCCGCGTCGTCAAGGCTGGCCGATCCGATGGTCTGGGCGCCGCGGGATTTGGACAAGCTGATCTCCGATCCTAAGGACGCCCTCGATGTGTTCGACTTCGAACCCGTCGCACGGAAGAATGTGCCGCCGGCGCATTTCGGCTACATGGTCACTGGTATAGACGATGAAGTAACGCTTCGCGCTAATCGCGAGGGCTTCCTGAAGTTCCAGTTGCGTCCTCGTCGGCTGGTCGATGTCAGCACGGTCGACATGACCACCGAAATTCTCGGCGCGACATATGACAGCCCGATAGTAATTGCGCCGACCTCCAGCAACCGGGCCTTCCATCCCGACGGAGAAATAGCGGTTGCTAAGGCGGCGAAGGCAGGAAATCACCTACAGATCCTCTCTACCGTAGCGACGACCTCCATCGAGGAGGCGATCGCAGCGCGAGGTGCACCGGTGTGGTTTCAGTTGTACCCGACGCCGAAGTGGGAGGTCGGCGAAGCTCTTGCCAAACGAGCGGAACGCGCTGGATCCCCCGTGATCGCACTGACCGTCGACGGTCCCGCGCCGCCAAATTGGGAAACGCTCGTCCGGCTGCGACGCACTGATACGCGGCAGTGCGATAGCTGCCATGGCAGAACTTTTCGGGAGTTTGTCGCACGTAAGCCGAATTTCGATGGCATCGATCTCGGCGGCGTCACCGGCTTGAACGCCCCGAATCTGACCTGGGATTTTGTCAAGCGCCTGCGTGACACCATCAAGACGAAGATCGTATTGAAAGGCATTCTTGCGCGCGAGGATGCAGAGCTCGCGGCCAATTACGGCATTGATGGGATCATTGTTTCAAACCATAGCGGACGTGTCGTAGATAGCGGCCGCGCGACAATCGAGGTCTTGCCGGAGATCATCGAGGCAGTTGGCGGCCGCATGCCAGTGCTCGTGGACAGCGGCTTCCGCCGGGGAACAGATATTATCAAAGCGCTCGCCATGGGCGCGCAAGCGGTATGCATCGGGCGGCCTTATCTGTGGGGCCTTGGTGCCTTCGGTCAGCCGGGTGTCGAGCGCGTGCTCGAGATCCTCCGCAAGGAGACGAGCGCCGCGATGCAGCAGGTCGGAGCGCCGTCAATCAGGCATCTCACCCCAGCTTTGGTGCAGAGAGCTTGAGCGCAGGACAATCGCGAAGAAACTCTGTTGTGGACCACGCCAGGGCATCGCGCCGGAGCCTCATCGGGCGGGAACAGCCAGCGAAACTGCCGCGGCGCCTGTCGTGGGCGTCGCGCCAAAACGCGCGGTATCGGATCTTGGCCTATTTCGGGTTGTATCAGGAAGGAAGTGCCTGGAGCGCGACCGCATCAGACTGAGTGGCTGGGTGCCGCCTATCGGCGATTCGGAACCCGCAATGAAGCGATCACGCCGCCTGCCGGCAGGTTCTCAACGCCACGGCGATCACCACATAACGGGGATGAAGCCCCCTGTTTGGTGGAGCCATGCAGCTATGGATCGAATGGTTGATTGGCGGGGTGGTTTCCGTCGTGGTCGCGGTCGGGGTCATCGCCGTCGTCCGGACGATCGTCACCGGACTTACAATCTCACGCCGCCCGTCTCACCACTTGGCGCAACAAACGGGCACGTCGCCAGTACCGCCAGAGATTGAACTTCCTCCGACGTGGCGGGGCCCGGCGGGATGAGTGCCTAGGGGGCGTTACGCCTCAAGCGGCCGGACTAGCGGCTGTGAGGGCGTCCCGAGTGGTCAGCGCCGCCTGGGATCACTATCTATCGCGGATAAAAAACCTTGAACTGTCGGACGGCGAAGCAGCTGTGCTCGTCTGCGAGCTGCCCGACATCATCTGGAAGGACCGCTATCCGCTCAGTTCCCGCATCAGGGTACTGGGGGAGATCCTTGAGATGCTGCGGCGGCGAGCATGGTGGCGACCGGGTTTCAATCGCGTTCTGTCACGCGGGGGTCTCGATTACGTCTCGTGCTCGCCTTACCGCGTGCCGATCGCCCGACTTGCCGCGGCGCAGGCTCCGCTGTCGGGTGGGCCCTGGAGTCGGACCGTGTGACAATGAAAATTGCGGGAATCCTTTTGGCCCTGGTCGAGGTTGCCGGCCCAGCCGCCGCACAGACCAGAGGACTACCCACACCAACCCCGTCTCCAGCGATCTATTCGAGACCAACTCCTGCGCCGCTGGCGCCGCCCGTCAATCCAGGCCCGGCGGTCGTGCCACCCGCTGGTCTCTCCCCGCTGCTGACGGAACCGGGGCCGGTGTCCCCGCCCCCTCAACGAGCGGCGCCAGTCTACCCGTCCCTCCAGCTCCCCGGCCCGGTGGGACAGCAGAATATGCGGGCCTACCGCAACAGCCCTCAACCAGCAATGGCAGCGCGAGCGTAGCGGTATCAGTCCCGGCAGCGAGCGTAGCCGCGAAATCCAACAGCAGCTTAACCAAACCAGCCCGCAGTGACCATGGGCGTGGAATCCCTGGCCAGAGCCAGCTCGCGAGCCTCCGCCACCGGCGCCGAAGCGCTACGAACCGCCGTCGAAATCTGCCGGTGTCGCTGAGCATCGAACTACCAAACTGATATCAATCGGTTACTGAGCAGCGTCCCCAAGGGGGTTCGAGCCCCTCTTGCCGCCGTAAAAGAGAGCGGTTTCAGGGGTTGATGGGGGTACTGGCTAGCCGCAATAAAAATCGCGCGCCGCGACATTCTGCTCAATTTGCGGCGCGCATAGCCGGCCTTTCCTGCGCCGCGGCACGGTCTGGCTCGGCCGCCGGATTTGGAGTAGCGCGAGCATCGCAACTGCCGCAATGCCCGGTTTGGACCGAGCAATTCCATGCTCGGCTCTGGCTCAACAACGCCACAAGATTATCGACAATAGAGTGGCTTTGGTCGGCGAAGAGAGCGTGAGTGGGGTCACCCGCGGCAGCGGCCGCGGGATCACCCAGGAGAACCCACCGATGCGCATCTACATCATCGGCAATGACGGAATCACGCTGTGCCGCGAGGCGTCGGCCACAGTGAATGACGGTGAGATTGCCGTCGCGTCGAACGAGGAATTGCACGCCGCCCCGGTCAGTGGCAAGCGGCTATTGGCATTGTGGAATGCTCTGCCCGGTGTCGAAAAGCGGAGGAGGGTCGGCAACCGCGGGGCGCTGATCGATCAACTGTGGTCGGCGATCGAAGCGTTGCCGGAGCCTGAGCCGCAATCCGACACAAAACGCCCCTCGAAGCAGGACGAGGTCATCGCCATGCTGCGGCGGCCCGAAGGCGCTACGGTCGACGAGGTGGCGAGCGCCACCGGATGGCAGCGTCACACCGTGCGCGGCGTCTTCTCGGGCACCCTGAAGAAGAAGCTCGGGCTAACGATTGCCTCGGCCAAAGAGGAACGGGGCCGCGTCTACCGCCTCGTCGAGCCGGCAAGCGTATGAAATCATCAAGGAACAACGCTTCGGCTCGCCAGCGCGCTGGCGGGCCGTCGCCCGTTGCCGGTCGACGAGGTGACCGGCGCAACCGAGCGCGTTCGGACAATGCCGCGGTCGAGCAGGAGATTGCCGGACTGGTCGATCGGCCGACGTCCGATCTGCGGCTTGCTTGGCTGCAGTTATATCGCACCGATCCACCCGTCGGGCTCAGTCGCGATCTGATCATCCGAACCCTGGCTCATCAGGTTCAAGAACGTATCCATGGCGGCGCGATCCGGGCGTTGGGGCGCCGTTTGCAGAGCCTGGCTGGAGGGCTTGAGAAGGGCGACGCGTCCTTCTCTCCCGGTATCGTGCTGAAGACCGGTACGACATTGGTGCGCCAGTGGCGCGGGCACACTCACACCGTGCTGGTTCGTGAGGACGGGTTCGAATATGAGGGCCAGCGTTATCGCTCGCTGACTGTGATCGCCGAGCGGATCACCGGCGCGCACTGGTCGGGGCCGCGGTTTTTTGGCCTGACCAAGCGAGGTGGTTTGGTCGGCGCCGGGGCCGGCCGATGACGCGGTCGCCCGGCAGCGGAACATCCCGGAACGCAAGGGTTCGCTGTGCGATCTACACCCGCAAATCCTCCGAGGAGGGGCTCGAGCAGGAATTCAACTCGCTGCAAGCGCAGCGCGAAGCCTGCGAGGCGTTCATCAGCAGCCAACGGCACGAAGGCTGGGTGTGCTTGCCGGCTTGTTATGATGACGGCGGGTTCTCGGGCGCGACGATGGAGCGGCCCGCGCTGCAGCGCTTGCTCGCGGACATCACGGCGGGGCGGGTCGACATCGTTGTCATCTACAAGATCGACCGGCTGACCCGCTCGCTCGCCGATTTTGCCAAAAGTGCCGTGTATAAGCAAAATCAATGGCTTACAGTGTCTAACCTAACTAAATCGTACCGTAGCATATCAAATACTTATATAGGGGAGTGTCTAACCTGATGGGCAGACCTGCCGGCTACCGATCGGCCCCCGCGAGCGGCGGGTTTCTGTACCCTCGCGCGCTCTCTCGGTCCCGTCTACGTTCGGCTATTAAGCCGGTAGAACGGCTGGTCGAGCATGGTCTCATGCCAAGTGGCGTACCACGCCTGGACATAGGGCTTGATCTTCTTCAGAAAGTCGGCGTGCGCCCGCTGCTCGGGAGTGAGGCCCTTGGCACAGAACGTGCGCACCTCGCGGTAGAGGCCCTCTACGTCTATCGTCCGCGGTTGATGGTTCTCGACGACGATTTTTCCCCCAATGACGACGGTGGCGACATCCGCGCCCATGGCGCGTTCCACAAAGGCGTCAGCGATGTCAAATTCCGGGTCAATCCAGGGATCGCGTGCTACCCGGTCGAGATCGACGAGAATTGCATCACCCTTCATGCCGGGTAACAGCGCGCCGACCTCGTCCGCGAAGCCGGTCGCCCTTGCACCGTTTAACGTCGCGATTTCGAGCGCCTCGTAGGCGCTCAATGCGGGCGTCGCCAAGTCGAAGGTGTGGAGGCGATGCACCTTGTGCATCATCCGCAGTTCCATCACCGCATCCTCGTCATCATTGATGGTCTTGTCATCAAGCCCCATCGCGACATTGACCCCCGCCGCGCGTAACGGCACGACCGGGGTGATGCCGTTGCGCATGTGGAAGTTGCAGCTCGGATGGCTGGTGACGGAGACGTTCCGCCGCCCCATCAGGTCTATCTCGGCTTCGGTCACGTGGATGGCATGACCATAGACGACATTGCTCTGCACCAAACCGAGATCATCGAGCCAAAACACCGTCGGCTTTCCGTGCCGGCGGAAGCCGTAAGCCTTCTGCACCGGCGACTGCAGCAGGTGCGTATGGATCATCACGCCGCCGCGCTCGTCGGCTTTGTCCCGCACACGGCGCAAGAACGCCTCGCTTGCACCGTGCGCCCAGCACGGCGCGAGCAAGATGCGCGTGTCATTGTTGTTGTAGGTATCGTAAAGCTCATCGAAGAGGCTGAAATAGGCGTCCGCCAGCGCCTCCTTATCAAAAAACACGAACGGGCGTGCTTTGATCCTCAGATCGGGCGGCAGCGTCTCAATGAATTCCTCCCCGCCCATCGCGAGTTTGCTCTCATCGCGCACGCCGGGCGAGAACGCGAGCCTAATCCCGGTCGAGAGGTACGTTTTGATCGCAGAATGTGCGCGCCTGGCGCCTTCGACGCCGTCATCGTCGAACCCGTTGTGGTGCAGGAGCGTGCAGCCACTGCGAAGGTGACGGAGTGCGCACATTGCCGCAGTCAGCTCGGGTGGTAGGATTGGCATGTACGCCCAATCGAAAAGAGCGTTCTCCAGAAAGTCGTTGCGCACACCTTTCTGGATTGGCGAAAGGCCGCGCCCATGGCTATGAGCGTCCACCAAACCGGGCATCAGCAACTGAGTGCCATCGCCGATGATCCTGGCGCCGGGATATTTGGGCGCAATTGTGGCAAAAGGGTCCGTCTCTTTGACGGTGCCGTCCATGATCACAACCGCGCCGGACGGGATCACGCCGGATCTTCCGAGGCGCGGATCGGTAATGGCATATGCACCACGCATAATGATCGTGTCGGTCATAAGCTCGCACCCTCGTGAGCTGGCGCAACGGCTTACTTGCCGAGGCCAAGTGGATGAACCATCGAAAGCTCGTCCAGGATGACGCTGCCGGGCGTGCGAATTGCAAGAGTAATGATTGACGCTCACCGACTTTCGCTCGACATCACGTCGAACACAACGACCCTCAGCGGATGAATCGAACAGACTGCTCCGTGCGAAGTCGTCCTTGCTCCAGCCCGCCACCGCGGCCACACTCGCTCAGGCAGGAACCTTTGGGCGATCAACTGAACGGCCTTGCTGGAAACGGCAACTTGCCAGAAAACAGCGTACGCTCGATCGCTGTGGCCTCCAATGGACCCCCAAGTCATGACCCTCAATGAGCTGATGCGACAGATTGAGGAAACGGAGCGTCTCATCGCCGTGTATCACAATGCCGATGAAGTGATCGTCGGCACCGAAGATCAGATCTATAGTAGGCGTGGGCTAATAAACCGAATTACCCTCACGGCGGCCGAGATTGGCGACCAGATCGTCAACATCCTCGAACATCGGCTTGCGGCGATGCGGGTAGAGCTCCAAAAACTCGAAGGCAAAGGGGAAAGCCGGTGATCGACCTGCCGTCCGGGCGAGGGGCCCGCCGGATTTTGTTCTACGCTCTCTGACTCGCGCGGCTGAAATGCCAGCGGGCGCCCAACTCGCCGTGTGCCAAACGGCATCGTCGAGCAAGCTCGCGGAGCTGGCCGGTCATTTCACGATAATGACTGCCACTCAATAGCTCGATCGCTGACGGCTCAGTTTCGTGCAACTTTTCGCAGTGTTTGTCTGGCATCTGCACCGTCCGCTTTCGGCGGCCTCACAGCCTACAAGGCCTTCGCCGTGGTCGCAGTAAGGATGTCGGCCTTACGGTTGAGGGCAGCGATCAGACCGTCGATACCACCTTTCTTCAGGATGGCGGCGAACTCGGAGCGGCGGGTAGCCACTTCACTGATCGCGCTATCGAGATAGATATCGGAGATCAGCCAGCTGTCGGCGTTGCGCCGCATCATGTAGTCGACTTTGACCGCGTCGCCATTGGCTTTGATGATCTGGCTCTTCACCATGACGCCGGCTGGTGCGGGCTGCTCGCCAGTCACCTCCAGCTTCTGTCCGGCATAGCTGTCAAAG
>Ga0310914_10001775_pt1 | contig 14143 bp, 10 predicted proteins | sample GREbulkMGAN108_FD_203450 | JGI IMG/M metagenome (GOLD analysis project Ga0310914, IMG submission 203450) | Lab enrichment of tropical soil microbial communities from Luquillo Experimental Forest, Puerto Rico - GRE.bulkMG.AN108 | ecosystem: Environmental > Terrestrial > Soil > Tropical forest >... | reverse complement strand
TCGGCGTTGTACCTGGAACCAATTACAAATCGAATCCGAACGCGATGAAATCGATTTCTCACGACACGCTTTACACCAACGTCGCGCTTACTGACGACGGAGATGTTTGGTGGGAGGGCAAAGACGGCGCGCCGCCGAAACACGCCCTCGATTGGCGCGGTAATGATTGGGCCCCGGCTTCAAAAGAAAAAGCGGCGCATCCGAACAGCAGATTCACGACTCCGGCTCGGAACAATCCGGTTTTAGATCCGAATTTTGAGAGAGCCGACGGTGTTCCGATCAGTGCGATCATTTTCGGCGGACGCCGCAGCAGCACTGTGCCACTGGTGTTTCAGGCTTTCGATTGGAACCACGGTGTTTATCTCGGTGCGACCATGGCGTCGGAAACAACCGCCGCTGCCACTGGCGCCGTCGGCAAGGTTCGTCGCGATCCGATGGCCATGCTGCCGTTCTGCGGCTACAACATCGGCGATTATTTCCAGCATTGGATCGACATCGGGAGACGGTTGACCAATCCGCCGCCCATTTTCAGCGTGAATTGGTTCCGCAAAGGCGTAGACGGAAATTTCCTCTGGCCCGGGTTCGGCGAGAACATGCGTGTGCTCAAATGGATTCTGGATCGTTGCGAAGGACGCGGCGGCGCCGTGGGATCGCCGATCGGTTGGCTGCCCGGCGTGCCCGATCTCGATCTCGCCGGCCTCGAGATCGACCATAAATGCGTCGATGAATTGCTCGAGATCGATCACGAAGACTGGAAGACGGAGCTGGCCGAACATAAAGAGCTTTTCGATTCGCTTGACGGCATAGTTCCGAAGGAGTTGCTAAGACAGCGCCAACAGGTTGCTGAACGTTTCGGGCAATAATCCGCCGACAATTTGCGAATGCAGCTGCGATCTGGAATTGTCTCCAGTGGGTTCGAGGCTTGCTGAACAAGAATGCGTCACTCCGCCCGCTGTGCACGGATGCATCGAGATTCGCGGGGCGCGCCAGAACAATCTCAAAGGCGTCGATGTCGATCTTCCGCTTGGGAAATTGACCGTCGTAACCGGTCCGAGCGGCTCCGGAAAGTCATCGCTCGCGTTCGAAACCATTTACGCTGAAGGGCAGCGCCGTTACGTCGAAACTTTTTCGCCGTATATGCGGCAATTCCTCGACCGCATGGACAAACCACGTGTCGACGACATCCGCGGGATCCCGCCCGCAATCGCAATCGAACAATCGAATCCGGTTAAGACATCGCGCTCGACGGTCGGCACGATGACCGAGATCAACGATTATGTAAAGTTGCTGTGGCCGAGGATCGCGAAGGCATTCTGTCCAAGCTGCCTTCGCGAGATTCGCCCCGAAACGGCAAAATCGATCGCTGACGAAATTCTGCGCGACTGCGCTGGCCAAAATGTTCTCGTCACCTTCTGGGTTTCAGTTCCGGCGAAGACTGAGCCAGAGAAGTTTTTCGAGTTCCTTCAACAACAGGGCTATCTCCGTGTCTGGATCGGCAACGAAGTGGTGCGCGTCGATGGCGATCCAAAAAAGATCAAGCGTCTTGGCACGCGCGTCCAAGTTGTCCAGGATCGAATCGCGATTACTTCCGGGAACCGAGCGCGCCTGGTTGAAGCGATCGAAACCGCTCTGCGTTTTGGAAAAGGCAAAGTCAACTTTGCAATACCGGAAACCGGAAGCCAGAAACCGGAAAGAGCAAACGCTGCGCGTGAAGAAAATCTATCCGCTATCCGCTATCCGGTATCCGAAATCCCTTTTTCGACGGGCTGGCATTGTGCGCATTGCGATCTCGATATTCGTCCGCCCAGCCCCGGCCTTTTTAGTTTCAACAACCCACTCGGGGCGTGTCCGGAATGCCGTGGATTCGGGCGCACGATCGCGATCGATCTCAATAAAGCGATCCCCGATCGATCGTTATCGATCAAGCAAGGCGTGATTCGCGTTTTCCGAGGTCGGGAATTTGGCGAATCGCAAAAAGATTTACTCCGCGCCTGCGCCCGTGAAGAGATCGACATCAATGTTCCATTCGAGGAATTGCCGAAGGCCGATCAGGATTTCGTCATCGACGGTGAAAAGCGAATCGGCGAATATACCGAAGACGACTACGAAAACGACCGTTGGTACGGCGTGCGCGGATTTTTCCGCTGGCTCGAATCGCAGGTTTACAAAATGCACATGCGCGTGCTACTCAGCCGTTACCGCGCCTACACGACTTGTCCGAGTTGCAACGGTGGACGCTTTCAACCCGAAGCGCTGAATTTTCGAATATCCGATAGCGGAAAGAGGAAACGGGAAAGATCAAACGAGTATCTTACTTTGCCAGAGTTTGCGGCGTTGTCCGTTGCTGACGCGCGCCATCTTTTGACGACCGTCGATATCACGCCCCTCGATACGACCGCGCGGATGCTGCGCGGCGGAATTTGTTCCCGCTTGAACTACTTGTGCGAAGTCGGCGTCGGTTATCTGACGCTCGATCGATCAACGCGCACCTTGAGCGGCGGCGAAGTGCAGCGGGTAAATCTTACGACCTGTCTTGGAGCGTCGCTCGTGAACACGCTCTTTGTGATGGACGAGCCGAGTATCGGGCTCCATCCGCGCGACATCGGCCGGCTCGTCCGAGTCATGCACAGCTTGCGCGACCGCGGGAACACTCTGCTTGTCGTTGAACACGAAGAGCAAATTATTCGCGCGGCTGACAACTTGATCGACATCGGACCCGGCCGCGGTGAACGCGGCGGCGAATTGGTTTTCAACGGCATGCTCGATCACCTTGTGCTCCGCAAATCGCTAACTGCCGATTATCTCAGCGGTCGCAAAACGATTCCTGTTCCCAAATCCCGGCGAAAATCGACATCGTCGATCAAAATCGCCGGCGCTCGCGAGCACAATCTCAAGAACCTCGATGTCGATCTTCCGCTTGGCGTCTTTAGCTGTGTGACTGGCGTTTCGGGCTCGGGGAAATCAACGCTCATCCACGATGTGCTTTATCGGAATCTGCTCGTTGCAAAGGGGCAATCGACCGATCAGGAAGCAGGCGCGTGCAAATCGGTCAGCGGTGCGCATCGGATCAACGAAGTGGTTATGGTCGATCAGTCGCCGCTCGCGCGTACGCCACGCTCGACTCCAATTCTTTATCTTGGCCTCTACGATCGCGTCCGCGAATTGTTCGCCGCGCAACCGAAAGCGATGTCGCAAGGTTTAACCGCGAGCGCGTTCTCGTTCAACTCCGGCAGCGGACGCTGCGAACGTTGCTCTGGCACGGGATTCGAAAAGATCGAGATGCAGTTCCTGAGCGATCTTTATGTGCGTTGCGCCGAATGCGAAGGCAAACGGTTCCAGCCGCACATCCTGCAAATTAAACTGCACGGCAAATCGATTCACGATGTGCTCGAGCTAACGGTGCACGAGGCGATTCAGTTTTTTGCCCAAATCGGAGAGGAAAAAACCTTATCCGATGGGCTCGGCGTTCTCGACGAAGTTGGCCTGGGCTATTTGCGACTCGGTCAACCGTTGAACACGCTTTCGGGCGGCGAATCGCAACGTTTGAAACTAATGCGGCATCTAGGAGATACCGGAAAAGGCCAGTCCGGCTCGGACAAAGCGGAAACAGGAAAGAATGGCGAGGATCACGGGCGTGGAAATCTTTTCATCTTCGACGAACCGACAACTGGCTTGCATTTCGATGACGTCGCGCTGCTGCTGCGGGTGTTTCATAATTTGGTCGATCGCGGAAACTCGCTCGTCGTCATCGAGCACAATCTCGAAGTGATTAAGTGTGCCGATTGGATTGTCGATCTTGGACCAGAGGCAGGTGACAATGGCGGAAAAGTCGTTGGCGTGGGAACTCCAGAACAGATGGCGAAGATTTATGATTCGCACACGGGAAGATTTTTAAGAGCTATCATCTCGAGCGGCAATGCCAGTCCGGCTAGGATCAAGGGACCCCGCAAAAGTTCGCGCGAGTCGGGGAGATCCTTCGCCCACGCTCAGGGTGATAGCGCTGAACCTGCCCGCGTAGCGGAGACAGCGAGGCGTTTCAAGATCAACGGCATGAACGGCGCAATTGGCGTTCATGGCGCGCGCACACACAATCTAAAAAACATCGACGTCAAAATTCCGCGTGACCAAATGGTGGTGATCACCGGTTTGAGCGGCTCCGGGAAATCAACACTGGCCTTCGATATTTTGTTCGCGGAAGGCCAGCGCCGATTTCTCGACAGCATGTCACCTTACGCGCGGCAATTCGTGGAGCAGCTGGAAAAACCGGATGTCGATCTCGTCACCGGATTGCCGCCGAGCGTGGCGATTGAGCAGCGCGTAACGCGGGGCGGCGGCAAATCAACCGTCGCGACCGTGACGGAGATTTATCATTTCCTGCGACTGCTTTTCGCGAAAACTGGAACCCAATTTTGCCCGGACTGTGACTTGCCAGTGAAAAGCCAAAGTTTGGTCGCGATCGCGCAACAGATCGAGGCCGCTGCAAAACGCGGCGCGGTCAAAGTTCTCGCGCCCCTCGTCAAAGCGAGAAAAGGATTTCACACCGACGTCGCACACTGGGCCGGGCGACAGGGCTTCGACACTTTGTTCGTCGATGGGCAACTCACTTCGATCGCGCAATTTCGAAGGCTGGCGCGTTTCAAAGAGCACACGATCTCCGTCGTGGTCGGCGCCATCGACGCGAAGCGAATCGCCAAGGCGCGCAATCTCGCGCAGCGCGCGCTAGAAATTGGCCGCGGCACGGCGCATCTACTCGATTCGAAGAATCAATTCACAGTCGTGAGCACAGAAATGAGCTGCCCGAATTGCGGCCGTGCCTTCGAAGAGCTCGATCCGCGCTTGTTTTCATTTAACTCGCCACATGGCGCCTGCGAAGAATGCGGTGGGTTCGGCGAAATTTGGGACCAAGAATTTCAGATTGCCGCGAAAGAGACGAGTGACTCAGTTTTGGAAAATGAACTCCGCGCCGAGCGCGAATCGGAGTGGATCGACGCGACCGACGCGCACGAATGTCCGAGCTGTCACGGCTCGCGCTTGAACGCCGTCGCGCGACACGTCCGCGTGAAAGGCTACACAATTGATAAGTTCGCAAATCTTTCGGCAAGCGAAGCCGCAGAAAAGATCGACAAGTTGAAATTCGCGGGGACGCAGCAAACGATCGCGGCCGATCTGATTCCGGAAATCCGCCAACGATTACGTTTCATGGAAAACGTGGGGCTTGGTTATCTCGCGCTCGGTCGGTCGGCGAAGACGTTGAGCGGTGGCGAATCGCAACGAATTCGATTGGCGGCGCAGCTCGGCTCTAACTTGCGCGGTGTCCTTTACGTTTTGGATGAACCGACAATCGGACTGCATCCGCGCGATAATTTGCGTCTGCTCGACACGCTGGCTGCGCTTCGGGAAAGAGGAAATTCGCTCGTCATCGTCGAGCACGACGACGAAACGATGCGGCGCGCCGACCACATTGTCGATCTTGGCCCGCGAGCGGGCGTTCACGGCGGCGAAGTTGTTGCTACTGGAACGTTGCGCGACATCGAACGCGCGAAGAATTCAGAGACCGGTCGTTGTCTCAAGACGCCGCTTTGTCACCCAACGCGCGAATCGCGGCGATCCCTGCGCACCGTTGAGAATTGGATCGAGATCCGCGGTGCATGCGCCAACAATTTGAAAAATGTCGATGTTCGATTTCCGGTCAGTCGTCTTTCGGTCATCACCGGAATCTCCGGCTCCGGAAAATCGACCTTGATGCACGACGTGCTCCTGCCGGCGGTAGTCGAGCAATTGGAAAGCAAGAAATGCGGCGGCAACGGCGACTTGTTCAAGCTGGTAAGCGGTACCGAAGAGATCGAAGCGGTTTACGAAGTCGATCAGTCGCCGATCGGCAAGACGTCTCGGTCGACTCCGGGCACTTACATCAAAGTTTTCGACGAGATTCGAAATCTTTACGCGCAGTTACCGGTGTCGCGCGTCCGCGGCTATTCGGCGAGCCGATTTTCCTTCAACGCCGAGGGCGGTCGTTGCGAAACCTGCAAAGGCCAGGGCGTCATCAAGTTGGAGATGAATTTTTTGCCGGAAGCGCTCGTGCCCTGCGAAGACTGCGGCGGCCGCCGTTACAATCCACAAACGCTGGAAGTCCTTTACAACGAAAAATCGATCGGCGACGTGATGGAGATGACGATCGAGGAAGCGGCGGAATTTTTTGCCGCACATCCGAAAATTGCGCGACCGCTTTGGTTGCTTGTCGAGACGGGACTCGGTTATCTCAAACTTGGTCAACCAAGTCCGACTTTGAGTGGTGGCGAAGCGCAACGGTTGAAGCTCGTCACCCAGCTGAAGCGCGGCGTCGGTCGCGCGGAAAACGAGCGGATTCGCAAAATGCGAAAACCACGCTCGACCCTTTATCTGCTCGAAGAGCCGACGATCGGCTTGCACATGGCCGATGTCGACCTTCTGCTCAAAGTGCTGCATCGATTGGTCGACGAGGGAAACTCCGTTATCGTGATCGAGCACAATCTGAGCGTAATCGCGGAAGCGGATTACATTGTCGATCTTGGCCCGGAAGCCGGCGCCGACGGCGGCAAAGTCATCGCCGTTGGAATACCAGAACAAGTCGCCAAGAATAAAAACAGCCGCACGGCGCCGTTTTTACGAAAAGTGTTGAACCGCTCGGGCGCGCGGTGAGAATCGCGCACACGAATGTTCGCTTATTACGTCCACGATCTTGATCCGCTGATTTTCCGCCTCTGGGACAATGTCGGTCCGCGCTGGTACGGACTCGCTTATGTGCTTGCGTTCGTCTGCAGTTATTTGGTTTATCGCCAACTCGCGCAACGCGGCTACGCCGACCTGTCGGTGGCGAAAGTTGGTGATTTCATCACCGGCGCCGCGCTGTTCGGCGTGATTGTTGGCGGGCGCCTCGGTTACGTTTTGTTTTACAAGCCGGAAATGTTGCGCGCGCCGTTGTCGACCTTGCGGGTTTGGGAGGGCGGAATGTCGAGTCACGGTGGAATGGTCGGTTTGCTCGCGTTTACGTTTTATTACGCGTGGCGCCACAAAATTTCGTGGACCAATCTCGGCGACAACCTGGTGGCGGCTGCACCGATTGGATTATTTTTCGGACGCTGCGCCAATTTTATCAACGGCGAGCTTTACGGTCGCGCCGCGAATGTGTCATGGGCGATGCAGTTCCCGAAAGAGCTGACCGAGAATATCGGCGAAACTGAGCGCGCCATCATCGCGTGCCAACAGGTTGATCCGTCGCTCACTTCAGCGGATGCAATCGTAGCCGCGGTGCGTCGTCAACCGCAAGTGAAGGAAATTCTGCGCGGCATTTTGACACCGCGGCACCCGTCTCAGCTTTACGAAGCATTTTTCGAAGGAATCGTTTTGTTCGCGATTCTCTGGTTCGTGCGCACGCGAATGCGGCAACCGAACGGCGTGCTCACGGGCTTATTCTTTATCTGCTACGCGACTTTTCGGATCATTGTGGAAAATTTTCGCGAGCCCGACGCGAGTCTGATTGGCGGTTTCACGCGCGGTCAGTTTTTCTCCTTCTTCCTGATGGCGATTGGAATCGCGTTCGTCGTCGTCGCGAAACTGCGGCCCACGTTTCCGAAAAGGATTGGCGCGCGAGAGTAGCCCTTTCGCTTTCCTTAGAATCCGCTAATAGTTCCTCGGTGATTGGCGAGTGTTTTCTCCTGAGGTGATTGCGACCGGTGGTTTGGTGTTCGCCTTTGAACACGCCACCCCTGCCGGCAAGCTGGTTCTGCTTTTACTCGCGATCGGATCGATCTTCAGCTGGTCAGTCATGGTCACCAAACTGCGGGTGATCCAGTTCGCTCGAAAGCAAAACACGCGTTTCCTCTCGGCGTTCCGACAAGATCGGCAACCGTTGCGTTTGTTCGAAAAAAACGCGCGCTTTCCCGGTTCGCCGATTTTTAACGTTTATCGCGCCGCTTGTCAGGAAATCACGTTTCAGTTACTCGGCTCGGCTGAGGTTGACGAGACATTCAAGGCGCGACTTGGCATCGCGGACAAAATTTCGGCGGCGCAAATGGGCGCGGTTAGGGCAGCGATGGAGCGCGCCGTCGGCGAAACTGGGCTTGAACTGGAATCGCAAATGATTCTGCTCGCGACGGCAGTAAGCGGTTCGCCGTTTCTCGGATTGCTCGGAACCGTCTGGGGAGTGATGGATGCCTTCACCGGAGTCGCTGAAGCCGGCGCGCCGAATCTTGCGGCAATGGCGCCCGGCGTTTCCGGTGCGCTCATTACCACAGTGACTGCGCTCTGCGTCGCGATTCCCGCAATGCTCGGTTACAATTTTTTAGTCACGCGCATTCGCGGCATGATTGTCGAGATGGACAACTTCGCCGGTGAGCTCGGGTCGGAGTTAGAGCATAAATTTGTTGACCACGCCGTGCGCGAATCGGCTTTTCGAAGATGAGGCGTTACTCGCAACGGCAAAGCCTCAGCTCGCTCTCCGAGATCAACATCACGCCTTTGCTCGATCTCGCGTTCGTTTTGCTGATCATTTTCATGATCACGACGCCGCTTCTCGAAAGCAGCATGAGCCTCATCATACCCTCCAGCGGCGCGAAAAATCCGGCTGTCACTTCATCCCAAGTCCAAACGATTTCGATCGATCGCAACGAAGCGATTCGACTGAACAATCAACTCGTGGATCTCGAATCGTTGAGCGCGCAATTGAGTGAATTGAAGCGCGCGAGCCCCGATGTTGCAGTCGTGATTCGCCCCGATCGGGACTTGCCAGTGCAAAAACTGATCACGTTGATGGACGTGTTGCAGCGCGTACAAATCATGAAGGTCGGGATCGCTACCAGGGCGGAAACGAAATAGATGATGCCTATAAATCTTCGCTTTTGGGGCAACGTGGCGCTGATCGCGGTGGCGCATGTCGCGATCATCGTTGTTTTGATTCACTGGAGCAGGGAAAGCAAAGACACGAACGCGCAAAGTATCGTTTGGATGAACGGCGGCGGCGGTAACGGCGTTGTTGCGGAAAAAAGGAACCCACCACCGGTCAAATCTCCCGCGCCGCAGGAGGAATTGAAAACCGACGCGCTCAAGAACCGCGGCTCAGATGAAGATCGTCCGTTCCTTGCGTCGGCCCAGAGCGAGATTCAACTGCCGACGCCAACGTTGACGTCTACTCCGGCCCGTAGTCCGAAACCGACTCCAAAGGTCAAAGTAACGCTAAAAAGCACACCCAAACCAACACCAAAGCCTTTTCCCAAGAAAATGGTTTTGGCCAAAGCTTCGCCGAAACCGGCACCGATTCCTAAGATCACTCCCAGAAAAGCCGGCAGCGAACCGGCTGAGGGCCCCAGTGAGAAAACTGAAATCGCGAAAGCTGTCCCGGTAAAAGAAGAGCCGAAAGAATCAAAGAAATCAGCCGCGACTCAAACCGGCAGCGGCAAAGGGACGACGGCTGGGACTGGAAATGGTCGGGCGGGCGGTAACGCGAGCGCGGGGCAGTTCAGTTGGTACGGAAGCATGCTGCACGACCGCTTTTACAGCGAATGGGTGCAACCAACGACCGTCGCGAACACGGAAGCGAAGAATTCCGTGCTTGTGAAACTTCGTATCGAAAAAGACGGCCGCGTTTCAAATTTCGAAGTCATTCGCCCGTCCGGAAACGCCGAGCTCGATGACTCGGTCAACGCGCTGGCGAATCGTGTGAGTCACGTCGAGCCGCTGCCCGATGGACTCGGAAAAGGCGATCACTACGACGTAAAGATAAACTTCGAATTAAACTCGGAATAGGCGTCTGTCCTTGAGATGTCGCCGCGGAGGGAGTTTTGGCGAGGCGTTTTCCATTTAGCACCGCGCCGGCGACGGAAATGTATCGCAATTCGGTTCGATCCGCGCCGCAAAGGAGCATCAATCCGTCGCGACTTATGTCACCGCGCTCGACGAAATCAGCGGAAAAGCGGAGCCGCTTCGTGAGATGTTTCAAGAATATGTCGATGTATTTTCCGGTGGCGATGTTCCCGAGCAGAACAATGTCGCAATCGGCCGGCAAATTCTTCGCGAGACGGCGCGTGCCGTGCGACGTGGATCTTATGAGACATGGGGTTTTGCAATTTGCGAATCGACCGTGACGTCGGCAAGAAGCGATCAATTATTTTCGGCGCCGTCTCGTTTCGCTTTTGCTCGCGCGCGATTCGCCTGCAACTCGGCCAAATGTTTTTCTGACCACCGGCAAAGCGCGCGCAGCGGTTCGATTAGCGTTCGGCCGAGTCGGGAGAGGGAATATTCGACCCGCGGGGGAACGACCGGATAGACCTGGCGCTCGACCAGCCCGTCGCGCTCCAGGCTGCGGAGGGTTTGGGTGAGCATCTTTTGCGAAATCCCACCGATCTCACGGTGCAGCTCGGCGTAACGCATCGTTTTTTTCGAAAGGAGTTGAATGATCAGCGCCGTCCATTTGTCCGCGATCCGGTCAAGGACGAGACGGGAAGGGCATTGGGCATCTAAGACTGAAACGGGGGACGGCGATTTCGACATTCGATCTCTCTAGCCAATAAGCCGAAGCGAGCAAGTAGAGAGTAACCCCCCAAATGGACTGTATGGCTCAAGCGGGCCGGCGACGAGCGCTTGTTTTTTGCGCGACCGCGTTTTCAATTGGCTCGCTCGATGAAAATCCTTGTCATTGGCAGCGGCGGCCGAGAACACGCGCTGGCGTGGAAACTAAAACAATCACCGGGAGTCGAGCGCGTTTTTTGCGCGCCGGGAAATGCCGGCACCGCCGCGATTGCCGAAAATGTTGCTATTCCAGCGACGAATCTGCCCGAGCTAAGTGCGTTCGCGAAACAGAACGATATCGATTTAACTGTAGTTGGCCCGGACGATCCGCTGGCAATTGGGATTGTCGATCTTTTCACGATCGAGCGATTGCGAATTTTCGGACCGACTCGGTCCGCCGCGCGGCTGGAATCGTCCAAGATCTTCGCGAAGGAGCTGATGCGCGCTCAAAAAGTTCCGACTGCGAAGGCGCAAACGTTTTCCGACAGCAAAGAGGCGCTTCGTTACTGCGAGCAGGTGAAATTTCCGGTGGTAATCAAGGCTGACGGTCTCGCGCTCGGCAAGGGCGTGATTATTGCACCAGATGTCGCGACTGCACGGTCAACGATCCACGCGATGATGAACGAGGCGCGTTTTGGCGACGCCGGTCGCCGGATTGTGATCGAGGAATTTCTGCGCGGGACGGAATGCTCAATTCACGCCCTGGTTGATGGGAGACACTATCGGCTGCTCGAATCCGCGCGCGACCACAAGCGCGCATTCGACAACGATGAAGGTCCGAACACCGGGGGGATGGGTGCGTTCAGTCCGGCGAACAATTGGAATGCACAGCTCCAGTCACAATTCGAAGCCAACGTGATGCGACCGCTGCTACGCGGCTTGGCGAAGGAGAAAATCGTTTATCGCGGATTATTGTATCCAGGCTTGATGATCACGAGCGATGGTCCCCGTGTGCTTGAGTTCAATTGCCGATTTGGCGACCCGGAAACGCAGGCGCTCTTGCCGCGGATGAAATCCGGTTTACTTCGGCTGTTGGAGGCGACGATTGACGGCAAGACCGACAGTTGCGAAATCGAGTGGGATAAACGCCCGTCCGTCACGGTCGTTCTCGCATCGGCGGATTATCCGGGGAAATGCGAGACTGGAAAACCGATCTTGGGCTTAAGTGAGGCCGGGAAGCTCGAAGGCGTGCATATCTTTCATGCCGGAACGAGAATCGCGAACAACGAAATTGTAACGTCGGGCGGACGGGTTTTGGCGGTTACTGCGCTCGGAGCGGACATCGCCGCCGCGCGCTCCCGCGCTTACGAGGCCGTCGCCCTTATCCAATTCGAGCGCTGTCATTATCGGCGCGATATTGCTCTTCGAGTGGCGAGCGGCTAACAATGAACGCAATGTTCAATCGCGTGGACGTTACGGCCATTTCGTTTTTATTCGCGGCCAATCTATTTGGGCAAAGCCCGGCGCCATCAGTTTCGAGAGCTTCGTCACCGTCACTGTCGCCCTCGCCATCCGCAACTCCGAGCACCGAGCAAATAATTAATTCGCTAGGCGAAGCCGATCTTCAGGCGGCGATCGCGCTGTTGAAAAGCAATTTCACAAATCCGGAGGCGATCACCGACATGGAATTGAATCGCGCGACACTCCAAGGATTGCTCGTGCGGCTGCCTGGCGGTCTCTTGCTTGTGCCTGTTCACGAGAACGCGCCGGCGGAGCAAGCCACTCCGTTTTACAGCGAAATTTTTGAAGGCCACATCGGTTATCTCCGGTTCGGCGCTCTCGATAATGGAAATCTGAAAGAGTTGGACAAGAAGCTTCAAGATTTTGGTCCGAAGAAAGTCGACGCGGTGATAGTCGATCTTCGCGGTAGCGCGACAAACGATTTCGCGAGCGCAGCTGAGTTCGAAAAACGCTTTTGTCCGAAAGGCAAGACTTTGTTCAGCATGCGCAAACCGGGATCGCGTCAGGATCGCGCTTTTAGTTCCGACCGCGATCCGTCGTTTCAAGGATTCGTCGTTGTCTTGACTGACGCGGACACATCAGGCGGAGCGGAAGTGCTCGCCGCGGTGCTTCGACTTTACGACAAGGCTTTGGTCATAGGGCAACCGAGCGCAGGGCGTGCGGTTGAATATTCCGATTTACCGTTGCCGAGCGGAAAAGTTTTGCGGGTCGCATCCGCTGAGGCAGTCATGCCGGACGGTCAGCCGTTGTTTCCCGGCGGCGTGAAACCGGATTTGCCGGTTGAGATGTCGGTCGCAGATAAACGGCAAATTTTCCATCAAAGCGAAAAGGGAATGTCTCAATTCGTTTACGAAACGGAACGTCCGCATTTGAACGAAGCGGCGTTGATCGCTGGCACAAATCCCGAGCTGGACATTCCGGACGTGCAGCGCCGCAATCGCGGTGGCGAGAAACCGCCGCTTCGCGATTCAGTTTTGCAGCGCGCCCTCGACGTTGTCACGTCGCTCGAAATTTATCAGAAGCGCTGACGTGCATCCGCTCGAAGAACGAATCGGTTACAAATTTCGCAATCCGCTGTTACTGGCCGAAGCGCTGACCCATCCGAGTCTTGGTCACGAAACGCAACAACGGCATTTCGATAATCAGCGGCTCGAATTCTTGGGCGACGCAATTCTCCAGCTCGTGACTACGGAATATCTTTTCGGACATTTTGGCGATCAACCGGAGGGCCAGCTGACAAAATTGCGTTCGCGGCTAGTTTCACGGGACGCGTTGAAAGCGCACGCCGCTGCGCTTGACCTCGGGCAATTTTTGTTAATGGGGCGCGGCGAGGAGGCGAGCGGCGGTCGCTCACGCTTATCGACATTGGCCGACGCTTTCGAAGCCTTAATCGGGGCGATTTACCTGGATGGCGGTTTGGAAGTGACTAAAACATTCATTCTCGCCCAAGCTGGGGCGGACCTAACGCGGCTGGCAGAGGAACCAGTCGACGTTAATCCGAAAGGGCATTTGCAGGAATTGCTGCAAAGCATTTCGCCACGGAGTCCGGTCTACGAGCTCGTTTCCCAAAGCGGACCCGAGCACGACAAACGATTCGTCGTGCGGGCGGTTTGGGAGGGAATCGTCCTCGGAAAAGGTCGCGGCCGCAGCAAAAAGCAGGCGGAGACCGTGGCGGCGGAAGAAGCGATGCAGTTGAAGCGCTGGAAAAAAGCGAAACGCCTCGGGAAGATCGACAAGAAAAAGAAATGTTAAGGTTTTTCTCGCAGATGGTTCAAAGCGTCGATGTTGCCGCTGCTTTTCGATTTCCAGCGAAAATGATTAGCGATGCACGTGGTGACAAATTTTTTGGCCCGCAGAATTGAATCTGCGAGAGGTTTGCCGGCGGCGAGGTTAGCGGTGATGGCTGCGGAATAAGTACAACCGGTTCCGTGCGTTGCCATGCCGCGGACGAACGGCGTGGAAAAAACGGACACTTTCCCTTTGGCAAACAAAAGATCGACAGCTTCGTTGCCGGACAGGTGTCCGCCTTTTAGCAAAATCGCAGTCTTGAATTTGCGTGCCAATTCCTTGCCCGCGCGTTCCATCGACTTTCGGTCTGTGATTTTCCCGGCGCGCAGTTGAATCGCTTCGTCCAAGTTTG
>Ga0310914_10001772_pt1 | contig 14170 bp, 13 predicted proteins | sample GREbulkMGAN108_FD_203450 | JGI IMG/M metagenome (GOLD analysis project Ga0310914, IMG submission 203450) | Lab enrichment of tropical soil microbial communities from Luquillo Experimental Forest, Puerto Rico - GRE.bulkMG.AN108 | ecosystem: Environmental > Terrestrial > Soil > Tropical forest >... | reverse complement strand
AATTTCATCGGGTAGATGATGATCGCAAATAATAAAATCAATTCCTAAGTTTTTTGCATAACCAACAAGTTCAATGCTTTTAATTCCGCAGTCTAAAGAAACAATGAGCGTAAAATTATTTTCTTTAGCAAAGTCAATACCGGCTTTACTTACACCATATCCTTCACGATAGCGGTGTGGAATATAAAATTCAATTTCAGTGTATTTGTTTTTAAGAAATTGATACATTGCTGCAACACTGGTGGTTCCATCAACATCATAATCTCCATACACTAAAATTTTTTCTTTATTGTTGATAGCTGCTTCAATCCTATCAACTGCTTTTTGCATGTCTTTCATCAACCAGGGAGAATGCAAATCTGTAAGTTGCGGACGAAAAAAATTTTTTGCTTTTTCAAAGTTATCAATGCTTCTTTGAGCTAATATTTTGCAGATGGTTTTATTGATTTTTAATGAATCAAAAAGAGATTGAATTTTTTGATTATCGTATTGCAATATTTTCCATCTTTTCTGCATGATCTTTTTTTGAAAAGCAATTTAGCACAAAACACTATTTGTATTTTATGCTATTTATATTAAAACTACAACAAATATTTTGAGGATAAGCAGGGCTAATAATTTCTATCGGTAGTATATCTAACTAATTCTTCCAAAGCATCTCTAACTTCGGTTTTAGCAAATTCGTTTAGAATCTGCAAAGCATCGTCTCTGAATTCAAACATTTTTTTTGTAGCATATTCAATACCGCCGGCCTTTTTCACTTCGTCTAATACAAATTTAATTTTATCCTTGTCTGTATTTTCGTTTTTAACGATGTAGATGATTTTTCTTTTGGTAGAAGCATCGCAATTGTTTAAAGTGTAAATTAATGGAAGTGTGAGTTTTTTCTCTTTGATATCATTGCCGGTTGGTTTGCCAACATCCATGGTACCGTAATCAAAAAGATCGTCTTTAATTTGAAAAGCCATACCCACTTTTTCGCCAAACAATCGCATTTTTTCTATGGAGCCATCATCTTTAAATGTAGAAGAAGAGCCTGCAGCGCAACAGGATGCAAGCAATGATGCGGTTTTTCCTTTGATTATATCATAATAAATATCTTCTTTTAAGTTGAGTTTGCGGGTTTTGCCAATTTGCAGTAATTCTCCTTCACTCATTTTTTTTACTGCATCGCCAAATATCTGTAATATTTTATATTCTTTATTATCAACCGAAAGTAATAAGGCTTTCATCAACATATAATCACCCACCAATACTGCGATTTTGTTTTTCCAAAGAGCATTGATAGAAAAAAAGCCTCTTCGTTCCATGGAATCGTCTACAACATCGTCGTGAACGAGGGAAGCCGTATGTAATAATTCTACAATTGCGGCGGCCCTGTAAGAAGATTCGTTTATTTCCCCACCCAGCTTTGCACTCAAAAAAACAAACATGGGCCTTATCTGTTTTCCTTTTCTTTTAACAATGTATTGCATTATCCGGTCTAATAGGGCTACTCGGCTTTTCATTGCTTGCCTGAAATAATCCTCAAAAAGAGATAATTCGGTATTTAAAACTTTTTTTGCTAGGTGCATATTGTAAAATTGCTGCAATATACCAATCCAAACAGAACAAACACAATATTTTGCACACATGCAACGTTTGGATATTTAATTTTGTCTCCTATTCAATTATTCCATTGCACTAATGCAATAATTTCGTAAATTGTAAGGGTCAAAAATTTGTTCGTATGAGTTAATACGATACTTTTGTAAAAATAAAATTTATACTTTAAACTCTAGTTATGGCAAGCAAAAAGTACTTCTTCTTATTGGCTATGTTGGTTGCGACCACAGTTGGTTTCGCACAGACAACATCCACAGACTGGGGATGGAATTGGAACGATAGTTCTAAAGTTTCTCCTGCTAAAATGCCTCAGTACAACGAATTTATGCAAAATCAATATCCTTATCCTGCTAGACCAAGAGATATGTGGGAATTGGGTGTTGGAGTAGGAACTGCAGTTTTATCTGGTGACTTAAACAATGCTGCCGGTTTTGCTGGTACTGTTACTCTTAGAAAATCATTGAATCATACGTTCTCTTTGCGTCCTTATGTTTCTTATTACTACAATAGTACAAGCGGACAAAACGCTTATCTAAATGGAAACATTGTAAACCCTGTAGCTGCTACGCTTGGTTACAAAAACAGTTCTTTCCATTTTGGATTAGATGTGTTAACCTCTTTAAATACATTAAGCTTTTACAGAGGCAACCCCAAAGTAAATGTTTACTTAATTACAGGTGCAGAACTATACACAACTACGCTTAAACAAAGTGTTAATGGTGGTGCTTATAATTCTTTTAGCCACGGTGGTAACAGTTTTCTTAATAGTGTAGGTTTTAATATTGGAGGTGGTGCTGCATTTAAAATTAGCGACAGAACCAACTTAGCAATAGAAGTAAAAAACACTATTACTAATAACGATTATTTAGATACTTATTCCAGCCCTTGGAGCAACGCAAATGATGCTTGGTGGGTAGCTACAGTTAAATTAAACTTTAATTTAGGCAACAAAGCTAAACGCGTACAACCATTGTGGTGGTTAAATCCAAACAACTATGCTTACAGAGAATTGAATCAACCTAAGCATATGAAATTGCCAAAAGTTGTATTACCAGATGCTGATGGTGATGGGGTAACTGATCAATTTGATTTAGAGCCTAATACTCCAGCAGGTGCTCCGGTAGATAGCCATGGTGTTTCTAAAGACAGCGATGGTGATGGTGTTCCTGATTATAAAGACAAAGAATTGTTGACTCCACAGAAATGTTTCCCTGTAAATGCTGATGGTGTTGGTACTTGCCCTGAACCAGCTTGTTGCCAAGAATTAAGAAGTGCATTAGCTAATTATCATCCAGCTCCTGCATGTACTTTAAGCGATTTACCAAGCGTAACTTTTAAATCAGGTGCTAAATTAAGTGCTGCTGCAACTTCATTGTTAGATGCTGCTGCTGCAAAAATTAAAGCTAATCCTGATTGTAAAGTAAAAGTAATAGGTCACCCAACAGCAAGCAAAGCTGCTCAACAATTAAGTTACGACAGAGTTGAGTCTGTGATTAAATACTTGGTAGATAAAAAAGGTATTTCTGAAAGCCGCTTCATCTTCAGTTATGATGGTGGTGCAGGTGATGCTAACACAATTGATTTGTTAGGAACAACAGAAGATGGTCCAAATACAGTACCAGCTCCTCATCCAAACTTAAAATCAAAAAAATAAACTATTAAAAATATAGTAATATTTAAAGCCCCGTTTTATAACGGGGCTTTTTATTTATATTAATCTTAACGAAAAGAAATGCGTTTAAAAACAACCTGTGCTTAATTTGCCGGAATTAATTACCTTTGCCAACTTGTATGAACAGAATTCTATTATTTTTCGCATGTTTAACTTTATTTAGCTCATGTATTCATCCGTTTTCGCATGCAAAAAAACCAAAGACATCAAAGTCTTTAGGTGCGATACTAAAGAGTAAGGATAACGAATACAAATACAAAATGGCTGAGCAGTTTTACGACGAAAAAAAATATGGATCTGCTCAACAGGTTTACGAAGATCTTTTTCCTTATATAAAGGGTACAGACAGGTACGAGTATATGTATTATAAAGTAGCATTCTGCTATTATTACGATAAAGATTATTTAAATGCAGAAAACTACTTTAAAACATTTACAGAAACTTTTCCTAATAGTACAAAAAGTGAGGAATGTGAATACATGAGAGCTTATACGTATTATAAACAATCTCCGAAAGTTGATCTGGACCAAAGCAATACCAGTAAAACAATTGGGCTAATGCAGGCATTTATAAATACGCATCCTGCTTCGCAAAGGGTGAAAGATGCTAATGATATAATAGATGTTTGCAGAGAAAAATTAGAATTGAAAGAATACAAAAATGCTGAGTTATATTTTAATTTAGGATATTACCGGGCTGCCGCCATTGCTTTTGGAACTGTTTCGGAAAATTTCCCCGATTCTAAAAAAGGTGATGAATATAAGTTGCAGGTCATTAAATCTTATTACAAATATGCTGAGCAGAGTTTTGAAGATAAACAAACTGAGAGATTTGGAAAAGTAATTTCAGAATGTTCCGAATTTGCTGAAAGATTTACAGATAGTAAATTATTGGGTGAAGTTCAGAAATATAAAACTCAAGCAACTAACAATCTTAAAAATTTAAAAAAATGAGCAAACTAAGAAGGCATCTTAGCGGTAATACATCAAATGTTGTAGAAACCAAAAGTTTGATTGATATTAAGGCTCCAACCGGTAATCTTTACGAGTCTATTGCAATCATTGCACGCCGTGCAAATCAAATCAATATATCTATAAAAGAAGAATTGCATAATAAACTGGAAGAGTTTGCAAGCCATACAGATAGCTTGGAGGAAATTCATGAAAACAAAGAACAGATTGAAATCTCTAAAGCATATGAAAGAATGCCTAATCCTGCAATTTTAGCAACTCAGGAATTTATGGATAACAAGATTTATTATAGAAAAAATACTGAAAACGACCTTTTCAGATAATATCTTTATAAATAAAATTATTAAACGGCAGTATTTTTTTACTGCCGTTTTTTGTTACTTGCACCAATATTTTTATTTTATGTTGAAAGGAAAGAAAATATTAATAGGTATTACGGGAAGCATTGCGGCTTATAAATCCATAATCCTTATTAGATTACTGATAAAAGAAGGCGTAGAAGTAAAGGTAATAATGACCGATGCTGCTAAAGATTTTGTATCTCCGCTGGTTTTATCTGTTTTATCTAAAAACAAGGTTAATATAGATTTCGTAGAAGAAAATTCCTGGGCAAACCATGTAATGCTGGGTATTTGGGCCGATGTATTCTTAATTGCGCCGCTAAGTTGTAATACACTTGCAAAAATGGCAAGCGGCGTTTGCGACAATTTATTACTGGCTACTTATCTTTCTGCAAAAAACAAAGTTGTTGTAGCTCCTGCAATGGATGAAGATATGTGGCATCATGCTTCTGTAAAACGAAATATCAGTATTATAAAGTCATTTGGAAATGATGTAATAGATGTAGCTAATGGAGAATTGGCAAGCGGATTAACCGGCGAAGGGCGAATGGCAGAACCGGAAACTATAGTTGCTTATTTAAAAGAAAATTATTGCAGGACAGATAGTTTAAAAGGGAAAACTGTTTTAGTAACTGCAGGACCAACCCATGAGGCAATTGATCCTGTAAGGTATATCAGCAATCATTCATCCGGGAAAATGGGTTTTGCAATTGCAGAGGCTTTTTACGAAAACGGGGCAGATGTAATTTTAATTACCGGGCCTACTCAGCAACAATTAAACTACCAAGGAATTAAAAGAATGGATATTGTAAGTGGTGATGATTTATTGAAAGCAACACAAGAATATTTTTCAAATGCAGATATTATAGTAATGAACGCTGCTGTGGCCGATTATAAACCCCGCAATGTGTTGCAACAGAAGTTAAAGAAAACCGATTCCTTCTTAAATTTAGAACTTGTTAAAACTACTGATATACTTGCCTGGCTTGGCTCAAAAAAGCAGGATCATCAGTTTTTGGTTGGTTTTGCTTTAGAAACCGATAACGAAAAAGAAAATGCTAAGATTAAATTGAAAAATAAAAATCTTGATTGCATTGTTTTAAATTCATTGAACGATAAAAATGCAGGTTTTGGTTTCGATACAAATAAAGTTAGCATCCTTAGTAAAAACGGTACAGAACTATTTATAGAGTTAAAATCAAAAAAAGAAATTGCTGCAGATATTGTTGCTTATATTTTAACAAAAAATAATGAATAAATATATTTTATATCTATCAATTTTCACTTCTGCATTCTTGTATTCACATGCACAGGAAATTCAAGCAAAAGTTACTGTAAACTCAAGCAGGATAGGTACAATCGTAGATAAAAAAATATTTAATACACTGCAAACACAGCTTACTAATTTCATTAACAGCAGAAAATGGACTAACGATAAATTTGCAGAGAATGAAAAAATTCAATGTAATTTTTTGATCAATTTAGAATCTACTGTTGAAACAAATGTATACAAAGCCAATCTTATTATTCAGGCAGCAAGGCCGGTTTATAATTCAACTTATCAGGCAGCATTAATTAATTTTCAAGATCAGGATTTTACATTTAAATACATCGAATACCAGCCTGTTGAGTTTAATGATAATCGTGTGCAGGGCACGGACGGAGCAACTGCAAATTTAACTGCAGTATTTGCTTTCTATACTTATATGATTATTGCACTGGATTACGATTCGTTTTCACCGAAAGGTGGTGATGCGTATTTTCAGAAAGCTCAAAATATTATTAATAATGCACCTGAAAATAACAATATCGGCGGATGGCGTGCATTTGACGGATTACGAAACAGGTATTGGTTAAACGAAAATTTGGTAAACTCAAGAAACAATATTTTGCACGATGTAATTTATTCGTATTACCGTGCAGGCCTTGATAAGTTATACGAAAGCGATAAGGAAGCAAGAGCTAATGTATTGCAAACATTAAATCAATTGCAGGCATTTAATCAGGAATTTCCAAATACCATGTTTGTAGATTTTTTTATGCAGACAAAATTTTCTGAGCTGGTCGGTATTTTTAAAAGTGGGAACGGTGAAGAAAAAAACAAAGCCGTTGAAGTGTTAAGTAAACTGGATATTGCAAATGCATCACGTTACAAAGACGAATTGAAATGAGAAAAATTATAGCCATATTTTTTTTAATAGGATGGATGTCTTCTTGTAAAAGCAAAAATTCAACTTCGTCTATTTTGCCTTTAGATACAATGCGTGTGGTAATATTTGATTTTTTGATAGCAGACGAATGGCATAATGCAAGGGTAGTGAAAGATACAACGGAAAAAAAATTTAAAAATAGTTTTAAAATGTACCAGGAAGTGCTGGATATTCATAAAATTACAAAGGGCAAATTCGATAGCAGCTTTACATATTATACGGAGCACCCGGATAAAATGAAAATATTGATAGATACGGTTAATTCTTATATTACGAAGATGAAAGATAAAGCTGCCCCTAAGGTAAAATAAAACGCAGAAGGGTGTGGTGTGGTGGTTAGTTTAATTGCGGATCAATCGGGTAATTTACAAGCATTGCATATTCTCCACCCATATCTAATAATGCGTCCTTCCAAACAAAACTTGCATTCTTATGAAATACAATTTTTTTTGAAGCTTCATGTGTTATCCAGCTTTTTTCTTTCAATTCATTTTCTAATTGCCCTTCACCCCATCCGCTATAACCAATAAAAAATCTTATTTCATTTTGTTTAATTAACCCCGCTTTTATATTGGCAATAACCTGCTCAAAATTTCCACCCCAGTAAATATTATCAATAATAAAAATCCCATCTTCAACTACATCGGGCCTCCTATGTAAAAAATGCAAAGTATCAATTTGAACAGGGCCGCCATAATAAACGGGATAATTAAATGTGTCCATATCTGTCATTAACTCTGCCAGCGTCTGGTTATAAAGTTTGTTTAAAACAAAACCAAAACTGCCTTCTTTTTGATGCTCGCATATTAAAACTACAGACCGTAAAAAGTTTGGATCTTTTAAAAAAGGGTCGGATATTAAAAGTGTACCCGTAATTACTTCATTCATGTTTTGAAATTAAGCTTTTCATTTAAAAAGTAAAACATTATCGGCTTAAAAAATTCCGTTAAATGCTTGATAAACCTGATACCGGGTATATTTGTTCTTATATTGTAAATTATATTTGTCATAATGAAGAAAACGTTACCTGTAATAGTTATTTTAATTTCTCTTTCGCTTTTCGGGCTTGTTTTGTTACAAGTTTCATGGTTAAAGAATCTAATTCAGGTACGGCACGAGCAAATGCACGAGAAAGTTAAAAGAGCCGGAACCAATGTTGCAATTGAAATTGGAAAATATTTACGGTCTACCCAAAGTATGCGAATGTTGCGAAAACCGGGCTTACCTTTTTCTATTGAAGGAATGGAAATGTCGAAAATGATTAAACCGCTTTCTGTTGATGACAAATTTTCGCAAGTTGATATTTTTAATAAAATTAAAGAAGAACTAAGAAAAGAAGAACTGAAACAACTTGCGTTTGATTTTGCGATTGTAAACGAAACGGGTGAAGTAGAAATGCAATCTTCAAAATTTGAAATTAACTATTACGATACCTTACAGAATGAACAATTTCTTACGGCAATTATTCCGAGTAATCTTCCCGATTTCTCAAGCTCAGATACCTTTGAACATTTAATAATTGTTGTTCCTGATTTTCAAAAACAGGTTTGGGATTCGGTTAAATGGGTTGTTTTTGGTGCAGCTATTTTTATGTTAGTTATTGTTGCTGCGTTTTATATTACTGTAACAACAATGCTAAATCAAAAAAAATTGAGCGAAATTAAGAGTGACTTTATTAATAATATGACGCATGAGTTTAAAACTCCTTTGGCTACCATATCACTTGCTATTGATGCAATAAGAAATGAAAAAGTGCAGAACGATAAAGAAAAGATGAATTATTTCAGCAGTATTGTAAAGGAGGAAAATAAACGTATGAACAAACATGTTGAAACTATTTTGCAGGCTGCACTTATGGAGAAACAAGAATTGAAATTGAATATAGAAACACTGCATGGTAACGATGTTATACAAAAAGTGATGGAGAATTACCAATTGCAATTGAATGAAAAAAATGCAAAAATTGAGTTGAAATTAGATGCGCAACATGATTTGGTAGATGCAGATGAAGTTCATTTTACCAACCTGATTTCCAATCTTGTTGATAATGCTATTAAATATTCGAAAGAAGACTTGTTGATTAAAATTTCAACTCAAAGCAATAATAAATATTTTATGCTTAGTGTTGAGGATAACGGAATTGGAATGAGCAAAGAATCTGTAAAAAGAATTTTTGAAAAATTTTATAGAGCACATACCGGTAACGTGCATAATGTAAAAGGTTTTGGATTGGGAATGAGTTATGTAAAAACCGTTGTAGATGCTCATAAAGGAACTATTAAAGTAGATAGCACTTTAGGTAAAGGCAGTACATTTACTGTTCAAATTCCGTTGGCTAAAATTTAACTATTAAGCCAAATTAAACTTCCGTCTCCATAGCTTAAAAAGCGAAAATTATTTTTTAAAGCATAGTTATAAACTTTTTTCCAATCGTTACCAATTATAGCAGCAACCAGCAATAATAATGTTGATTGCGGCTGGTGAAAATTAGTAATTAAACCTTTTGCGATTTTTAGAGCATATCCCGGTGCAATAATAATTTGTGTTTTAGAGAGTATTCTTTTGGTGTTCGTATCTTTCATCCATTGTAATAAGAATTGCAACGATTCTTTTGCAGTAATAGTTGAATTTAATTCGTAAGGATCCCATTGCTTAACAGAAATATCTTCAATAGAAATCATCGTACTTCCAACTTCTAACTTCTTACTTAATTTAATTCCCATCCAAAATAAACTTTCAATTGTTCTAAGCGATGTTGTGCCAACCGCAACAATGGTTTTGTCTAGACTATTCAATAATTGTTCAATTAAAGATTCATGCACGTCAATAAACTCTGCATGCATTTCATGATCTTTCATTTCTGCTGCTTTCACGGGTTTAAATGTTCCTGCGCCAACATGCAGCGTAACGAAAGAAGATTCAATCTTCTTCAACTTTAATTTTTCAAATAGCTCTTTGGTAAAATGCAAACCTGCTGTTGGTGCAGCAACAGAGCCATCATATTTTGCATAAACAGTTTGATAAGTTGCTTTATCATTCTCTTCTGGATCTCTGTTTAAATAAGGTGGTAATGGTATTAATCCGGCAGCGTGTAATATTTCTGCGAAACTGTTATCACCGTCCCAAAAGAAATCAATCAAGAAATAATCATTTTTTTTCTCTGCAATTTTTGCAGAGAGAGAAATGATATGTGAATTTGTTTGAATTTTTTTTAATAGAAATTCTTCTTTCCACTTTTTTGCGCCGCCTACTAAACATTTCCATTGAGCATTTCCTTTTTGAAGCATGGCAGTAGTAATGTCTGGATATTTTTCACCCGGTTCCAAACAAAAAATCTCAATGTATCCTCCGCTTGCTTTTTGAAAAATAATTCTGGCTTCAACAACTTTGGTGTTATTAAATACAAGTAGTGTTTCTTGGGGTAATTGTTCGGCTAAGTTTTGATATTTGCTTTCGGTAATTGCTCTTTCTTTATAAACCAATAATTTACTGTTATCCCTTGTAGAGAGAGGATAAGTTGCAATTTTTTCTGCCGGTAAGTCGTAGCTAAAATCCTGTATTTTTAAAAATTTGGGGTGCATGTTTCAAACAGTCATTTCTCTTTTCAACAATAAAATCCATTTTTTAGCCTTGTTTTCTCCCACCGAATCTACCGAAATACAGTCCTGACAGCCTTTTTGATAGTTTATCCACAGCTATTCACATCTCAAACACAGGTTGCTTAGTTAAAAGCCGCTTAAATGCAGTGCAGTACTGCGTTTGAGCTATGTTAATAGTTGTGCATAAATACAAACGCTTCAAATTTGTATTTAAAGTGGGAAAAAGTGTTATTTTGTGTCAACAAGTGGTAATCTTGAACAATAATTATTAACAATGAACGGATTTCACGGCGAATATGAAGCTACGGTTGATGCGAAAGGTCGCTTTCTCGTTCCTGGTGGACTGAAAAAACAGTTACCTGAAGGAGAAGGACGTTTCATTCTCAGCCGCGGCTTTGAAAAATGCCTTACGTTATATCCGATCAAAAGTTGGGAACTCATTGTTGCCAAGATTAGTCAGTTGAATGATTTCGACCCGAAAGTACGTCAATTCCGCCGTCAGTTCTTAGGTGGTGCAACAGAAGTTGAGTTAGATTCTGCAGGGCGTTTATTGTTGCCTGCATCATTAAAAGAATTTGCAGGACTTGTAAAAGATATTACGCTGGCAGCAGCTTTGGATCGTTTCGAAATCTGGGATTCGGTTAAGTACAAACAGCTCTTTGAGGATTTTTCACCTGAGGCTTTCAGTGATTTGGCTAAAGAAGTAATGACAGAGAAAAAAGATTAATGATGATTTAAGAATGATGAATTATGAGTGAAAACAATTCAAATCAGAAATCTCAAATCAAAAATCTCGATTATCACATCCCGGTCTTATTTCACGAAGCAATCGAAGCATTAAACATAAACCCTTCCGGTATTTATGTTGATTGCACTTTTGGCGGTGGCGGACATAGCAGAGGAATTTTAGAAAAGCTGAATAGCAGTGGAAGATTGTTTGCTTTTGACCAAGATGCAGATGCACAAGAAAATGTACCCGATGATGAACGAATTATTTTTGTGCCGCACAACTTCCGTCATCTGCAACGTTTTCTCCGTTTGCACAAAGTTCAGCAGGTTGACGGTGTTTTGGCAGATCTCGGCGTAAGCAGTCATCAGTTTGATGAAGGCGAACGTGGTTTCTCTATTCGTTTTCAAGGCCCGTTGGACATGAGAATGGATCAACGACAAACCATAACCGCATCTTCTGTTATTGCAGATTACTCCGAAAAACAATTGCATCTTTTGTTCGAACAATATGGCGAAGTAACCAATTCTAAAACATTGGCAAAACATATTGTTGACCGACGGAAGGCGGTTCCGTCTACAACCATCGAGCAGTTTAAATCAATGATCAGTCCTGTGGTGAAAGGTAATCCCAATAAGTACTTGGCGCAGGTGTTCCAGGCTTTGCGAATTGAAGTGAACGACGAAATGGGTGCTTTAAAAGAAATGCTGCAGCAGTTACCTGCTGTGTTAAAGAGTGGTGGCCGTTCGGCAATTATCACTTTTCATTCTTTGGAAGACAGATTGGTGAAAAACTTTTTTCGCAAAGGCAGTTTCGATGAAACGCCTGATAACCCTTTCTTGCCCAATGTGAAAGAAAAAATTTTCGAACCGGTGTATAAAAAACCAATCACAGCGGGTGAAGAAGAATTAAAAAGAAATACAAGAAGCCGAAGTGCAAAGTTGAGAGTGGTAGAAAAGCTGTAAGTAAGATTCTGTGCCGGGCAGTAGAATAAACATGACGCTCCTGTTGCGTCGCACACTTGTACAGCTGAAATGCAGGCAGCAAGGAGTAAGGCAAAAGGTATAGGGCTTATAGCTTAAGGTAAAAAAGTTGAATAAAGAACAAACAGTACAAGTGAGTGACACAACGAAGTTGAATTGAAAAGCAAAAGTTGATAAATAAAAAAAATGCCAGAAGAAGTTGTAAATAATAATCCATCAAAAAATCCATTGAGAAAAGTTTTTCAATATCAATGGATAACAGGGAATATGAATTTCTTTTTGTTTTTAAGTGCATTAACTGTTTTATATATAGCTAACGGACACATGGCTGATAAAACAATTAGAAATATAAGTAAAACACAAAATCAATTGAAGGATTTGCAGTTTGAATATAAAACATTGAAAAGCGAAGTGATGTATAAAAGTGAAGAAGCACAAGTGCTGAAAGCTGCAGAACCATTGGGTTTGAAGGTAAGTAAAGAAACGCCGATAAGGTTGCAAATTGTAAAATAGAAATAGTGTTGAACAAGCTATGGATATTAAACGCGACATATTATGGAGAGTATATCTGGGTTATATAGCAGTAGTGTTACTTTCTGTTGCAATACTTGGTAAGGCGTTTTATATACAGCAGGTGCAAGGAAAAAAGTGGAGAAGTATGAGTGATAGTTTGCATCAAAAAATAGAAGAAGTAGATGCAGAAAGAGGAACTATTTATAGCGAAGACGGGCAAATGTTAAGTACCAGTATTCCTCAGTTTGATGTGTTTATAGATTTTGGTGCAGATGGATTAAGAGAAAAAAATGGGAAACGGTTTAAAGAAAATATTGATTCGTTGAGTTTCAGACTGGCAGAATTATTTAAAGATAAATCTGCAGGTGAATACAAGAAAATATTGCAACAGGGATATAAAGATGAAGACAGATATTTCCCGTTAAGAAAAAATATCAGTTACAGAGAATATCAAGAATTAAAAACATTTCCATTGGTACGATTAGGAAAAAATAAGAGCGGTTTTATAGAAGAGAATAAGAGTATTCGTTTGAATCCTTATAAGCTGCTTGCGTTTAGAACAATCGGATTGGCAAGAGATTCTTTTAAGGTTGGATTGGAAATGACTTACGATTCTATCTTAAAAGGGAAAAGCGGAAACAGGTTGGTACGCTACATTGCAGGCGGGGTGGGTGTTCCGGTGGATGATGTGCAGGTAGAACCTGAAAACGGAAAAGATATTGTTTCAACAATTGATGTATTTGTTCAGGAAATAACCGAGAATGCTTTAATGAGGATGATGATGAGTAATGAGGCGGACCATGGTTGTGCAATTGTAATGGAAACTAAAACTGGAAAAGTAAAGGCCATTGCCAACTTGGGTAAAAGAACCGACGGCTCTTATTTTGAAAATTTTAATTACGCTATTAATGCAACGGAACCTGGATCTACATTTAAACTGGTTACGTTAATGTCTTTGTTAGAAGATAAAAAAGTATCACTAAACCAAATTGTAAATGTGCAGAATGGTGTTTGGCAAACTGCAGGCCAAACAGTTTATGATGATGATGATATGCGTGGTAAAACAAATATTACGGTAAAGCAGGCATTTGAATTTAGTTCTAATGTTGGTATGGCAAAATTGGCAACAATGGGTTACAGTAATAACCCGGGTCAATTCTTAAATCATATTAAAAGATTCAGGATGGATACTTTAACCGGTATTGATCTTACCGGCGAAAGAAAGCCAGTTATTATTAGGCCTGGCAGCAGGCTTTGGGGTCCAACTACTTTGCCGTGGATGGCATTCGGTTACAACTTGCAGGTAACGCCATTGCAAACAATATCACTGTATAATGCCATTGCAAATAACGGCACTATGATGCATCCTTATTTGGTGAGTGCCGTTAAAAAAGAAGGTGAGACTATTCGTGAATTTGAACCAAGAATTGCTGCTGAAAAAATTTGCAGCGATGAAACATTGAAACAAATAAAACAATGTTTAGAAGGAGTCTGTACGGAAGGTACTGCAAGAAAGCTTTTTGTGAATTCACCTTATAGAGTAGGAGGT
>Ga0310914_10001768_pt1 | contig 14180 bp, 11 predicted proteins | sample GREbulkMGAN108_FD_203450 | JGI IMG/M metagenome (GOLD analysis project Ga0310914, IMG submission 203450) | Lab enrichment of tropical soil microbial communities from Luquillo Experimental Forest, Puerto Rico - GRE.bulkMG.AN108 | ecosystem: Environmental > Terrestrial > Soil > Tropical forest >... | reverse complement strand
CCAGCGTTGGTCGCGAGCCGGCCCCGGCCGGGGTCCAGCTGTGGTGTCTTCGCGGTTCGACGAGGGCATGCTCCAGCTCTTCGTCGACTCCGTCCGGGACTACGCGATCTTCTTGATCGACACCGAGGGGCGCGTCGCGACCTGGAACAAGGGCGCGGAGCGGATGAAGGGGTGGCTCGCGGACGAGATCATCGGGCAGCACTTCTCGATCTTCTACCCACCCGAGGAGCGCGCGCACGGAACGCCGCGGCGCGCGCTCGAGCACGCCGCACGCGACGGACGCTCCGAGGACGAGGGATGGCGCGTCCGCAAGGACGGAACCCTGTTCTGGGCGGACGTCGTCATCACCGCGGTCCGGAAGCCCACGGGCGAGCTCCTCGGGTTCGTCAAGGTCACGAGAGATCTCACCCGGCGCAAGAAGGCGGAGGAAGAGCGACTCGCCCTGGCGGCGCGCGAGGAGGGCGTCCGCGCGCGAGAGGAGCTCCTCGTCATCGCCGCGCACGAGCTCCGGACGCCGATCGCCGCCCTGCAGCTCCACGCGGACCTCGTCCGGAGGGCGGCGGACCGGGAGGGGGCGGCGAGCGAGCACGTCGGCGACCGCATCCGGCGGCTGCAGCACGCCGCCACCCGCCTGTCGCGCCTCGTGGACGCGGTGCTCCGGGTCGCCACGCTCGAGCCGCAGCAGATCGCGCTCGAGCGACGGCGCATCGAGCTGCGCGAGCTGATCGAGCACGTGGTCCGCGAGCACGCCGCCGACATCGCCAGCTCGGGGTCCACGGTGCTCCTCGAGCCCGGTCCGCCGGCGGAGGTGAGCGGCGACCGCGGCCTGCTCGAGGTGCTGGTCGCGAACCTGCTCGCGAACGCCCTCAAGTATGGCGCCCGCCAGCCCGTCTCGTTCCGGGTCGTCGGCCGCGGCGACCGGGCCTCGATCACCGTGGTGGACCGGGGGATCGGGATCGCCGCCGAGCGGCAGCCGGCGCTGTTCAGCCGCTTCAGCCGGGCGGTCTCGTCGCGGCACTACGGCGGGCTCGGCCTCGGCCTCTGGACCGTCCGGACGATCGCGGAGGCGCATGGCGGCTCCGCGCGGGTGACGAGCGAGGCCGGCCTGGGCTCCACGTTCGACGTCGACCTGCCCACGGCGGAAGGCGCGCCGGCCCAGGACGGCGCTCATCCGTAAAGGCCTGCCAGTTCCGGGTACACGAAGCATGCATTGAACGTCGCGTCGCCTCGAGCCCGGCAACGCGACGTCATCGATTACTTGCTTCGAATCAAACGCTCGCTTCCGACCATCGCTTGCTTCCGATATTCTCCTCCGAAATGGGCACCGGCGCGTCGCGCTCAGGTGGAGGGGCCGCGCGCCGCCTCATCGAGGAAGGAGACGCATGAACACGTTCCCGGTGATGCTGGCGACACTGCTCGTCTTCGCCGTCGGCTATCGCTACTACAGCGCGTACGTCGCGGCGAAGGCGCTCGCGCTCGACGACCTTCGTACCACCCCGGCTCACGTCTACGCGGACGGCCACAACTACGTGGCGTCCCCGAAATGGGTCCTCTTCGGCCACCACTTCGCCGCGATCGCCGGCGCCGGGCCGCTCGTCGGTCCGACCCTCGCCGCGCAATTCGGGTTCGCGCCCGGCTTCCTCTGGATCCTCTTCGGAGCCGTCCTGTGCGGCTGCGTCCACGACTTCGTCGTCCTGGTCGCCTCCGTCCGTCACAAGGGCAAGTCGCTCGCGGACGTCGCGCGGACGGAGGTCGGCCCATTCGCCGGCATCGTCGCCACCTTCGCGGTGCTCCTCATCCTGCTCGTGACGCTGGCCGGCCTCGGCGTGGTGGTGGTGAACGCGCTCGCGCACAGCCCGTGGGGCATCTTCACCATCGGCTGCACCATCCCCATCGCGATCTTCATGGGCTACGGCATGTTCGGGAAGAGCCACGGCGCGGGCGGGCAGGTGAACGTCCTCTGGCCGAGCGTGTTCGGCGTCATCGCGCTGATCGCGGCCGTCGTCGCCGGGCGCTTCGTGGCGCAGAGCTCCTGGGCGGGGGCGCTCACCTTCTCCAAGGAGCAGGTGACGCTGCTCATGTGCGCGTATGGCTTCATCGCGTCCGTGCTGCCGGTCTGGTTCCTGCTGGAGCCGCGCGACTACCTGTCGACGTACGTGAAGCTCGGCACCATCTTCGCCCTCGTCATCGGCGTGTTCGTGGTGCACCCCGACATCAAGTTCCCGCTCGTCACCCAGTTCGTGAACGGCGGCGGCCCCATCATCAAGGGCAAGCTCTTCCCCTTCCTGTTCGTGACCATCGCCTGCGGCGCCATCTCGGGCTTCCACTCCCTCGTCAGCTCCGGGACGACGCCCAAGATGCTGAACAAGGAGAGCGACGCCCGCTTCATCGGCTACGGCGCGATGTTGGCCGAGGGCCTGGTGGCCGTGCTGTCGCTCATCGCGGCCTGCTCGCTCTTCCCGGGCGACTACTTCGCCATCAACGTGGCGCCGGCCGCGTACGCCAAGCTCGGCTACACGCCCGTCAACCTCGACATGTTCTCCGCCGCGGTCGGGGAGCAGCTCGCCGGCCGGACCGGCGGCGCGGTCTCGCTCGCCGTCGGCATGGCCCAGATCTTCGCCGGCGTCCCCGGGATGAAGACGCTCATGGGCTACTGGTACCACTACGTCATCATGTTCGAGGCGCTGTTCATCCTGACCACGATCGACACCGGCACGCGCGTCGCTCGCTACGTGCTGCAGGAGCTGCTCGGCAAGGTCCACAAGCCCTTCGCGAACAGCGCCTGGCTGCCGGGGAACATCATCGCGACACTGGTCGTGGTGGCGAGCTGGGGGTACCTCATCTACACCGGCAACATCTCCACGCTCTGGCCGCTCTTCGGCACGGGGAACCAGCTGCTCGCCACCATCGCGCTGGCGGTCGGGACGACCTTCCTCTTCAACATGGGCAAGGCCCGGTACGCGTGGCTCACGGCCGTGCCGATGGTCTTCGTCGGCACCACCACCCTCACCGCGGGATACCAGGCCATCCAGAAGATCTTCTGGCCGCTCACCGCCAAGCCGGCGACGGCGTTCCAGGGTTACCTCGACTCCACCTTGATGACGATCTTCATGGCGGGCGTGGTGCTGGTGGGCGCGAACGTCTTGCGCCGCTGCTGGCTGACGTACAAGGGCCACCCGCTGCCGCCGGAGGCGTTCGGGAAGCCGGTGGCGGCCGACGTGCCGATCCGTTGTTGCTGAAGCGTCCTGCGGCGGGGGACCACCCACCGGCGCAAGCGCCGGCGGGTACCCACCCGCCCTGCGGCCAGGCCCCCGCCCCCATCTTCGATCGGCGGGGCGGGGGTCTCCACCGCCGACTCAGTGCTGCATCTCCTTCACCTGCCGCTTCATGCGGAACTGGGTGTCCGTCTTCTGCCGGTTGGCCGATTTCCGCGTCGATTTCCGCGAAGCCCGTCCGCTGGTCGGCTCGAGCGCGTAGAGCGCGTTCTTGGCCGCCGCGGCGTTGTGCGGCGTGCCGGCGCGGCGCGCCGCGCTCGTCTTCGGGCCGGGTTGCTTCTCGCGCTTCAGCCCCGATCGCTCGGCCAGGTAACGGAACATCTCGGCTCGCGTCATGCGGCTGACCTCCCTCGTGCTGGTGGTACGAGGGAATCGTAGGCGGCGGCCTCCGGCCGCGCGAGCGGGCCAAACAGGGCGTGTCGCGCGACGCCTCTTGCCTCCGTCGAGGGTTTTGCCGTGGCGCGTCGCGAAGACGCGGTCACGGCTCGAGGAGCGACGCCAGCAGCGCCCGCGCGGCGCGGACGTCGGGCAGGCGGAGGACCGCTCGGCTCGGCGCCGGGCCGACGTGGACCGAGATGCTCCCATCCGGCAGGGCGGCGAACAGGTCCTCGTCGGTGCGGTCGTCGCCCACGGCGAGGAGGAGCGGCCCGGTGCCGGCCGCGAGCACGAGGCCCACCGCGCGGCCCTTGTCCACGCCGCGTGTCCGCAGCTCGACCACCATGTCGCCGTACAGGATCTCGACCGGCGCGTCGCGGAGCAACGTGGCGAGGTGGAGTGAGAGCTCCTTCGCCTGCGCCGCGCCGTACTCCGGGTCGGCGCTGCGGTAGTGCCAGGCGAGCCCGGCCGTCTTCTCCTCGACGATCGAGCCCGGAATCCGGTCCGTGAAGTCGCGCAGGATCCCGAGCACGGGCTCGCGCCAGCTCGTGTCCGGGACCACGGCCGCGGCCCATCGCCCTCCGGCCGGCCGCGCCCACAGCCCGTGCTCGGCGTGGAGCCCGATCGGCAGCGGGCCGAACCACCGCTCCATGGTGTCGCGCTTGCGCCCCGAGACGAGGTGCACCTCGGTCCCGGGCCGGGCGGCCAGCCCGCGCAGGAGCTCGAGCAGCGGCGGGTCGGGAGCCGCGAGGTCGGGGGTGGGGGCGAACGGGACGAGCGTGCCGTCGTAGTCGAGGAGCAGCGCCAGCCGCCGCGCCTCGCGGGCACGGGCCAGCGCCGCGCGGACGGCGCCAGGCGGCGAGGGCGCGGTGACGCTGCCGCTCCGTGCCAAAGGTTGCACCTGCTCCAGCCGCGCCACGAACGTGCGAGCCCAGCGGTGGACGTCGTGACCGAGGACGCGCTCGCGGAGGAGCGCCATGCGCGTGCGGCGGTCGTCCTCGGGGAGCGTGAGGGCGCGGTAGAAGACCTCGGCCGTGCTCTCCACGTCGTACGGGTTCACGAGCAGCGCCTCGGCCAGCTCGGCCGACGCGCCGGCGAACTCCGACAGGACGAGCACGCCGTCGCCGTCGGGCCTGGAGGCGACGAACTCCTTCGCCACGAGGTTCATCCCGTCGCGCAGCGGCGTCACGAGCACCGCGTCCGCGGCGCGGTAGAGCGCGACCAGGTCCGTCGGCTCGAGCCCGCGGTAGAGGTAGTGGATGGGCGACCAGCCTGGCGTGGCGAACTCGCCGTGGATCCGGCCGACCAGCGCGTCGACCTCGTCGCGCAGCTCGCGGTACGCCTCGACGTTCTCGCGCGAGGGGACCGCCACCTGCACCAGCCGCACCCTGCGCCGGAGCTCCGGCTGCGCGCGCAGCAGCGCCTCGAACGCGAGCAGCCGGCGCTGGATGCCCTTCGTGTAGTCGAGCCGGTCGATGCCGAGGAGGATGGGCGTGCCGTCCGCGCGGTGCGCGCGCGCCCGCCCCTCGACCTCCGGCGACCGCGCCAGCGCGTCGTAGCGAGCGGCGTCGATCCCCATCGGGAACACGCCGAGCTGCACCTCGCGCCCTCGCCAGCGGACGCGGTCCACGTCGGTGGGCGCGCCGACGAGGCGCAGCGCCGAGGAGGAGAAGTGACGGACGAAGGTCGAGGTGTGGAAGCCGACGAGGTCGGCGCCGAGCACGCCCTCGAGGAGTCGCTCGCGCTGCGGCAGGAGCCGGAACATCTCCGAGGACGGGAATGGGATGTGGAGGAAGAAGCCGATGCGCGCGTCAGGAAGCCGCTCGCGCAGCATCGCCGGCACGAGCATGAGCTGGTAATCGTGGATCCAGATCAGGTCGCCCTCGCGCCACTGGTCGGCCACGGCGTCCGCGAAGAGCGCGTTCACGCGCTCGTAGACGTCGAACCCGCTCACCTCCGGCGGCAGCCGGGCCACCGAGTAGTGGAACAGCGGCCACAGGATCGCGTTCGAGTAGCCCTCGTAGTAGCGCGTGATCTCGTCCTGCGTGAGCGGCACCGGGACGAGCCGAAGCGAGGAGAGGCGCGTGTCGAGCGCGTCGCGCGCCGCCGCGGAGAGCGCTTCCAGGCCGCCCGGCCAGCCGATCCAGAGCCCGCCGAGGCGCTCGTGCGGCCCCTTCATGCCGGTGGCGAGCCCGCCGGTGCTGAGCTCGACGGCCACCTCGCCGCCGCGGCCGGCCTTCACCGTCACCGGCAGCCGGTTCGAGACGATGAGCAAGCGACCCACAGGGGGAAGCTATGCACTGCGTCGCGGGCCGAGCAGCGCGGCGGGCTCGCGCTCCACGAGCTCGAGCAGCTCGAGGACCTGCTCACGGTACGGGGTGGGCGGCGCGACGTAGAGCAGGACCGGGTTCGATCCATCGAAGAGCCCCGCTCGGTCGAGGACCTCCGCGAGCGCGTCGACCTCGACGTCGTCGGCGGACGCGTTCATCCGGACCACGACCGGCAGCGCGCCGCGGTGGTGCTCGATCGACTCCAGGATGCGCCCGAAGCTGCCGCCGCCGGCGGCCAGCGGGCGCTGCCGATCGTGCAGCTCGGCGCGGCCGTCGAGCGTCACCTGGGCGAGGCGAACTCCGCGCCGCGCGATGTCCCGGACGACCTCGTCGCTCCAGTCCACCCCGTCGGAGAGGGCGAGCGCTTCGAGCTCGCGGCCGTGCTCCTCGCATGCGGCGCCGGCCTCCGCGAGCAGCGCGGAGAAGGCGTGAGGCGCGGTGAAGACGTCGCCGCCGAAGAAGACCGCCCGGAGCCGCCCGGGTGGAGCCGAGCTCGCCGCCGCCAGGAGGTGGCTGCGCGCCGCCGCAAGCCCGCCGAGGTTGGGTGGGGTGGCCCGCCAGCAGGCGGTGCAGGCGAGGTGACAGGGCAGCCCCAGGTCGACGAGGCACGTCGCCGTGCGCGGAGCGGCGCGCTCGGGCCACCCCGGCAGCTTCTCCCTGAAGACGATGCGCGGACCCATGCTGGGGCTCCCTCCTCGGCCGCCAGCAAGATCATGGCGCACCGCGTCGTGAACCGGAAGGCCCATCTGGGCGCCACGGTAGCCGCCGCCTACTCGGTCTCCTCCGCGCCGAACAGGAGCTGGACGAACCCCTTCGTGCCGGGTTCGCAGAAGACATGGACGTGATCTCCGGGCGCGAGCAGCGTCGACCCCTCCGGGGCCAGGATCTGCCGCTCACGCGCGATGAGCAGCACGCGCGTTCCCGCCGGGAACGGCAGGTCTGCCACCGCGGAGCCCGCCACCGCGCTCGCCGCTGAGACGTAGAAGGAGAGGATCTCGCCGTCGACCGGCACCGCCGAGCTGATCTCGAGGACGGCGCCCGGGGTCGGCGCGCGCTGCTCCAGCAGCCCGATGCGGCGCGCCAGCCACCGCACCGTCCAGCCCGGCACGAGCGCGTTCACCACCACGACGAAGAAGACCACGTCGAAGATGTGCTCCGCCCCCGGCGCGCCGGCGAGCACGGGGTAGACGGCCAGGATGATGGGCACGGCCCCGCGCAGCCCGACCCACCCGATGTACAGCGCCTCGCGTGCCGGGAAGCGGAATGGCGCGAGGCAGGCGACCACCACCAGCGGCCGCGCCACGAAGGCGAGGAACAGCGCGAGCAGGACGCTGTCGAGCGCCACCGGGACGAGCCGCGACGGAACGGCGAGCAGGCCGAGGACGAGGAACATGCCGATCTGGCCGACCCAGGCCAGCGCATCGTGCACGCGGCGGATCCCGGCCTGGTGCGGCAACACCCGCTCGCCGAGCACCGACCCGGCGACGAACACGGCCAGGAAACCGCTCCCGTGCAGCAGCGTCGGCACCGCGAACGCGGAGAGCGCGAGGGCGAGCGTCAGCACGGGATAGAGCCCGCTCGAGGTGAGGCGCGCCCGCCAGAGCAGGAGGTGCCCGCCGAGCCCGACCGCCACCCCGATCGCCGCGCCGACCGTGAGCTCGAGCAGCACGTCGGCCACCAGCGCCAGGCCCGGCGGCTCGCCCGAGGCGAGCGTGCGGGTCAGCGCGAAGGTGAGGATGACGGCCATCGGGTCGTTGAGCCCCGACTCGACCTCCAGCACCTGCGCCACCCGGCTCTTGAGCTGGATCCCGCCGCTGCGCAGGACCGCGAACACCGCCGCGGCGTCCGTCGACGAGACCACCGCGCCGAATACGAGCGCCTGGCGCCACGGCAGTCCCACCATCAGATGCGCCCCCGCCGCCGTCGTGATCGTCACGCCCGCGACGCCCACGGTGGCGAGGACGCCGCCCGGGCCGGCCGCGGCGCGGATGGAGCGCACCGGCGTGTTGAGCCCACCGTCGAACAGGATGAGGGCGAGCGCCACCGTCCCGAGCCGGAACGCGAGGCCGTAGTCGTCGAAGTGGATCCCGGCCACGCCCTCCGACCCGGCCGCCATCCCGAGCGCCAGGAACACGATCGGCAGCGGCAGGCCGACGCGGATCGACGTCCGGCTCACGAGCGCGCTCAGGACGAGTAGGATGGCCGCCGCGAGGAGCGCGACGGCGGTCGTCGTGGGCTCGTGGGTCAGCACGGTCGGCGCTCGCGCGCACGATGCTACGACGCGGACGGCCGCGCCGCCGCTCCAGACCCAAACCAGTTACGGGTGGGACCCGGGGCGCTACTTCGAGGGCCCGATCGCCCCCAGGCTGCTCAGCAGGATGAGGAGGATGAGCACCGGGGAGACGTACCGGACGAAGCCGTAGAGGATGCGCGCGTGCCACGGCGCCCCGGCGTACCCCTTGTCGAGCTCCTGCATGAAGTCGGTCCGCGACACGAGCCAGCCGCCGACGATGGTGATGGCGAGACCGCCGACCGGCAGGAGCACGTTCGAGGAGAGGAAGTCGTACAGGTCGAAGAAGTTCTTCCCGAACGGCTTCACGCTCGCGAGGACGGGGCTCTGCGAGAGCGTGGCGGTGACGCCGAGGCCGAACATCGTGGCGCCGGTGAGCGCGGCGGCGACGGGCCTCCGCACGTGGCCCTTCTCGACCAGCCACGCCACCGGCACCTCGATGAGGCTGACCATCGCGCCGATCGTCGCGACCGACGTGAGGATGAAGAAGACGACCGTGAAGAGGCCGCCGAGCGGCATCTTGCTGAAGATGAGCGGGATGGTGACGAAGAGGAGCCCCGGGCCGCCCGCCGGCGTGCCGCCGAACGCGAACACCGCCGGGAAGATGGCGAGCCCGGCGAGGAGCGAGATGGCGGTGTCGGCCAGCGCCACCCGCGCCGCGTTCGGCACGATGCGCACGCGGTCGGGCAGGTACGACCCGTAGGTCGTCATGGTGCCCATCCCGAGCGAGAGCTTGAAGAAGGCGAGGCCCAGCGCGGACAGGAGCACCGCGCCCGAGAGCTTGGAGAGGTCGGGGCGGAACAGGTACGACACGCCGGCGGAGGAGCCCGGCAGCGTGAGGGCGCGGAAGTCGCACACGAGGAGCAGCGCGAAGAGCAGCGGCATGAGCGCCTTGGTGGCCTTCTCGATGCCGCCCGACACGCCGGCGGCGATGATGCTGGTGGTGAGCACGAGGACCCCGAGCTGCCACAGCAGTGGCTCGACCGTGCCGCTCGCCAGCGCGCCGAAGGTCTCGGGGGTCAACGTCCTGCCCGCGGCGAGCGCGGCGGCGGACTTGAAGACGTACGCGAAGACCCAGCCGGCGACGTCCGTGTAGAACGCCATGATGAGGATGGCCGAGGCGAGCCCGGCCCAGCCGATGGCCGACCAGAAGGGCTGGTTCGGCACGACCTTCCCGTAGGCGCGGACGGCGTCGAGGCGCATGCGGCGCCCGATGACGTGCTCCACGACCATCACCGGGAGACCGACCAGCGCGACCGCCAGCAAGTAGGTGATCACGAAGGCGGCGCCGCCGTTCGAGCCGGTGAGGTAAGGGAACTTCCAGATGTTGCCGAGCCCGATGGCGGAGCCGACGGTGGCCGTGAAGGCGCCCAGCGTGGAGGCGAACGTGTCGCGGGTCGCGGGTGCCGGCGCGGGCACGGCTCGGGTGGCGTGGGATGGGGCAGCCATGGTGCGGTCTCCTGAGCGCCGCGCGGGCGCTCCGTCCGTAAGCCTCTACGCCCCCCGGGTGGGGCCTTTCCAGGGAAATCGTGACGCAGGGCTGGGGGTTGCGCTCGTGCTGGCTTGCGCTTGGCACCCCGGCTGGAGCGCGGTAAGACGAGCGACGGCTCGACCCGAAAGGACCTCTCATGCGCCTTGCCCTCGTCGCCGTCGTCCTCGCCGCGCTGGCCGGTTGCGGCATCTCCAAGGACGAGTTCGCCGCGCAGCAGCGCGACACCGAGCACTTCCGCCAGAAGTACCAGGGAGAGGCAGAGAAGACGGCCGCGCTCGAGCGCAAGGTGGCGGACCTCCAGCAGCAGCTCGCGTCGGCGCAGCGGAAGGCCGCCGGCTGGCAGGAGCAGATGGGCGTCCGGGAGCAGCAGATCTCTCAGCTCGAGGAGTCGGCCGCGAAGCTGGAGAAGGAGAAGGGCGCGCTCGAGGCGAGGAGCGCCGAGCTGGAGGCCAAGAGCGCCAAGCTCGAGGCGAAGAGCGCCCAGTACGAGCAACTCACCGCTTCGCTGCAGGGGCAGATCGCGAGCGGGCAGGTGGAGATCTCGGAGCTCCGCGGCAAGATGACCGTGAAGCTCAAGGACAAGGTCCTGTTCGCCTCGGGCTCGACGGCGCTGGGCAAGGAAGGTCGCGCGGCGCTCGACGCCGTCGCGCAGGCGTTCACGAGCCTGAAGGGCAAGAACGTGATGGTGGCGGGCTACACCGACGACGTCCCCATCGGCGCGAAGTCCGGCTTCAAGGACAACTGGGATCTCTCGACCGCGCGCGCCGTGACGGTCGTGCGCTACCTCCAGTCGAAGGGCGTCGCGCCGGCCATCCTCGGGGCCACGGGCTTCTCGGAGTACCGGCCGCTCGCCGCGAACGAGACGCTCGAGGGGCGCAGCCAGAACCGGCGCATCGAGATCGCGCTCACGGCCGCGGACGACGCCGCCTTGGCGGCCGCGCCCGCCGCCGCTGCGCCCGCGGCGGCCGTGCGCTGATCGCGGTAGGCCCCGCACCGGACGTCCCCGTCCGTTTTTGCGTGAAGCCCGGCCGATAACGCCGTGGCGCCCGACGCGCCCTGGGCTAGCTGTCCAGGCGGGCACGGAGGGCGATCATGAGAGCGAGGCTCGCAGCGGTTTTCGTCGTCGTGGTGGGGCTGGGCCTGGGGTTCGCTACAGGCGGTCAGGGAGCGGAGGACCGCGGGCTCATTGCGGCGGCGTCGCAGCCGGGCAAGCAGGTCATCGCGCGGGTCTGGCACGGCAAGACCCCGCGCGATAAGGCCGACGCGTACGAGAAGTACCTGGCAGGGGCCATCACCAAGTTCCCGAGCATCAAGGGAAATCTCGGCTATCAGCTCATGCGGATCGACGGTGGCCCCGATGGCGACCAGTACACGGAGTTCCAGGTCATCTCGTACTGGGAGTCCCTCGACGCGATCCATGCGTACGCGGGCCAGGACATCCGGCGCACCCGCGATCTGCCCCGCGACCGGGAGTTCCTCGTCGGCATGGAGCCCAATGTCCGGAACTACGAGCTACGGGTCAACGCGATACGGCCCTGACGTCTACTTCCTGGTCCTGCCCGGGACCATGCTGCTCGACTTCGCGGGGACCTCGGAGACGCTCCGCGTCGCGGCGGACTTCGGGGCTCCGTTCCGGATTCACTTCGTCGGCCCGGCCGATCGACCCCGCACCTCCATCGGGCTCGCGCTCGCCGGCGTGGAGCCGCTCCCGGGCAGGCTCCCGCCGGGCGCCATCGTCGTCATCCCCGGGGTCGAGAAGTCGGCGCGAGACTACCGGCGGCCGGAGGCGCGCCACGCGGCGACCTGGCTGGCGCGCAGCGTCGGCCCCGACCAGCTCCTGTGCACGGTCTGCTCGGGCGCGTTCCTCGCCGCCGAGAGCGGGCTCCTCCAGGATCACGCCTGCACGACGCACCACACGCTGACGCGGCGCCTCGCGGCCGAGCACCCGCGGCTCAGGGTCGTGGACAACCGCATCTTCGTCCGCGACCGGAACGTCCTCACGAGCGCCGGCGTCACCGCCGGCGTCGACCTCGCGCTCCACCTCGTCTCCGAGGTGGCCGGGCCTCTGCTTGCGGTCGACGTGGCGCGCCTGCTCGTGCTGTACTTCCGGCGCTCCGGCAGCGACCCGCAGCTCTCGCCCTGGCTCCTGCACCGCAACCACATCGACCCGCGCGTGCACGCGGCACAGGACCTCGTCGCGCGCGATCCGGCGCACGGCTGGACAATCCCCGAGCTGGCGCGCCGAGCCCACACGAGCCCCCGCCACCTCGATCGACTGTTCAACACGTACGCCGGGATCTCGCCGCTCGCCTACCTCCGCAAGATCCGCTCCGCGACCGCCCGCGAGCTCCTGCGCGAGCCGGGCGCGAGCGTGGAGCGCGTCGCGGAGACGGTAGGCTTCTCGTCCGCCGAGCAGCTCCGCCGCGCCTTCCGGCGCTTCGAGCACGCCCGCCCCATCGACGTGCGGCTCGAAGAGCCGCGTGGCGAGAAGTCCGGCCCTCACCCCCCCGCGGCGCGCAGCGCGGCGTCGTAGTCCGGCTCCTGCCCGATCTCGGGGACGAGCTGGCGGTAGACGATCTTGTCGTCGGCGTCGAGCACGACCACGGCGCGCGCCGCCAGCCCGGCGAGCGGCCCATCCTGGATGAGGACGCCGTAGTCCAGCGCGAAGCTCTTCGACCGCATCATCGACAGCGGCACCACGTTCTGGAGACCCTCGGTGGTGCAGAACCGCTTCTGCGCGAAGGGCAGGTCGCCCGAGACGACGAGCACGACCGTGTTGGCGAGCGCTCCCGCGCGCTCGTTGAACTTGCGGGTGGAGGTCGCGCAGACGGACGTGTCGAGGCTGGGGACGATGTTCAGGATCTTGCGCTTGCCGCGGTACGCGCCGAGCGATACGTCGGCGAGGTCGCCCGCGACGAGACGGAAGTCGGGCGCCTTGGCGCCGACCGCGGGCAGGTCGCCGTTGGTGTGGATGGGATTGCCCTTCAGCGTGATGTTGGCCATGGCGGGAACCTCTGAGCTGGAGTGAGCCGGCATGGTGCACCAGGTGGTCATCTCCTGCACGAACCTGACGGGGCGTGGGGCGCCGCGCTGTGCGCTCATGTGGCGAGCCTCACTCGCTCTGGCGCTGTGCGCGGCGTCCGTGCCCGCCTGGCCCGAAGAGGCCCAGCCCCTCACGGTCGACGTGCCGGTCACCGCGGCCGTCACGGCGGGTGGGTTCGCTCTGTGGGGTGCGGGCGAATTGGCGAAAGGGGAGCTGACCCCGCCGTCGTGCCGCTGGTGCGAGCCGCCGGCGCTGGATCGACACGCGCGCGCGGTGGTCCTCTGGTCCGACCCGAGCGCCGCGGGCCTCCTCTCCGACGTCCTGCTGGTCGCGCTCCCCGCCTCGCTGGCCGCGGCCGATTACCTGTTCGCGTCGCGAGACCTCCGGACGGCTTCCGAGGATGTGCTCGTGTCCATGGAGGCGATCTCGCTCGCCGCCGCCGCCACGGCGGTTGCGAAGCCTGCCGTCGCGCGCCGGCGGCCGGCGGCCTGGGCGGCCGGCGTGCGCACCAGCCCAGACGACGACCGCGCCTTCTTCTCCGGCCATGTGGCGACGGCCTTCGCCGCGGCGGGAGCGTTCGGCACGGTGGCTCACCTGCGCGGCTATCCGGAATGGCGGGCCGTGTACGCGGTCGGCTTCGGCGTCGCGACCACCATCGGATACCTCCGCATGGCGGCAGACGAGCACTGGTTGACCGACGTCGCGGCCGCCGCAGCCGTGGGGACCGCCCTGGGGATAGGGGTGCCGCTCTTGTTCCACCAGGGCAAACAGGAGGAGACGTGGACCGTCACGCCTTGGCCAGGTGTGACGGCGGGCCTCCGCTTACGGATGACGTTCTGAATCCGCAAAAGATGAAGCAAGCCATCGCTGTCTCCGACCGCGCGCACCGGCCCTACACTGCGTGACGATCGATCGCACCCAATTGCGTCGACCCCCGCAACGGATGTCGCGTTCTGGCGGTGGCGGGAGTTGTACTCGAAGCCGTCGCCCACTCACTCGCGGGGAAAACCATGAAATTCGAGAAATTCAGATTGAACTTCACGGCGTCGATCGTCGCCACGGGCGCCCTCATGGTGGTCGGCTGCGGAAGTGCATCGACCAAGGCCTCGTCGAGCAAGACCGTCACCGCGTCCAGCGGCGGGACGTTGACCGCGGGCGTGGCGACGCTCACCATCCCGCCCGGGACGCTCGCTCGGGACACGACCGTGACGCTGCGTGAAGCCGAGCCTCAGCACTCCGGTCGAGCGGCGCGGGTCGAGGTCGAGCCCCACGACGCGCTCATCGCGGGTCAGGCGCTCCTCGGGGTCAGGATCAACGACAGCAACGTAAGGGTGAAGATCCATCGCGGCGCCGACGACTCGCTGGCGGATGTCGA
>Ga0310914_10001762_pt1 | contig 14193 bp, 11 predicted proteins | sample GREbulkMGAN108_FD_203450 | JGI IMG/M metagenome (GOLD analysis project Ga0310914, IMG submission 203450) | Lab enrichment of tropical soil microbial communities from Luquillo Experimental Forest, Puerto Rico - GRE.bulkMG.AN108 | ecosystem: Environmental > Terrestrial > Soil > Tropical forest >... | reverse complement strand
CCAGCCGACGGAAATTCGATATCGTCATGGCGTGGGCGATTGACCGCGTGGGCCGCTCGCTGAGCGACCTGCTCGACACGATCCAGCACCTCGAAGCCTGCGGGGTGGACTTGTACCTGGATCAGCAAGCCATCGACACGACGACACCGATGGGCAAGCTCGTTTTCCAGCTAACCGGCGCCTTTGCCGAGTTCGAGCGGACGATGATTCGCCAACGCATCAAAGCAGGGCTCAAGCGTGCCGTGGCGTAGGGCGTGAAGCTCGGCCGACCGAAGATCGACGGCGCGACCGAGCGGAAGGTTCGAAGGCAGCTCGCGAAGGGTGTGGGTATTTTGAAGGTGGCCAAGTCGCTCGGCATCGGGACTGGCACGGTGCAGCGCATCTCAGGCGAGCGAGCGATGAGTCTGCGAGGGGCGGAGCAATGAGCAAAGGCGAGCAGCCCCGAGCCCTAAGGCAGTCCCTTCAAAAGTCATTTGCGACGCGCTGGCCCCCCGGTAGGGGAACTTTTCTTTTGGAGATTTCAGTCATGCCCCTCTCCCAAAAACCTGCCCAAAAATGGTTTCTGCCCCCTAGAAAGGGGGTAGCCTTTCTGACGGAAGCCTTTTTGAAAAAAGATTTTCAGGTGCCGGAGAGGATTCCGCTGTCGGCGCTAGTGCCAGCAAATATGGCAGCGCCGCTACCGGGCGAGGCAGCGCGAGGGCTGACGGGATCGGTCACTCGCTTCCGGCTCCCGGCCAGCCGCCCGGTGACCTCTCCACCCCGTAGATTCAGAACAATTCAGGTCTGTCCCAGGGACCTGCCAGCCCTGCGGTGGTAGGCTGAAGGGTGCGGCGGACCGACTACGAGGGGGAGCCCTCGTGTCAGGCATACGACGGCGCGAATTCCTTTTGCTTGGCGGCATAGCGGCCGCGTGGCCGGTGGCGGCGCGGGCGCAGCAGCCGGCGATGCCGGTGATCGGGGTGCTGACCTCAATGGCGGCCGGCGACGCTCCACAGCTGTTGGTCGCGTTCCGTCAAGGTCTCAAAGACACAGGCTTTGTCGAGGATAAGAACGTAAGAATCGAATATCGCTTCGCCGGGAATCAAAACGAGCGGCTTCCCGGATTGGCGGCCGATCTGGTTCACAACCAGGTGGCCGCGATTGCGGCGCTTACCACTCCGGCAGGGCTGGCGGCAAAGGCGACAACTGCGACCATTCCGATCGTGTTTACGACGGCCGCTAACCCGGTCCGGCTCGGCCTCGTCGCCAGCCTGAACCGGCCGGGCGGCAACGTCACGGGCGTGACCATACTGGTGGTGGAAACTGCCTCGAAACGACTGGAACTGCTGCATGAGCTCATTCCCGCGGTGAGCACCATGGCTCTGCTGGTCAACCCCGCCAATGCCACGCTTGCGCAGGCCAACGAAAGCGAGGTGCGCGCGGCGGCCGAGAGCCTCGGGCTCAAGCTCCATATTCTCGGCGCCAGCACCGAAGCTGACCTCGATGGCGTCTTCGCGAAGGTGATCGAGCTTCGCCTAGGCGGGCTCGTTATCGGCGGCGATCCGTTCTTCACCGCCCGCCAGGAACAGCTCGCCACGCTCGCCGTCCGCTACGCGGTGCCGACGGTCTACGAAAACCGCGAGTTCATCGCGGCCGGCGGCCTCATCGGCTATGGCGGCAGCATTACCGACGCTTACCGCCTGGCCGGCGTCTATGCCGCCCGATTTCTCAAGGGCGAAAAGCCCGGCGAGCTGCCGGTGCAGCAGTCCACGAAAGTTGAGATGTTCCTCAACCTCAAGGCCGCTAGGGCGCTCGGCATCACCGTGCCGCTGCCATTGCTTGGCCGCGCCGACGAGGTGATCGAATGAGGAAGCGCGACTTCATATCGCTGCTTGGCGCCGCCGCCGCGTGGCCGCTTGCGGTGCATGCGGCCGGGAAGCGGCCCCACGTCGCCGTGCTCACGCTCCTCTCGCCGCAAGACGAAAGGGGCCGAATTGCCGCCTTTGTCGCGGGCATGAGCGAGTTGGGATACGTCGCGGGGCAGACCTTCGACATCGACTATCGTTATGCCGAGGGGGATACGGAACGTCTGCGGCCGCTCGCACGCGAACTCATCGCGCTCGCGCCGGACGTGATGTTTGCCGGCGAGCCTAGCGCGGCTCGTGCGGTGAAGGCGCTCGCGCCCAACTTGCCGATCGTCTGCCCGGTCCTTGGCGACCACCTTCCCGATCTCTTCGCCAGCTACGCGCGGCCCGGCGGCAGCGTCACCGGCGTTGCCAGCATTGTCGAAGGCGTGAATGCAAAGCTGGTCGAACTGGCGCATGACGCTGTTCCCGGGCTGATGCGCGTCGGGCTTCTGGTCAATCCAGCCGGCGCGAACCGGGCGCTGGTCGAGGCCCAAGTCGTTGCCGCCGCCCGCGCGCGCGGCGCGACCACGCTTGTAGAGGAAGCGAGCAGGTCCGAGGGGCTCGCGCCCGCATTGGATCGCATTGCGAAGGCCGGGGCGCAGGTCTTGATTGTGCAGCCCAACGGGCTGTTCATCAATCAGCGCAGCACGATCCTGCGGCAAGCGCTCGCCGCGGGATTGCCGACGATATTCGATGACCGTGGAGCTGTCGAAGCCGGCGGCTTCATGAGTTACGGCGTCAACCAGGCCGAGGGATCCCGCCACGCCGCGGCCTTTGTCAACAAGATTCTGAAAGGCGCAAAACCCGGCGATCTGCCGATCGAATTTTCGACCAAGATCGAGATGGTCATCAATCTCAAGACCGCCCGCGCGCTCGGCCTTGAAATCGCACCGACGCTGCTCGCCCGCGCCGACGAGGTGATCGAATGATGTGAAGGGAGGTTCAAAATGAAACTTGCCCGCCGACAATTTCTGCATCTGGCCGCGGGCGCAGCCGCGCTGCAGGCGAGCACGCGAATTGCCTACGACCTCTCGCTCTTGTTTTCGTTTCGACACATAAAACCGCTGGAAGAGAAGGAAGCGCAAGTGCGCCCAGCGCGGCGTGTCTTTCAATGAATTGGCTTCTGGATCATGTGGACGTTATTGGCGGATACGCGCGTTGAAGCGGACCAACCGCTGTGGTAGTATTATATCCAGACCTCTTCGCATGGTTGTGTCGGACGGGAGCCAAGCGGTGGTCGTCAACTTTCGCAGCGTCGCGCCTGCCCTCGCCTGGATCGCAACGGTTGTCCTCGCCGGCCTCGTGTCGGCTCAGCCGCCGGCACCCACAGCAGATCGGCCGCATCTTGCGAAGGATGCCAAGGAAGCAATGGACTTCCTAGGCACTTGGGCACGCGCCACGTCAGGCGAAGAATACTTCAAAGGTGCCACCTATGTCGGGAGCGAAAGCTGCAAGGGCAGTGGATGTCACGATCAGCAGATCCAAGAGTGGCGAACGACCTGGCATTCGAAAATCCTCAGGGTCCCTTCAGCTGAGACGGTCACCGGCGATTTCAATAATGCTGTCATTCCCTTCCAGAACATTCGCGCCGTGGCGAAGGGGCATGATGCTGATCTGGCAAAATTGCAGAACGTACCTGTGAAGTTTGATGTGAGAACTGAAAACAGCAACGGCAAGTTTTTTTTCGTCATCGTCGACCCAAGAGATACGGGCTCGCCCAAGCAGGGCCAAAAATACGAAGTGGCGTTGGTCGTCGGCGGAAAGTGGCAGCAAACATATCACGTCCGTCCGGTGGGCACCGATGGCACGCCGGGCGATTTCTTTTTTCCAGCGCCGATCCGTTGGTCGTTGAATCCGAACCAGAGCTCCGGTCAGCCCACGGGGGCGTGGGAGGTCGGCAATTTCCAACCGGAGAACTGGGTCTGGTTCGATAATTCTGAGTTAGCAATTCCACGCAAGCCGGACGAACTTCCCATCGCGCGTTTCGCCGAAGCAAAATGCATGGGCTGCCATACCACGGGCTTTAATTTTGTGCCGCCCGACCCACCGCCGGCCAGTCAGCACTGGAAGATGCAGGGCGCGGGCGAAATGGCGATCGGCTGCGAGCGCTGTCACGGACCGGGCAGCAAGCACGTCGAAGCAGCCAAGCAGAAGGAGGCACAGGGCTCGAAGCTCAGCCCCGATAGCGATCAGTTGTTCATCATTCACGGTCTGAGAGACCTCTCCCTCGATCAGCAGAATCAAGTTTGCGGCCAGTGCCACGCGCGGCTGGGCGGCAAAGCCCTGCCCATTTTGGCCTTCCCGGACGTGCTCGATCACAAGCACTTCCTGCCGGGGGACTCCACCCTTACGGAGCGCGCCAGGATTTGGAGTTACATCGTCCCGCCGACCACCACACCCGGCACTCCGCCAAGCACGACAATTGGGCAAGGCTTCGACAACTTCTGGCCAGATGGTCGCGGCAAGAAGAGCCGCACGCAGTGGCAAGATCACGTGGGCGGCCCGCACGCATGGAAGGCGGGCGCCAGTTGCATGACGTGCCATGCATTCCATGGCGACGCCGTTTCAAAGGATCCGCAGCAGCAATCGAAGCTGCGGCAGCCCCCCAAGGAGCTTTGCGAGTCGTGCCACAGCCAGAGCGGATCGACCAAGCAGCCCAACAGGGAGATGTACGCCGGAGGTCCGGGCCTGGCGAGCAGCCAGCACGCCGATCAAGGAGTCGAGTGCGTCGATTGTCACATGGGCGCCGTGGGTCAGCGCATGACGGCGACGACCGCGGGCAAGGCGGCATTCGACGTCTCTTTTCACGGCATGTGGATTGCGTATTCCGACAATCCGCCCGCGACACTCGCTGACGCGCGCGGCAACTGCGAGGTTTGCCACACCGACCAACGCATAATGACCAATGGGACAAAACCTCCTCCAAAAACCGCGGTGGAACTCCTCGATTACGTCAGGAAGATTCAAGAGTCGACCAAGGCTGCCATCGCGAAAATCCAGAATCGCGCCCTGACCAACAAGAGCAAGGACAGCAAGACAGTTCTTCAGCTGAATACTGCTCAAGCCAATCTCAACACGATCCTCATGGACGGCAGCATGGGCGTGCATAACAGCCGCGTGACCCCGAATGGCATTGTATCGCCCCAAGGCGGAATCGCTGACTGTCTCAGGTTGGCCAACATCTGGGTCGAGCTCGCGTGTCGACAACCGGGAGCGAATTGCACCGGCGCTATTTTTAACCCGATTAGCGAACAGGTGGCTGAACCGAATCCACCGGCGTGTCTTACGCCGACAAACTGAATCGGTCATCTCGGAGGTGACTTCGGGCGAGTGGCCGTCATGAACTCCCCTGACACTGCCCCGCTATGGAGAGCATGTCATGCCTGAACGCCAATACCGAATTCATCCGGCGATCGGCATCGCGCGGGTCGGCGATGCGGTGCGCAGCGATGCGAGCAATGACTTCTACTTTATCGGTCCCGAAATTCCGGAATTCGCGGCGAACATCGACCCGCAGTCCGGCGTGCAAGGAGAGTTCAAGACACCCGACGGCAAAGTCAAACCCCAAGCGGCGCGATTTCGCATTTTTGAATACGAAAAGGGAAATGACGGGAAATTCCGCCCGATCGGTGAGGTTAGGACCAGCGACAACACGCGAGCCGTAAAGATCGTTTGGACCGCGCATCTTGCCAACCGCAAGGCGAACTTCTGCGCCTTCCACGGTCAAGCTGGCGCGGAGGACAATCCGCTATTCGCAAGCTATGGAACGCCGCAAAACCCGAGACTGAAGGCCCGTAACGACAAGGTGAAAACAAGCGCCGAGCGAAAAAAATCGCTGGAGCTTGACCCCGGCCTGCAAAGCGTTAACGGCGGCGATACCGTAACGGTGGCGCACTTCGCAATCGATCACGATCTAAAGCAAAACAAGCCGAGCGGCGAAACTAAACTAAAAATCCGGACACTCGGTGAACTGCGGTCGAATGCCGACGGACATTTGATCGTCATCGGAGGGATGGGACAAAGCGATTTTGATCCGGGCCTGGGGCGCGAGACGATACAGCATTTTGCCAACAACGACGGCTGGTTCGACGACATGTCTGACGGTCCCGTGGACGCGGAGTTGACGATCGATGGCGCCAAGCAACAAGTCGCCGGCGCCTGGGTGGTCGTCGGCCCGCCTGATTTCGTGCCCCCCATCCGTAGCTACCGCACGATGTACGACTCGCTGACGGACGTGATCGTGCGCGAGATGGACGTTCCGACGGACGACGGGCTTTTTGCCGGTCCGCTCGCCCACATCGCGGCAATGAACGATGATTGGAAACGGAACAAGACGATACGGGATTTCAAGCCGAGCTTCACGCGAGATATCGCGCCGATCCTGAGCGCCATCTCCAAGATGGAACGCGTACATCAACACCAGATGGGTCCTCGAGCGCGCTATCACGGATCAATTGGCGCTTTGAATTTCAACGCGCTCGGAGGACCAGGCAGCCTGCAAGCCAATCGCGACGCAGTTTTCGAACGAGTGCGAGATCCAAATACGTTCGAGAGCGTGCCGAGACCGCCAATATCTCCCTCACAAATGCCGGCCGCATATGGCGACTACTTCGAAGCAGCAAATAGCAGAGGTGACAAAAACGATCCCGCCTATTTGCATTCAGTTTCCAAGCTGCAATACGCGCTCCTGCGTGCCTGGCAGAAAGGCGACTTTGTTGAAGATTGGAAACAGGTGCCGGTGAATCCGCCTGCGATCACGCCTGAGGGACTCGACCGCGCAGCGCTGGAGAACATGTCGGGCGGGGCGTTCTACCCGGGTATGGAGGCGAGCTGGTTATTTGCGAAGAAGGAAGTCTGGGAAAAACCGCTCCGGCTGGCTCGCAATCGGACTGTGGGAACCATTCCAGTGCCTGGAGAAGCTCGACGGGACGTCCTCGTCGAGGCGGGCGCCTTCTCGCAGCAAATGGCCCTGCCGTGGCAGGCCGATTTCCTCGACTGCTCGGCTGACACTGTCGATGACCCGTCGGTCGCGGGCGGACAGCGTCGAGTCGCATGGTGGCCGACGAACCGCCCGGACGACGTGTTCCCGCTCGATAGTCCGAAAGATCGGCGACCCTGGGCAAGGGTGGCCGATCCGCAGGCGCCGCTTGGTTTCCGTGAAATGCAATCGGGGAATGAAATGGTGAACCTCTGGTCGACGCTCGGCTTTGTCGTCGAGACGACCCCTGACGGCGCGTCGAAGGACCTCTATGAGGTGGAATTCAATAAGGCACCTGTGCAGATTGCGGCGGCAGCTCCGAAGCCGGCAGTGGGCTTGAAAAAGCCGGCAAGGAGAAGTCGGACAACATCGAAGGCATGAGGGTCGTACGCCACCGTCACTGGCGTGGACGCGATGAGCGGTTATGACATCACGATCGTCGGCGCCGGACCGGCCGGCAGCGTTCTCGCTCTTCTCGCAGCGCGGGCGCGCTATCGTGTCTTGCTCGTCGAAAAGTCGCAATTCGATAAGCCACGTTTCGGCGAGACGGCACCACCCGAGCTGCGGCAGGCGCTCACGCGCGTCGGTCTCGAGAATCTTGCGCAAGCACCATTCTGTCGTGACGCGCCGGAAGTGTTATCGGTGTGGGGAAGCGACGAACCGAGGTTGCGGCATCACATCTTCTCGCCCTACGGCACGGGGTTGCACCTCGATCGCCGGGCATTCGATGAAGCCTTGGCCTTGGCGGCGCGTGACGCCGGCGCCGATTTGAAACTTGGCTGTGCCGCGCGCTTCGCGGCCCAGCCACGAGGTGGCTACATTGTGCAATTATCGACCGGCGAACGTGTTCATACCAACGCGGCGATCCTTGCCACAGGCCGCGCCGGCAGCGGCCTCGGCCTTCCGTATGCGCGTGAATACCTCGACAACAATGTCGCAGTCGCTGCGCGGCTTTCGTTGCCCGCGAGGCATCTCGACACGCGGACGGTGATCGAAGCGGTTCCGGCAGGGTGGTTTTATTTGGCGGCTCTGCCGGGCAACGAGGTCATTGTAGTGTTAATCACATTAGCGACGCTCGTCCCCAGCGAACGTCGCGCGCGTTTGCGCTGGTGGTTGGAAGCCTTGGCACAAACCATTGTCGTCCGCAATGCGTTGAACGGGTGTCGTCTTCCCCAAACTCTATCGGTGGCAAACGCACGCGCTTCTTTTGCTCTATCAGGTGCCGGCGACAGCTGGCTTGCGATCGGCGATGCGCGTATCGCTCCTGATCCGCTGTCCGGTCAAGGGATCATTTGGGCGATCGACGACGCTGCTTCAGCGATGGAGCTTTTAACACGCATGCACGGGCGCGATCTTGCCCAGGAGATGCGGGCGAGAACCCTGCGCGACGTCGAGGCCTATCTGTTCGAACGCTCGCGCGTCTATCGGAGCGAGCAGCGCTTCAAAGATGACGCCTACTGGAGTGCTGTTTCCAGATCATCCGCTAGCGTTCCTCATCGTCCAGCAGCTCCGGCAGTTCGGTGATCGCACCACCAAAAAAAGTGACGTTGTGAAACGCATCATGCACGCTTGCCTCTGCCACGGCGCGCGCCTCACTGCCGTTGGTGCCGACCACAAAGATGCGGGTGTTGTGGTCGGTCATCGGCAGACGCCCGTCATCCTTGGCTTTGGAGGCATCAGGCAACGGGATCGATACCGCGTTTCGAACGCGCAGCTTCGGACCTGCCTCTGCTCTCCCGTCGATCAATAATGACGTCGCATTCTGCGCGAGGAGCCGCAGCAGTGCCGGCCTTTCCACCTGCATGACACCGCCCAGGGCCCGCCACCCGGGGGCGCCCAATTGGTATCTCCGGACGTTTCGATATCCGAGTTTGGTCAAGTCATCGGCAAGCCGCTCGCTACGGCCGCAAAAGAGACCGTTGCAATACAAGATCAGAGGCTGAGTTTGGTCGGGGATGGTTTTCGCGACCTCGACTGCGTCGCCGACGTACAACGCTGGCGTCGTGCCTGCCTTTGGCGGAACAGCTCGCGCGCTGGGAATATGACTGACGGCGTATTCTTCGTACGGTCTGGCGTCGAGGACGATCGCGCTCCCCTCGGTCAACGCCGCTCGCAGTTCCGCAGTGCTCATCTCGGGACTGTGTGCGACATTGCTGAGGACCCCATCGAAGATGCTCGGCGCCTCGCGCCCATGCGCTGAAGGCTGCGGTTGCACCTTCGTCGAAGCGGCTATTGCACCCATCACCATGATCCCAACGACCAACACGATTCCAGCCTGTTGACCTGTCGTCATTGACCAACCCCATCTGTCCGTGCCGCGACGACGAAACTGTTTGTCGTTGCAAACCATCCGCGGAATTTCCTTGCTTCTTGAGATCTCATCCGTCGTCATCGTGGCGAGGCTGCGTGATCAGCATTCGATGACGCCGATGTTGAAGCAGCGGGTTTAAGGCAGTTTTATCGCATCCGCTGCACAGACCGCGCGACACACAACCTGGCGCACGGCGCCAGCTTGCTATGTCCCCCGTGCTCCAGTCGCGATGATTCGACGGACAGGCTTTCGCCACGGCCCTGCTGCGCGAAGCGCCAATCGTCTTGGCAAACCGCCCAGACTGCTGCGGAACACTCTATTTGCCGCTCGAGACGCTTGGTGGCAAGGTGTTGCTCGATACTGCCGCTGGCTGCGGCCCACGGCGGATGACGATCCGATGCTGACGGTGGCCACGCTGCTCACGGTCACAACGGAGACGATTCTTCGGACCACGGTTAGCTGGAGACGGCTTTCCTCGCTCGCTATATCTGTACCGTTCGTACCTCTTTTATGGCTAGTGTTCCATCCAGCCGGTCCCAGCAGTGCATCGGCCCTGACGAGTTGAATGTAGCGCCGAGATGCCGAAGCCTGTTTGGCATTTCCACGGCGGCCACGGGCGCGGGAGGTTAGATGTGCTCGAACATCGCGATGCATCGGCCACAGAGCGCCGTCCATGCCTTCGCATCTTCGGCGCCCGCGGCATATACGGATCTAAGAGGGCATGAGGTAACTCACGACCCTACCGGCAACCGGCGCCAGTTCATATCGCTGCTAGTCGGCGGCCGTTTGTCGCTCAACGGTATCTTTGACACACTCCTTGTCCTTGCACGTGAATATTTTTTTCAGCATCGGTGTATATTGGTGGTGCTTTGCCGGTGTGGTGAGCCACCATTGCCATCCGTTGTCGTATGATACCTCGCCAATCTTAAATTCACCGCCTGTGTAGTCGTACATTTGCCAGGTCAACCATCCGACAAGGACTTCTTTGTCTAAAAATTTGTTTTGGTAGGCATTGATCTCGTCATACATCAAGCCGAAAAGTTGGAAATAGATTTGGTGAGCATCGCCTTCATCGAAAGGACTCGGCTCCTTTTTCACCCTCTTGTCCAAGTCGTGTGCAGCAACACGGATCTCGTGGTAACGTTTAGTGAAAGTCAAAAAAAACTCCGTGCGCTTCATTGAGGCGGTTAGTGAGCTCGTCACCCAAATCGCTATGATTATAACCACAACCTGACTTATAAGTGTCCCGATAAGAGATTGCCATTCGTGCAGGCGACTAATCAGATTTCTACCGCTATGAACGATCTGTGGCATTGGCCTGCACGCGCTTTGGATTGATACTAGGTTACGCTAACCCAGCTAGCCTCTCGGCCGTGGGTTCTGCACATCTCCTGTGCCATGTCTGCAGAGCCCATTTGGTATTTCGAACTTTAGGAAGGAAAATCGCGAGAGTTGAGTGAGCTACTTCATACTCGCAAGAAATAATGCAGCCCTGTGCATCCGCACGCTGGGCGAATTTATCGGCCGAAATAGCCTGCGTCCGACATGAGCGCCCCGCCCGGCCGCGTTGTACGAGGCGTGCAACGCGCGCTCATTGCCAACCTGGGCCGCGAGCTGACAACGCGCCAGCTCTGTCAATGGACGCATCCGCGCGGGGTTCATTGCCGCAATCGGCACCACTGAAAGAACATTTCCAGGGCGATCCGGCGTGCTGCTGACAAGGTTGCGGTTCGCGTCGGCCGGCGGTGGCCCGATGGCTGATTTGGCGCGGTAAAAAAGGGTTGCAGGCGGCAAACATTCAAAGGCAATGCAGCGGTTTGCCGGTTCGGTTGGCGGCAAACCCGAGCGAAATCAGGCGTCAGAAGAATCGAGCAATTTGTGACGGCGATCACAGCGAAGGCAAGGCATAGCGATTATACAGGGACCAGGCTCCACGACGGAAAGGGGGAGACCTATGATTAAGATTATACTCTCCGTTGTCGCTGCTCTCGTTGTTACTGTTGGTGCGCTCACGATCACAGGTGCAGGAGACGATAGGTCTGGCACGCCCACCATGACCACGCTTCCTTTGCAGTACTAGATGAGCGCGTTGCAGTACTAGATGAGCGCCCATGGGCGCTGGCGTTTGTTTTTTCCTGTGCGCCGATGCCGCCCGCGATCCATGACGCCGCGGAGGCCGAAAATGGAATTTTTTCTGACCGTACCGTTCTTGAATCAACGATGTGGAGCGCAGGTTCACTATCCGTAACTCCTTCCAGGAGTGCAGTCAGGCGCGGGAGGGGATGGTCAAGGATGAGACCGTGATCAGCCCCCGCTTAGTGGCCCAGGTGGGATGTTAGTTTTAGGGTTGGCCGTTGCGGCAGCCGGCGGATTTTTCGCGGTTGGCGTTCGGCGAATGCGGGCACGAACATCTCTGGCGCTGCGAGCCTCGAAGGATGTTTGCCAGACCCTTCCGACCGCGTGCGCTTCCGCAGCGGCGGGTCAGGCCGCAGATTTTCAAATACGCAGCCGGCGACTCGCGCCGAACCTGCTTAAACACCTCTCGCCATGCTGCTGCCTCCGCCAATCGAGCAGAAAGCGCTTGTTGAACGCTCGGCGCGTGGCCTCCGGCGAGCCACTTGGGTTTCAGGGATCACATCCTGAATTGAAGGCACGGGCTGGCTCGCAGCCACTTACCCCCGCTTACTCCCGCTTCGCCGCAAGGCTCCGCTTCAGTCCTCGAATATTGCCGAAAAGGACACCCGCCTGAAGCCAGCTGGCGTTTCCTCGTTGTCGCCCGCAACGCGCGGCCGCTTCTGCGTCAGATGCGCGGTGGCCAGCCGATTCCAATCGTAGTCGTATACCTGCCCCAGATACTGCGCGATCTCCGCGTCGTCGAAGATCAGACTGGCATCCCGGTTGGTTTTCACACCTTCGTTCGACCAATTGTGGCTACCGAACATCACGATGCTGCCGTCCACGATGATAGTCTTGTTGTGGCAAGCCGGTTGAAAGCGAAACACCTCGCGCGGGAATCCCAGCGCCACCAAGACATCCAAACTCTCTTGTTTCATAAGGTCGCGGCAGATGATCCGCACGTCGAGTTTGTCGTCAATCTTCTTCTTGAGTGCACCAACCAGAAGCCGGAACTCGTTGAAATCCTCGTTCGTGCCCCGGAGGTTGATGTACTGGTTCTGAAACCACACGCTCTTCTTGGCGGAGCTGATCAATTTCAACACGTGCTCAACATAATTGTCGGGGGTCAAGAGCGGCTGAACGCTCACGACACGATTGACGCGCTTTGGCGGGAAGAGCTCAGGGGGCGCCGCAAAGGCGATCGGTTCTTCCGCTTCTTCCTCTGGCACGAACAGGTCTGGCGCCGCGAACGATGCGGCTGTCCCTGCCTGCGACAATGCCAGCTTGAAGTCACGATTTATGTACGTGTCGTAAATAGACGCCAGCCGATCATTGACGACGATGGCATGATAATCGCGGTTGTAATTCCGCTGGAACTGGGCGGGAAGATCATTCGGGTTTTCCGTGAAGGGATGCACGTCCGGCTGATTTGATGATTGCCAATTCCCGCTCGACAACCAAACCGCGTTACCGTCGCGCACAGCGACTTTGATGTGGTAGGCAGATGCCCAAAGGCCATCCGGATTGGCCTTAGAGACCAGCGTTGCCCATGTCATGTTGAAGCGATTTTTGAGCTTCTTCTCGAGTGGATCAATGACCTGATTTTTCTCGTCAAGGTCGTTGGCTTTGACGCCCGATTTCGACGGCTTCTCGGGGACCGGGTGCAGAACCAATTCGAGCTCGCGTCCTGGAGGTGTTACGGCAGCACTGACGGCTTCGAAGATATGTGGCGCAGTGAACTGGTACATCGCAACGGTGAGCCGCTTTTGGGTGCCGGCGAGGAAGGTCTGCAGTTCGCTCCAGCCGGCTTCCGGGCTAACACAGATAGTCACGTCCATCTTTTCCTTCACGAGCGGCAAATCCGGGGGATCCAACTCCTCGTAGCTGCCAGTTTTGGGGGGGCCGAACGCGATCGCTTCCTCGCCGCCAATCAATCTCTCAAAAGCTGACACCGTAGCCCCCTCCGGCAAGCTGAACGAGACTGCTAGGTTCTGTCGGCTCCCCGCGAGCTCTTGCTCCTCGACCGTAGCTTCCGTCACGTTGAACGGAACGCCGAACTTCTCTTGCAGTTCGGACGCGCTAACCGGTGCTGTTCCCGGAGTCACCGCAACGACGACGGCCGGCACCGGAGCTCCAGCCGGAGGGTAGCCGTAACCGGGCCGAACGGTGACCACGTCCTTTACCGCCGACAGATCCTGGCGAACGCGCCCGAGTACCTTCATGATCGGCTCGAATGCGGCGCGCACTTCGCCTGAAACCTCGAGAAGGCCCGAGTCGTTCATGAGATGACCTCTCCTTCATTCACGAACTTCGCTCCAAAGGCGGCCTGCGATCACGCCAAGGCGTCCGTTCGAATGCGCGCGGCAGGATCGCCCAGCATCACGTAGTTTTGCGCGTCATTGCGTTCCAGCCAATAGGTGACGAGATCGCGGTCATTCGGACGCATGAAGCTCGGCGCGGTTGGCGAGGTGGAGCTCGCCAGCACCGTCGACAGCGCGGCGAAACGCGCGCCGAATTGCCCGCACAGCGCGAACCCGACAGGCTGGCCTTTCAGGATAGATCCGAGGCAGTTTCTAAACGCGTGGATTTGCGCGTCCGGGGCCTTGGGTGCCTGAATCGAAAACCCCCAGGCACGATCGATGTGGCCGATGACGGCGAGCGCGCCGCCGTTGGGATGCGCGAGCAGGCGCCGTGGCAACGCCGCGATAAACGGCTGCGGCGCCAAAGGCGGCGCTGTGCCGGCCTGTGACAGGTCCATCAGGAACTGATCCGCATCGGGCGTACCGTTCCCGTAGCAGGCGAATAGAAACGCGACGAGCCCGTTGACGTTGGCGTCGTCGGCGACGTCGGCCGCGGCGAGGACGTGTTCCGCGCGCGCAGGACCGAAGCCCGGCCAATCCTGG
>Ga0310914_10001748_pt1 | contig 14230 bp, 13 predicted proteins | sample GREbulkMGAN108_FD_203450 | JGI IMG/M metagenome (GOLD analysis project Ga0310914, IMG submission 203450) | Lab enrichment of tropical soil microbial communities from Luquillo Experimental Forest, Puerto Rico - GRE.bulkMG.AN108 | ecosystem: Environmental > Terrestrial > Soil > Tropical forest >... | reverse complement strand
ATATCCGTTCATGGGACTGCGATTGCCTGAAGTACTCATCATCCTCGTCGTGCTCGTGCTCGTGTTCGGCGCGAACAAGATCCCTCAACTGGGCGACGCGCTCGGGAAGGGGATCCGCAACTTCAAGAAGGCCTCGAGCGAGGATGACTCGATCGATGTGACGCCAAAGAGTGAATCCCAGGCGCAGCTGTCGCAGGGAGCCACCACCGCTGGCGCCCCGCGCGCGGCTGGCGCCTCCGAGAAGAAGGCCTAGCTCGATCGAGCGGCCGCCGGCGCCCCGCCGGGCGCCAGGCGGCTTGCCAGCGCGCGCACGAGCCAGTGCAGCGCGCCATCTCCCGCCAAGTCGGAGAGCTCGCGCGGCGACAGCCGCGGCAGGAGCTTCACGACCAGCGACGGCTCGGCGTACGGGTTGTGCGCGATCGCGCGCGCCAGCGCCGGGCGGGTCCGCCAGCGCCGGTCGTCTTGCAGGCATCGCAGCGTCTCCGGACGGCAAGGGCGGCGCGCCGCGATGCGCACCACCAGCTCCTCGGTGAGGCGCGGGTTCCTGAGCAGCTCGCCGACGACGGCCGGCTCGGCCTCGGCGGCGAGCCTCGCCAGCAGATCCGGATCGCCCGGCCGGCGCGCCAGCGCCTTCTTGTGACCGAGCGTCAACCGCGCGAGGCGCGCGTCGGCGCGATCGCGCGGCTCCTGCCAGGCGAGTCGCGGCGGCGCCGAGAGCAGCAGCTGCCGCACGTCGTCGAGCCCCGCCTCCACCGCCGCCGTGTAGACCGCGGCGAGCGCGTCGTAGGACAGCTCGGGATCAGGCGCCAGGAGCGCCTGCCCGATCGAGGCGGCGGGCTCCTCCTGGCCCGCCGCCGCCCTCTGGAGCGCGGCCGCGACGAGGCTGGCTCCCGAAGCGGGAGCGAGCCCGGAGAGGGCCCGGGCCGCCGCCCGAGCGCGGATCGGTCCCTCCTCGAGCGCGGCCAACCGCTGAGCGAGGAGCCGCGCCTGATCGGTCGCCGCCGGATGTCCTGCTCGCATCCTCACCGGCCCGGGGCGGCGTCGACCGTGGTCCGGACCTCGAGTCCGGAGAGGTCGGGCACGGGAGCCGGGAAGAGCACCAGGAACGGCGCCGCAGCGCCCGGAGGGAACCCTCTGGCGGCCCTCGCATCCATGGCTCGCCGCAGCGCCGCTGCGTCCTGCGCGCTCGAGATCGCGAACACCTCCTCGGGAGACGCGCTCGCTCCCGCGAGCGCCTCGGCCGAGGCGACCGTGCGCGATCCCTCGACGAGCGCCACGCGCACCCGTACCGGCCCGCGCGCGCCGCCGCGCGAGCGCACCTCGCCGCGCACCACCAGGACGGCGGGCCCGGCCGAGGTGTCGTAGAGCCCCGCGCGGACACCGGCCGTCTCGACCGGATCACCTCCGCCGCGACCCGTCGCCACGCGCAAGCTGCGGCGGAGATCGCCGCGCCACGCGAGCAGGCCGGCGGTGAGGGCGAGGAGCAGCCCCAGCGACAGCGAGTTCGCGGCCAGCGTGGAGACCCGGGTCCGGCGGCGCAGCCGCGGGAGCGCTGCGGTCGCGGTGAGGCCACCCACGTCGGCGCTGGCGCCGGCATCGCGGGACACGGGCTCGGGCGCGCTCGGAACCGGCGCCGGGCCGTGGTCGGGGGCCGGCGTGCGCAGGGGCGAGGCGGACTCGACGTCCGGCTCGCGGATCGGCATGTCAGCGACGCTGGCGGCCGCGACTCGGAAGAAGTCCGGCTCGGGCGTGGGCTCGCGCGCGGGCAGGGGCGGAGGCGAGGCCCGCGGCGGCGGGGGCGGTGACGAGTCCTCGAGCGCGAGGGCGCCCGGGTCGATCGCCGGCGTGGCAAAGGACGGGTTCGCGGCCGCCGCCGCGACCGTGGCCTGCAGGGCCTCCGCCGCGCGCTCGACCCGGAGCGGCGGAGGCATCGCTGGGACGCCGGGGCTGAAAGGGTCGGGGCCGAGGCTCGCCGTGAACGGGTCGTCCGCGAACGGGTCGCGCGCGCGGGCGAGGGGGTCGCCGGGCGGTGGAACCGCGGTCGCGGCCGGCGCGAACGGGTCGCCCGGGAGGGCTGCGTCGCCTCGATCTGGCCCTGAGCGCGCGGTCCGGGTGGCCTGATCCGGCCCGGACGGGCTGCGCACCGCCTCCGCTCCGCCCTCCGGCGTCACCTCGCCCGAGGGCGCCAGCCTGAAGACGGCCTTGCAGGCGCTGCACCGGATGCGCGCGCCCGACGGCCCGATCCGGTCCGAGGCGAGCCGAAACCGCGTCTGGCACGAAGGGCAAATGATGATCATCGCGGGCGCCGCTGGCGGCGGCGAGCGTACAACGGTATGTCCTTGACCGGAAGAGAGGCCACAACGAGAATGCCGCTCTCACCTGCACATCCTCCTCCGGAGGATTCCCACATGGCCGAAGAGCAGATGCCGGGCGCCGAACCTTCCGGTTCGGACGCCTCGCGTGAGCCGAAGATCATCAAGCGCTACACGAACCGTAAGCTGTACGACACGGTCGAATCGCGCTACGTGACGCTCGACGAGATCGCGCAGATGGTGAAGGCCGGGACCGAGGTCAAGATCCTGGACAACCGCACCAAGGAAGATCTCACCAGCGTCACCCTGGCCCAGATCATCTTCGAGGAGGAGAAGAAGACCTCCAAGATGAGCCTGCGCACGCTCAAGGATCTCATCCGGCACGGGGGCGAGAAGGCGGCCCAGATCGTGGAGGATACGCAGGCCGAGCTACGCGGGCGCGTGGAGGCGGTGCGCCAGGCGGCAGAGCAGCGCGTCCAGACCCTGCTCAAGTCGGGGCAGCAGACGACGGACCGCGCCAAGGAGATGGTGGCGGCCTCGCAGGAGGCCGTGGCGCAGTTCCAGCGGCGCGTGGACGAGCGCGTGCGCACGGCGGTCGAGGGGATGGGCTCCATCGCCGACCTCCGCCGCGAGATCGGCGCCCTCTCCGATCGCATCACGGAGCTGGAGCGGAAGCTCGACCAATTGAAGTAGGGCGGGGGCTTGTCCCCCGCCGCGGGGCTCTTCCCGTCAGCATCGCGGATCAGCCCGATGATCTGTAGGGCGGGAGCTTGTCCCCCGCCGCGGGCTCGTCCGCGCCTCACCCCTCCGCGGCGAGCGCCGGGGCGGCCGCGACCTCACGGTCGAACACCTCGTCCGCCAGCGCCGCCAGCGCCCGCGCGCCGCTCGATCCGGGCGCGTGCTCGAAGACGGTGAGCCCGTGGCTCTGCGCCTCGTCCACCTTGACCGACCAGCCGAGGACCGTGCGGGCGATCTCGCGCGGGAAGCGCTGGCGGAGCTTGGCCAGGATCTCGTCCGCGAGCTGCGTCTTCCGGTAGAGCGCCGGGACGATGAGGGTGACCGCCGGCGCCTCCCCGCGTTCGGCGCTAAGGCGGGCGAGGCTGTCCATGATCTCGGCGCAGCCATCGAGGGCGAGGTAGGTGAGCGCGACGGGCAGCACCACCTCCGTGGCGGCGCGCAGCACGTTCTCCGTGACGAGCGACACCGACGGCGGGGCGTCGAAGAGCACGAAGTCCCACCGCCCGGAGGGGAGCGCGTCGACGATCTCGCGCAGCTTGTCTCCGCGGTCGGCGTGGCTCGCCACCTCCACCGGGAAATCGGCCAGGGCCTTGTTGGCGGGGAGGAGGTCGAGGCCGGGGATGGCCGTGGCGCGCGCCACCGCGTCGAGAGGCGCGGTGCCGAGCAGGAGCTCCTTGACCGTCGGCGACATGGAGCGTACGTCGACGCCGAGCGACTTCCCCGCGTGTCCCTGCGTGTCGAGGTCGGCGATGAGGACGCGCTGACCGCGGCGGCTCGCCAGCCACGCTCCGATGTTCACGCACAGAGTCGTCTTGCAGGTGCCGCCCTTCTCGTTGATGAAGGCGATGCGGCGCATGATCACTCCACGGCGAACGGGTGCGCGGCGGTGGTCACGGGGTTCGATCCGACCCCGTCGTGGCGGTGGGCCGTTCGACCTTGGCGGCGATCCCGTCGAGCATGGCCTCGAGCTCGGCGAGCTTGCGCCGCAGCTCCTCCACCTCCTCGGTGGTGGGCAGGCTCACCGCCCCGAGGGCGGTGCGGACGCCGCGGTCGAAGGTGGACTTCGCGGTCATGGCCGAGGAGAGCACCGACTGCACGCCGTGCATGACGCGCTCGCTGGCGAGCAGCTGGGTCACGAGCCTCCCGACGCGCTCCTCGCCCGCCGACATGGCGCGCTTCACCGCCGGGTTCCTGAGCAAATCGTCGAGGATCATGGGTGGACTTCTTTCCTGGTGGCCGCTAGCTTGTCAAGCGCCGTGCCAGGGCTCGCCCTCCTCGACCACCGCCTGCTCATCGTCACGGGCAAAGGCGGAGTCGGCAAGTCGACGATCGCGGCGGCCCTGGCGCTCCTCGCCGCCCGCCGCGGCCGCCGCGTGCTGGTCTGCGAGCTCAACGCGCAGGAGCGGGTCGCCCCGCTGCTGGGCGCGCCGCTGGCCGGGTTCGAGACGCGCCAGGCGCTCCCGAACCTCTTCACCGTGAACGTGACGCCGCGCGACGCCATGCGCGAGTACGGCATCATGACCCTCCGGTTCAAGAGCATCTACGACGCGGTCTTCGAGAACCGCGTCGTCCGGTACTTCCTGCGGGCCATCCCCTCGCTCTCCGAGCTCGTCATGCTGGGGAAGGTCCTGTACGAGGTGCGGGTGCAGGAGCACGGGCGGCCGCGCTGGGATCTCGTCATCCTCGACGCGCCGGCCACGGGGCACGCCGTGCAGCTGCTGCGCGTCCCGGGCGCGCTCATGGACACGGTGCCGCCCGGCCCGCTGCGGCGGGACGCCGAGTGGATGCACGCCCTCCTCGTCGATCCGGGCACCACCTCGCTCTCGATCGTGACCTTGCCGGAGGAGATGCCGGTCAACGAGGCGATCGAGCTCGACGCGGCGGTCCGCGGCCTCCTCGGCATCGCCCGGGGCGCGCTGTTCGTGAACGCCATGCCCGAGGCGCGCTTCTCCGCCGAGGAAACCTCCCGCCTCTCCGACCTGGCGGCGGGAGGGGCACCCCTCGGCCCCGCCGCGCTCGCCGCCCGGCTGCAGGCAATCCGCGCCGAGCAGGCGGGCCGCTACCTGGCGCGTGCTCGCGCCGCGCTCGACCTCCCCACGGTGCTCGTACCACTCCTGGCCCGGGAGCAGTGGGACCTCGGCGCGGTGGAGGCCGTCGCGGCCGCGATCGCCGGCAGCGGCGAGGCCGGGGGCGAGCGCGCCGAGGTCGAGGCGCTCTCGCCACGACTGGAGCGGCTGTGATGGGCGAGCTCGCCGACCGGCTGCGCGGAAAGCGCATCGCGGTGTGCGTCGGCCCCGGCGGCGTCGGGAAGACGACCCTCGCCGCGGCCATCGGCCTCGGCCGAGCGCTCGCGGGCGGCAAGGTCCTCGTCTGCACCATCGATCCCGCGCGCCGGCTCGCGAACGCGCTCGGGCTCGAGACGCTCGGCAACGTCGAGGCCCACGTCCCCGAGCACCGGCTGGCCGAGGCGGGGCTGCGCGCGCGCGGGCAGCTCTTCGCCATGATGCTCGACGCGAAGCGCACGTGGGACGACCTCGTGGCGCGGCACGCCCCTGACCGCGCGCGCCGGGAGCGCATCTACCGGAACCGCCTGTACCAGCAGCTCTCGAGCGCCCTCGCCGGCTCGCAGGAGTACATGGCGATGGAGAAGCTCTACGAGCTCGCCACCGAGCGCGACTACGACCTCATCGTGCTCGACACGCCGCCGACCGCGCACGCGCTCGATTTCCTCGACGCGCCCGACCGCATCCTCGACCTCCTCGGCAACGACACGGCGCGCACGTTGCTCGCGCCGGCCGTGTCGGCCGGCCGCGTCGGCCTGCGCCTCTTCCAGCTCGGCGGGACGTACGTGGCGAGGACCATGGCTCGCTTCACGGGCGCCGAGGTGCTCCAGGATCTGGCCGACTTCATGGCGAGCTTCCAGGGCATGTACGATGGGTTCAAGGAGCGCGCGGCGGCGGTGCGGTCGCTCCTCGCGGAGCCGCAGGTCGGGTTCGTCCTCACCTCGTCCGCGAGCCCGCGCTCGGTCGACGAGGTGCTCTTCTTCCACGAGCGACTGCTCGCGGAGGGCATGCCGATCGCCGGCGTCGTCGCGAACAGGGTGACGCCCCAGCTGTGGGGCACCGGGCCGCTCCCCGATGCCGCCGACCTCGAGGCGGCGCTGGCGGCCCACGGCGCGCCGGACGGGTCCTTCGCGGCTCGCCTGGCGCGGACGCTCTCCGAGCACGAGCAGCTGGCGAGGGTCGACGCGCGCGAGGTGGCGCGCCTGTTCGAGGAGAGTTCGGGGGCGCACGTCGCGCTGCCGCGGCTCGAGACCGACGTCCACGACCTCGCGAGCCTGGCGCGCCTCGCCGAGGCGCTGTGAGGGGTCCGGAGGGTCGTTCACGGACCTCGGCACCGACCTCGACCCCGACCCCGACCCCGACCTCGACCGCGACCCTGACTCGGCTTCAATCGTCAGCTCATCGCACACTGAACACCGGCGGATCGATCCGCGTCGACCGGCAGGCGGGGCACGCCGAAGGGCGGCCGAGGCGATCGCGCTTGCGGAAGACGTAGCCGCACGCCACGCACGCCGCCGGCTCGACGTGTAGCGCCTCGCCGCGCGCCTCGAGCGAGCGGGCGAGGTGCGCGAGGTGCTCGGGGACGTCGCGCTCCCGCACACCCACCTCGACCGACAGCTCGCGCGCCGTGGCCGGCGCTCGGCGCAGCGCGTCCGCGAGCGCCTCGCGCACGGTGGCGGCGCGCGGCGCCGGTGTGGGGGGCAGCTTCGAGGGTGGCACGGCGACAGGAGTAGCCGCTCCGGCGGGCCGCCGCACGAGTCGGCGGGTCGAGCGCGCGACGCCGTCGGCGCCGCGGCGCGACGCGCTCGATCCGGACTAGGATATCTCCATGCGCGCTGAACGCCTGGAGATCGCCACCCACGAACGATGCGAGCTCGTCGAGATCACGGGGGAGATCCGGGCGGCGCTGGCGCGCGCCGGCCTCACCGACGGTGCGGTCCTCGTCTACGGCCCGCACACCACCGCGGGGATCACCATCCAGGAGAACGTCGACCCTGACGTGCGACGCGACCTGCTGCTGGCCCTCCAGAACGCCGTGCCGGACACCGCGCCGCACGGCGCCTACCGCCACGGCGAGGGCAACTCACCCGCGCACGTGAAGGCTGCCCTCCTCGGCGCCTCGCAGCTCGTCCCGGTCGAGGGCGGCGAGCTGCAGCTCGGGACGTGGCAGGGCGTCTTCCTCGTCGAGCTGGACGGCCCGCGGCGGCGGCACGTCCTGCTCCGGTTCCTGGCCGACGCACCGTGAGGCTGGTCCGCGGACCCGCGCTCGCCGCGCTCGTCCTCCTCGCCTGCGCCCACGGCGCGGTGGGCCCCCCGGCACGGTCCGCGGGGCCGATCGATCCCTCGCTCGCGGGCCGGAACGACGAGGAGCTGTTCGCGCTCGGGACCGCGGCGGCCCAGGCGGGCGACGATCCTCGCGCGGCGGCTGCCTTCGGCAGGCTCGCCGACGACCACCCCGCCTCGCCGCGGGCGGCGGCGGCCCTGCTCGGCGCCGGGCTGGCGGAGCGGCGGCTGGGCCGGCTCGAGGCGGCCCTGACGCGCTTCGAGGCGCTCTCCGCGCGGGGTGCGGGCGACGCCTCCGACGAGGGCAGGTTCCTCTCCGCCGAGTGCCTGTGGCGGCTCGGCCGGCGCGGCGACGCGCGCGCGCTCCTCGATGGCCTCGCCGCGCGCGGCGACCTCGCCCCGGCGCTGCACCTCCGAGCGGTGAGCGAGCGGGCGGTCCTCGATCTCGAGCAGGGCGAGGCGGAGCGGGCTCGCGCCGCGCTGCTCGAGGGGCTCGCGGCGTTCGAGCGCGCCGGCGAGCGCGAGCGGCTCGACCCGCGCGACACGGCCCAGGCGCGCTTCTACCTGGGCGAGGCGGAGCGCTCCCGCTTCCTGGCCGCTCCACTCGACCCCGGCCGCTCCGACGCTGACGCCCTGCGGGGCGAGCTCGAGGCGAAGGCGGAGCTGCTGCTCGCGGCTCAGGAGTCGTACCTCGCCGCGATGCGCACCGGCCACCCCGCGTACGCGGTCGCCGCCGGAGCGCGCGTCGGCGAGTTGTACGACGACCTCCGCCGGCAGCTCGTCGAGGCGCCGCTGCCGCCCGGCCTCGACGCGGCGGGCGAGCGCGCCTATCGCGCGGAGCTCCGCGAGGAGGTCAAGGTGCTCGCCGCCAAGGCGCTCGTCGCCTACGAGGAGACGCTCTCGGCGGCCCGCCGCGCCGGCGTCGAGAACGACTTCGTCCCCCGCGCCGAGGAGGCGCTGGCTCGCATGCGGCAGGAGCTGCAGGTCAACGAGCCCTGAGCTTCAACGAGCCCTGAGCTTCAAGGAGCCCTGAGCTTCAACGAGCCCTGAGCTTCAAGGAGCCCTGAGCTGCTCGCTGTACATCGCGTCGAGCACCGGGAGGTAGCGCTGCTCGATGACCTTCCGCCGCAGCTTCTGGCTCGCGGTGACCTCGCCGGCGGCCTCGCTGAACTCGCCCGGCAGCACCGTGAACCGCTTCACGGTGGCGAAGCGCGGCAGGCTGGCGTTGAGCGCGTCGAGTGCGCGCTGCAGCTCGGCGCGCAGCGCGGGGTGGCCCGTGAGCTGCGTCGGCTCGCGTCCGCCGAGCCCCTGGCGCTCGACCCACGCCTGCAGCGCGGCCGGGTCCAGCGTGACGAGCGCGGAGACGTAGTTCCGGCGATCGCCGTGCACCAGCACCTGGGACACGAGGGGCGAGAGCGCCTTGAGACGCCCCTCGAGCTCCTGCGGGGCCACGTACTTGCCACCGGAGGTCTTGATGAGGTCCTTCTTGCGATCGGTGATGGTGAGGTAGCCGTCCGAGTCGAGCACGCCCACGTCGCCGGTGTGGAGCCAGCCGCCCTGCAGCGCCTCGGCGGTGGCCTTGGGCAAGTGGTGATAGCCGCGCATGATCCACGGGCCCCGCATCAGGATCTCGCCGTCCTCGGCCAGCTTCACCTCGATCCCGGGGAGCGCCGGGCCGACGGTGCCGGGCCGGTGCCGGAACGGCAGGCCGACGTGCGTCGCTGCCGCAGATTCGGTGAGGCCATAACCCTCCAGGATCATCAGGCCAGCCGCCTCGAAGAGGTCGCCCACCTCGCGCGACAGCGGCGCGCTGCCGGACACGAAGAAGTGCAGCCGGCCCCCGAAGAACGCCCGCACGCGCTGGAAGACGGCCCGATCCGCGACCGCCCAGCGCACCCGGAGCAGCGGCCCCACGGGCCGGCCCTCGCGCATCGCGCGCGCCCGCTCGAGGCCCACCCCGAGCGCCCACCGGAACACGGCGCGCTTCGCGCCCCCCCCGTCGCGCACCTGGAGGACGATGCGCTGATGGACCTTTTCGAAGATCCGCGGCACCGCGCAGACGAAGGTCGGGCGCACGGCAGCCAGGTTCTCGAGGAGCTTCTCCACGCGGCCGTCGACGGCGGTCGGGAAGCCGAGCTGGAGCTGGGCGGTGCCGATCATCTTCCCGAACACGTGCGAGAGCGGCAGCCAGAAGAGCTGCATCGGGTCGGAGTGATCGAGGATGCCGGAGCGCTCCACGCTCTCGGCCTGGGCCACCCAGCCCTGGTGCAAGAGCTCCACGCCCTTCGGCTGCCCCGTCGTGCCGGAGGTGTAGACGAGCGTGGCGAGCGCGTCGGGCCGCACCACCTCGGCCTGCTCCTCGAAGCGACCGGGGTGCCGCGCGTGCTCTGCCTCGCCCAGGGCCTCGAGCGCCGCGAGCGGGAGCGCCCAGCCGTCACCGCCTTCCAGGCGGGGCGCCGACGCCGCGTCGAGCACGATGACGCGCCGCAGGCGGGGCAGCTCGGCGCGCCGCCGCACCAGCTTCTCGAGCTGGGCCGCGTCCTCCACGAAGGCATAGGCGCTCTCGGAGTCGGCCAGGATGAACGCGCACTCTTCGGGCGTGCTGGACGGGTAGATGGTGGTGGTCGCGCCGCCCGCGCAGAGGATCCCGAGGTCGCACAGGATCCACTCGATGCGCGTGGAGGACAGGATCGCGCAGCGTTCCTCGTCCGCGAGGCCGAGCGCGCGCAGGCCGCACGCGACGGCGCGGACGCGCCGCTCGGTGTCGAGCCACGTGAGGCTCTCCCAGCCGGAGTCGACGCGATACCGGAAGGCCTCCGCGTCGGGCGTCTTGGCGATCCGCTGGAGGAACAGGGTGGGTACGGTGCGTGGTGGTTCGCTGTTCACGAGTTCTCGCCGCTCCGACTTTCGGGAGAGCGTCCGTCATCCAGGGACACGGTGCAGGTGGTGCGGGGAGGTTGTCCCCGAGTTTATAGCCCCTGTCCTCCGAGGACGAGCCATCCTGGCACTGCCCCCCTGGAACCCCCGTTTCGGGACGCCGCAGGTCCACTCCGCCCAGGGGGCCCGCCGGAGACGACCGCCCGGCCGGTTTCTATCTACCAGGGGTGAGCGTGTTCGGCGGGGAAGAGCCGGGCCCCGGCTCGAGCCGGTGCACCCAGACCACCTCCCGTCCCGCTAGCGCCTCGACGTGGGCGAGCCGCGTCGCGGCGAGCTCCGCGAGCTCCGCGAGCGCCGCCTCGTTGTGGCGGTAGCGCCGGCCGCGCTGGACGAGCACGTAGCACGGGCGTTCCAGCCGGCAGCCGCGGCCGGCCGGCGCGTGCGCCAGCGCGACGGCGGCCTCCGGTACGACGAGCGCGGCGGCGATCGCCAGTTCCCGTCGTAGCGGTAGGCGAGGTTGGACCAGAGCCGCTCTGGCGGGTCACCCTACAAGAGGGGAGAGGCCTGTGCCGTGGGTGCGCGGGCTCTACTTGCCCGGGGACTCCTCGAAGAGCCAGGTCGAGAGGTAGCGCTCGCCGGTGTCGGGCAGGACCACGACGATGAGCTTGCCCTCGCTCTCCGGGCGCTTCGCCACCTCCAGCGCCGCCCAGACCGCGCCGCCGGAGGAGATCCCGCACAGGATGCCCTCCTCCTTGTTGAGCCGGCGCGCGATGTCGCCCGCGTCCTCGTTCGAGACCGTGATCACCTCGTCGAGGACCTTCGTGTTGAGCACCTTCGGCACGAAGCCCGGACCCCAGCCCTGGATCTTGTGCGGCCCGCCCCGGCCCTGCGAGATGGCGGGCGAGTCCTTCGGCTCCGCGGCGACGATCCGGACGCCGGGTCTCCGCTGCTTCAGCACCTCGCCGACGCCGGTGATGGTCCCGCCGGTGCCGGTCCCTCCGACGAAGATGTCCACCTTGCCGTCGGTGTCGCGCCAGATCTCCTCGGCGGTCGTCCGCCGGTGGATCTCCGGGTTGGCCGGGTTCTCGAACTGCTGCAGGATGAGGTAGCGCGAGTCTTCCCTCGCCATCGCGTCGGCGCGGGCGATGGCTCCCTTCATCCCCTCCGCGCCGGGGGTGAGCACGAGCTGCGCGCCGAGCGCGACGAGGAGCTTGCGCCGCTCCATGCTCATCGTCTCCGGCATGGTGAGGGCGAGCTTGTAGCCCTTGGCGGCCGCGGCGAAGGCGAGGCCGATGCCGGTGTTGCCGCTCGTGGACTCGAGGAGGATCGTGTCCGGCCTGATCTTCCCGTCGCGCTCCGCCGCCTCGATCATGGAGACCCCGATGCGATCCTTCACCGAGGAGCACGGGTTGAAGCTCTCCAGCTTCGCCACGATCTGCGCCTTCACGCCCGCGGTGACGCGGTTGAGGCGCACGAGCGGCGTATTGCCGATCGTCTTCGTGATGTCCTGGTAGATGCGCATGTCCGCTCCTCGACTCGTCCGGCGTGGGGCCGCCCGACCGCGTGAAAGTAGGCATCCGTTATAACGGCGGTCGCGCCCCGACGCAATGCGCGCGGCTCGCCCAGGCCCGGGTTTGAGCACGCGCCGAGGCGGGGGCTTCGGCGCGGACTCCGTCCGGGGTAAGTTCTGTGCGCCATGCCCGCCCGCATCCCTCCTGCCCGCTCCGCCGCCATCCTGCTCGGGGCCGCCGCCGTCGCGGCCTGCGCTGCGGCGTTCGTGGAGGGCACCGTGGCGGGGGTGGCGGTGCTCGCGGCCGCGGCGAGCGGCCTCTTCCTCGTGCGCGCGCGCGCCCAGGCGGCGGCGGCGCGGCGCGAGACCGCGGCCGCGCTGACGCGGCTGCAGGCCATCGTCGACTCGATGGCGGATGGGGTCATCTTCGTCGACGCCGACGATCGCATCGCGCTCGTCAACGAGGCCGGCAAGGCGCTCAAGAACCTGGGCGGGCGGCCTGAACGCCACTTGAAGGATTGCCACCCGCAGGCGACGCACGACATGCTCGGCCGGGTCATGGGCTGGCTGCGTGAGGGGCAGGACCCGGGGCCGAGCCACTCCATCATCAAGGAGAAGGAGGGCCGGTTCGAGACCACGTACGCGCCGGTGCGGGCGCGCGACGGCAGCTACCTCGGCGTGGTCATGGTGATCCGCGACATCGCCGACCGGCGCCGGCTGGAGCGGCGGCTCCTCGACACCGAGCGGCTGGTGGCGGTGGGCCAGATGTCGGCCCAGGTCGCCCACGAGCTGCGCAACCCCCTCAACGCCATCACCGGCGCCGCCCAGTACCTGCGCCGGATCCTGCCCGAGCACGACGAGGTGAAGGAGTACGCCGAGCTCATCGACGACGAGGTGCGCCGGGTGAACCGGTTCGTCGATGAGCTGCTCAAGGTGGCCCGGCCGGCGAACCCCGTCTTCACCCCGTCTTCCGTGAACAAGGTGCTCTCGGAGGCGGCGCGTCGGGCGGCGCTGGCGCGCGGACTCCCCGACGCCGCCGTGCGGCTCGCCCTGGCGCCGCACCTGCCGCCGCTCGACCTCGACCGCGCCATGATCATGGAGGCCGTCGTCAACCTACTCGACAACGCCTTCGACGCGGGCGGCGCCGAGCAGCCCGAGCTGTCGAGCCGCTTCGAGGGCGCGGGCGGAGAGGGCGCGGTGCTGATCGCGGTGAAGGACCGCGGGTGCGGGATCCCCCCCGAGGACCTGGAGGAGGTGACGCGCCCCTTCGTCACCACGAAGGCGCGCGGGACGGGCCTCGGGCTCGTCATCGTGGCGCGCGCGGCCGACCAGCACCGCGCCTCGTTCGCACTCGCGGCGCGCGAGGGCGGCGGGACGATCGCGACGCTGCAGCTGCCGGTGCGCACGGTGCGCGCCGCGCCGGCGCCCGAGGCGGAGGTGCTCACCTGATGGCCGCCGACCTCGTCCTGCTGGTCGACGACGATCCGGCCACCCGCAAGGTGGCGCGCGCCAACCTCTCGCTGGAGGGGTTCGAGGTCCTGACCGCGGGCTCGGCGGCGGAGGCCCTCCAGCGCCTCGCCGAGTCCGACCCGCTCGCGCTCGTCACCGATCTCAAGATGCCGGACAGCGACGGCATCGCGCTCATGGACGAGGTGCACGCGCTGCGCCCGTCGCTGCCGGTCGTCCTCGTCACCGGACACGCCACCGTCGAGACGGCGGTGGCTGCCATGAAGCGCGGTGCGCTGCACTACCTGACGAAGCCCATCCGTTACGAGGAGCTGGCGCTCGTGCTGCGCCACGCGGTGGCGGGCGAGCGCTCCCGGCGCGAGCTGACGCAGCTGCGCGGCGAGCTGGAGCGCGCGTCCGGCTTCGACGAGATCGTGGGCGCCTCGCCCGAGATGCGGCAGGTCTTCTCCCTCGTGGCGCAGGTGGCGGACGCCGACGCGACGGTGCTGCTGCGCGGCGAGACCGGCACCGGGAAGGAGCTCATCGCCCGCTCGCTCCATCGCCGGTCCCGCCGCGGCGAGCGCCCGTTCGTGGCCGTGAACTGCTCGGCCGTGCCGCAGGGCCTGGTCGAGAGCGAGCTGTTCGGGCACGAGAAGGGCTCGTTCACCGGCGCGGTGGCGAGGCGCTTGGGCCGCTTCGAGCAGGCGGAGGGCTCGACGCTCTTCCTCGACGAGGTGGGCGAGCTCGAGCCCGCCGTCCAAGCGAAGCTGCTGCGCGTCCTGCAGGAGCGGGAGATCACGCGCGTCGGCGGCACCACCGCCATCGCCGTCGACGTCCGCATCGTCGCCGCCACGCACCAGGATCTGGAGACGCGGGTGCGGGAAGGGCGCTTCCGCGAGGACCTCTATTACCGGCTCAACGTCATCCCCATCCGCCTCCCGTCGCTGCGGGAGCGCCCGGGGGACCTGCCGCTGCTCATGGAGCACTTCCTGCGCGAGTTC
>Ga0310914_10001743_pt1 | contig 14235 bp, 12 predicted proteins | sample GREbulkMGAN108_FD_203450 | JGI IMG/M metagenome (GOLD analysis project Ga0310914, IMG submission 203450) | Lab enrichment of tropical soil microbial communities from Luquillo Experimental Forest, Puerto Rico - GRE.bulkMG.AN108 | ecosystem: Environmental > Terrestrial > Soil > Tropical forest >... | reverse complement strand
GGCGGTGACGTGGAAGGTCGGCGCCTTGTAGGCCTTGCCCATATAGCCCGCCCACTCCGGATGGAAGTGGAAGCGCCCCTGCACGCCGGCGTCCTCGGACTCCCTGGTCTCAAAACGCCGGTCGCGCGGATTGACGTAGCCTTCGAGCACAAGCTCGCAGTCGGCGAGCGCCATGGCACTGACGGTGCGCGCCTTCACCAGCCGGATCGGCGCACCCTGCACGGCGCCGGCGATGCCGATCTCGTCGCAGCCCATGGGCAGCACCGCGTAATCGAAGCCCGCACCGGCCAACAGCGTGCAGGCCGGCGGCACGCCGAAGCACATCGTGATCGGGACCGGCTCCTCCGACTTGTAATATTTGTTGACGACCTGCCACATGTGGGAGCCGGGCGAGATCTGAAAGGTGCCGACATTGCCCCAGCGGAAGTTCATGCGGTTGTAGCCGAGGTCGGAGCCGCCGTCGAACTCGGGACCGGTGACGCAGCGAATGCCCGAGCCGACCGTGGGCTCGGGCTCGTAGGTGGTGTGCCGGATCGGCACCATGTGCTCGTTGACGTCCTTCGGCGCCTTGATCACGTGCTCCTGGCACGGCGCCTCGCTCTGCGGGATCTCGACCGGCTTGAGCGGATGGCCGAGCGCGTAGGCCAGCCTCTTCACCCGCTCGGCGTCGCTCTTCCAGCCGAACATCTTGTTGATCACCTTGATGTCGCCGAACAGGTTGGTGAGCACGCGATGGTTGGGCTTGCCCTTGACGTTGTTGAACAGGATCGGGCAGCCGCCATCGAGGTGCTTCTGCAAGCCGGTGACCTCGAGGTCGGGATCGACCGTTTTCTCGGTCTCGATCAGGTCGCCCTGCGCGCGCAGCCAGTCGAGCACGCTGCGCAGGTCGAACCCGCGCTCTTCTCCCTTCACCGGGCTGAGCTTTTCCTTTCGCATGGCTTTTTGCATAGGCACATCCTCCGTATCCACCTCGATCATAGCAAGGAATGTCCCCCTGCGCTCAAGGCGCCCTGCCCTGGAACACGAGGAAATACTGCCGGGGCAGGAACAGAGCCGCGCCACAAGATCGGTTGTACCTCGCCCCGCAACGCGAAGGTATGACCCGAAGCTTATCGCGCGACTCGTCTCCATAACTGCTGCACGGTTGGATGGCTGTCCATGACTTAGGTCAATGAACTTTCTTGGCGGCGTGGATGGCGCCGCGTATCGTTGCCAGCGCACATGGAGGCGGCGCAGTCGCACGTGTCGCCTTGTGCGAACACCGGGAGAAGATGACATGCGCGCCGCAGTCCTGACCGAAGTCAACAAGCCTTTGCAGATTCTTGATCTGGAGCAGGAGCCGCCGAAGGCGAACGAGGTGCGGGTCGAGGTCAAGGCGGCCGGCGTATGCATGAGCGACTGGCACATCATGAACGGCGACTGGCCGCTGCCGCTGCCGATGGTGCTCGGGCACGAGGCCGCCGGCATCGTGGTGGAGAACGGGCCGGGCGTGAGCGCAGTCAAGCCGGGCGATCACGTGATCTTCTCGTTCCGCCCGCACTGCGGCCACTGCCGCTACTGCTCGTCCGGGCGCACCGTATTGTGCATCGGCCACAACGATACGCCGCGCTGGGTGATGTACGACGGCACGACGCGCGTGAAGCTCAACGGCGAGCCGGTCAACCAGATGGCACGGATCGGAACATTTTCCGAATTCGTCGTCTGTCCGGCCGAGCAGGTGGTCAGGATACGCAAGGACCTCCCCTTCACGCATGCGGCGATCATCGGCTGCAGCGTCGCGACCGGCGTGGGCGCCGTCATCCGTCATGCGCGCGTGGCGGCGGGTGAGAGCGTGCTGGTGATCGGATGCGGCGGCGTCGGGCTCAACGTGGTGCAGGGGGCAAAGCTCGCCGGCGCGCGCACCATCATCGCCTGCGACCTGCTCGACAACAAGCTCGCCTATGCGAAGGCCTTCGGCGCGACGCATACGATCAACGGCAAGACTGCCGACGTGGTCAAAGAGGTCCAGGCGCTCACCGGCGGGCTCGGCGTGGATGCGGCGTTTGACGCCATCGGCGGCGAGGCAACGGCGCTGCAGGCGCTCGACGCCGTCGCCCCCGGCGGGCACGCCGTGCTGGTCGGCATCCCGGCCTTCAGCGTGCGCGCGCCGATCGCCCTGTCCGCAATGGTGTATGCGGAAAAGACGATCAGCGGCACCTATTACGGATCGGTGCGTCCCGACATCGATTTCCCGATGCTTGCCGATCTCGACATGGACAAGAAGCTCAATCTCGATGATCTGATCAGCCGCACCTATAAATTCGACGACATCAACGAGGGCTTTCGCCTGATGGTGGCGGGCTCGGTGGCGCGCGGCGTGATCGTGTTCGATTGATGGAAGGAATTCCTCCCCGAAGGGGAGGGTGGTCGAGCGAAGCGAGACCGGGTGGGGCTTGCGCAGCATATTGATCGTTGCCTTCGCGCCAGACGAACCAAGGCTGGGTGGGAAGAATCTCGACCTATTGCGCCTGTCGCGATTTCCCCCACCCGGCCGCCTTCGCTGCGCTCAGGCGTCCACCCTCCCCTTCGGGGAGGGATTCAGGGCGCTGCCGGAAACACCAGCTGCGTCTGGGTGACGACTGCGACCAGCCTGCCGTCCGCCGTGGTGACGCGCGTCTGCCACACCATGGTTCGCCGCCCGCGGTGCAGCGGGGTCGATTCGCCGATGACCTTGCTGCCGGCAGGCGCGGCGGCGATGAAATTGGTCTTGCTCTCGATGGTGGCAGTACGCAATCCATCCGTGAGGTTGGCGATTGTTCCGAGCGCGCCCAGCGTGTCGGCAAACGCCATGACCGCGCCGCCGTGCAGGACGGCGCCGCGCGTGCAGAGCGCGTCGCGCACCGTCATTTCGGCGACGATCCGCTCGGGTGAGGCGGTGACGATCTCGATGCCGAGCAGGGTCGCGAACGGCAGCGGCTCGCTCATCAGGCTCGCGCGCAAATCCACCATGATCCTCCAATAATTGCGATGCGCAGGAGAGTCAGTCTATACGCGAGCGCGAACGCCGGGGGAAATGCGCCGTGCTGACCATCTATCCGCAAGCCGATCGTTCCGTTCCCACCGGTGCCACGCTGCCGCAGGACGCCATCTGGATCGATCTCCTCAATCCGACAGACGAGGAAAAGGCGTTCGTCGAGTCGCGGACCAATGTGCGCATCCCGTCGATCGAGTCGCTGAGCGAGATCGAAGCATCAAGCCGCCTTTCGGTCGACGCCGAGACGGTGTACCTGAGCCTGCCGGCGGTTGCGCAAAGCGACACGGCGGATGCCCATCTCACCCCGGCGGGCCTGATCCTCACGCCCGGCCTCCTCATCACGGTGCGGTTTGCGCCGCTCTCCACCTTCGACATCGTGGCCGGGCGGGTGCGCGGGGATGAAGCTCCGAAAAGCGCGGCCGGCGTCTTTGTTGCGCTGCTGGAAGCGATGGTGGACCGCGGCGCGGATGTTCTGGAACAGCTCGCCGGCGACCTCAACAGGGTCTCGCGCTCGGTATTCCGGGGCGATCCGTCCCGGCCAAGACACATGGTGCGATCGAACAACGCCTTGCGCCGGGCGCTGGGCGCGGTCGGCGCCACCGGCGACCGGCTGGCGCTGGCGCGCGATGCGCTGCTCGGCATCGGCCGCATAGCTCCCTTCGTGCTGAGCCTCAAGAAGAGCTGGATCGCTTCGGAGCTTGCGACGCGGCTCGATGCGGTGGCCAAGGACATCGCGTCGCTCAACGATTATGAGGATCATCTCTCCAACAAGGTGCAGTTCCTGCTGGATGCCATCCTCGGCTTCATCACCATCGCGCAGAACGACCTGTTCAAGATTCTCACCATCGTGTCGGTGGTCGGCATTCCTCCAACGCTGGTCGCCGGCATCTACGGGATGAACTTCAAATACATGCCGGAGCTCAACTGGGTGGAGGGATATCCGTTCGCGCTTGCGGCGATCGTTTTGAGCGCCGTCCTTCCGCTGCTCTGGTTCAAGTGGCGCGGCTGGCTGTAGGGGATAGATGCACCATCGTCGTTTGGTAGGGGCGGGACCGGGGCCCCGAAAACGCTGTGCGTTTTTGGGTGCCCCGCAAACCCGCCCTCTCGCAACATACGCGTCATTGGATGGAGGGCGGGTTACAAACCCGCCCCTACCTGGTGAGAGACACGAGCATCCAGGCAAAGCAGCTCAGCGCAGCGGCTCGAACGCGGTCTCGCGGATTCTCAGCACGACCAGGAACGTGATCGCCGCCGCAGCGATGAGGTAATAGGACGGCGCGAGCTTGCTGCCGGTCACGCCGATCAGCCAGGTCGCGATGAAGGGCGCAAACCCGCCGAACACCGCAACCGCCACATTGTAGCCGATCGAGAGGGCGGTGTAGCGCACCCGCGTCGGCAGGATCTCGGAATAGGCGGCGGGACAGGCGCCGGAAAAAAACGACAGAAACACGATCATCAGCATCTGCGCCGTCAGCGCCAGCGCAGCGCTGCCCGAGGACGCCAGCATGAACAGCGGATAGGCGAGGATGACGTAGCCGCCGGAGGAGAGCAGCAGCAGTGGCTTGCGGCCGATGCGGTCGGACAGCGCGCCCCAGATCGGGATCAGGATCACGAACACCAGAAGGCAGCTGGTGCCGATCCACAGCGCCGAGGACGGCGGCAGCTTGGCGACGGTGACGATGTAGCTGGTCATGTAGATGATCGGGATGTAGTAGGCCACCGTGTTGTGCAGCGTGAGGCCGAAGATGGTGAGCACTTCGCGCCGATATCTGGTAAAGGCCTCGCTCAGCGGGGCTCTCGCGACTTCCCCGTGCCGCTCGATCTCGGTGAACTTGGGCGTGTCGGCGAGCCGCCAGCGCAGATAGGCCCCGAGCGTGCCCACCAGGATGCCGAGCAGGAACGGCACGCGCCATCCCCACGCAAGGAAGGCGGCGGGCGAGAGCGTGGAGCTCAGCAGCGCGGCGGAAAGCGAGCCGAGCAGGAAGCCCGAGCCGACGCTGACCTGCTGCCACGAGCCGATGAAACCGCGGCGGCCATCGGGTGCGTATTCCACGATGTAGGAGGTCGAGCCGCCCCACTCGCCGCCGGCGGAGAGCCCCTGCAGGAGCCGCAGCACCACCAGCAGGACGGGCGCCAGCACGCCCGCCTGCGCGTAGGTCGGCAACAGCCCGATGGCGAGCGTCGAGAATGCCATGAGAAAGATCACCGCGCTCAGCGCAAGGCGCCTGCCATAGCGGTCGCCATAGATGCCGAACAGGATCGAGCCGACCGGGCGCATGACAAAGCCGACGCCGAACACGGCAAACGCCTTGAGCAGCGAGATGGTGGCGTCCTCGCCGGGAAAGAAAAGCTGCGACATGGTGGTGGCGAAGTAGCCGTAGACGCCGAAGTCGTACCATTCGAGCACGTTGCCGATGGTGCCGGCGATCACCGCCTTGCGGTTTTCGGAGATCGTTGGGATGGCAAGCGTGGCTGCCGTCATGTGCGCCTCACCGGTTCGAGGACCGCGTTCCCATCCTACCCGAAACGGCAGCACGCGGCAGGGGTGTTCGCGGCCGCAGCCGACATGGTGGGAATCTAGGCGCCTCCGGGACGCGGTCGCGGGAGCGGCACGGGTGGCTCATCGGTTGAGACAGCCGCATCGGACACAAGCACGTCCCACTGGCAAATTCGATACCCGCTTCTGCGCTCCGCGAGATCGACATGAATGTGGTCCTCATGAAATCCGTCCGAGCCCGGGCCCAGCACGGTCATGAAGCGGGCGCAGGTTGCCTTGCGCAGGTTGTCGCGAAAATCCCTCGACAGCTGCACATCAGTGAGCGCAACCACCCTGCCGTTGGCAAGCTTGAGCGAACGGATATCGAGCGCGTTGGCCTTCCCATGCTCCGACAGGAGGGCACCCTGCACGTTATTGCGCCCGCGGCAATCATACGAAGCGTAATTGTCGATGCTCTTGAGGGATCCACCGAGCGAACCGGCGAGAGGCGTCACATCCTTTCGCACCCATTGCACAATGGCTTCGGCCAGGCTGCAGCGAAGGATTGCGGGCGGAGTAACGGCGATACGGCTCCGGTTCGGCAGCACGACCGCCTCCAGCTGCACCAGGTCATCCGCTCCGCACCCGCCGGGACCCTGGATGGCCGGCAGCGATGGAGCAACCGCAAGATCGTCGGTCATTCGCAGTCGGCAGGCTGATGCTTCGACGGTCGGGTCGGCCCGCCTTGCGGCTTGCGCATCTTGTGTCATTGCGGGCGCAACCGGGCGCGGGCGCGGCAACGGCGGTGTCTGGGCGGCGGCAACACTGCACATCGCGGTCGAAGCCGCGAGCACAAGAAGCCTTATCATCATGACCATGCCGCTTGCAGGCATGCTCGCGCCCCTGCTCACGCGCGCTTCAGCAGGCCTCCAGCGGCGCGACCATGCGCACGCCCGGCAGCACGATCCCTCCCCGGTTTCCGATCTCGGTGCCGCCGTAGCGGTCGGCGAAGACCGCCGGCAACGGCCGCCCGTTGGGCGGGCAAAGCCAGAGCCGAAGCAGGTGGCGTTTGCGCTCGGGCTCCGGCCAATCCTCGTAATCGGTGCGGTCATGCAGGATCACGTGGTTATGAAGGAGCTGGATATCGCCGGGCCGAAACGCGATATCGAGACAGTTCGAGGGGTCGTTGGCAAGCGCGTCGAACAGATCGAGCGCCTCGACCTGCCTTTCGGTCAGCCGCGGCGCGTCGGGAAAGCGCTGCGCGGAAGAGATGTAGTACCGGTTGCCGTAGATGACCGAGAGCTCGCCGGCATGCCAGTGAAACACCGGGGTTTCGTAGTAGCCTTTCCTGCCCGCCGGCACTTCGCCGCGACGATCGAAGCAAAGCGGCTCAAACAGGACGGCCGCCAGATCGGGACGGCGACGAAACATCTCGTTGTAGAGGAAAATCGAGCTCACGATGCGGCTCAAGCCACCGGCCTTGGCCGTCTTCAGGCACAGCAGCGCGACAATGTCGGCGGAGTCCGTGTGAAAGGTCTGCTTGTGCGTCGTCTGATAGATGCGCGCATTGGGATCTTCGATACGCCGGCCGAGGTCCTTCACATGGCCCAGGATATGTCCCTTGCCGTTCTGCGATACCGGCCTGCCGAAATGCGCGCCGATGCCGAGAAAGGCGGCCGCCGCCTCCGCGATCGAATAGCGCCCAACCGGAACGCCGCGGATGACCATGAAGCCGCGGCCCTTGAGCAGAATCTCGTCACGGATCTGAGAAAGGCGCTTCCCCAGCTGCGGCAGCGCGAAATTGTGCCGGTCAATGGCAATATGATCGATGCCGCCGCGCACGATCCCCACAACGGCAGCGTCGAGCTCGGCAATCTCGGCGTCGGTCAGCAGGTGAGCGAGATCGTCGGCGTCCTTGATGTCCGCCCCCCGCCATGCGGCGGGACCTTCGATCGTCTTTTGCGGCATTGCCGGGACGAACGGCGGTGAGGCTTCGGCGCGAGCTATGGTCATGATGCTCTCGTGCATTGAGGGCGGCGCGTCTCAGGCCAAGAATAAAGAGCCAATGCGAAATTAGCGAGCACAAGCCAGGGGGGCCTTGACCCTGCGTCGCCCACGAGCGTCGCAACCAGCCCGGGACCATGATCAGTTTTCCGGGATCATGCGCCAAGTGCCTTTATGCTGCCTTCTTAAGCTTGCATATCATAAGCTTCCTTAGTATATACCTGCGAACCGAGGACGGCCGGATGTCGCTCAGGCGTGATTTAGCTTTCACAATCAATGACGTAGCCAGGCTGCTGCGAACTTACGCCGACCAGAAAGCGGCGCAGTACGGGATGAGCCGCGCCAAATGGGCGGTGCTTGCCCGGCTCGATCGGTTCGAGGGTCTCAAGCAGACCGAGCTTGCGGACATGCTCGATCTGCAGCCCATCAGCCTGACCCGGCTGCTCGACAGCCTGTGCGCCAACGGCCTCATCGAGCGGCGCGCCGACCCGGACGACCGGCGTGCGAAGCGGCTGTTCCTCACGCCTGCGGCGCGGCCGCTGCTGGACCGGCTGGGCGATCTCGCCGAGGAGCTGATGGGAACGGCACTCGCGGGGCTCGATCAACGCGACAGCAAGGCACTGCTCGCCCAGCTCTCGACCATCAAGGACAATCTGCGCGCGGCGGTGGCGCGAAGGCAGCAAATTCAAGTCGTGGATCAACGCTATGGCTGAAACAGTGCTCAAGCTTGCGCCGGTGCCGGGCGCGGCCGCGTCTCCACCAAAGAGTTCGTTTCTGGAGCGAAACCGCCGGCGGGCGCGCATGCTTCTGCTCGTCGCCCTCCCCGCGGCCGCACTCGCGCTCGGCCTGCGGTTCTATCTGTCGGGAGGGCGCTACATCTCCACCGACAATGCCTATGTCGGCGCGCACAAGGTTCTGATCACTCCGGACATCTCGGGCAAGGTGATCAGCGTGCTGGTGCGGGAAGGCCAGCATGTGGGCGTCGGCGATGCGCTGTTCGAGATAGATCCCGTGCCCTTCGAGCTCGCCCTGCAGCAGGCACGGAGCAAGCTCGATTCGGTCCGCACCGACTTTGCCAACCTCAAGACGAATTACACATCGCTCAGCAATCTGGTGGAGCTCGGCGAGCAGGCAGTCGATCTGCGCCGCCACGACGTGGAGCGTAAGATCGCGCTTGCCGCCAGCAGGTCGGGCACCCAGGTGGACCTCGACAACGCAAAGGCAGCGCTGCTTACCGCGGAGCTTCAGCTGCAGCTGGGGCGGCAGCAGCTCGGCAATACGCTCAACCAGCTCCTAGGCCAGCCCGACCTCCCGATCGACGAATTTCCGGCTTACCAGCAGGCCAAGGCGGCATTCGATCAGGCGCAGCGTGACCTCGATCATTCCCAGGTCAAGGCGCCGATCGCCGGCACCGCAACGCAGGTGGACAGCATCCAGCTGGGACGGTTCCTCACCGCCGGCATGCCGGTGTTCAGCATTATCGATGACGGCTCGCCGTGGGTCGATGCCAACCCGAAGGAGACCGACATCACCTACCTGCAGGTGGGGCAGAAGGTCGAGATCGAGGTCGACTCGTTTCCCGATCACGCTCTGCACGGCACGGTGGAGTCGGTGAGCCCGGGAACCGGCGCTCAGTTCGCGATCCTGCCGCCGCAGAACGCCAACGGCAACTGGGTCAAGGTCGTCCAGCGCGTTCCGGTGCGTATCGGCTTCGACCCTGGGCAGGATCTTTCGCGCCTGCGCGCCGGAATGAGCGTCACGGTCGACATCGATACGCGACGACGGCGGACGCTGGCATCGCTCTTCGGCGTGAGCCCAAGCATCGCCCGCCAACGGCGGCCATGATCGCGAGCGCCCCTTCGCCTGGTATGCGCCGCGTGATGGTGACGATCTGCGCCATGAGCGCAACCATCATGCAGGCGCTGGATACGACCATCGCCAATGTGGCGCTGCCGTACATGCAGGGGTCGCTGTCGGCTTCGCTCGACCAGATCAACTGGGTGCTGACGTCTTATATCGTCGCGTCCGCCATCATGACTGCGCCGATCGGGTGGACCGCCGAGCGGTTCGGACGCAAGCGCCTGTTCGTCATCTGCGCGGGGGGATTTACGCTCGCCTCCGTGCTGTGCGGGCTTGCACAGAGCATCGAGGAGATGGTCGCGTTCCGGCTGTTGCAGGGAGCATTCGGCGCGGCGCTGGTGCCGCTCTCGCAGTCGGTGATGCTCGATTCCTATGCGGCGAAGGACCGGGGCTCCGCCATGGCGATCTGGGGAATCGGGGTGATGCTAGGCCCGATCATGGGACCGACGCTCGGGGCCTGGCTCACGGACAATTACAGCTGGCACTGGGTGTTCTTCATCAATCTGCCCATCGGCGTGCTCACGGTCCTCGGGCTTGTGCTGTTCATGCCGGAAACCGCGCGAGGGAGCGACCGCAGGTTCGACTGGTTCGGATTTCTGGCGCTCGCGACGGCAATCGGCGCGCTGCAACTGATGCTCGACCGGGGGGAGCAGCTGGGCTGGTTCGACTCGTCCGAGATCGTTGCAGAGGCGATCGTCTCCGCTGCCGCATTCTATTTCTTTCTTGCCCATTCATTAACCGCGACGGCGCCGTTCATGCGCTTCGATCTGTTCCGCGACCGCAACTTCGTTGCGGGGTGCGTTTTCATGATCGTCATCGGCGTCGTGCTGTTCGGGACCATGGCCCTGGTCACGCCGTTCATGCAGAACGTGATCGGGTATCCGATCGTGACCGCCGGATTGCTGCTCGCCGGTCGCGGCCTCGGCACGCTCGCCGCAATGATCATCGTGGGGCGGCTGCTCAACGTCGTCGAGCCGCGCTATCTGGTATTCACCGGCCTCGTGCTTGCGACCTTGACGCTCTATCAGATGATCGGGTTTACCGATCAGACATCCTCGGGCACGATTGTGCTGGTCAGCATCGGCCAGGGTTTCGGCCTCGGTCTCGTGTTCGTGCCGCTGAGCACGGTCGCGTTCACCACCCTGCCCGCTCATCTGCGTACCGAGGGGACGGCGGTTCTCACCCTCGTCCGCAACATCGGCAGCTCGATCGGCATTTCCCTGGTGATTGCCCAGCTGACCGGCACGACGGCCCGCATGCACGCAAACCTTGTGGAATTCGTCACTCCCTTCAATAATGCCCTGCAGGCGCCCGACGTGTCCTCGATCCTCAATATAGCGACCGACGCCGGGCGCGCATTGCTGGATCAGATCACGACCCAGCAGGCGGCCATCATCGCCTATGCGAACGACTTCAAGCTTCTGATGTATCTGACGCTGGCGACGATCCCTTTCCTGGTCCTGATCGGCTCGGCGGGGCTGCGTCGCAGAGCCAGCTCATCGGCGGCCGCGTTCGAGTGATCGCGGGCTGGCCATATGGAGGCTTCCGGATGAAAACCCTGCCATGCTCATTGTTCGTAGCCCGCATTGAGCGAAGCGAAATGCGGGGTCTCTCCTGGATTTCGCGCGCAATGCGCGCCGTTTGCTCCGCGTGCGCGGCATTGCGCTCAATCCGGGCTACGATGATCGTGGCTGCCCTCGTTTCAGGGCCGGCGCTGGGCGCTGATGGACCATCGCTGCTTGGGACATGGACCGGACAGCGGGACCGGATTGCCAAGGTCGAAGGGCGGCGCGGCGGCCTTGCCACCCTTGTCATCACGCAGCAGCAGGGCAACACCTTTGCCGGGCGGTTGAAGCGCTCAAACCCGACCGGCGATGAGGAGGAGCCGCTTTGGGGCGCCTTCACGCCGGACGGTCAGCTCATCATGGGATCGGACGAGGAAGGGACTTACATTTTCAGGCTCGTTGACCAGAACAACCTGGACTATTGCTACAGCGAGACCGGCCCTTCTCCCCGCACCGTGTGTGCCAGGCTCGTCCGGCAGCCCTGAAGCCTTGGCCGCGACGTGCCGCCGACCTGTCGGCGCGCTCCGACGAGGCGATTGGGTAGCATCGCCTCGCTTCACTCCAGCCGCACATTCTTCGTAAAGTCATAATCGGCAGCGTGCTCGCACTCATAGAGCTGCACCCGGCGGCTCCTGTCGCGGGCCGGATCGAGCGTCTTGCGCAGGAACGCAAGCTGGAGCGCCCAGGCAGCCTCGGCCGCTTCGCGGCGATAGCGCCCAGGCATGGTGTCGTTGAGCCAGCCGTGCGGCGCGCCGGGATAGACCTTGATGGTATAGGTCTTGTCGTGGGCATCGAGGCAGTCGCGAAAGCGCCGCACGTCAGCAAGCGAGATGACGTGGTCGGCCTCGCCGAAGATGCCGAGCACCGGGCAGGCGACGCGGGCGATGATGTCCTCGAGCGGCTCCGGAAAGCGCTCGCTCAATTCCCATTCGCGCGCGGACGCCGCCCCGTACCAGACGAGCGCTGCGGCGATGGGACGATTCGCCGCGAACACCAGCGGATGGCGGCCGGTCTGGCATACGCCAATGACCGCGATCCTCTTGCGGTCGAGCTGCGGGAGAGTAGCAAGCTCCGCAAGCGCAGCATCGATATGCTCGACCGCTTCTGCGTCCTTGAACGCATAGCCGACATCGCCGCGGTGGAGCGCATCCTGATCATCGTGCCGGTAGAAGAAATCGGGCGCAATCGCGATGAAGCCGTCGCGCGCGAGACGCTCGGCGAGGTCGCAGGTGTGGCGCACCAGGCCGTAGCGCTCATGCATGAGCACGATGGCGGGAGCCTTGCCGGCACCCGACGGCACGGCGAGGAAGGCCGGCAGCCCCTGCGCGCAGCGAATGGTCTTGGTCACGATGTCAGGCATGGCAATTGGCCTCCCGCACGCGCATCTTAGTGAGAATTATACGCAGGGGGACAGGGGTATGGCCATGCCGACGAAGAAGCGTACTACGAAGAGCAAATGGATTGATCCGGACGATGCGGCACGGCTCGATCGCACGTGGTTCGAGCGCGCGGAGATTTGGGAGGGCAACCAGCTTGTCCGGCCCGGTCGGCCGCGAAAGGCCGCACCGAAGGAAGCCGTCAGCCTTCGCCTTGATCCCGATGTGCTCCAGCATTTCCGCGCCGGCGGACCGGGTTGGCAATCACGGATCAATGCGGCGCTGCGGAAGGCGGCCAGGCTCAGGTCCTGAAAGAACCTGTAGCCTTCAAAAACATGCATCACGGCTTGCGGCTCTGCGCATTCCAGTGGCGCTCGAGATTTGAGATCAGGGCTGGGCTGAAATGGCAGCAGGCCTGCTCGCGCGCGTAGATCGCAAAATAGGCGCGGAATGCGTCGAACGGCTCCTGCGTCACGCGCAGCGCGCGGCGGTTTCCGGCCGCGCTCACTACGCCCGAATTGGTGAGCCCCGTCACCACGCGCTCAACCGCCGCATCCATGGCATCGGGCGCGACGATCTCGTCGCACATGAGCCTTCCCTCCGCGCTGTCGCACTCGATCCGGCGCTCGTAGAGAATGGCCTGCCGCGCGATCCGGTCGCCGGTGAAGCGCGGCATGCGCATGTTGGCGGCGCCCGGGATGATCCCCTCCTTGCGCGCGGGCAGGGTGAGAAACGCATCGCGCGCTGCGAGCACATAGTCCATCACCAGGAGCACCTGACAGTGACCGCCGATGGCGAAGGCCTCGACCGCGGCGATCCAGGGCTTCTCGATGGTGCGTCCGCCGAACTCGTCGGGCGGCGGATCGTCCGGCAAAGCAAGCCCGCGATAGATCTTGTTCACATAGCCGAGGTCGCGCTCAAGATACCAGAGGAAGGGGATACGACCGTGATAGAGGTGCGTGAGGTTGATGCCCGCGCCGAACACGCGCCGCCCCTTGTATTTGGGATGCTCGACCGGCGCGCCGCGCATGACGGCAATCTCCGATGCGCGGTCGAGCAGCGCGATATCGACGCAGGTCTCGAGGCTGGCAAGCGTCGCCTGGTCCTCCGCATTGAGGAAGCGCGGATTGCTCTGGGTCACGAGGGCGGCCTTGCCGACGCGGCGAACCGATGCCCCGTCGAGCTCGACCACGCCGTCGCGCTCGAACCGCGGTAACGCTGCCTGCGCCTCCTGCCGCGGCAGCAGCATGGCCTGGCAGAGATGGCGTCCGCAATTCGGGCTCCCGAGAACCGCGGAAAGGAAAAGTCCCTGGTCGATCTCGAGCCCGTCCTTGTCGCGCTGCAAGGTGCCCTCCTCCGCGGCAATCTCCTGCGCGGTCGGCACCAGGCCGGGCACGAGGGCGCCCGCGCGCAGCGCCAGCTCCTCGACGCGCACGAAGCGCGAGCGCTGCACCGTCAGTGCGTCGTAGACCGCATCGCCATGCCGGCGCAGGAACCCCATGCGCGCATCGCGCGCGCGCTCCGCAATAAGGCTCGCTGCCACCTGCTCACGCGCGCTGCGCCTGGGCTTTATCGGCAGCCGCCCCCTAAGGCGCGCCGATGTTGCCCAGTAGTCGGAGAATCGCGTGCGGTCGCCGGAAAAGTCGGTGGTGGCAGCGGGGGCTTCCCGCAGGAAGCTGCGCGCCTCGTCACTGGGCAGGCCGGCTGCGGCAAGGCATTGGCCATCCCGCTCAGTTTCGTACGCAGCCATTCGGCGCTCCGTAGGGCGGATTAGCGTCAGCATAATCCGCCGCCATGTCCGCCCTGAGCTGAAACGATACACACGACGAATTTCCCGCTATACCGCGGGGATGGAGGAGAAGACATCATGAAGCCGAGCCTGCGTCCAGGCGTATCGCGGACCAACCGCATTGCAGTGGGCCGTGAACGCACCATCTCCTT
>Ga0310914_10001738_pt1 | contig 14249 bp, 11 predicted proteins | sample GREbulkMGAN108_FD_203450 | JGI IMG/M metagenome (GOLD analysis project Ga0310914, IMG submission 203450) | Lab enrichment of tropical soil microbial communities from Luquillo Experimental Forest, Puerto Rico - GRE.bulkMG.AN108 | ecosystem: Environmental > Terrestrial > Soil > Tropical forest >... | reverse complement strand
ACCGTAGGCATCTGCTCTTCGGGCCGACTATGCAATTTCGGCAGAAGGATGCCCCTATTTGGGACGAAGCGTAGCGGAAGGGGGCTCGTCGAACAGAGCTTGGTATTCGCCGGCAAACCGGCCGAGCTGCCAGAAGCCATAGCGCGTCGCGACCTCGGTCACCGAAGTCGTCCCCGGTGTTGCCTCGCGCAACGCCCGTCGCACCAGATGCATGCGGCGGAGCAGGAGGTAGCGCTTTGGCCCCATTCCCAGATGCTCCTGGCAGACCATGCGCAATGTTCGGCTTGGAACCCGGATTGCCCTGCAAATCTCCGGGATGTAGAGCGGCTGCTCCGCGTTCTCTTCCACGACCCTGCGAAAACGCCGCATGATGATTGCGTGCTGCCCTTGCGCCAAACTGCTCTTAGGAGCATCGCGAGACGCGAGGCAATCGATCATCGCCTCGGTGAGCGCCTGCTCCAGCCCACGCGCCGAGTCGGGATTGGCGATGAGTTCCGGAGTGTTCTCTGCCAAATCTCCGGCCGCCGCATGTAGCAGCTGGAGCCTTGCCATTGCGGATGGCGGAGGGGTGAGGAACAGCGGATCTTTCGGGGGTGTCAGGTCAAGTCCAGCAATCGCTCCCCCGGCCGAAACTATATCTGCCACCAGCAGTGACATGGAGCCAAAACAGGTGGCGCCGAATGAACGCTGAAAGGCGTTTTCACCCTCCACGTGTCGTATGATATTGCTCGATCGCAGTTCGGCACCGCTCCAGAGTATGCTTGGTCCTGGGTGTGTACGGAAGCTGATGATAGCGCGCTCGGTGGCAACGGCAGAGTGCAAAGTCCTGGGCAGATTCTCCCCGAACCCCTGCATCCACAGCCGATGCAGACGGATCCAGGTGAGCTTAGCCACGAACTGCCCGCGCTCGGTAACGGTCACCTCCGCCGTTGACGCCCGGATCGACGCCGCATAGTCGTCAGGGTCGGTGAAGGTACGAACCGCGCTCGATGGCATTTGACGCTCGTCGGGCGAGTAAGACGAAAATGTGCTTAAATCCAAGGGGGACGATCGCCCCTTCGTTGAAACAGGTCAATGCCGTCACGAAAGTTTAATACGTCTCCCCCGACTAAGCTCTGCCAGGCTGGGGCACGAAGCTCGCCGCAATGTGGCAGAGGGCAGTTCGCCGTATAGAGCGCGATAATTGGTGGCGAGACGGCCGAGACCGTTGAAGCCATGTCGCCTTGCTACTTCGGCGACGCTGCTTGCGTCGGGGCTTCCGCTTCGCAGAGTGCGGTACATCTGCTGCATTGCGCGGAGGCGGCGGTAGCTGCTCGGGCCCATCGTCAAATGCTTCTTGCAGCACGCGCGCAAGAGGCGCTCGGAGGCGCCGAGCGACGCGCAGATGCTCGTCAAGGGCAGGGGCGGTTCGACCGCGAGCAGATCCTCGAACCGTGCAAGGACGTCACGATGGCGGCGGCTGGTTGCCGTTTCTTCTTCCGCGCCCTGTGACAGGCACTCGATCAGCGCGTGCAGCAATTGCTGCTCCAGCCCGTGCGCCGCCTGCATATCGGCAAATGCTCCCGCCCGTGCTTGCGCCATGCGGATAGCGGCGCGGTGGAGGTCGAGCAATTGTCTCGCGATCGCACGCGGCGGTCGCCACTTTGCCGCAGGCGGGACGACAATCCCAGTTCCACTCAGGGCGCGACTATAATCGGCAAGCTGTTGTTCCCCGACCCGAACGGCGCCCCAGTGGCAGGGGCCCACGGTTGTCGCGTGCACCCGCTCACCCGGGCCGAGCGTTATGAGTTCTCCGGTTCGGATCTCGATCCCGCCCCAGACGGGTGACGGCCCTCGCTCGGCCGGAAATGCGACAAGCACTGTGTCTGCCGGGACTCTAACAAACGCGATCCGCGATTGCGCCTCCTCGACAGCCACAAGCCGCAAGTGTTCGAGCCCGATCTCGGTCATCCGCGCCCGGAATTGGCCGCGGCCAGTAACCAGCAGCCCGGTGACCCCGTCGCCGCTCAGCCCCGCCTGAAAATCCTCCGCCTCACCAAAGACCGACGCACGGCTGCCCGGCATTCCCTATCACCACTCTCGGGCCGAAGCCGCCAAGCGTGAGACGAGAACCCATATCGTTGCTATGCACTTTCGGCAAGCAGCGCTCGGGCCGCTGCCTCGCCTCACAAAAAACCGATTTTTCCGGTAAGCCTACGATCGTGCCTGAGTGAGGAGGCGGCCCCAAACCGCAATTCTCCGTTCGGCCGATTTAATTCCCGATTAGGACCCTTAAAATTCCAGTATTAGGTAGCAAACGCACTTAAGCCGCGGGGGTGTCTGCTGCATAATTCCGGAAAATTCCCGTTTCGGCGGGAAAAACCGGGAATCAGTCTTGTGCCATCACGCCCGGCGCGCTGTCGCCCGCGTTGCAACCGAAGGTGTTGCGATCGGAGCTGGTGCATCGGCGCCGCGCCCTGAGTTGCGGGCAATCTTCGCCAATGCCTGCGCTAATTTAGCGACTCCGGTGAGGCGCGCCTTCGCGTCTTCCCAATTGCGCAGATAGACGATCTTTTGATCGGGGCGGATTCTCAGGGTGCCGGCATTGCGCTGGATCAGGTCGACAAGCCCCGCCGGGTTGGCAAAGCGGTTGTCGCGCAACGAGATGACGGCACCCTTGGGTCCGGCTTCGAGCTTTTCGATGCCGGCTTCGCGGCAAGAGCGCTTTATGGCGATAATTTCAAGAAGGTTCTCCACCTCCGGCGGCAGTGGCCCGAAGCGGTCGATCAGCTCGGCGGCAAACCCGTCGATCTCGCGACGGTCGAGAAGGCCGGCAATGCGGCGGTAAAGCCCGAGGCGTACCCCGAGGTCGGGGACATAGTCTTCGGGGATCAGAACCGGCGTGCCGATCGTAATCTGTGGGCTCCATTCCTCGGCCGCTACCTGGTCACCCCCTTCGGTCCGAGCGGCAGCGACCGCCTCTTCCAGCAGATGCTGGTAGAGCTCGATGCCGACCTCGCGGATGTGACCCGATTGCTCGTCGCCCAATAGGTTTCCAGCGCCGCGGATGTCGAGATCATGGCTCGCCAGCTGAAACCCGGCACCCAATGTGTCGAGGGTCTGCATCACTTCGAGCCGGCGTAGCGCCGTCGGAGCGAGCTTCTTGCGCTCGGGCAAGGTCAGGTAGGCATAGCCGCGGATCTTGCTGCGCCCGATCCGGCCGCGCAGTTGGTAGAGCTGGGCCAGACCGAACATGTCGGAGCGATGCACGATCATTGTATTGGCGGATGGAATGTCGAGCCCTGATTCGATGATGTTGGTCGAGAGCAGGAGGTCGAAAGCGCGTTCGTCGAACGCAGTCATGACGTTTTCGAGTTCGGAGGGTGCCATGCGGCCGTGCACGACGGCGTATTTGATCTCAGGCACCGTCTCACGAAGGCCTTCGCGCACCTCGTCGAGATCCGCAATCCGCGGTACGACGTAGAAGATCTGACCGCCGCGGTCGCGCTCGCGCATGATCGCTTCGCGGATTGTCACGGGGTCGTAAGGCATCACAAAGGTCCGGACGGCCAACCGGTCGACCGGCGGTGTCGCGATGATGCTCATCTCGCGCACACCGGAGAGCGCCAGCTGCAGAGTGCGCGGGATCGGGGTCGCGGTCAGCGTCAAGACATGCACATCGGCCTTGAGCTGCTTCAATTTCTCCTTCTGCGCGACGCCGAAATGCTGCTCTTCGTCGATAATCAGAAGGCCGAGATGGGCGAACCGGACATCTTTGGCGAGCAGCGCGTGGGTGCCGACGACGATATCGATCCGCCCTTCGGTGATTTCCTTTTTCACGTCGCGCGCCACTTTGGCGGGGACCAGCCGCGAGAGCTGCCCAATCCGCAGTGGCAGCCCGGCGAAGCGCTCGGTAAAACTGCGGAAATGCTGCCGCGAGAGCAATGTCGTGGGCACGACCATTGCCACCTGCGAGCCGGCCATGGCCGCGATAAAGGCGGCGCGCAACGCCACTTCGGTTTTGCCAAACCCAACATCACCGCAGATCAGCCGGTCCATCGGCTTGCCCGAAGCCATATCGGTAAGCGTGTCGGCGATCGCGTTCAGCTGGTCCTCGGTTTCGGGATACGGGAAGCGGGCGGCGAATTCCTCGTAAATCCCCTCCGGCGGCTGCAAAACGTCCCCCGGCCTCAGCTGGCGCTCCGCGGCGACACGGATCAGCTCGCCGGCAATGTCACGGATGCGCTGTTTGACTCGGGCTTTGCGCGACTGCCAGGCGACGCCACCAAGGCGATCGAGCTGTACGCCGGCGTCTTCCGAACCAAAGCGCGACAGGACCTCGATATTCTCGACCGGGATAAAGAGCTTGTCGTCACCGGCATAGAGCACGCGCACGCAATCATGCGGCGCGCCAGCGACGTCGATCGTTTCGAGCGCCTCGTAGCGGCCGATCCCGTGATCCGCGTGGACGACAAGATCACCTGGCGTCAGTGCCGTCGCCTCGGCGATGAATTGATCGAGGCTGCGACGCCGCCGCGCCGTGCGGGCCAGCCGGTCGCCGAGAATGTCCTGCTCGCCGAGTAGAACCAGCGCATCGGTCGCGAAGCCTTGCTCTACCGGCAACACGGCGAGACCGACGGCAGAGCCCGGCAGTTTTTCCAGTTCTCTGCCGTCCGCGATGCGACGCAAGTCGGAGACGCCGCGCTCGCGTAACACCGTCAGAAGCCGGTCGGCGGAGCCCGGACTGAATGCGGCCACGGCTGTTTTGCGGCCGGATTTGCGCTCGGCCTCGAGATAGTCGCCCACCGCCTCGAACAACACGACGTTCGGGTCCGCCCGCTCCGCCGCGAAATTATGCGCCGGGCGACCACCGGCGTCGAAAGCCTCACCCTCGCTGCGATCGGCCGCAAAGGGCGATAGCTGGACGACCGGGCGACCACGGAGCGCCGCCCGCCATTCGCTGGGATCGAGATAGAGTTGATCGGGCCGAATTGGGCGATAGATCGGGGCGCCAGCACGGGCCGCGGGGCTGATGTTATGGCGTGCCGCGTAGGAATCGGCGATCGCCTCTAACCGGTGGCTGCGGACTTCCTCGGCCTGGTAGTCGAGCGAGATCCCGGCCCCCGGCAAGTAGTCGAATAGAGTCTCCAGCCGCTCGTAATAGAGCGGCAGCCAGTGCTCCATACCGACATAGCGCCGCCCGGCGCTGACTGATTCGTAGAGCGGGTCGTCGGTGCCGGTGGCGCCGAACTGCTCGCGGTAGCGCGAGCGAAAGCGCCGCACTGCATCATCGTCGAGCAAGACCTCGCTGACCGGCCGCAGCACCACCTCGTCGAGCGTGCCGGTCGAGCGTTGGTTCAGAGCGTCGAAACTGCGAACCGATTCGAGTGTGTCACCAAAAAAATCGAGCCGGATCGGCTCCGCGGCCCCGGCCGGGTAAAGGTCGACGATCCCGCCGCGAATGGCGAATTCGCCAGGCTCGCGTACTGTATCGGTGCGGGTGTACCCGTTATTGCGAAAAAAGCTCTGCAGGCGGTCGATGCCGATGCGACCTCCCGCCCGCAACGTCAGAACCCGTCCGTGAAAGAGCGACCGTGGAGGTACCCGCTGCACCAGCGCGTTGACCGTCGTCAATACGATGAGCGCGGCGCTATCTTGGGCCGCCGTAGCAAGCCGGGTCAGGGTGTCGATGCGCCGGCTGACGATCTCGCCATTTGGCGAGACCCGGTCGTACGGAAGACAGTCCCAAGCGGGGAAGGTCCGAGCTTCAAGCTCGGGATGAAAGAACGCCAGCGCTGCCGCAAAACGCGCCATTCTGCCATCGTCGCGGCAGACATGGAGCCAGCGCCGGCCAATAAAATTTCCGATTGTCGCAGCGTCATATCCATCGGGTGCGCCAAACAGCGTGATAGCGCGCGGGCCCTGTTCGAGCGAGCGGGCAAGATCTTGCACTGCGCTCATTTCCCTCTCCCGCCGAGGGGTGGGGAGGGAGTAATCGACCAGTGCTTCATCTAGTTGGCGTCGCCCTCGAAAAGGACAAAAGCAGGCGGGTTATATCGTGGTCGTGCTCCGGGGGTATCGCGGCACGGCCGGAGACCCAGTCAAAAATATCGGCGTCGGTGCAGTCGAGCAGGGTCTCGAAGCGATCGAGCTGCGCCTCGTCAAACCCGACCAGGTGGGTATCGGCGAAGCGTCCAAGGATCAAGTCGCTTTCGCGCGTGCCGCGATGCCAGGATCGGAACAACAGCCGCTTGCGGCGAATCTCGGATGATGAGGTCACTCGCTGTGCCCTTGGCGGTAGCCCGCTGGGGATATAGAGATGCTTTGTGCGTCCTGCCATCCTCGACAAGTTATTTGCGCCGGTCACTGCGCTCCCCGGCATCGGGTCGCAATCGGCGAAACTGTTCGAACGTCTCGTCGGCCCGCTCGTCCTTGACCTCGTCTGGCACCTTCCGACCGGGATCGTCGACCGCCGCGCCTCGCCGCCGATTAGTGGGATAGAGCCGGATCGGATCGTGACGCTGGCGGTGCGCGTCGAAGCGCACCAGCCCGGCTACGGACGCCGACCTTATCGCGTTCTTTGCACCGACAATACCGGGACCCTGACCCTGGTCTATTTCAGCGTGAAGGGCGATCAGCTCACGCGCCTCTTGCCGGTGGGCGCCGAGCGCGTCGTCAGCGGCCGCGTCGAGCTCTACGGCGGGATGCCGCAAATGACCCACCCGGACCTCGTGTTGCGGCCGGAAGAACTCGATCGGTTGCGGTCGATCGAGCCGATCTATCCGCTGACTGCGGGTCTGTCGCCACGGCTCGTGCAGAAGGCCGTTAGTGCCGCGCTCGACCGAGTGCCGGCTTTGCCAGAGTGGATCGATCCGTCACTGCGCAAGCACCGCGGCTGGCCGCAATGGAACGAGGCGGTTCGCGAGGCGCACGCACCGGAGGCCGAAGCCGATCTGCAGCCCAGGACGCGGGCGCGCGAACGGCTCGCTTATGACGAAATCTTCGCCAGCCAGCTCGCGGTGGCGCTGGTCCGCGCGCGCCGTCATCGCCAAAGGGGGCGGGCGATCCTCGGGACCGGCAATTTGACGAGTCCGGTCGAAGAGGCGCTAGGCTTTGGCCTGACCGGCGCACAACGCCTGGCGATCGCCGAAATCACCGGCGAGATGGCCCAGCCGCGGCGCATGGTGCGGCTGCTGCAAGGTGATGTCGGCAGCGGCAAGACGGTCGTAGCCCTGATGGCAATGCTGACGGCGATCGAAGGGGGCGGCCAAGCGGCGTTGATGGCGCCCACCGAAATCCTTGCCCGCCAACATCACGCAACATTGCAACGCCATGCCGCAGCGGCCCATGTCGAGATCGGGTTCTTGACGGGCCGCGAAAAGGGCCGGGCCCGCGCCTCGATGCTGGCGAGCCTTGCCTCGGGTCTGACGCCGGCTGTCGTTGGGACCCATGCACTCTTACAGCCGGATGTGGAGTTTCGCGATCTTGCGCTCGTCGTCATCGACGAGCAGCATCGTTTCGGTGTCGAGCAGCGTCTCGGCCTTTATACAAAGGGCCGCGACGCCGACACGCTGCTGATGAGTGCCACTCCGATCCCGCGCACTCTGATGATGACCGCTTATGGCGATCTCGATGTCTCACGGCTCACCGAAAAGCCGCCGGGGAGACACCCGGTCGATACACGGACCATCGCCCTCGAGCGTATCGAGGACGTCGTCTCGGCGGTCGGTCGGGCCTTGGCGCGCGAGGCCAAGGTCTATTGGATCTGCCCAATGGTCGAGGAGTCGGAAACCGCCGATCTCGCCGCCGTCGAAGAGCGGCACAAGGCTCTGGCGCCAGTCTTTCTGGGTCGGGTCGGGGTAGTCCATGGGCGGATGAAGCCGGCTGACAAGGATCGCGCGATGGCTGGCTTTGCCGGCAACGAGTTCGATCTCTTGGTTGCGACAACGGTGGTCGAAGTCGGGGTCGATGTGCCTGAGGCTACGGTCATGGTGATCGAGCACGCCGAGCGTTTCGGTCTCGCCCAATTGCACCAGCTGCGTGGCCGCATCGGGCGTGGCGATAAGCCGTCGACCTGTCTGCTGCTGTACCAATCGCCGCTCGGCGATGTTGCCAAGCGGCGCCTCCGCATCCTGCGCGAGACCGAGGACGGTTTCCGCATCGCCGAGGAGGATCTAAGGCTGCGTGGCGCCGGCGAGGTGCTGGGAACGCGGCAGAGCGGATTGCCAGCACTGCGCTTGGCCGATCTAGCGGTCCATGAAGAGCTCATCCCGATCGCGCATGACGACGCCCGCCTCGTGCTGGAACGCGACCCGCACCTCGAAGGCGAGCGCGGCCGGACGTTGCGCACGCTCCTCTACCTGTTTCGGCGCGACGAAGCTGTGCAGTATTTGCGGGCGGGGTGAACCCGGTTTTTCGCCGCTTTACGACGTGAGATTGATGGTCGTCGAGGCGCGGGGCAGCATGTAGATCGACGAATAAAGATAGACGGCTAATCGCTCAATCGAATAACGCTAAGTAATGGTATCGCGGCTCTGCAGCCGCCAGCGCCGGATTCCCTCATTGAGAAAGTCGATGTCGGCAGAGTCGGACTGCCAGGCTTTCGAAAATTCGGCGCTCTCGCTTCGGGGGCGGCGGTTGGGAGGTAAATCGGCGAAACGAATGCGCATCGGCAAGGAGACGCCCTCCCCGAAGGCAATCGCCTCCTGGGTACGTAAGCTGGGTAGCGCCGCCAGCATCCCGCGTGCCGCATCGGGCAATGCGGTCTCCATAAAGCGTTGGTCTAGATGGTGTCCGAGCCGTAACGCAAACACGGTACCGCACTGCGACAGCGCTTGAGCCGACAGCTCCGAAGGCAGCTGTGTAACCAAGGCAAGCGAGATCCCGTACTTTCGTCCTTCCCGGGCGAGCCGCGTGATCGCTCGGGCTGTCGCAACGAAGCCGATACCCGTAGCCGCGGGAACGTAGCGGTGGGCCTCTTCGCATACCAGGAGGATCGGCGGCATCCGCTCGCGCTCCGACCACAGCGCGAAGTCGAAGGTCAGGCGACACATCAGGGAAACCACAACATCGGCGATCTCCGATGGAATGCCTGAGAGGTCGATGATGGTCAGAGGCTTTCCGGCGACTGGGATCCGTAAAAGACGCCCGACGATTTGCGGCAGGGTGTCCCTAGTGACGAGCTGGTCTGAGAACATGAACGCAAAGCGCTTGTCGGACCTCAAGGATTCGAGGCGCGTTCTTAGGCGAAGGTAAGGTGCGGAGGTGTCAGGGTTATCAAGCCTCCCCATTGCCTCATCGAGGAACCGTAGGAGATCGGACGCCCTGAAAGGTAGAGGCGTGTCGACCGTGATCGATCCTGCGCCGAGGTCGCCGTTCGCAAAGCGTCGCCGCGCCTTGGTAATCGCGTCCTTCAGAATGATTGCTTGCGCTTCTTGCTCCTGCGCAGTGCCGCCACGCACCAATACCTCGGCCGCTTCTTCGAAATCGAGCACCCAAAGGGGCAGTTGGAGATTGTCGACATTGACGACCTCCGCGAGATCGCCGAATGCCGCGGTGTATTCATTATGCGGATCCAGAAGGACAACATGCGCGTTCGGATGTTCGCCCAGAATCGCTGACAGGATCAAAGTAACGGCACATGATTTTCCTGAGCCGGTCGCGCCGAGCACCGCGAAGTTCTTCGATAGCAACTCGTTGACCAGGACGAATGCGGGGCGCAACGGATTATGGTAAAGCGCACCAATGCGGACATTCGAAGCTGACGGCTGCGAATACACGGCCGTCCGGTCGGCCTCTGTCGCGGCTCGAACCGGGGTACCGATAACGGGGTGATGGGACACGCCTCGGCTGAATTGCTGCCGGCCATCACTCGTGCTGGCGATCTCTCCCAACAGGTCGACCATGAAATCCTGCGGGGTGAGGGACCGCTAATTTCGAGCTGGATGGCTGCAATTGTTCCAACCACATCGAAATCAACACAACGTACTTTGACCATCTCATCGATTCGAACCGCCTCGGCGACCGACTCTTTGTCGTCTAGGGTCACGGTCATCTGCGAGCCGGCCACAGCCACGACGCGTCCAAGTGTGTTGTCCATCTGCGCCATCCTGTAAGGGGTACGACTCAGCCGCTGCCGGTACGAGGAGACTAAGGATCCAGGTCGCCTCTTCGAGGCTCCTCGGCTTGGATCCCGCGACTATTCAACCGCGATGAGTTGGAGAGCGGGTTTCATTATCGCGGGCACTACAAGCAGCTGGCGATGTTGCTGAAGGTGGTGCTGAGGTCGGTGCCGACCACGGCGAAAGCCGCGATCGCGGCCACTGCAATCAATGCGGCAATCAGTGCATACTCGATCGCGGTGACACCGCTTGTTTGAGCAAGTAATTGAGAAAATAATCGGCGCCCCTCATGAAGCAACGACAGAAATCTGTTCACCATCCACTCCGCATGTTGCGATCTCCGGTAAAATCGGCGATGAGAATATAGTCCAAAAATTGCCGAATTATTAAATTCGATGATATTCAAAGCTTAATCAAACCGCACACGCTGTCGCTGAGAGCGTGACGGGAAACGTTCCGATCATCGGGATCACCAATGAATAATTGTAAGTCGCTGTGACGGTATTACCGCAGCCCGATGCCGCGTAGACGAACGGATTAGTCCCGTCGAGTGGCAGACCAAAGTAATGGTTTAGGGCATAGGACTGGATTGAAGAAGCGGAGGTACAACCGGTTGCGGCAACCGCCGCGCAGCGGGCTGCAGTCTCCGCTGCATATTGCAAGCTGGCCATTGTCGACAGCATCATCGCCATCTTGATGATGCCGAATAGCATGCCAAGAAACGCCACCAGGCTGATTGCCAGCTCTATTGCTGAGCTCCCTCGCTCGCAGATGATTAGGCGGGTAGTGTTCGTCAATTTAGTTGAGCCTTTGAATTGCATTCCCGGTCAATGTCTGAGAGGACGCCAAGCTGAGGCCGGAGAAGATCGGGGCAAAATCATAGGCAACATCGACCTCGATATAATCCCCCGGGGTTGTGCTTGCGCTGCCGGCGGCTGAGCAGTTGAAGGGGCTGGGCGGCGAAGAATAGCTTCCGACGGATTGCAGAGTAGTTCCGTTTACGCAGTAATACGTCTCGCTAGGGTAGCCGGAAGCGAGGCTCACTGCGGTACCGAGCGAAGTCGCTTGGGCAGCCGTGGTCACGGCGGTGGTGAGGTTCGCGCAATTCGTTTTGGCTGGCAGTGTTCCAGTAGAGCAGGTCGAGTAAGCTGCCCGTGCGCCCATCTGTGCAGAATAATCGACCTGCATGCGGGCCCAGATTAGGCGGCTGAAATCGAGAAGGTTCATCATCAGGATGAGGAATATCGGTGCGATCAATGCAAATTCGATCAACACGTTCCCGCCGTTTTCGTTTTTTATTTTCGACACGTCAACACAGCGATCGGCGGGATTCAGGAGGGTGTGGTTGCGCAGCATCCGAAGACGGGTCATCGCACCAAGGCAATTGCGCCGACATTGTTCGTCGGCAAAGTGACGCCTGCCGCTGCGCAACCTCCATGAGCCAAAATGCTGCCCGTGCCGTTTATCGTAATGTTATCGACAACGAGCTCGAAGCAAGACGCGCCATTGCTAGATTTATTGACGGCTCCGCTGAAAGTTACGCTGGAATGCGGGAGGTAAACGACGCCGGTGATGTCCCAGGTCGGTAAGTTCCCCGCGGCTGAGATGTCGACGCCCGTGGTTAGGGCAGGGTCCTGATAGATTGCGATTCCTTTCCAAGTGCCTGATGTCGGAGCGGGGAAATCCAATGTGCCGCCGCCAGTAGGAGCGTGGGTGTAACTTCCGGCACTGCCGGAGAAGATGATCGTCAGCGCCGAACCCGCCGCTGTCTGGAGCGTAAACCCATTTGTGTCGAGCTGGCCGTTATAGATGACGAGAACCGAGCCAGGTGACGCTGTTGTCAGCGTGGTGGACCCGGTCAGCTGCAGGTCACCGCAAATCTGTTGGGTTGCGCCCAGTGTTTTTGCGCCAGACCATTGGTTGGTGGCGGGCAGAGCTGTGCCCTTCTTCGTTGTCGGCTCTTGCGGATAAGAACCGCCGCAATTATCGGCAGGGATGTTGCTGGCCAATGACGAATAGGGATCGGCTACTGTTGATACATTGCTTGCCTCCGTGATTCCGCAACCATCATTGGTCTCATGGGCGTCGCCATAAGTGGCGTTGAGGTTATGCCCGTGGCAGGTCGCCCCCGTATTGGACATCAGACTGCAGCCAGTAAGATCGGCCTTGGGCGCACCATTAGTTAGGATCGCGGGATCGGTACCGCTGCTCGCAAGCGCTAGAAGGCAATAGGAGTGCGTCTGCGAGTTCCCAGCCATCGCTGAGCCGGTTAAGGACGGACTAAAGTTACCAATCACCTTGGAGAACAAGCGCGGCGCGGAATTCTGTGCGACGGTCACCAGAAAACAGTCTGTTGCGCCATCAGGGCAGGTTTGGTTGTTCAATGCAGTGATGGTTACACCGTTGACGCCATCAACAAACCCGTATTGGCCTGCGACGGCCTTTGCCTCATCCTGATATGAATTCGTGCCATTGAGCGCCGCCGCAATGACGGCCGAGTCTGCTGCATTCTGCATAGCGCGATCATTCCGGTACCACATCGCGATGTCGATAGCGAGACCCGCCATGCCAACCACGGCAGTAAGGGCGAGGGCCATAACGACGGCGACCACCCCGCTTTGGTCCTGCCATAACAGCCGAAGCATCATGACGCGATGCGCTTCCAGTCTGAAAAGCATCAGGATGGGACCTGGTATTGACGGTTCTCCTGTTCAAGTCGGTGGTCACATGACGAGCGCTGCTCCGGCGTTGACGCTATCGCTCGGCAGAGTAACTCCAGCGGCGCTACAGCTGGATGTCGTTGTTTGTTCGATACTCGCAGTGCCCTTCATTGTGATGTTGTCCGCAACAAAGAGAAGGCAGGATTGACCGTAACTCGACTTGTTGACCGCGCCTTTGAAGGTAATGCTCGCATACGGGAAATAGACGACGCCGGTGATATTCCATGTCGGGCTGTTGCCGGCGTAGGTAAAATCGACGCCCGACGTTCCGAGATTAGGATCCTGGTACAGTGCAATTCCCTTCCAGGTACCCGACGTCGGAGCCATGAAATCGAGCGTGCCGCTGCCAGTCGGATAATGGGCATAAGTCTTGCCCGCCACTGTGGGTCCAGTAAAGACGATCGTCAACGCCGAGGTGGAGTCCGTTGCCAGCGTATAGCCATTAGTATCCAGCTGACCGTTTTCAATCACCAGGACGGATCCCGGCGACGTGGAAGTTATCGTAACATTGCCGGTAAGCTGTAAATCACCGCACACGATTGTCGTAGCCGGTAAAGTCTTGGAACCTGACCATTTGTTTGTACTCGGAAATGTGCGGTCGGATTCCTGCGGAAAGGAGCTCGCGGTGGTTCCACAGGTGTTGGTCGGGATATTGCTACTTAAAGACGCGTCGGGGTCAGGAACCTGCGGCACGTTGCTGTGTTGCGTAATGCCGCAGCCACTGTCTGTCCCATGCGCATCGCCCCATGTGGCCCCGAGGTCGTGTCCGTTGCAGTTCGCGTTGTTATTGGACATGACGCTGCAGCCATTCATATTGGCATGCGACGAGCCGTCGGCTTGGATGCCGATACTACTGCTGTGCCCTGAGAGCCCAGCGAGAGACAGGAGACAGTAGCTATGGATTTGGTTGCTGCTTGCCATTGCCGCACTTGAGATAGCGGGTGCGGAAATCCCGAGGACTGAGGAAAAGAACAGCGGCGCGGAGCTATCAGCGACCGTGACTTCATAACAGGTGGTCGATCCGTCAGGGCAAGTCTGATTGTTCAGCGCGGTGACCGTTACGCCGTTGGATCCGTCGACAAACCCGTACTGAGCGGTGACGGCCTTCGCTGTAGATTGGTAGGTGCCAGTTCCGTCAATGGCAGCGGCAATCACTGCGGCGTCGGCAGCGTTCTGCAGAGCGCGGCTGGTCCGGTACCACGCCCCGACATCGATGGCGAGGCCGATGACGCCAACGAGCACGGTCAACCCGAATGCCGTAAGCACTGCTATCGCCCCACTGCTGTCCGTCCAAATCGCGGAACGAAAGCAGCTGCGCAGTCGAGATATGAGGCAACAGGGATAGGCGCAAAACCCAAGGGTGTGGGGTGGCGTTAACGATGACGAACCGACGGAAAATATCGTTGGCAAAGCGGGCCTCTAAACCGTG
>Ga0310914_10001722_pt1 | contig 14276 bp, 16 predicted proteins | sample GREbulkMGAN108_FD_203450 | JGI IMG/M metagenome (GOLD analysis project Ga0310914, IMG submission 203450) | Lab enrichment of tropical soil microbial communities from Luquillo Experimental Forest, Puerto Rico - GRE.bulkMG.AN108 | ecosystem: Environmental > Terrestrial > Soil > Tropical forest >... | reverse complement strand
AAGCGCGGGGGATGAGTGTAGTGGCCGGCGAATGCCCTTTCATGTTCTTTCGCGATGTAGGCTTTCCGCACCAATGGCACGCGAAGATTCGCCAGTGGAGGGGGCGCTATCCCCGTTGACTAATCGAGATCGATGTCCCGTTTCGGAGGCGTAAGGTCGGGGTTCTCTTTGGCCCGCTTGAACAGTTCATCGAACTTTTTTTCGAGTACTCTCCCGTGTGACTTCTCGGCCTCGAATTGCTTTTGAAAAATCTCCTCCCGGCGCGCCCCCGCACCCTTCAACTTGGCCACTTCGGCGGCCAGATCTTCGATGGGGGGCGGCTTGGCCGGAACCGTGTGGGCAATCACCGCGCGCGTTTCCGGATCGATCTTCAGGATTGCCTGGCAGCAAGGACACTCCACGTCGAACATCGCCATAAATCCATCCTAATCGAGATTGCCGGCCCGCGTCGCCTCACCGCCTCACGGCTCCTCGGGCTTGTCGAGTTCGAGCGTGATCGTCCCGATGGTGATCGGCATCCGGACGCGAACCTGGATGGGCAACCTCCGGCGGTCGTCGGACAGCCAAACATTCAGGTGCGCGGACCGGTGGAACAACACATTGTTGAACAGATAGATCTCATAACGGATGGTCTTGTAGGTGCCCCCCGCGGTCCGGACCTCCTCGCGCTGTTGCGCCTCGATCTTGGCCATCACGCTTTTCTTGCCGTCGCTGACCGGAGCCTCGGTCGTCTGGCCCGGCTCGAGGTTCAAGGTGCGCAGCAGATAAAAGCCGCCGATCAAGTCATGCACGCACTCGGGAATGTCGGCCTCCTGGGCGAGAACCATCGCGTTGTTGACCAGATCGCGCTCCAGGTAGTCGGCTTTGCGCCGCTCGGCATCGAAGTTGATTCGGGTCTCGCGGTGGCGTTTTCCTTCGCGTGCCGTGAAAAGCGAAGACTGCGCGCAAAGCCCGGAATTGAGGTTCACGCTGTAGTCGTCCTCCACGCGGAACAGCTTCGAGACGAACCCGACCGACTCCACGTGTAAATTCACACGGCCGCCGGAGTGCGCTGGAGGCTCGGCGGCAGTCCATTCGAGACGGGCCTTGCCGGCGGTGATCAGGCGCCATTCGATGTGGTACGAGAGAGTCTCCTTGGAAGGAAGGCTATGGCTCTGTGAGCAAGCCATCGGCGCCCATACCAGGAACCACCACAGCCACCGGGGCATCTAACGGTCAGTGTCGCAAATGCGCTAAAGAGGCGGCAAGAGTGGTCCGGGGGGCTTCCGCTCAAAAGCCCTCCGGTGTGATCCAGAAGCTCTCGCGCCATTGGCCGGCTGGCGGAATGGTCTCCAGATCCGGGCCGACGCCGGTGTGCGCCAGGTTAAAACCATTGGTCAAGGCAGCCATCGGCTCCAAGCAGATGTAGTCGCGCCCCTCCGGTCGGTAGACCACCGCCACGCTGTACTTTGGCCCGTAGGCGACGGTAATCTTCTCGGTCTTTCCGGCGACCCAAAACCGGGCAACTCCGTCCTCCCGGATCAAACTGCCCAAGACGTCGTCGAGCGAGCGCGCGCCGACGAGATGCGGGTCAGCGAAAGGCGAGGGCACGCGGGCGCCCGTCGGCAGGAGAAATCGGTCGAGCAGCCAGCGATCGCGCGCGGCCAGATGCACGCGCCACTCGTTCGGCGGCACATCGTGGAGTTGGAAATAAGGATGATAGCCGATGGCCACCGGCAGAGGTTCGGTTGCGTAGTTGTCGAGCGTCGTCTCCACCTGGAGGGCGCCGTCGCCCAGGCGGTAGGTCATGCTGAGGTCGTGCGCGAACGGGAATTGTGCCATCAGCTCCGGGTGACGCCAGAATTCCAGCCGGCTGGTGGCATAGGCCGAGCGATGGTCGGCGCCGGAGGAAATCAATCTCCAGGCCGAAGAGAAGAGCACAAGCCCGTGGATCGGCTTTTGGTTGCCATCGCGCCGGAGATTCCCGAGCGCCGGGTTCAGCTGGAATTGGCGTCCGTTGACCCAATAGGCGTCGCCATCGATCCGGTTGGCCCACGGCGCGAGCAACGGAATGCCGCACAATGCGGGGGCCGCCTGGAGTGCCTCTGGGCCGGGAAACGGAAACCAGAGCACATTTTTCCCGTTGACTGTAAAGGCATACGCCATGTTGCCAACCGATGGCGACACGAGCACTTCCATGCGCCGCGCGGCGTCGGTCAGCCGAACGACCGGGAGCGCGCCCGATCGCTCGCGGGTCGCGGAAAAGGGGGGGCCGCTACTCTCCATATTCCACCTCGACGAGAAACAGGCCTTTGGCGGGTGCGGTAGGGCCGCTCTTCGGGGGAAGCGTCCCGAGCTCCGCCAGGTTGCCCTTGCCGGCCTCGAGCAGGGTACCGACCAGATTTCGTACCATGTGCTTGAGAAAGCCGCTGCCGCGCACGCGGTAGATCAGGCGACCGGGCTCGCGTTCGAGGACCGAGGAGAAAATGGTACGCACTTTTGATTTTCCTGCCGCGTCGCTTTCATCGGCGGCCGCGAATGCGGAAAAGTCGTGCGATCCGGTGAAAACCGCGGCTAACTGGATCATGCGGTCTTCCTCCAAAGGATAGGGGTAGTGGTGTACGTACGGCCACTCGAAAGGGCTACAGACTTCTTCCCGCAGCATGCGGTATTCATAGGTTTTTGCCTGCGCCTCGAAGCGCGGGTGGAAGTCTGGATGGACCTCTTCAGCCGAAAGGATACGCACTGTCGGCGGCAGCAGCCGGTTGATCGCTCGTCCGAGATTAGTCAGCGGGATGGGGTTTTCCAAGGTGAACGCCGCCACCTGCGCCAGCGCGTGAACGCCGGCGTCGGTGCGTCCCGAACCAGCTACTTCGACGGCCTTGCCCTCGATCTCGCCTACTACCTGCTCCAACAGGCCCTGCACCGTTGGCAAGCCGGGTTGCACCTGCCAGCCGTAAAATTCACCGCCGTCATAAGCCACCCGGATTTTGATGCGGCGCATCAGCAAGGACGCGAGCCCGGCTTGACGACGGGAATGCCCCGCGCGCAGAGCGGGCACTGATCCGGATCATGCGTGGAGACGGCCAGCGTAGCGAGCGCCACGCGCGGCACGCCGACGTCCGCCTGGCCGCCGCTACGGTCGATCAGGGAACCGGCTGCCAGCACCCGAGCGCCCGCCGCTTCGACGACCTCGCGAACTTCCCGGGTACTGCCGCCAGTGGTGATCACGTCTTCGACTACCACCGCGTTCTGTCCGCGCTCCACCTGAAAGCCCCTCCGCAGTGCCATTTGCCGCGTAGGGCCGTCGCGTTCCGTAAACAGGAAACGGGCCCCCAGCGCGCGGGCCACTTCGTGACCGATGATCAAGCCTCCCAGCGCGGGAGAGACAACCAGGTCCGCCGGAGACCCAGTCAGGCTCCGCAATTCGGAGGCCAGCCGCCGGCCGAGTTCTTCGGCCGCTTCCGGATACTGCAGCACCAATGCGCTTTGCAGGTATTGGGAACTGTGCAGTCCGCTGGTCAAGCGAAAGTGGCCTTCAAGGTAGGCTCCCCGCAAACGGAACAGTTCCAAAACAGAAGTGGCTTGCGGTGTCACAAAGGCCTACTATACCATCGAGGAAACGGACCCGACTCGACTGGGTCCAACTGGGAGGACCGTATATGCTTCGTGCGAGACCTTACGGAATTTTGCTCGGCTCTCTGTTGACTGTGGCTGCTATGGGCGCCTGGTGCGCCCCTGACTCAGGGGGCGCTCCGGCGGCGTCGAACCAGGCGAGCCCGATCGTGCCACCCGCCGCGGAGGCCAGTGTCAGGCGGCCGTCCTGGCTGACTGCTCCTTACCGGTCGAAATATGTGGCTCCCGTGCGTGTGTCCAACTCCAACCGTCTGGCGAGCCTCATGCGGGGCGGGAGCCTGTATCTGACTCTCAACGACGCGGTCGCTTTGGGGCTTGAGAACAATCTCGATATCGAAATCCAGCGGTATACGCCGGAAGTCGCCGACGCGAACCTCCTGCGCGCTCGCGCCGGCGGCTTCGCCGCTCCCCCATCGCTGGCGGTATTCGCGGCTCCCGGGAGCGTGACGAGTCCAGCGCCCTCGGCGGGACTGCAACAACTGCTGCTGGCCAGTTCCACGCAGACCGGGACGCCGGTTCCCAGCCTGGACCCGGCGCTCGTGGGCGGGGCGAGCTGGGCGCACCAGACGACGCCACAATCGAGCAGCTTCGTCACCGGCACTGCCGCTCTGCTACAACGTCAGGACCTCTCGAATGCGAGCGTTCAAAAGTACTGGACGACCGGAACCCAGCTCAGTCTGGGGTTGAACAATATCTCGAACACCAACAATAATGAGCGCGCCCAGTTTAACCCAGCCACCAATTCGAGCCTCGCGCTCAACTTCAGCCAGCACCTCCTGCAGGGCTTTGGACCGGCGCTCAACAATCGCCAGATTCGCATCGCCAAGAACAACCGCGAGATCTCGGATTTGACCTTCAAGGCACAAGTGATTGCCACCGTCTCGGCGGTCAAGGATCTGTATTGGGACCTGGTCAGCTATCAGCAGGTGGTTAAGGTCGAGCAGGACGCGGTAGCGGCGGACCAGAAGCTCTATGAAGACAACAAGAAGCAAGTGGAAGTGGGCACCTTGGCGCCGATCGAAGTGACGCGCGCCGAGGCGCAGATCGCTTCCGACCAGCAAGCCTTAACGGTGGCGCAGAACAATGTTCTCCAACAGGAGACGATCCTCAAAAACGCGCTCAGCAAAAACGGTGTCGAGAATCCGGAGCTGGCCAACGCTCACGTCATTCCCCTGGATCGAATCACGGTGCCCGATGTGGAGGCGATCACGCCGATTCAGGACGCCACGGCCATGGCCTTGTCCGCCCGGCCCGAGTTGACGCAGTTCCGGATCCTGATCCAGAACCAGGAGATCAGCATCCGGGGCACGAAGAACGAATTGCTGCCGACCTTCGATGTCGTGGCATCTCTCAGCAACAACGGCTTGGCGGGCAGTCCCGTGGCCGTGCCGGCCAGTTGCGCCACGAATCCCACCAGCACGATTTGCATTCCCCCCAACGGCTTTTTTGTCGGTGGCTACGGCAGTGTGCTCAACCAGCTTTTTGCGCGCAACTTCCCTAGTTATTCGGCCGGCTTCAGCTTGAACATTCCTCTCCGCAACCGGGCCGCCCAGGCCGACTTGATCAACAGCGATCTCGTTTTGCGCCAGCAGCAACTGGGGATCCAGCGGATGGAAAACCAGGTTCGCGTCGAAGTACAGAATGCGATGATTGGTTTGCAGCAGGCCCGCGCCCAATATGCTTCCGCGGTGAAAGCCCGCATCCTGCAGGAGCAGACCGTGGATGCGGAGCAAAAGAAGCTGGCGGTCGGCGCGTCCACTTCGTATAACGTGATTCTCACGCAGCGGGACCTGGTGACCGCCCAGTCGAACCTGGTGGTAGCCGAGACCGCCTACGCCAAAGCCAAGGTGGAGATGGATCGGGCTACGGGGCAGACCCTCAATAACAACGATATTTCTCTTGACGAGGCGTTTCGGGGCGTGGTTTCCCGGCCGGCGAACCCCATCCCGGATGTACCGCCCACGCCGGCTTTGCCGAAGTAGAACCGGAGCACCGGAATTCGCCTGAGACAAAAGGTTGCGGCCGCGTGCCATTTTTGCAGTGGCCGGGTGCCTGCGGGAAGCGCCAGCGGCTTGATTTTGCGAGAGTTTTGATTTGGCTTGAAGATTGCTGTGAGGACTGGCGTGAAACTGATCGCACAGGCCCGCGGAGAGACGATTGCCCCCCTCGCTTGCCGCCCGCTCCCTTCACCCTGCGTAGTGCCCCGCTAGCTGTCCTCTGTCTGTCCCCCGGACAATGGTCTCTCCTCCGGGCCTTGTGGCTGGGGGCCTCTGGGTGGTCGCCTACTTGGGCTCGGAGGGGGTAATCTTGTTCCGGTGCTGTTCGATCAGGCACAGGACGACTTCGGATCGCTCACTTCTCGCCCGGCCGCTTGAGCGTGGGAGCCTTGCGCTTCGGCTGGTCGGCTTGCTTGTCCTCGGCGGCCTGCTTTTCCTCGGCCGCCTCCTTTTCCGCGGCCGCCTTGGCATCGGGTGGGCTCAGCTCCTCTAGCTCCTTCTTCTCTCTCGCATCGCGCGATTCGACCGCCTTGCCGCGTTGCCCGAGGTCCTGTTGCGACGCCTCGAGGCTGTCCTCGGTGGTTTCGATGGCCTGTTTGAGGGCGAAGTCGTAGCGCGAGACATCCTTGGGCTGGCTGCCCTGAATTTTTTGCAGCACCGGCAGCGTATGTTTTTCGGCCGCGACCACCGCCGTGAGTCCCAGCTTCACTTCGAGCTTCCGCAACAAGGCGTCGTCGGTGACGTCGTCGATGGCGTCGAGGATTTTGGAGTAGTCTTCGAGCGCGTCGTGAATCAGGATGGACCGGCCAGCTTTCTCTTTGGCGACGAGGCTCTGCACCAGGTCGACGCGCTGCTGGGCGAACTTGGCATACAGCTTCAGCCGCTCCACGGGTTCCTGCGCGTCCTTGATCTGGTCGATCTCGTCGGCGGTCAGAAAATCGCGCTGCGCGCAAAGAGGCGCCGCCAGCAGCAGGCACCAGAGGACTTTTTTCATTTCTTCTTCCTACCCTCCATCAGCCCCGTGAGCAGCTCATCGTGCACCTGCTCGATCCGGGCCCTGATTTTGTCGAGGATCGCCCGGTCGTTGTAATTCATCTGCTGCGCGAAATCCTCCAGCCTGCGCGTGAGTTCGCGCGTCTCCATTTCGGCGTGTTTGAACCACTTGGGACTCTTACGCGGATTTTTGCCAGTCTCGGTCAGGGAATTGTAGGCCAGGTCCACAGATTCTCCGATCTCGTCGGTCTTGGCCGTGACGGTCGCCGTGTCACCGGCCTGATAGGCCTCGCGTGCGGATCTTAGGGCACTCGCGGCGTTGTCCAGTGCCAGCTTCGAACGCTTTTCCAGATTCGCCTCGGCGCGCACCGCGTCGAGTTCTGTCGAGGCCGCGGCGCCTCCCGCGAAGGTCAACGCCAGGGCCAGCACGAATCGCTTCCCGGTCATCGTTTTCCGAGCTCCCGCTCGAGCAATTTGGCGCGCTGGCGCGCCTGGAACTCCTGGTCCGGGTTTTTGCCCTGGCTCAAGGACAGAAACTGACGGTAGGCCTCCAGGGCCGGCCGGATTTGATGCAGCTTGTCCAGGATGATGCCGCGCAGAAACCAGTTGCCGGCGTTCGCTTCTCCGAGCTCGCCTGCTCGGTCAAAGGCCGCCAACGCCGGTTGGTAGGCTTCGGCGAGATAGAGTACGCTGCCCAGCTCATTCCAGGTGTGCGCGTCGTCCGGCTTTAACTTGGCGGCGGCCTCAAACTGTCCCGCGGCGGCCTGGTATTGCTTGCGGTCGCGCAGCGTATGTGCGTACATCAGGCGCAGGTCGAAGTTGCCCGGCTCTTCGGTGACCGCCTTTTCCAACAGAGGCACGGCCTTCTCCCCCTGATTGTCGAAGGTATAAGCCATGGCCAGAGCGACGCGATTCGCCTCGGATGGAGAGGCGAGATACGCCTCCTCGAGGTGACGAATGGCGTCGCGATACTGTCCGGAAGCCAGCAGCAACGCGCCGAGGTGTTCTTGGGCCACCGGGTTGTCCGCGAACTGGCGGTAGATCTCGATCGCTTCGGCCGGCTGTTTGTTTTTCTCGTAGAGTGCCGCGAGCTCCAGAAGGCCGTCCCGATATGCGGGATCGAGTTCGGCCGCTCGATGAAAGTAGCCAGGGGCTTCGGTGAGTTTGCCCTGTTCGGCTAGAGCCCGCGCCAAACCGAGCTGGGCGCCGGCGGATTTGCCATCGAGCGCCACGGCTCGACGATAGCTTTGTTCGGCCTTGCCGGCATCCCCGGTTGCCAACTGCGCTTCGGCCAGGTAAAAGCGCGGGCGGAATTCGGCGGGCTTCGCGTTGGCCGCGCTCTCCAACAGCGGCTCGGCGTCGGCGGCCCGGTTCTGCCTTAGCATCAGGATTCCGGCGTTGAGCTGCGCTTGGTACAACCCGGGTTTGAGCGCGAGGGTCTTTTGGTATTCCGCGATCCCCTCCAAATCCCGGTGGAGGAAGCCCAAGGCCAGCGCCAGGTTGAAATGCGCGCTGTAGTCGCCGGCGTCGGCGGCAACGGCCTCCCTGAAGGCTTCCGCCGCAGCTAGGTAGCGACCCTCCTCGAGAGCCTTCATTCCAGCCGAACCGGGGCCGGCCGCCTGGAAGAAAAACAGCGCCGCAATCACCCACATACTAGGATTTTAAATCCGTGCCGCACCCCCGCGCCTGAGCAGGTGGTTACTTCTGCTGTTGCTGCTGCAGGAGGCGTTCAAATTTCTGGCGCTGCTCCGGAGTCAGTACTTCGTCGACGCGCGCCTTGCTGTCGCTCAGCACGGTGCGGTAATACTGCCACATGTCATTCAAGATGGACTGCACCTGCTCGGTCTGCGCCGGTGTCAGGTTGAGTTCCTTTTGCACCCTTTCGAAATTAATGGCGTTGCCGGCCGCCGTACCGAAGGCCGGCTGGTGCAGGCGCGTGTGAACCCCCAGATTCATGGCCAAGGCGCCGGCGGCGGCACCGCACAGAAAAACCAAAGCCAACGCCACAGTGGCGGCGATTCGCGGGTCCCAGCCCCCGTGGAGCCTGGGTCGCTCGAGCAGATTAGTGCTCATAGGCGGTCAGACTCACCAGCATGTTGTCCGGGGCCGGAGCCGAATCGAATGCCGGCAACTCTTGCTGCGCCATAACCGCTTCTGGAGAAGGACCGCTTGGGTAGGCGGTTTCGCGCGAAATCAAATACGACCCCAGAACCGCCAAGGTAAGCAGCGAAGCAAACACCAGGCGGCGACCGAAAGCGAAATCCAGACCCAACAGGCGAGCGACAGATGGCGCCAGTTGCTGTTCCGCGATGCGTTCGAGGACTCCCGTGTAGAAGCCGGCGGTTGGGCTCAGTTCTTCCCCGGGCTGCAGGGAACCGAACCATCGCGAGATTTCTTGCATGCTCTGAGTCTCGTTGCGGCACATCTCACAGGTCTTCAGATGGGCTTGGATCTCTCGTTGAGCCGCCGGCTCCAGCGTGCCGGCGAAGTACTCTTCCAGGCTCTGCATCACTACCGCATGCATAGGTTTCTTCCCTTACAAATGTTTCCTATACTACACCCAATCCCTCCCCCGCGGATCTTTTGGCCGTCGTCGGCTGCCCGCTTGGGGGTTCAACGCTCGGCTTCAGCCGACCACCAGGCCCGGAGCCCGGTCCAGCCGCTGGGCCGCCTTCACCAACTTCTGTCGCGCCCGGAAGAGTTTGACTTTCACGGTGTTCTCGTTCATGCCCGTCTTGTGCGCCAGTTCTTCCACAGAATATCCTTCAACTTCTTTCAAAATCAACAACATGCGCTCCTCCTCCGAAACGCGCGTAAGGAGCTTGACCACGTAATCGCGTTGCGCCAGGCTGGAATCGGCAGCGATCTGGCGTTCGATGGCAGGATCGGTATTTTCGACCCGCCGCACTTCCTCCTCGCTCAGGTCGCTTTCATACACCAGCCTGCGGACCTTCCGCTTCCGCAGATAATCAAAGCATTCGTTCACCGTGATTTTGTAGATCCAGGTGATCAGGGAACTGCGGAAGTCAAAACTCCGGAGGGACAAATAGACCTTTGCAAAGACTTGCTGCGCAATGTCTTCCACGTCATTTCGCTGGCGCACGACGCCGTGGATGATGGAAAACACCTTGGACTGATAGCGCTCCACAATCTCGCGAAATGCCGTTTCGTCCCCGGACTGCGCCCGCTTGACGAGAGCGCCTTCCAGCGTGTTCTGGTAATCCACTCTTGATTTGGCCGCAACCCTGCTACCGAACGCTGGGAGGCGTAGGGCACCGGCAAGTGTTCCCATACACCGCTTCCGACGCGATCCCCCCTATTTCGGTTTCACTTAGCTCGCGGATATCACTACTTGGAAGATAGCACAGACCATCGGTGGTTCCGGCTTGCCGATCAGGCTCGGTTTTCCGCGACCCAACCCCGATACCACTCATCTAAACTAGTGAGCACTGGACGAAGGCGGTCAAAATTGTATAATGAAGACCGAGGTTCCAGGGACCAGGAGTAGAAACGCATGGTGCAATTAACCGAACGAGCAGTGGGCAAGGTCAAGGAGATCATGTCGAGCCAGGACCCGCAACCGGGCGGGTTGCGCATTGCGGTCGTGGGCGGTGGGTGTTCCGGCTTCAGCTATTCGATGGCCTTCGAAAATTCGCCCAACATGCTGGACAAGACCTACAACTACGACGGGCTGAAAGTTTTCGTGGATCAAGCCAGCCTGCTTTATTTGGATGGCGCCGAAGTCGATTACGTGGAGACCTTGGAAGGCTCCGGATTCAAGTTCAATAATCCGCAGGTCAAGTCCACCTGCGGTTGCGGCAGTTCCTTCCAGGTCTAGCCGGCTTTCCTCAGGATCAAGGGGCGTTCTGGCTCAGGGGAACGCCTCGAGGATTGCCCGGTTCGTTCCCAATTCCCAGACAAAAGTGAAGCCGATGGTAACCTTCGGGCCGGCTCGGTCGTCGGACGAGTGCGAACTGCTGCTGCGCCGACCGGCCTTGACCGGGGTCGGGCCGCTTGACTTCGACCTGGCTCGCGCGCACTATTTTAGGTAGTGGAAAAGGGGGGCTATGCGACTTGGCCTTGCGGTTCTCGCGGTTGGAGCCATCGGCAATGGTGCGGTTCAGGCCCAGCAGGTAGTTTCCGCCCATGCTGGAGTGGTGCACTACGTCGAAGGTCACGTATTTGTCGACAACAAACCGGTTCAGCAGAAATTTGGCCAATTTCCGGATCTGCGCGAGGGTGGTGAATTGCGTACCGAGGACGGTCGGGCGGAAGTGCTGTTGACGCCCGGCGCCTTTCTGCGCGTTTCCAACAACAGCTCAGTGCGGATGCTCGGACGCGAGCTTTCCGACACCCGCTTCGAAGTCCTCGGCGGTGCGGTTATGGTGGAGTGCGACAACGTACCGAAAGATGTGTCACTGACGGTGATCTCCCACGGCCACAACATCCACCTGGAAAAGCAGGGACTCTATCGGGTCGACAGCGATCCACCCGAGTTTCGCGTCTACGATGGCCGGGCCGTGATTGACTCGGGTCCGAATCAGTTGACCCTCAAGCGCGGCAAAGAAGCGAGCCTGGACGCCGGCGGCACGGTTCTGACAGCGGGGACATTCAATCCGAAGCTGGGCGATTCGTTCTATGAGTGGAACACCACGCGGTCCGGTTATATCGCTTCGGCGAACGTATCGGCGGCTCAATCGCTGCGGACGAGTGGCTCGCATTGGTCGAGCGGCTGGGCTTGGGATCCCTGGTATGGCGCCTACACATTTGTACCGGCGGCGGGCATCGGGTACAGCCCGTTTGGCTGGAACTTCTGGAGTCCGGCTTGGGTGATTTATGCTCCCGTCCCCGTCTACTATGGCGTTTATTACCCGCCCGGAGTAGTGGCCGGCAACAACACCAGTAAACCGGGCACGGCTACGGGTGGCACGGCTACCGGCAACACGGCAGGCGCCACTTCTCGCACCCCAACTCCGCCCCCCGCGGTACGTCCCGGTGGCTGGACCAATATGCGGGGCGGCAGCGGCGCGCTGGGCGGTGGCGGCGGAATGTCGGCTGCGAGTGCTTCGCACGCTTCCGGTGGCGGCGGGGGCGCAGGCCGGTCTAGCGCATCGGGCGCGCGCACGCGTTGACGCCGGAACCCGCCGATCGCGAATCTCGATTCAACCGCGTCTAAGACCAGTGACATTTCTGGGGCAGGCGGTTTGGCGTAAGCGGCCTTACGAATTGCCGTCGATCGGCTGAAACTTCGCAAACCCTCGCTACATTTCATTACAAATTAATCGCTAAACATTTACGTAGATGTCGAGGAGACCTTCGAGAAGCGGTACAACGAACCCTCGGCCGGCGCATCTAATGGGATAGAAAGGGGAGCCAGGATGGGTCGCCTGCGAACATTGTTGGAACCGCAAAAAATGGGGCGTGAAGCCGAAGCGTTGCTGAACAACCTGCGCAAGCGCATTGTGGGTCAGGACGAGGCGATTCGCCAGATCGTGGGTGTGTATCAGACGTATTTGACGGGCATGGCGAGTCCGGGCGGGCCGGTCGGATCGTTTCTGTTCCTGGGGCCGACCGGGTCCGGCAAGACCCGCACCGTGGAAGCCCTGGCGGAGAGCCTCCTCGGAGATCCGCGCGCGGCGATCAAGATCGATTGTGCCGAGTTCCAACACAGCCACGAGATCGCCAAGCTGATCGGATCCCCTCCCGGGTATCTCGGCCACCGGGAGACGCATCCGCTTCTGAGCCAAGAGGCAGTCAACCAGTACCACACCGAGAAAGTGAAGCTGAGTTTCGTGTTGTTTGACGAGATTGAGAAAGCAAGCGATGCGTTGTGGAACCTGTTGCTCGGCGTGTTGGACAAGGCGGTTCTTACGCTCGGCGACAACCGGCGCGTGGATTTCTCGCGCGCCATGATTTTCATGACGAGCAATCTCGGTGCGAGCGAGATGAACGCCATCGTCCGGCCGAGACTGGGATTTGCAGCCGGCGCAGCCGACGAGATCGTCGCCCAGATAAGGGAGGGCAACCAGACCGACAAAATCTCGCGGGCCGGCAAAGAGGCGGCGCGGAAAAAGTTCTCGCCCGAGTTCATGAACCGCATCGACAAGACCGTGGTCTTCAATCCGCTGGGGGAATCGGAGTTAAAAAAGATTCTCAACCTGGAGCTCGAGGCGGTCGAAGAACGAGTATCGCAGGTGGTGGGCGCCAACGCCATTCGGTTCACGGTGAACCAGAGGGCGCAGGCATTTCTGCTTCGCGAGGGGACCGATCTCCGCTACGGGGCGCGGCACTTGAAGCGCGCCGTGGAGCGGCTGGTGGTCGAGCCGACCTCCAACCTCCTCGCCACCCAACAGCTCGAGGCCGGGGACTCCTTACTGGTCGATTTTGACGCTGATCTCGGCAGCCTGACATTTCTTAAGGAGGCGCGCGAAATCGCACCGCCCCGCCCGGTCTCCAGCGGAAAGTCCGCTGCGGCTTGAGCCGGGACGGCGGTATACTCGATCGAGATGGATCGGCCGGCCACCATCGAGACTCCAAGGCTGTTTGAACCCCATCCGAATTTGTGTGATCAGATCAATTCCCACGTGATTCAATCGGAGATCCAGGGGGGTATTCATCTCCGCGACCTGCGCCCGGGGGCCGTGCTCGAAGTTCAGACGTGTCGCCGGCGGTACACCATCGTGAATCAGGGCGGGGGCGATGCGTGGATCTCGGGTCACCCGGAGTTCTGCCCGGACCCGGTGCTGGTCAAAATCTACGGCTCCACCTGGGGCGGCTCGATGCTCAAGGAACAGTTCATCGGCCGCGGGATGCATCTGGAATTTCGTCACCCTGGGTTTCTTCCGATCACGACCTCGCGCATTCTCGAGGTGCGGGAGAAATCCTAAGCAGAACCTTCGCGTTTACTCGTATCGCAGTGCTTCTGTGGGGTTAAGGTGTGCCGCCCGGTTCGCTGGGAGCATCCCGAACACGATTCCGACCAGACAGGACACGCCAAAGGCGACCACGATAGCGACCGGCGAAATCGGGATTTTGACGTTGGCGAATAACTGGACGCTCGATGGAATCGCGACTCCGACGAGGATGCCCATCGAGCCGCCCACCAGGCTGACCAGGACGGCCTCGGTCAAAAACTGCAGCAGGATCTCACGCGGCGCGGCGCCCACGGCCAGCCGCAAGCCGATTTCCCTCGTGCGTTCGGTTACGGTCACCAGCATGATATTCATGATGCCGATGCCCGAGATGATCAGTGTAATTGCCGACACCAGAAATAAGACGGCGGAGAGGATGAGCGAGATGTTCCGGACCGCATTGAGGATCGCGGTCAAAGTGTCCACGCGATAATTCGCGCCGGGGCGGTGGCGGCTCTCGAGGATGTCCTGCACCCGCATGGCGACTCGGTCGACTTGTTCAGCCGACCGGACCTGTACATAGAGCGGGTCGATCCGTTCGACCGAGGTAAAGTACTTGAGCACCGTGATGGGGATGAGAACAGTGTCGCGTTCCACTTCCGATTGGCCGAACGTCTCCACCTTTTCGCGAAAAGTGCCGATGATGGTGAACTGCAGACCGAACAACTTGATGACCTGATTTAATGCTGCATTGCGGCTGCCGTAGAGACGGTCGGCGAGCTTGTCGGTGAGGAGGGCCACTTTGGAGTGCAGGGTGATG
>Ga0310914_10001721_pt1 | contig 14276 bp, 16 predicted proteins | sample GREbulkMGAN108_FD_203450 | JGI IMG/M metagenome (GOLD analysis project Ga0310914, IMG submission 203450) | Lab enrichment of tropical soil microbial communities from Luquillo Experimental Forest, Puerto Rico - GRE.bulkMG.AN108 | ecosystem: Environmental > Terrestrial > Soil > Tropical forest >... | reverse complement strand
GACAACTATGTCCCTCTTAGTTTTGTCCGCCCTTAGGAACAAAGCAGACATCATTCGTGGGAATCGGCCTCAGCTCGTTGAACACGGTGCAGATGTGACCTAATGCAACGCGGGCGGAAAACGCATCTCGTGCGGTTTGTGCCAATGAAAAAAGGTCGCGGGGATTTGTTACGAGTGAAAGGATCATTTGTGCAATATTGACTGTACCATTTGGACGCATGGCACCTAGTGCAACTCGCGGCAGTGAGTGATTGGCCGGATCGGCAATCACTCGAATTGCTACAAAGCGAAGACCATTCGCTGCGGCGACGCTTGCGACAATGTGTGATTCCATGTCAACGGCTAACGCTCCTGTTTTCTTATGCAAGGTATGCTTCGCATCGACATACGCAATTGGCCTGGGCACGCCTACAATCTTTCCAGAGATTGAGTGGGGGATGGCCTCTAGCAAGCTCCGCGACCAGCTTGCATCTGTCTGCAGTCGGTCGCTGCCCCACAGTATTTCAGAGCCGACGACGCAGGTTCCTGGAGCCAAATTGGGCAACAGTCCTCCTGCGACACCAAGACTGATAAGACCTTGGCACTCACTCGTGATCGAGTGTGTCAGGGAAGCCTCTAGATTCTGGCCACCGGCACCGCAGATTACTCGAGCGCATACGTCGTCCGCGAGACGTGCTTCAAACGGGAGCCCGACGACAACAATCAAGGTCTGAGTGACGCTTGTAGGCATGGTTTTGCTGCACAAATGGGGCGCGTAATCACCACAACCTCGCTAAGTTTCCCAACAAGGCGCACTTTTCAAATTAGTAATTCGTTAGGTTGTGACAAACAGGTTATTTATTATTCCGGAGCGTCATCATCGATCTCTAAAAGACCGTTCAATCGCACCAAAGGTCTTTGTAGTTCGGAAATTTCTTCAGCGTCTTGTCGTATTGAGTCGGCTCAATCAAGGGCAGTATGAATTTCAACAATAGATTCTTCAATCTTGACGTATGCCTGACGTAGAGATCGATCGGATCAAGCAGATGTCGCAGATGTAACTTCGGATCATAGTTTAGGGCGCTACTGCGAAACCACCGATAGCCGTTTTCAATAGACCAGGTAATCATGTCCCGAACGGCATAATGGTAAAGGTGCAAGTCGAGTGCGACCGCATAGTCGAGTCCTATATATTCTGCATAGATCGCGTCGTCTTCGATCATGCAAAGGGTAAAAGCCACAATCCTTGCATTCTGTCGCCAGACGAAGAAGCGTACTTTGTCGGGCATCATACGCCCGAGTCGGCGGAAATACTCTTTGGACAACTTCTCGAAATGTAGTTTCGAGCGTTCGTAGACCTGCAAATAGAGCGGATATATCTCGTCAACTACTGGTGCAATGTCGTTCACAACGGCTAGTTCGATGGGCGCTCCCCGAGCTGCAGCTCTGAACTTTCTTCGGAGCTTGGTACGTGTGGCGCTGTTGAGCGCCTTGTTCATGTACTCCGCGAAACTTGCATAATTGATGTTTAGCTTGGTCATCGGGAGGCTCGGAACCCGAGCAAACCCACACTGCAGGAAACATTGCAATACTTCGCGATATTTTGCCGGAAACTCCTTAAGCACAATAAGTGGCGCTCTCAAACTCCTTGCTTCGGTTACGATCGCCGACGCCAAGAGCTGTGATTGGTGACCAAACGGCATAGCCTCGGCGTTGTCGAGGTGCCCTTCGCCAGCCACGCAGCCGACCATGAGCACACGCAGTCGCATGAAGCGTGGCCATATCTGGCGAATTGTATTGAGTAGATTACCGAGCTTGGGGGACGCTCCGACAAGCAAATCTTGGTCGAGAATAAAGAACGGCAGAATCGCACGAACCTCGCCATGTATATCCTTGATCGCAAAATAACGATACTCGAATCCTTGCAGGATCGTGTCTTCGACGATCTCGTAGTATCGGGAATCCTTCCGTCCGTGTTCAAAAGCGTGCCGCCAATGGAGGCAGCATGCCAACTCGTCACGCCGAACTGTCTCGACGCTACCGGCGACTGCTGGGGGGTCTTCGCGTGTGAACGATCTCACTCATGGAAAACACTCTAACAAGGTCCCGCAGACATAATTATTTTGTAAATTCTGACCTTTGTTTTCTAGTTCCAAAAGTTTTGAGACTGCGACGCTTACCGAAATTGTCGGCGACGATGCTACTTTCAGATAAGCCGTGAGTTAGTTTGTGACACACAAGTCAGACATCGGTCTCATTCATCGTGATAGCGTACAATGTGGCGGGCTTGTGCGCCAAACGTGTTGGAGGAAAATGATGGTCAGGAGTTGCGTGCGATGCCACACTTTGGAGTCCCCAATCAAGGCCGCCGCCAACGAATCCGTGACATTGCGCAGGTGAATTGGCGACGCGGACTATTCCGCGTTTGGATGCTCCTGTCTGCCGCGTGGACGATGGGATGGATTGTGTATTTGATCATCCACGGGCTAAGGGACGGATTGCAAAGTTCGGGTGAATTGCTGGCCATTCCGGTCTTATTGGTTGGCCCCCCGATTGCCCTCCTGCTGTTCGGAATCGTGGCCGGATGGGCAGTTCGCGGCTTCATGCCCGAATAAGGGAGTGCAACGATATGCTGCACGGAATCCGCATTGATGTGTTCAAACCGTGCTAGCTTTTAGATGCCCTTGATCACTCGTCCCGGAATTCGAGCTCATGGCAGCAGGGCACCGGCACATTCTTGTTGTCGAAGACGATCCGGAGACAGCGGGCCAACTCGCGGAGTCGCTGACGACGAGTGGGTATGAAGTAAACGTCGGGGTGGTAGTCTAATTGGCCCTGTGTTGGGCGCGGTCAATCGAACCCAAGGATGTCACGTCATGATTAAGCTGTATGACAGTGCATTCAGCCCATTCGCGCGAAAAGTAAGGATGACACTGGAATACAAGGGATTGAATTACGAGGCCGTCGATGGACTACTCAAATCAAATCATGCGACGCTCAGAGCGGTTAACGGGCGTATTGAAGTCCCGGCCTTGGTGGACGACGACATTGTTGTCGTGAATTCTGCCGACATCGTTGCCTATTTGGATTATCGCTACCCGCTAAAATGTGTATATCCCGAAGACCCCGCTGCCCGGGTCCATGCGCGTGCTTGGGAGCGCGTGGCTGACACGTTCGTAGATCCAATTCTCGTCGATATCTCGTATTGGAAATGGGCCGAACGACCGGACAAGATGCCTGATGGCCTCCTTGAGGCAGGGCGAGCTGACCTTCGTATTGTCTATGACGAACTCAACAAGGAGCTCGCTGGGCGTCAGTTTGTGAGCGGGCCTTTATCAATCGCTGACATTTCACTGTTTCCACATCTGGCGAGTGCGAAAGCCATGGGGGTCGAATTCTCGACGCAAGATCACCCCAATGTTGGTCGTTGGTTAAAAGAGATGCGCGCCCTTCCGATCTGTGTGGCTGACCTGAAGCGTGCTCGGGATTACGTCGTAACCATGAAGGACCGAGACATTGAGAAGCGACGAATTTTCTGGCGTGGTGATCGGATCGAATGGATGTTGGCACGCGGTTTTCATGCCTGGTTTTTCAATGAGATCAAGGAAGACCGAGTGGCGTGGCCCGGTCCTGCGTTGCCCGCACGAATGAAGGCGGACGCCAAACTCAGCCCTGTCAGTTAACGCCATGTCCGCTTCTGGCCCAAAGCGAGCATTCCACTATGTCGCATTTGATGTCGCTTTCGGGGGCAAAGCGGACATGGGGTAGTGCACCGCACATGTCCGCTTTTGACCCAAAGCGGACATTGGCAGCTTACGGTGTCGCCGACGGCAGCGGGATGGTGATTGATTAAACCTGATCGGATCTTCCGCTGGCTGCCCTGAGGAAAGGGCGGACCGCGTCGGCAACCAGTGCAGGAAATTCCTCGTGCACGGCTAGCTTGCCCGCCGGCAGCTCACGAGATTGAACGTTGGGAAGACGGCATAGGGCCTCCATTTCGGCCTTTGATCTGGCAGGCGTTTCGGCCCCGTAGACCACAAAAATTTGATCGTTGAGCTTTCGTGCGGCGGCCAGAAAAGCATCTTGAGAGGTCATCGGGTCGAGTTCGCCAGTGACAAAGCGGAATGATGCGTGGCGCGCGCCCGGTGCTTCGGTCACTGCGAGTTTTTCTGTAAGGCGGCGGGCATCAAGCCGGCGCGGATCAGAATAGACGTGTCCCCGGCCCATCATGCGGATCATGGGCCGGTTAACGTTTAGCCGATAGAAGGCAGACCCGATCAGTGGAATGTCAACGAGCCGGGAAACGTATCTGAAGGCGGCCCGCCGTCCGCCCATCATTGTCGGCAATGGCCCGCGCCATGTTGGCGCAATTAGGCAAAGTCGCCCCGCTGAGCCGGGATGCTCAGCAACATGTCCAATCAAGTAGCCTGCGGCATGTCCGGCTGCGAAGGTGGCTACCGGTTTCGATAGCTGCTCCAGGATGTGGGCAAGGTACGCGCGATAGGCATCCGGCTCCCAGGCAACTGCTGGACGCGGGCGGTCCCCGAAACCAGGCCAATCGACTGCAATTGTTGTGAAGTCAGCTGCAAATTGCTCAGCTAAGGGACGCATTTCGGCGCGCGTCGAAATCGAACTTAGTGCTGGGAGCAGCAAAAGGACTGGGCCTTTGCCGAGTGTTTCAATGCCAAGCACTACTGCTCGATCGCGCCAAGACCAATTTATGCGGTCGGGTGTCACCTGCGTGCCTCCGACGGGGATAGTATCATGAGGCAGCGACGCACGTTGTCGCGGCATAGAGCCGTCAGCGCCTTCATTAAAGACTGCATGTCCGCTTTTGGGGGTGAAGCGGACATGCCTTCTCGCACTGCACATGTCTGCTTTTGATCCAAAGCGGACATTGCAATTAGAAAATGAAAGTACCGATTTTCGGGAGTCCACGGTCCGCTTCAACGGCCAAATAAAACAATGAGCAGCCAAGTTATGGCAGCGGATATCGCGACAATAGCCAGAGCAGCGAGCACGCCGAGCGTATTGGGGTCCATGGGTTGACTTAACCTAGCGTTGTTCGTTTCCGGTCATAGAGCAAACATCCCGGAGAGTTACGATAGTGATCAACGCAGTTATGACAGCGTTTGTTCGCCGGTCATTGAGAAATTGAGAATGCCAACCCTAGACACCATCGTAATCTTACTTGCCGGGATCGCTTTGTTTGCGGCCTTTGTAAACGGTGCGATTGGCTATGGATTTTCATCGCTCACCGTGCCGCTCGCGCTGATGTTTCATGCAAACCGAGTTTTAAATCCTGCGGTCGTCGTGATCGAAGTGTTCCTTAACTTCTACGTTCTCTTCATCAATCTCAACGGCGTTCCGACGGTATGGAAAAGAGTGCTTCCCATTCTCATCGGATTGCTGCCCGGCGTTGCAATCGGGGCTGTTATTCTTGCTTCGCTTCAACCCGACTGGGTCAAATTGGCGACCTACGTGGTTATTTTGCCTCTCATCTTGATACAGGCTGCTGGGTGGCGCAGGCCCATACGTTCATCGTGGCTGGTCGGTCTTCCTTTTGGAACGAGCATCGGCATCCTGTATTCGGTCACGACCATCTCAGGACCACCATTAGCGATTTTGTTCAATAATCAAGGCCTCGTCAAAAATGAGTTTCGGGCCGGTCTTGCATTAGTTCGTGTGGTTGAGTCGAGCGTGACCGCCATCGTGTATTACAAGCTCAGTCTCTTTATTCCCGAGAGCAAAGATATTTTACTGACATTTATCCCGAGTGTTGTAGTTGGAATACCGCTCGGCGCTTATGTCATCCGGCGAATGGATGCCGAAACATTTCGTCGAGTATGCATGAGCTTTGATGCTTGGGTCGTTGGATTCGGTCTCTCTCGGACGTTGATCGAACTAAATTTGATGCAAAGTCCATGGGCCTACGGCGTCATGGTGATCACGATTTTGATTGACCTCTGTTTGTTGTACATTTTTTTTACAAAGCGGCGGCAAACAGTGTGGGCACCTGGCGACCCGGTTAGACCGCATATTCACAATGACATCACAATCCAACCGTCTAGTCTGTTTGGTCCCCTTGGCCGCTTTCTGGGTTATGTCATTGCGGCCGCTGCTGTCGCGATGCTGTTCTATTACCTTTCGCCCGGAAATCGCCTGCTGCCATAACCGCAAACATTGGAGAGAGAATGTCCGTTTTTGGCCCAAAGCGGACATTCTCTCCGTTACGCGCCCGACCTCTTCCAGTGGGCCGGTTTAAGTGGCTACGATGTCCGTCTTGCCCTGGGGCAGGCGATGAAACGGCGAGATTTCCTAAAAACTATTGCTGGCTCAGTTGCCGCTGGCTGGCCACTGGCGGCGTTGGCGCAGCAGGGCGCGATGCCACTAATCGGTTTCCTGAGCAGCAGATCGCCAAATGAATCCACTGACCTGGTTGCAGCATTTCGCAAAGGCCTGCGTCAAATGGGATTTATCGAAGGCCAGAGTGCTGTAATTGCATTCCGCTGGGCCGAAGGTCGCTATGACCGATTGGCGGCGCTGGCATCCGATCTTGTTGACCTACACGTCACCGTACTCTTTGCGGCAGGAGGCTCTCCCACTGCGCTTGCTGCTAAAGCCGCAACCTCGAACATCCCAATCGTCTTTTTAGCTAGTGATCCAGTAAATTTAGGTTTGGTGGGGAGCCTGAACAAACCGGGTGGGAATGCCACCGGCATTAGTAATGTTGTAACTGAACTTCCAGGCAAATCGCTAGGTCTGTTAAAGCAAACGGTGCCTGCTGCTGAGACGATAGGGTACTTAGTTAATCCAACTAATCCGACCGCAAAGCCGTCTCTTAAAGACGCACACCGTGCTGCAAACACTCTTGGAGTCCGGATCCATGAACTCAACGCCAGCACACAAACAGCGTTGGACGAGGTTTTCGCAATATTGGTAAAACATCGTATTGCGGCACTCGGCGTTCAGGCCGACCCGTTTTTTGATGGCCAACGAGACAAGATCGTCGAACTCTCTGTAAAAAATCGGATCGCCGGTTGTTATCCGTGGCGCGAGTATGTCTCGGCCGGCGGTCTGATGAGTTACGGTCCCAACCTGGCAGATCAGTATCGACAAGCTGGGATCTACGCCGGCCGGATTCTACGAGGTGAAAGTCCCGCCAACCTGCCAGTGATGGAGCCCACCAAATTTGAGTTTGTGATCAATCTGAAGACCGCGAAAGCGTTTAGCCTCAGTATCCCTCCAGGCATTTTATCGATTGCAGATGACGTGATCGAATAGCACTGTCTTGAGTCTGCTATTGGCCTATAGCAGACATTCGGTTTGCACTGCACATGTCTGCTTTTGGGGGGGGGTAAAGCGGACATGCCTTTTTGCACTCCATATGTCCGCTTATGGCCCAAAGCGGACATGCGCTAGTGCACTGCACATGTCCGCTTTTGGGGGCAAAGCGGACATCACGAGTACGCCGCGAAATGTCCGCTAGTTGCCCTAGTCGTCATCATCGTCATCATCATCATTGGCGCGCAGCCGACCCGTCTGGGAATCGACGGCGAGCTTCTCTGTCTTTCCGTACCTATAGCCGGTCACACGGAAATATTCCCGTCTTGGACAATCTGAACATTCGACCACCCTTCTGATTGAAGTTTTTCGCGCACCTGAGCTTCCGAAATCGGGCGGTCACCTGAATTCAACACAGCGGCCTGTTGACCCGTTGCAGTCATTAGACCGGCTGTTGCTGAGAGCACTGAGATACCGATGATCGACCAAAGCAGTTTACCGTTGAGTTTTTGCATGGATGTGTCCTCGCTGTCGCCACCCTTCACGAATGAAACATCCGCGTTTTAAGGCAGGATTAAATGCGCCGTTGTTTGCGGTCTTCGGAAATCACATTTTGACTAGCGCTTTCGTGACCGAATATCATTTTTGAAAATTTTGATCGGCGACGCTTGGCGGCGTAAAACTGCCTTAAACTTTGTATGCGTTGAAAAGTACCGCACCAAAGTACCGAACTACCGGATAAATCGCTTTTTAGAAAAAGGTTGCCCCATGCGTCTTCTGGTCGTTGAAGACGAGCCCCGAATTTCGGAAAACATCAAGGCCGCACTTGAGCGCGCCGAATTTGTCGTCGATGCGGTGCGCTTGCGCTCCGACGCACGGGAGGCATTGGCAAACACCGCGTATGATGCAGCAATTCTCGACTTGGGCCTCCCAGATGGGGATGGGCTGAGGTTACTTGCCGAACTGCGACCTTCCGGCAATCGAATCCCAATTCTGATTCTGACCGCGCGCGATGCGGTCGATGATCGCGTTCGCGGTCTTGATGCTGGAGCGGACGATTACCTCGTGAAGCCGTTTGCAATGAACGAGCTCATAGCGAGGACAAAAGCCCTGTTACGTCGTCCGGGAGGCGCGCTTGGAACCACACTCAAAGCCGGAAATATAGTTTTTGATACCATTGGCCGAGATGTAAATGTCAAAGGTGTCCCCTTGTGTTTGCCTCGCCGCGAGTCCGCGATTCTGGAACATCTAATGCGACGTCAAGGTCGTGTCGTGCCCAAGAGCGTTCTTGAGGAAAAACTCTACAGTATTGACGACGAACTGGAGTCAAACGCGGTGCCAGTGCACGTACATCATCTCCGGCGAAAGCTACAAGAAATGCAAGCCAATGCAGAGATCCACACCGTCCGTGGGGTGGGATATTTGCTTGCCGAAATGAAGGGGTGACTTTGCTAAAGCCTTCATCTCTGCAAGTGCGGCTCGCTGTTCGTTTGGCGGTGCTATACGTCATTGCAACAGCATTAGCAGTCGCAGTTTTACTCTTTCAGGCATACAGCACAGCAGGATCTTTAAACGACCGCGAGCTCAGTCTTCGCGCTGAGGATTTAGCAAGAGCCGTCGTTAGCGACGGCTCCGGCAAACCGCATCTCAACTTGCCTTTGCAGCTTGCCGCCGCCTATGCGGAAGCGCCTGACGTTGGCATGTTTGCTGTCCGTGATACTAGCGGACACATTATTGCAGCGTCGCCCGTAAATTTTGGTGAGAGTGTCTCAAAATGGCCACCAGCGACCGATGAGGCAAGCTATTTCCGTCTCAGCGATTATGAGTCAAAAAACTAAAACGGTTTAAGTGTCGCACTTCCCACGGCTGCGGGTCCGATGTGGATTTCGGTCGCCAGAACGGATGGATCAGCTGCGCTTGTTGAATCCCTTTTGCGTGAATTCGTGCTTGATGTGATTTGGGTGAGTCCGTTGTTCATGATCGTTACCTTGGCAATAGGTGTTTTTGTGATCCGCGACGGACTCAAACCCGTGCGCCAAATTTCCCAGATGGCATCATCGATCGGTCCGAGTGCCATGTCAGTTCGGCTTCCGGAACAAAATCTGCCGACGGAAATCGCTCCGCTCGTCGTCTCTATAAACCAAGCACTCGACCGCGTTGAAAAGGGTTTTGCGGTGCAACGAGAGTTTACCGCCAATGCGGCTCACGAACTCCGAACGCCGCTCGCGATTATTACATCCGCTCTCGATACAATGAATGAAAATGGCGATGTCGCGAAATTGAAAATTGATGTTTCGCGCATGAATAGGCTTGCCGATCAACTTCTGCGCGTCGCTCGGTTGGACTCAATTGGGCTCGAATTGGAATTCGTCGATCTTAATAAGGTTGCGTCGTCTGTCGTTGCGGCGATGGCTCCTTGGGCCATCACTCAGCACAAACAGATAGCTTTCTTCGGAACCAAGCAACCGGTCGAGGTTAGAGCAAACGCTGACGCGCTTGAAGATGCGTTGAGAAATCTTGTTGAGAACGCGGTCGTCCACGCGCCGACCGGCACGGAGGTGACGGTGAGAGTCGACCGTGATCGCCATATTAACGTGGCTGATCGCGGCTGCGGTATTCCGTCAGCCGATCGAGAGAATGTTTTCAAAAGATTCTGGCGCGCCGCCGGGGAAAAGAAAGAAGGCGCCGGACTTGGCCTCGCGATCGTCAGCGAGATCATGAAAGCGCATGGCGGCTTCGTCCACGTTGCGGACAATCCAGGCGGCGGAGCGCTTTTCTCGTTGTCGTTCCCACCGCCGAAGGGATCATCTGAGATGGTCTTCACCTGCCGAAGTAAAATGTGGGACGCCCGGCCCGCTGATAATGGTGCTCCAGTTCGTTGCGAATAAAGGTGTCGATGTCCGCTGGCCCATAGCGGACATCGGCCCGTGCACCGCACATGTCTGCTTTAAGGTGTAAAGCAGACATCACCATTGCGGCATGTCGCTTTTGCGGTCGCTATTGGGGGCAAAGCGGACATGAGCTTGTGCACCGCACATGTCTGCTTTTGACCCAAAGCGGACATTGGTTGTGCACTGTGGCAATGCTTCTGATGCCGGGTTCAGCCCCTATCAGCGCACTCGTGTGAGCCGATACAATGCTGCCTCCTGAGCTTGGGGGCCGACATGCGGCGACGCGAGCCGGCGAGCCGAATTTCACAGGGGAATCGAGTTGGAGGTCGTCGCGATAATCGGGCTGGTCGTCGGCGGAGTCTTGGCAGCCTGCATCTTGCTTCATTACGTCCTCTTTATGCTGGCCACGCATCCCAGGGACGCCGGCAGGATCGGTCGTGCGCTCAACGAGTTCGAGCGGCGCCAGCTGATCGAGTGGGTGCCGAAGCCGGACGATTTGCTCAAGCATGACGACGAGCATCGCACATATGACGACGTGTTCGGCCCCTATCGCAGCGAGCATGACAACTACAGCACCTGCGTCTTCCCGCGCGCGCCGTTCACCGATCGTTACGCGTCCGATTATCTGCTGCTCGCGCCCAAGGACGGGATGCGCCTGTTGGATCTGGGATGCGGCTCGGGTGCTGCCGCCGACTATTTCGCCACCCGTTGCAAGGTCGATATCACCTGTGTGACCAACTCGACCGTGCAGGGCGACATTTGCCGGTTGAAATTTGAGAAATACGACGGCCGGCTGCGGGTCATGATCGAGGACTTCGACCGCCTGAAGCTCCCGGATGCCAGCTTCGATGCGATCTACGCGTTCGAATCGATCGGCTATTCCAAGGACGTCGACGCCTGGCTCGAGCGTTGCTGGCGCATGCTCAAGCCGGGCGGCCGCCTGCTCATCCGCTCGCCCGGCTCGCTCGACTTCTGCCGCCGCGAGAAGGACTTTCAGAACGTCACGGCGTTTTTCGAGAATTGGCGCTATAATTTCCTCGGCGCCAACATCCTGGTGTTCAAGCTGCGGCGGCTCGGCTTTGCCCCCATCCGCTATCGGCACCTGCCGTTCTGGGCCTGGGGCCTGACCTGGAATTTCTTTCAGCACCTGTTCCTGTGGAAGTATCGGCTCAAGATGCGCACCATGGTGGACCTCGAAAAGATCATCTGGCGTACCTCCAAGATCTTCGTGTTCGGCAACGGCTACAACATCGTGCTGGCCAGCAAGCCCCTGCAAATTGCCGTTCCATCCTATGCGGACGATGGGCTGGTGATGGGCCCCTTTTACGAGGGCAACGACGGGACCGCGCTTTACAACCCGAATTTTCGACCGTTCACATCGCCCGTGCCGTTTCTGTTGATGAGGCGCAGTCGAAGCTCTTGCTGACGAACTACGTCGCTTGCCGTGGCAGGCAAGGCGCGACTAGTTCGAAAGAAGCGTCCTGCATAATCGTTTGCTGCACTGCACGAGTCCGCTTTTGGCCCAAAGCGGACATCCCTAGTTGCGCCGCACATGTCCGCTATTGGGGGTAAAGCAGACATTGTTTGCTACTTTCGGAGTTTGCCGCGCGTCGGCAATTCTCATACCCGCTTCCACCAACCTGTCCGGGAGAGATTCCTCTGCAAAATTTGGCGGGCCTGTTCGTGCGCGATTTCAGGCACTGTTTTCGGCGGGGGCGTTTCGTGGAGATAGTTCACGCGCCAAGTGAAAGGTAGACGCTTGTTCATGGTGGTAGCTCCGATGCTAAGAGACTCAACGTTGGTGTGGAGGTAGGACCTCGTCCCGCGTTCTGCATGTGATGGGGATCACAAGTATTGCGATTGGTACCGCGCTACAGTGAAAGCAATCCGCTTTGACCCAATGCGGACATTGGCCGACCGCCCCTCCCTTTTGTGACCGCTTTTGGGGGTAAAGCGGACATGACGTTTGCACCGCACATGTCCGCTTTTGACCCAAAGCGGACATGGACCGGCCTGACACCCGGCCCGCTTCCAGATTGCCGCTGTAGGTTGGTATGATGCTTGCCTGAGCCTCGGGGTGACAAAATGAGGCGGCGAGATTTCATCAAAGGGATTGCTAGTTCAGGTGTATTTGTTTGGCCGCTCTCGGCGAGCGGACAACAGCTCGCATCGCCTGTCATCGGGTTTCTCGATCCCCGGACGCCCGAAGTGGTCGCATCCCGGCTGCGTGGATTTCGACAAGGCCTGAAAGAGACCGGTTACATCGAGGGCGAGAACCTAGCAATCGTATACAGATGGGCTGAGGATCAACCTGACCGATTGCCAGCGCTCGCGACCGATCTGGTTCGTCGTCCCGTTACCGTAATCTTTGCCGGGGGCCCTCAGGCTTCTTTCGCGGCGAAGTCGGCAACCACGACGATCCCCATTCTCTTCGTGGTTGGCGCCGACCCGGTGGAGCTTGGCTTAGCCACCAGCCTTTCGCGGCCTGGTGGCAACATAACGGGGATCAATGTCGCCAGCTCCGAGCTAGGAGCAAAGCGACTGGAAATGCTTCACGATCTGCTGCCCCGGGCGACCCGGATCGCTGTGCTTGTCAATCCGGCCGATGCAAGGCCTGCCGAATTGAAAGACGTAAATGCAGCCGCCCGTTCTATGGGACTGCAGATCCAGATCCACAATGTCGATACCAGTGCCGAGATCGACGCCGCCTTCGCGACAATGGGTCGCGAGCGACCTGATGCAGTCTTCGTCGGAGCCACTCCATTCTTGAATGGCCGCCGGGTCCAATTGACTCAATTGGCAACGTTCCACCATTTGCCGGCCATATACAACGGGCGCGAATACGCGGAGGTCGGGGGACTGATGAGCTATGGATCCGACATTGTGGACGCATTTCGTCAGTCTGGTGTCTATGCCGGCCGTATTCTCAAAGGCGCGAAGCCCGCCGAGTTGCCAATCGTGCAAGCGAATAAGTTCGAGTTCGTCATCAACGCGCCGACCGCCCGGATGCTCGGGCTAACTATACCCACACCGTTGCTCAACCGCGCCGACGAAATAATCGACTGACAATGTCCGCTTTTGGCCCAAAGCGGACATCGCGCTTAGGTTGATTGGTATCCTCGCGCCTATCTCTCCAGGAATAGAAGCGCGAATTGGGCACGCAATTTCCTTTTTGAGGTGCTAGTTGGATGTTGGGTTGAACATGAGTGAGATTCCAACAGACGGCGAAACATTTGACGTTCTCGTCATTGGTAGCGGCATCGCAGGCCTCTCAGCGGCGTGCGCCGCAGCAGACCGTGGCGCGCGAGTCGCCGTGCTGGAGCGCACCTCCCCCGAAGAGTTCGGAGGAAATACCCGATGGACCGAGGCCTACTTGCGTATGAAGAGCGAGCACGAGGTCAGTGATGACTTCGAGGAGCTACTGGTTGCTAATGCTGGACACCATATCGACCCGAACGTAATTGCCGAAGCGTCACAGCCATACGATCAGTGGTCAGGGTACGTAAAGGCCCATGGCATGCCTGACCCCGAACTCGTTTCGACCCTTTCCGCGGGCGCCGGGCCTACGGTGCAGTGGCTTAAAGGTTATGGCATCCGCTTCGACGCACTGCCCACCTATTTCGTCACAGCAGCAGCGCCGCGTCTGATGCCAGTCGGCGGCGGGCTAGCAATGATTGAGGCACTACAGTCGCATGCGCGTCAGCATGGCGTTTCTCTGTACTTTCACGCCACAGCACTTTCGCTCTCACGACGCGGCGCAGATGGATGGCTGAACGCGGGAGTTGCGGCGGGCGATAAAGCCGGGGAGGCGCTCACGGTACAGGCGCGCGCAGTCGTGATCGCATCCGGTGGATTCGAGGGAAACCCAGAGATGATGGCCAGGTACATTGGCCCCACGGCGCGCTATCTGCGGCCGGTGGCACGTGGCGGCTACTACAACAGAGGGGAGGGCATCCGTCTGGCCTTGGCACTTGGCGCGGCCCCAGCAGGCGATTTCAGCTCCTTTCATGCAGAACCACTAGATCCGCGTTCACCTGCACCAGAAGCGCTGGTCATGAACTTTCCCTACGGAATTCTGGTTAATCGGAAAGGTCATCGGTTCACTGATGAAGCGCCAGGTCC
>Ga0310914_10001720_pt1 | contig 14277 bp, 14 predicted proteins | sample GREbulkMGAN108_FD_203450 | JGI IMG/M metagenome (GOLD analysis project Ga0310914, IMG submission 203450) | Lab enrichment of tropical soil microbial communities from Luquillo Experimental Forest, Puerto Rico - GRE.bulkMG.AN108 | ecosystem: Environmental > Terrestrial > Soil > Tropical forest >... | reverse complement strand
CCATCAGCTACAAGATGCTCGATGCAGAGAAGGTCGTCGCGGTGCTCAAGCAGAAGCCCGAGATGGTGCACGTCATTCTCACCGGCCGCAACGCGCATTCCAGCATTGTCGAGATTGCTGACACCGTGACAGAAATGAGAGAGGTGAAGCACGCCTACATCAAGGGCATTGAAGCCCAGCGCGGGATTGAGTATTAACGTTATTCCTCATCTGGAACGCCGCAGTAATTCCCATCGCAGTAAAGCGAAGTGATTTCTGGAGCTTCGCGCTCCTCTGCACCGCGGCGCTGCTTCTGCTTCCGCTTGCAGTCGCAGGCCGGTGGGTATTGGACACAATTCTAGTGCTCAGCGCGCACACTGGACTACCGCAATCGCGCGTTACTTTGTGATGTTCGCACTCGGCGTCATTATCTTCCCAGCCGTTAGAGTTACATCGCGCAGATCTGGAGCACGGCCCATACCGGCCGAGTCCTCCCAAGTCCTCATTGCGCTCACAGCTGTCGCGGTGGCAATCACTGTGACCCCGGCTATGTCTGGGCTAGGAGCGCCATTCGCCCGTGAAGCTATCGAGTCGCTTAGCGATTGGTTGTAGCGCTGGAGCCGCAACCCGATGCTGCTGACCACACGGGCGTTGCTGCTTGCAATCGGCTTACGATACCGCTCGCTCTGGTTCGTGCTCTACGTTTTGTTCGATTTGGCGCCAAGTTGGACGTTCTTTGTCTGCAAGTATGAAGAGCGCGAGCTCGAAATCCGACTCAGCCGTGAATACCAGGAATACAGGCCCAGACGCCGTTCTTTTTCCTGGACATCAGCCTTAGTCTGCGTCCTCGCTTGCGGTTTCGCGGTGCTGAATGCGCCGCGCGGTGCGACAATCTTGATTCCTATCAGCTACACTGAGAGTCGACCATGGCATGGTTCAAACGAGAACAGGCGGACATTGACGCTTCAGGAGAAAAGCGCGTCAAGACCGAAGGACTCTGGGTCAAGTGCGACCAGTGCCGCCAGATCATCTGGAAGAAAGACCTCGACCAGAACCTCAACGTTTGTCCCAAATGCGATCGCCATTTTCGCATCGACGCGCGCACCCGGCTGGCGTTGCTGCTCGATGATGGGCGGTACCAGACCGAAGACGGCAATTTGGTTTCGACAGACCCGTTGAAATTCACCGATCTGAAGCCCTACGCCCAGCGGTTGCAACGCGCACGCAGCGAGACCGGCTTGAACGACGCCGTCATCAACGCTCGTGGCAAACTTCATGGCAAACCGGTGATCGTGAGTGCCATGGAGTACGCATTCATTGGCGGCTCCATGGGCTCGGTGGTCGGGGAAACCATCACGCGTGCCGTAGAACGAGCGACAGACGAAAAGTTGCCGTTGATCATCGTCTCAGCCTCAGGCGGCGCACGCATGATGGAGGGCGTGGTCAGCCTGATGCAACTGGCGAAAATTTCCGCCGCTCTGGCGCGCATGGACGATGCCCGAGTCCCTTACATTTCTGTTCTCACCGATCCGACGACCGGTGGTGTGACAGCGTCCTTCGCCATGCTGGGCGACCTCAACATCGCCGAGCCCGGTGCGTTGATCGGCTTTGCCGGGCCCCGAGTCATTGAACAGACCATTCGGCAGAAGCTACCGGAAGGATTCCAGCGTAGCGAGTTCCTGCTGCAACACGGCATGCTCGATGCCGTCGTCCATCGCCGCGAACTGAAGAACCACATCTCTCGCGCACTTGATTTCATGCAGGTTCCGAAGACTCAGTAGATCCGCCAAAGGGACACCGAGTTTTTGTATTCTGATTTTCTGTGTCTCTGCGGTTAGCTGTTTTGGGTTGTGGCACACATGGACGATTGGGCGAAGGTGATGCTTTACACTCGGAAGGGAGCGAGCCATGAAAGCTGTTGTCGTCACTCGTCTAGGCGGGCCAGAGGTTCTGGAGGTTCGCGACGTACCGGATCCGGTTGCCAAGCCAGGCGAAGTCATCGTGCGGGTCGAAGCAGTGGGTATAAATTTTGCCGACACGCATTCCACCCGCGGCGTATATCGAGGTACGCCTCCGCCGCCGTTTATCTCAGGCCGCGAGTTTGCGGGAACGGTCGAAGGCGCTGATGAGCGCGTGATGGGATACGCGCAATACGGCGCAGCAGCCGAGAAGATTGCCGTCTCGCGCAAGATGATCTGGCCGCAACCGAACGGCTGGACATCGGTGCAGTCGGCGGCGTTTCCCGTCAACTTCTTTACCGCGTATCTCGCCTACTGGAAAGCCGGCATCACTTCTGACGCGCTAGAGCCGGTGTACATCGAGGCCGACCGCACACGGGGCGTGCTGATTCATGCTGTAGCCGGCGGAGTCGGCACCGCTGCCCTACAGATTGGCAAAATCCTGCGGGTAGAAACCTACGGCACCGCCTCGTCGCAGGAGAAGCTCGATCGGGTCGCAAAGCTGGGCCTCGACCACGGGATCAACTACCGCGCAGTCGATTACGAGCAGCGCATTCAGGAACTCACCAGTAGTGAAGGGGTCGATGCCGTCTTTGAGATGCTGGGTGGCGAGCACACCGCGAAGAGTCTGCGATGCTGCCGCGACTACGGAAGAGTCATCATCTATGGTTCGGCCACGGGCGAGCGGCACAAGTTCGATGTCGGAGTAATGATGGCGCGGGGCCTGAGCGCTCATGGCCTGTGGCTCAGCTTCCTTGCAAACGATCAGGTGCTGATGAATGACTGCCTGAAGGCGATGCAGCCGTGGATCGAGCAGGGCCGGCTACGCCCCGAGATCGGCCACACGTTGCCGATGGAACAGGCCGGCGAGGCCCACCGCTTGCTGCTGCAGCGCGCGAACTACGGCAAGATCGTCCTGACAGTTCCGTAGTCGCTTAACAACCGCGGAGGACGTGCAGCATTGGATGCAAAACCGTGGATCGTCCTGATCGTTTTCTTGTTTATCACGCTTGGCATAGGTGGTCTTGCGTCTTTCCACAGTGATCGCGGCGTCCGCGAGTGGTATTCGCAATTGCGTAAGCCTCCGGGAACGCCGCCGCCGTGGGTCTTTGGACCGGTGTGGACAACGCTGTATGTGCTGATGCCGATTTCTGCCTGGCTGATTTGGCGGCAGTATAGTTGGGCCGGCGGTCGCCCGGCGCTCATGCTTTTTTTTGGGCAATTGGCCCTGAATGCTGCCTGGTCGGGAATATTCTTCAACGCGCGACTACCGGGCGTGGCGTTTGCAGCCATCACTGTGCTTTGGCTCGCGATTCTCTTCAACATGATCGTGTTTTATTGGCTGCTGCCGCTGGCGGCGTGGTTATTACTGCCGTATCTGTTGTGGGTTACGTATACCGGCTATCTGAACTTCGAAATCTGGAGGCTGAACCGACCCCGGCGTTCATACCAGCGCAAACGTGGCCACCCGCCACGATGCTAAGCTGGTGTATGAGCATTGTTTCGCTGATTGGCTTTGCGGCGGGAACCCTCTGTACACTCGCCTACCTTCCGCAGGCCTTGCATTCTTTCCGCACCAAATCTGTACGCGACATCTCCCTGATCATGCTGCTCAGCCTGAATGTCGGCCTGCTTCTCTGGGTAGGTTACGGCTACCTCATTCATTCGCTGCCCATCATTCTGCCGAATGCAGTGACGTTTTTGCTAGCCTTTCCGCTGCTGGTGATGAAGGTGCGGTTCCATGGCCGGGCGGCCGGTTAGGCTACCGCCTCGAGCGGTGATTCGTAGCCCGATTCAGTGACCGATCTGGCGGGCAAAAAAATACACTGATAGCACCACACCAATGGCGATCACGATCACGCGCACATACTCGGGCTTGGTCTTCTGCGCGTAATGAGCGCCAAAATAGCCTCCCAGCATCGAGGCCACCACCATCAGGATTGTCTCGGGCCAGTACACGGCGTGTGACACCACGAACAGCAGCATCGCGACGCCGTTGGAGATGGTCGTAAGCAACGCCTTCAGGGCGTTCATGGTGTGGATCTCATCCATCCCCAGCAGGGCCAGCATGGCAAGTATGAGAATGCCTGCTCCAGCGCCGAAGTATCCGATGTAAAACGCGATGAAGCTCTGAAAAATGACACCGCGAACGGTGGAGAACTTGTGATGCTCGCCGCTGGCGGTGCGCCGCCGCACCCACTGAGCTACGCGCCCGCTCATAGCAAAGATAATGGTCGCGGTAAGCAGCAGCCACGGGACCAGATGCATAAAAGTCGCCTGCGGAGTCTTCAGCAACGTCCATCCGCCGAAGCTTCCGCCGAGAATGCCAGTAATCAGCAGGGGCGTAATCGCCTTCCCCGAAAGGCTGCCCAACTGCCGGCGATATGCACCAATACTGGCCACCTGTCCGGGCCATAGCGCAACCGTATTCGAAGCATTGGCATTCACCGGTGGCAGGCCCATGAAAAGCAGCGTGGGGAAGCTCACAAAGCTTCCGCCGCCCGCGACCGAGTTGATGGCGCCCGCCGCCAGTGCGGCCAGAAACAGAGGTGCGGCGTGGGTGAGGCTCATGCGCGAAACTTCGATGGTATCAGGAGAGGTGTCGGAAGCCTTCGAATTCGCTGAGCCGGGAGGCGAGCCTTATTTCCCTGCTATTGCTCAACTAGGAACCGTCAACGGTGCATAAATACAGGCTTTTCGCACCGCAACCTGTGGAAAACCCGCATAAAATCTGGTTAAAACGCTTTCCTGCCTCGCGGCGGTGGTGTAAGATACGCGTCGGTTGAGTTATTTTCCCGCTCAATACTTCAAGGAGGAATACCCAATGGCAGCTGGTATGACCAAAACCCAGCTCGTGCGGCATCTTGCCGAAAAGCATGAGCTGAGCAACAAACAGGTGGCGGCGCTGATTGACTATCTGGCGGAAGTCGCCATCAAAGAGACGAAGAAGAACGGCGTGTTCGTTGTGCCCGGCCTCGGCCGCTTAGTGAAATCGAACCGCAAAGCGCGCGTTGGCCGCAATCCGCAGACCGGCGAAGCGATTAAGATTCCCGCCAAGACTGTCGTCAAGTTTCGCGTGGCTAAGGCCGTAAAAGACACCATCGCTCCCCCGAAAAAGTAGCGTTCAAGTTTCTAGGAGTGAGAAGGCCGGCGAGCGCCGGCCTTTTGCATTTGCACGACGGGTGAGCCAGTGCTTTGACCCTTCACTGCTTCGGATTTGGCGTGCTCGATACCGGCGGTAGCTCTACAAACATCCTTCCACCCTTCATCACAAAGACTACTCTTCCCAGTTCATTGATATCCGCCAGCGGATTCCCGCGCACCGCGATGATATCCGCGAAGGCTCCCGGCGCAATCACTCCAATTTCGCCCTGCAAGCCGAGCATCTCTGCAGGCCGGATCGTCGCCGAGCGGATCGCCTCCATCGGCGGCATGCCGAGCTTGCTCATGATGCCGAACTCCTGCGCGATCGGCTCCGTCCAGGGAAAGCCGCCGACGTCTGTTCCGAAGACGATCTTCAGTCCTGCCTCGATCGCCTTCTTGAGCGACTGCTCATGCTCGGACACGCGCGCGCGGTCACGTTTCCCTTCTGGAGAATCTCGCGGCGCATGGTCGGTGTAATACACCGTCATCGTCGGACAGTACCAGGTGCCCTGTTTCTTCATCTGCGCGATGGCGGCATCGTCCAGCGCCAATCCGTGTTCTATGGAATCACAACCGCCGTCCAGCGCACGGTGGAGGCCTTCACCGCTATAGGCGTGGCAGGCAACCTTGTGGCCCCAGCCGTGCGCTTCATCGACGATGGCTTTCAGTTCCTCGACGGTCAGCGTCGGCTGGGAGACCAGCGTGCCGTCCTTGCCTGCCCACGAGCGATGCGTCATATACACCTTGATCCAGTCAGCGCCGTAATCAAGCTGCTCGCGCGCGGCCTTGCGCGCCTCCACCGGGCCATCGACGATCTGCACGCCCTTCGGCACTTCGACGCCCGGAGCATAGCCTTCCAGAGGATAGCCGCCCGTGGTGGAAATCCCGCGCGTCGTGGTGAAAATGCGCGGCCCTGGAATGTAGCCCTCGTTCACCGCATGCTTTATTCCTACATCGCCATAGCCGGCTCCTTCGGTCTCCATGTCGCGGATGGTTGTAAACCCCTGCTCTAACGCGCGCCGCGCCGAAACCGTGGCCCGCGCCGCACGGTACGAGGGATAGAACTTCAGCAGTTGAATGTCATAGCCGCCCTTGGCTGGGTCCTCGCCCTGCAGGAACAGGTGCGTGTGCGACTCGATCATGCCTGGCAGCACCGTCGCACTCGACAAATCGATGACGTTCGCCCCCTCAGGTTGTTTCACGGTTGCGGCGTCCCCGACTGCTTCGATCCTTTCTCCACGAATCACGATTAACTGGTTGTGCTTCAGGGCGTCACTGCGTGGATCGATCAGTGTTCCGGCGCGAATTACTGTCGCGTTGAGTGCTGCGCTTGTCTGTGCAATTCCTGCAGTGCACCCAAACAGCACAAGCGCCAACGCGGCGCATCTGGTTTTCATCGTTTGGTCGCTCCTGAAGAGGTCCATTTCAGCTCAGCCGCAATGATAGCGTCCGCTTCAATCTCCACAAGCATTTCCGGCGAAACCATCGACACTACCTGCAACATCGTGGCAGCGGGACGAATATCGCGGAAGAATTCGCCATGGGCCCGGCCCACTTCTTCCCAGCGGCTGATGTCCGTCACAAACATACGCGTGCGGACTACGTCACTGAGACTGGCTCCAGCGTTGTTCAATGCTTTCTCGATATTCCTTAACGTTTGCATGGCCTGCTCGTACATATCATTGCCGCCCACGACCTTGCCGTCGTCGCCGGTGGCGACCGTACCCGCCACCGTAACCAACGGTCCGACCCGTACCGCGCGTGAAAATCCCACCTTCGGTTCATAGGGAGAGTTGCCTGAGATATTGCGCCGCTCCATGGTTGCCTCCTCGAAATGCGACATTGTGGCATATTCACCAACGTTCCCGACTCGCTCGACGCTTTGTGCAATTTTGGCAGCCATTTCAGCTTAGTGCTAACGACCGAAAACAACCTTACCTTATGGCCTTGGCGAACTGAGCGAAGTGCCTGTCTTACCTGAGCGAAAGCGAGAACACACCTCAGTTTCGACACTGACCACAGCTCGGTTTGGTCGCTTCTTGCTGAACCACAAACGTTAAGAGTTGCAAAGCTAGCGCTTGCATCTCGCTTCGAACTGCGGTATTACCGCATCCAAGCAAACAGCTACCGGCGTGAAACCGGCGCTGAGGTGGGAACAACAACGGGCCATGATTCCTGAAGCACATTCTTTGTATGCGCTCTTCGATGAGCTGATCCATTACCACTTCGACCGTGACATCGGCCTGCGCGACTCCGAGGTGCAGGACTATGTCGTCAATATGCTGACGGAGTTCTGCGAAGTCGAGCAGATGCTCAAGATTCGAAACGCCAATAACCGCGCTCTGAACGACGTTGGCGAGATGTTGCTTGAGGCCGATCCCATTTATGGCCCGGCGCCCTCTTTCGATCGCGAGCGCCAGGTGCGCAAGCACATTGGCGACTACACTCTCTTCCTCGCAGGCATGTTTCCCGAGAGCATCAACCGCTATCGTCTGCGGCGACAACGGCTGGAGAACTTCGTTGACTTCATCAAGGCCGGCAAGGAGAGCTATTTCATCGTCTCCAAGTTCGATCAGTTCGAGTACGCGAAGCTGGCTCCGCTGTTCGGCAAGCTTTCGCTTGAATTCGAGTCGTGCGTGTACCGCCTCAACCTGGTGAAGGGTGATCTCGATGAGATGCAACACCCCATCACGTGTCAGGCCAAACAGATTGTGATGTAAGAAGCGACGGCTACGTTAACGGGCTGCCGAGCCCGTCGTTGCCGTCAACATCTGCATGACTCCATTCGCTGCGTCAGTGCCTTCACGAATGCAATCCGGCACGCCGATGCCGCGGTAGCCGTTTCCCGCCAGCTCAAGTCCGGGAAGATTCTTTACGCGTCTGCTAATGCGCTCAACTCTCGCCAGATGGCCAGATTCATACTGCGCCATCGCACCCTTCCACCGATAAACCCGTTCAAACATGGGACGCGCGTCGAGCTTGACGATGTCACGCAGTTCACCCCGGACGGTGCCGACGATCTCATGGTCCGTCAGGGCCAGGACGGCTTCATCGCGCGCACCACCGAGGAAGCAGCGCAGGATGCCTCTGTCCATGGGTGCGCGGTGGGGAAATTTGTTGTGGACGAACGTGCAGGCGAGCGTGCGCCGGCCTTCACTGCGGGGCACGAGAAAGCCGAAGCCCTGCGGGAGGTGCCTGAGTTGGTCCACGTGATAGCCGAGCGTGACCGTTACCGACGAGCTGTATGGAATCTCCAGCAAGTCATCGGCGAGATCGCGGTCCACGGCCTCAAGCAATGCCCCCGCCACGTTCGCAGGCGTAGCCATGATGAGAGCATCGAAGCTCTCGGTGCTGCCCATTTCGACTGCGATTCGCCAGCGATCGCGATCGGGATAGATGCCCCGCACGCGCGCATGGGTCTTCAGGAAAGCGTGATCCAGACGTGCTGTCAAGGCGTCCACCATCTGCTGCATCCCCTCCTTTAGCGAGCTGAACAGCGGACGTGGCGGCTGCTTGCCCGCCATGGCTTTCATTTTCTTGTGCGCAGCCAGCATGGCGCGGCTCAGGCTGCCATACTTCTCTTCCATCTCGACGAAGCGTGGAAGCACTGCGCGTGCGCTGAGCTTGTTGGCATCGCCGCCATAGACGCCCGATAGCAATGGATCAGCAAGTCGATCCACCACCTCTGCTCCAAAGTGCCGTTCGACCAGCTCCCCTACGGTTTCGTCGTTCTGCATCGGGCGCGGAGGATGCATCAACTCCCGCACCATGTGCAGCTTGGTACCCCAGGAAAACAGTGAAGTCAAGGCAGTGGGAACCAGCTTCGTCGGCACCATGAACATCAGACCATCGGGCATGGCGATCAGCCGGTTCTTTACCACAATGTAGGTCTTGCGCTGTGCGTCGTTGGAGCCTATGAGCTGACCGTCGATGCCCAGCTCTTTACAGAGCATCAGCGCCCAGGGCTTCTCGGTGAGAAACGAGTCTGGTCCCGCCTCCACCAGGCACTCGTCGATCCGGATCGAGTGTATCGATCCGCCCAGCCGTTTGCTGCTTTCAAACAGGGTGTAGGAGAGGTCGGCGCCGGCGGCCCGCGCTTTTTCCAGGTGAAAGGCGGCGCATAGTCCGGATATTCCGCCGCCAACAATCGCCACTCGCTTCATAAAGGACTAACGCCTCTTCTCAGCCGCCGCCGCCTTGTCGCAAGACGCTGCCAGTCGGGCGCGCACCAGCTCGGCAACGGCCCGGGCGAAGGTAGGTGAGCCGTTCAGCGACTCGGCGCGGCACAGCTTCATTCCGCGCGCCGCTGCGAAGTCCCGGAAAAGAATATCAATGTCATACAAAATTTCGACGTGGTCACACACAAACCCGATGGGTTGGACGAAGACGCTCTTGTGCTCCTCTTCCGCCAGCCTGGTGATCGTCTCCTCCACTGTGGGACCAAGCCACTCACCACCCGACATTCCCTGACTCTGGAACGCAAAGTGCCAATCGCTGATCTCGGGAACCTGCGCCGCAACCAGCGCTGCCGTTTCCCGTGTCTGCACCTCATAGGCATCACCTTCGGTTACGGTGCGTTTCGGAACGCTGTGTGCCGTGAACAGCACGGGAACCGGGCCGGCTTGTTCAGCGGCAGCTTTCGCCCATCCGATGCGCAGCTTTTCAGTAAAGGCTTGGATGAGCAGCGGGTGATCGTGCCACTCCTCCACGAAGTCTATCGAGAACGGCGGCGTGGCCTTGGTCAGTGCTTGCCGATACAAACCCACGCTGGTGCGCGAATTATGCGGCGCAAGACACACAGCGACAGAATATCCCACATTGTCAGAGGCCATTTTTTTGAGCGTGTCGGCGATGAATGGATGCCAATTCCGCATCCCGACATATACCGGAATCCCCAGCTCACGCGCCACGCCGTCCGCCTGCTGCCACGTGATCCGCGTAAGAGGAGAACCTCCAATCAGCGAATAACGGTGTTGCACCTCGCGCACTACAGCATGAGACATGGGTCGCCCGCGGGAGATATTCTGGAGAAACTCGGGAATGTCTTCCACGCGCTCCGGACTGCCATGTGCGATCAGCAGAACCGCCGTATTGCCGTTCATTTCCGCGCCGCCAACTCTGTCGTGCTGAATTCGTGCACGAACTCGGCGAGGTTCTTCACGTTTTCCACCGGAGTGTGCGGCAAAATGCCGTGGCCGAGATTGAAGATGTGACCCGGACGCCCGTCGGCCTGCCGCAAGATGCTCTGGGCCCGCTGCTGCACGTCATTCCACGAGGCGAACAGTGCGACCGGATCGAGATTTCCCTGCACCGCGTGATCGTGTCCCACGCTGCGCCAGCCTTCATCTAGCGGAATGCGCCAATCCAACCCGATTACTTGCGCCCCGGTTTCCGCCATCGAGGGCAGCAAGGTACTACTGTCCGTGCCGAAATAGATGATAGGCACACCAGTCTCCTGTTGCAGGCGCTTCACCAATCGCTGCGTGGGTACCAGAGCGTAGCGACGATAGTCCCCGACGCTCAGGCAGCCAACCCAACTATCGAAAATCTGGATCACGTCGGCACCATGCCGTACTTGTTCGGCCGAATACTCTGCCAACACCGTGACCAGTTTATCGACTAACTGCTCCCATACCACAGGCGAGTTATACATCAGCTTCTTCACTTCGACGTAATGCCGCGAGCCTCCGCCTTCCACCATGTAGCTGGCCAGAGTGAACGGAGCGCCGCAAAATCCGATGACCGGCAGCTTCGAGCCAAAGTGCTTCACCACGAGACCGAGGGCCTCAGCCACATAGCCGAGTTCCGCCGCGCGGTCCGTGCGCAGCGCTTTCACGTCTTCAGCCGTGCGCAGAGGCTTCTCAATGAGCGGGCCTTCGCCGGGGGAGAAGTGGAACGGTATACCCATCACTTCCAGCGGCAGCAGCAGGTCGGCAAAAATGATCGCCGCGTCCACGTTGAGGTATTCGGCTGCCCTGATCGTCACCTCGGCAGCGACTTCAGGCTTCTTGCAGATTTCGACCAGCGAATACTGCTTGCGGACGTCGCGGTACTCCTTCATATAACGGCCGGCCTGGCGCATGAACCAGACGGGAGTGGAGGACACGGGTAATCGTTTGCACGCCCGTACAAAAAGCGAATCAGGGGCAGACATAAGGATTTACTGTAGCATCCCGCCTCAGGTCACCCTGTGATTCGAGTCACAAGGGCAACAAGAGACGCTCTTCGCTCTTCGACTCTCGTTCTCCTAGCCTGGCGAAAAGCGATAAGCGGGGATCCTGGATAACCACCGTGGTGAACGTTTCCCTCCCGCACTTAGGCGGGTTTTTGCGGGTTGGATGGGCGTGCCCCGGCCACCCTCGATACCCCCACTCAAGCGGCCAGAAGCAGGCCGCTGGAAGCGGCACCTGCAAGCAATTGTGGATCACGAGGCGCAGCATGGGAAGTCTTGCCCTAAGACTGTCACAGGCGATTCGTCATAAGCGCCTTCTGAGTACGAGTCGCGACTCTATGCTTTGGATTCGGTTCTCGAGTCCTTCCAGCTGCTCCTCGAGGCTCATTTTGCGTATTCCGGGACGTGATGGTGCGGGCCGGCCAAGCGATCAGCCACCGAGTTCTTCATGTTCCACGGCCAGCGCATTCGCGAGACGACGGGAATGACGTCGAAGACTCGGGCACGAGAAGTTGAGGCAAAGCGAAAGCAAGCTTTAAAAGATGGCGCGGCAGGTATTCGTAAGCAACGGGCCCCGAGATTGCTCTTCGTGGCGGCGGATGAGTGGCTGGAAATGAAGCGGCGGAAATGGTCTCCCGGCATGTTCACGATTGCGAAGACTGCGCTGCAGCATCTGCTTCCTGAGCTGGGAAAACAGCTGCTGGTTGATATCGAGGCTGAGGACATCTCACAATATCAAAAGACACGACTATCTGAAGGGGCGTCCAATCGCACGGTGAACATCGAAATCGGGATGCTTCGCCAGATCATGCGCAGGCATCGTGCGTGGGGCCGAATTCAAGCTGATGTGCAGATGCTTCCCGAGCGGCAAGACGTGGGTCGTGCCCTCACTTCTGAGGAAGAGTCGGCGTTGCTGCTGGAGTGTGGCAGATCCCGCTCAAGAATTCTTCTCCCATTCGTTTCCCTCGCTCTTGACACCGGAGCCCGCTATAACACAATTCGCACACTGGTCTGGGAAAACGTTGACTTCGCGAATCGCTGTTTAAAATTCGGCAAGGATAAGACGGCTGCGGGTACTGGGCGAACGGTTCCGCTGAATAAACGCGCTGTTGCAGTGCTGAAATTCTGGGCGCAGCAATTCCCCAGCCGGCTGCCCCGGCATTACGTGTTTCCTGCCGAGAAGGTTGGGGCGGCAGGCGACCGATTCGACGCAAGAGTCTACGCTACGGACCCGACAAGACCAGTTGGAAGCGTAAAGGAAGCATGGGAGACGGCCAAGAGGCGGACCCGGCGTCACTGTCCCCATTGTAAGACGGGCATCCTGGCCGACAAACCGCAACCTGAGGAGGGCTATTTCTGTAGCGAGTGCAATGCTGAGATGCGGAAACTTCCCGCGGGCTTGGTTTCAATCCGATTTCATGACTTGCGCCATACGGCGGTCAGCCGAATGATTGCTGCTCGTGTACCACTGCCAATCATCGCCAAGATCGTTGGATGGTCCGACGGCACGATGGCGAAGATGGCAGCGCGTTACGGACACTTTGCAATCGAGGAACTGCGGGAAGCAGTGGAGGCCATCAGCAGCACGGCACGAGAAACTGAGGCAAGGTACCCGCGATTTTCACCGCAGTCGGGCTCCGAAACCGGATGCGATCTTCCTAACTGACTGAAAAAAGTGGTAGGCCCGGCTGGGATCGAACCAGCAACCCTCAGCTTAGAAGGCAGACTCTCGCAAGATAGTCCACTGTGGTTTTACCGCATAAATCTCTTGCTATCATGCGAATAGCAGCCTATCATGCGTGTTATGACGGATACTGAAAAATCACCAAAGTTGCTCAAATTTCATGTAAAGGGTAGCACATCGGTAGCACGGCGGTTTAACTTTACAAAAAAAGCTCTCGATCAACTTCCCAGCCCACAGAATGGCCAGCGTGCTTACCACTACGACACCCATGTGCGGGGACTGGCCATGGCCGTGTCCCCAGCTGGGCGAAAGTCGTTCATTCTTTATCGCAAGGTTGCAGGTCGGCCCGAGCGCATCACGATTGGCCCATATCCTGATCTCAGCATCGAACAGGCTCGCGGAAAGGCAAGTGAGCTAAATGCAGTGATTGCGAAAGGGGAGAACCCCGCTGCGCAAAAACGCCACGTCCGAGACGAAATGACTCTAAAAGAACTTTTCGAGCAATACGGCGCTTTTCACGGCAAGTTGAAGAGAAGTTGGGCGCACATGCAGAGAGAATTCAATGTCTACCTGCATCGGTGGCATTTCCGCAAGATTTCCTCCATTCGTCGAGTGGATGTTGTTGCATTGCAGAGCAGCTTGAGGCAGAAACACGGCCTTTATGTGTCGAACCATATTATTAGGCTGTTATCGAGCCTCTACAATCGGGCGGCGGAGTGGGGATGGACTGGCACGAACCCCGTAGAACATGTCTCATTGTTCAAAGAGACGAAGCGCGAAAGATTTCTCTTGCCTCAAGAGGTCTCAGCATTCCTGCAGGCCGTTGATGCGGAGCCAAATGAAACCGTTAGAGATTTCATTTATGTCAGTCTGCTGACGGGCGGGAGACGTGCAAACGTCCAAGCCATGGGTTGGACGCAGATCGATTTCAACCTGAAGATTTGGACAATATCAGCATCGAAAGCCAAAGGAGAAGAAACGATCACCATCCCGCTGCTTCCACAAGTCTTGGAGATTCTCGAGCGCAGGAAGAAGACGGCAAAAACTGAGTGGGTCTTTCCTGGCAGCGGCCGCAGTGGTCATCTTGTGGAGCCGAAGGCTGCTTGGAAGCGTATCCTCAAGGCCGCCGATCTCTCCGACTTGAGACTGCACGACCTTCGCAGAACGTTGGGCAGTTGGCAGGCCATCATGGGATCGAGTTTGCTGGTCATTGGCAAATCTTTAGGTCATAAAAATGCTAGTTCAACTCAAATCTACGCCCGCCTGAGCAACAGCGCCGTCAGAGAGTCCATGGAGAAAGCGACAAGCGCCTTGTTACTTGCTGGTAAGGTAGGGGATGC
>Ga0310914_10001716_pt1 | contig 14295 bp, 13 predicted proteins | sample GREbulkMGAN108_FD_203450 | JGI IMG/M metagenome (GOLD analysis project Ga0310914, IMG submission 203450) | Lab enrichment of tropical soil microbial communities from Luquillo Experimental Forest, Puerto Rico - GRE.bulkMG.AN108 | ecosystem: Environmental > Terrestrial > Soil > Tropical forest >... | reverse complement strand
TTCCCAAGCTGTTTTTCAAAGTTGAGCCCGGCGCAATCCTGACCAGCGACTCGCTCCTGGCGGCGGTCCGCGCGTGGCCGAACCTAACCGAGCGGACTGTCAAGGGCATTCACTTCGTCCAGGAAGACTCGCCGCATGAGATCGGGCAGGCCATCGCTGATTGGATGGCTCGAAAGTAGAGGCCTGCGCGACTTAGGAAGCCTAGCTGATCGGCGCGCCTTCATACGGGTAGGTCGGGCTTGATCGTCTGATCGTCTCAAGGACAGCTTGCCGCAGCTACGATTTAAGCCGCAGCACGATTTCGAGGCAAATCGACGAGATATTTTAACCGGACGGTGGCAACAAACTAACGAGTGACTCCCGTGGCTGGCTCAAGAGAGATTTCAGGCGTAAGTGACCTTGTCCGAGCAGTCCCCGAGATTGACTATGCCCACGTCAGACGGTGGTTTCGGGGCCACAAAAGAACAGGGTGGCGCTTACAGCCACGCGTCTACAGAGACAATTTCGGTAAAAAATCCGATGAAGACCGTCTAAGAGACGAACGTTCGATGATGTCAGATTTTCGTACTCTTTCAAGTTCGATCAGAAGAGGCTCGGAGACCGATGAGGAATTGTATTTTCTCCAACAACATTATCTCATGCCGACGCGACTTCTTGATTGGACAACCAACCCTTTGGCGGCTTTGTTCTTCGCCGTGGAAAAGGAAAAAAAGGAGGATGAGGAGGAAGATGGAGAACTTTTTATGATGGACGCGTGGAAGTTCCAATCCGATCCTCCGAGGAACGCCTACGGCAGAGACTTTCATGGTGTTGCTGACGCAGGACACCCGATATTTAAGAAGGCAGTTCATCGAATATCACAATGGAGCAAAGATCAGTTTCCAAATTTTATAGTGCCAGTGCGCCCTCATAATTTTGATGTTCGTATCAACTTGCAGCGTAGTTTCTTCACCTTTCATGTGCCCGAGCAACAGGAAATAACGGAGGCAATTAATCCGTCTCTCACGAGATTTATCATTCTAAGAAGCGCGAAGACTCAAATACGAAGAGAGTTAAGGATGCTTGGCATTGATGCGTTCCGTATTTATGTAGCCGTCACGCTTTGCGAGACCTACAAGGTTTAAAATGATTAGCCGAAACGACGCCCACGCAACCCCGCTCCCGCGGTTTAAGCTGCGTGATCGATGGTTGAACGCGCCGTCGTAATCCGAAAAAGCACTGACTTTTCCATTAAGGCACGTTCTGCGGCAGTGTTGGGCGTTTCCGAAAGCGACCTTCTGCGACAACGTCGTGTACACGCCGCGAGACATAAGCAAAAATATCGTGCCAAATTAGCGCACGCTTTGTGGGGATGGATATCATCATCCGATACTTCACCATATCAATATGTCGGGCGATGTATCTATTGCGGGAGCACGGAGGGCCTTTCTAACGAACATATAGTCCCCGCCAATCTCGGCGGAACCATAATACTTTATAAAGCGAGTTGCGAAACTTGTCGAAAGCTGATTCATCGAGTAGAAACGGAATGCCTGACCGCGATGCGCGATATTCGCCACAAACGCGGTGTTAGATTGCGCCGCGCATCCGCTACCGACCACGTCTTCAAGGCATGGGTATTAACAAGCTGGGACGGGGTCGCGGAAATTATGCCCCCCGGACAAAACCCCAATCAAAAATGGAAGCTTGAGGAGATCCCACCAACAGAGCATCCCACGTTGATAGGTCTTCCGTATTTCCAGCAACCAGGAATGGGAGGGGCTCCAGTGTATTTTGTAGTTGTAGGAAAGGAGCTGCCGAATTAACGCCGCGCCTAGATCAACGACCGTGCTGGATTGGCACGAGCGGCTGGTCTGTTCCCGCTGCGGTGGCCGACAGGTCGATGTGGTGCTAACCGGAACGAAGCGATAACCCTGAAAACGAAAGGGCAAGTCGAAGCTGGGGCTCGTCCCGAGATCGATTGCCACCCGCAACGGGGCGAAATCTCCAGTGTTAACTATACTTCACGGTTCGCCCTCGTCGCGCTACCAACTACAATGCCGATCAAAATTGACGGATCGGTCTTCTCGCGATGGCGACGGGCACCGGTTCCCCTATCCGGGAGACAGCCATGAAGTTCCGGCACCAAATCCTTTTCGGTCTGCCCGTTGTCATGCTGGTGTGCGGTGTGCTGTCGGTGCCGGTCGAGGCGCAGTTCACTCAGCAAGGCCCTAAACTCGTCGGCACAGGCGCGGTAGGCCCGGCAGAGCAAGGGCGGTCTGTCTCGCTTTCCGGCGACGGGAATACCGCCATAGTCGGTGGGTCGGCCGACAACAACAGTACCGGCGCTGCGTGGGTGTTCACGCGCTCGGGCGGAGTGTGGAACCAGCAAGCGAAACTGGTCGGCACAGGCGCGGAAGGCCAGGCAGCGCAAGGGATTTCTGTCTCGCTTTCCGGCGACGGAAACACCGCCATCGTGGGTGGGTGGGCCGACAACAATCTCATCGGGGCCGCGTGGGTGTTCACGCGCTCAAACGGCGTGTGGTCCCAAGAACAGAAACTGGTTGGCGCAGGTGTCTTAGGCCCGGTCGCCTCGCAAGGTTTTTCTGTCTCGCTTTCCGGTTACGGGACTACCGCAATCGTCGGCGGGCCTGGTGACGGTCCTCACGGGGGGCCTACAGGAGATGGCAGCGGCGCCGCGTGGGTGTACACGCGCTCAGGTGGGGTGTGGACCCAGCAAGGGCCTAAACTGGTCGGCACGGGTGCGGAACGCGTTGGTGCCAATCTAGGCTACTCCGTGTCACTTACCGCTGATGGGAATACCGCCATCGTCGGCGCGCCTCAAGACCCCGGTGCTGTCGGCGCGGCGTGGGTGTTCACGCGCTCGGGCGGCGTGTGGAGCCAGCAGGGCCCTAAGCTGGTAGGCACCGACGCCGTAGGTGCCCAATCCCAAGGCTTTTCTGTCTCGCTCTCCGGTGCCGGGAATACCGCCATCGTCGGTGGGCCCTTTGGGGCTTCGGCCGGCGGCGCCGCGTGGGTATACACGCGCTCAGACGGGATGTGGACCCAGCAAACAAAACTCGTCGGCGCAGGTTGGTCTGTCTCGCTCTCCGGCGATGGGAACACCGCCATGGTCGGCGAGCCTGGTGACGGTGCTGCGGTCTACACGCGCTCGGGCGGCGTGTGGAGCCAGCAGGGCCCTAAGCTGGTCGGCTCGGGTGCCGTAGGCCTTGCATTCCAAGGCACTTCCGTGTCGCTTTCCGGTGACGGGAACACCGCCATCGTCGGTGGGCCTAATGACAATAGTAACATCGGTGCCGCATGGGTGTTCGCACAGCCCGTGTTCGCCGGCACTCCCGGAAAGGCGAACTGTCACGGCCAGAGCGTCTCAGCGCTCGCCCGGCAGTACGGCGGGCTCAATGGCGCAGCCGCGGCCCTGGGGTTCGCTGATGTGTCGGCATTGCAAAATGACATGATGGGGTTCTGCGGGGGGTAAACAGCCCAGGCCCCGGTGCGGGGGGGTAAAGAGGTGGCCGCGGCGTTTGCCCCCGAACGCCGCGGGCCGATGAACCAACCGGGAGAAGCTAGGGACTGGTCGGCTGATCTTGTCTTAGTGGATTGGCCGCTGGCCAGGGCGTATCCGAGGTCGGCGAGCGCTACCTCTGTGGCCCTGGACCGTGGGTACTGGTCCTCGATGTTTGCGCGAATCGCGTCGAGCCAGGCCAAAGGAGGTCGCGGCGCTGCCGCGCGTCGATGGGGTCGGTCACGCTGCGCTCTTCCGACGGCGCATTTTCACCACCTTGTCGGCCACGGACTGGCCGTCGGACTCGGATGCGTCGGCGTCGCAGGCCTCGGCGGCTCGTTCGTCGAGTTCCTTGGCCTGCTCATGGGACGGGTCGCCGATGTCCATGATGCGTGAGACGGGGTCCCTTCTTGTCACGATGCCTGGGCCTCCTTGACCCTGGTCCTCGGTGGGCGCATCAGCTTCGCGAAGGACGGCTTTGTGACGTCGTTCAGTCCGTCGATGTCCTCGCCGTGGCGGGTGCGCGGGAACGGGATAGCGTCGCGCGTTGGCAAGGCCGCTGTAGTAGAAGAAGGTGTCCCCGACGAGTGCCGAGGCGAGCCGAAACCAGCGACGTGATTTCCGTTTGTCTCGCAGCCGGTTATCGTGAGCGGCCGGTCTAGTCTGGGAGACCCCAATGCGTTTCCGCCAAATTGCGGTTTCGACCGCGTTCGCCGCGGCACTCGCCGCTATGCCGGTCGCGACCGCCAAAGCGCAATACTATCCCCCTTGTTCGCCATTCCCGCTGTTTTGGCCGTTCTGCGTCGCGGGAGCGATCGTCGGCACCGCCGCTACGATCGTCGTTGCGCCGTTCGTGGCGCTCACGGCGCCGCCGTATTATTACGGATATTACGGACGGCCCTATTACGCGCCGCCGTCCTATTACTCGCCACCTTATTATTACGGACCGCGTTGAGCCGCCCATCCAAGTCCGAGCTTCCCTTGAAATAAGCGTACCTACACTTAATTTAGAACTGCGCATGCTCTATAGCGGATGCGGCTAGGCCGCCGCCGCGCCTCGCCACAACGGCCATAAGTTAGGACCTCCGATGTCGGTGCCCGTCGCCGGAGCAATTTCGAAGCCGCACCCGAGGAGCTTCTGGCTTGCCGTAATTTGCGGGGCCGTGATCCTGACTATCGGGAGCGGCGCGCGCCAAAGCTTCGGCATCTTTCAGAAGCCGATCGCGGCGGATCTCGGCGTCGGGCGCGAGCTGTGGTCTTTCGCCAACGCGCTGGCGATGCTGCTGATGGGCGCGTTCTCTCCATTCGTTGGCAATCTCGCGGATCGTTTCGGCACCGCGCGGACCGTTGCCAGCGGCGGCATCCTCTACGTCGTCGGCATGTTGATGATCGCCTTCGCGACCGAAGGCATCATGCTCACATCCGGCAACATATTGTGCGGCATCGGCATGGCGGCCGCCGGGTACGGGCCGATCTTCGGCTCGGTCAGCCGGCAGACTCCAGCCGCGAGACGCTCACTCGCTCTCGGGGTGGCCACTGCCGGCGCGTCGTTTGGTCAATTCGCGATCGTCCCGTTCGCCTCGCTGTTGCAATCCCGCCTCGGCAATTGGCACACGACGATGCTGATCCTCGGAGCGCTGTCGATGGTGATGGTGCCGCTCGCCTTGGGATTACGGGAACCACAGGCCGCGGTGCCAAAATCGGGCGCGGCCGTTCCGCAAGGGACCAGAGACGCGCTGCAGGAGGCGTTTCGCACGCAAGGCTTCTGGCTGCTGACGATCGGCTTTTTTGTGTGCGGCTTTCACGTCACCTTTATCGGGCTCCATCTCCCTGCCTACGTTTCCGACAAGGCGGTCGGCATGTCGTTCATGGGACGGCCGGTCTCGCCCCTCGAGATCGGCGGCTGGGCGATCGGTCTTGTCGGCTTGTTCAACATCGCCGGCTCGTTCATCTGGGGCTGGCTCGGCAGCCGATATCCGAAAAAGGACATGCTGGCGTTGCTCTACGCGCTGCGGGCGCTCGCCTTCACGATTTTTCTTGCCTTGCCGCTGTCATGGCTCTCGGTGCTGCTCTTTGCGGCTTCGCTCGGCTTTCTGTGGCTCGGCACGGTTCCGCTGACCAGCGGCCTGGTCGGATACATGTTTGGCCCAACGCACATCTCGATGCTGTGGGGCATCGTGTTCTTTAGCCATCAGCTCGGGAGCTTTCTTGGCGGCTGGGGCGCCGGCCGGCTCTACGACCTGCAGGGTAACTACGACCTGATGTGGTGGCTCTCGATCGGGCTGGGTCTCTTTGCCGCTGGAATTCACTGGCGGATACGCGAGCGGCCAGTACCGCGGCTCGCGATGGCGCCGGCACCGGCATGAGCGGCCTCACCGCACTTATCCGCAACGACTGGGCTGCCGGGCTCGCTCGCAGTGCCCGCCCCAATTTGTCGGCTGAAGACGCTCAACCATCCCCCGACAACACCCCCCGTCGGTTGCTGTGGTCGGTTGGGATTGTAGCCTTCGTGCTGTCTATCCTCACCTTCATGCTGTGGGCCATCAACGGCGCCGGCACCCTGTTCGATATGATAGCGGCGTTCTGCAATTGAGATCACGGGCCTACGGAGGGTTTCCCGCAGGGTAATCCGCGGCCCGGATGATGGCAGGCGGGGTGCAGCCTGTTCTACCGATTTAATTCCCTGATCGCCGATTTTGTCTCCCTGATCACCGGATATATTTCCCTGTTCGGCCGCCTAGGGAATTTGCCCTCGGACATATACCAATATCAATCGCTTAGAGGTCCGCGGTGGGTCGCCGGAAGGGGTGAAATCGGCTTTTTCGCAGTATTTTCCCGTCCATCAGGGAACACCGAACACAGCCTCGGTGCGGCTCCACTCGTCTTCCGAACGGCGCTCGGGCATAGTGAGTTTGATGCAGCAGCGCGTTCCGGTTGCTCAGGATCTGGTCCTGGTCGGCGGCGGACATGCCCACGTCCGCGTGCTGAAGAGCTTCGGCATGCGGCCGGTGCCCGGCGTACGCGTCAGCTTGATCAGCCGCGACGTCGAGACGCCCTATTCCGGAATGCTGCCTGGCTATGTCGCCGGGCATTACTCCTTTGAGGAATGCCATATCGACCTCGGACGGCTCGCGCGCTTTGCCGGGGCGCGGCTGATCCGCGACGAAGCAGTGGGCCTCGACCGGGCCGGGCATTTCGTACTCAGCCGAGCCCACCCGCCGATCCGCTGGGACCTCTTGTCGATCGACATCGGCTCGGCGCCTCGGACCGACGATGTCCCCGGTGCCGCCGAGCATACAATCGCGGTCAAGCCGATCGCCCGCTTTGCCCGGCGGTGGGAGGCGTTGCTTGCCCGGGCCAGAGAGATCCCGCGGCTGCGCCTCGCGGTGGTCGGCGGTGGTGCGGCCGGTGTCGAGCTGGCGCTCTCTGCGCAATATCGGCTCGCCGGCCTGTGCAGGGGGGCGGTCGAGGTAACCCTGATGACCCGGGAGGCATTGCTTCCTTCGCACAACCGTCGGGTCCGCGATGTGTTCGAACGACTCCTCGCCGAGCGTGAGATTGCTGTGCTGACCGACAGCGAGATTGCCCATGTCGAGCCCGGTACGCTGATCCGCGTCGACGGCAAGCGGATCCCGTTTGACGAAGCGCTATGGGTGACCGAGGCGGGGGCGGCCCGGTGGCTCGCGGAAACCGGACTGCCGCTCACCGCGGACGGCTTCATCGCAATCGACGAAACGCTGCGTTCGACGGGGGATCCGAGCATCTTTGCCGCCGGCGATGTCGCGACGATGATCGCCCATCCACGCGAAAAGGCCGGTGTCTACGCCGTCCGACAGGGTCCGCCGCTCGCGGCGAATTTGCGGCGCGTGCTCGCCGGCAAGCGGCCGCGGCGCGCCGTACCGCAGCGCCGCGGACTGGCGTTGATCGGCACTGGGGACGGGCATGCCGTCGCCTCGCGCGGGCCGTTTGCCGTCTACGGGGCTTCGTTGTGGCGGCTCAAGGACTGGATCGATCGACGCTGGATGCAACGCTATCGCGAACTGCCGGAAATGGCGGCGGACGACGAGGAAGACCCGATGCGCTGCGGCGGTTGCGCAGCCAAGGTGCCGGCAACGGTGTTGGCGCGGGTCATGGAGCGGCTCCAGCCGGCGACAAGCGATGCAGTGATGATCGGGCTCGACAGCCCGGACGACGCCGCGTTGATCTTGTTTCCCGGCGCGCCGCCGCTGTTGCAGACCGTCGATTTTTTCCGCGCCATGGTCGACGACCCTTATCTCTTTGGGCGGATCGCCGCGACCCACGCACTCGGCGACATCTATGCGATGGGCGGCACCCCCGAGAGCGCGCTTGCTATCGCCACCCTGCCGCCGGCACGGCCACCGCTTGTCGAGCACGACCTTTTGCACATGTTGCGCGGTGGGCTCGACGTGCTCGAAGCAGCCGGGGCGGTGCTCGTCGGCGGGCACAGTGCCGAGGGTGCCGAGCTCGCGCTGGGTTTCGCCGTGACCGGGCGACCACGTCCAGGAAGGCTTTTGCGCAAGGGCGGATTGCGCCAAAACAACCGGCTGGTTTTGACGAAGCCCCTCGGTACGGGGGTAATCCTTGCGGCGAACGCGCGCGGGCTGGCGCCCGCGCCGATCGTCGAGGGCGCGATCGCGACGATGGTGCAGTCCGCGGGACCAGCTGCCACGTGCTTGCTGGCACATCGCGCGACAGGCTGCACCGATATTACCGGGTTCGGCCTGCTCGGCCATCTCCTCGAGATGCTCCGCGCCTCCGATATGGATGCCGTGCTCGACCCGGAGGCGATACCCGCGCTCGATGGCGCCGTGTCGCTCCTCGGCCGCGGCGTCACCAGCTCGCTGCATGCCGACAATATCGCGGCGCTAGCTGCTCTCGACACGGGGCGCACGGACCCGACGGATCCGGTCGCGGCACTATTGATCGACCCGCAGACCGCCGGCGGCTTGCTCGCCGGCGTCCCCGCCGATCGTGCGACGGCCTGTGTTGCCGAGCTGCGCGAGCTCGGCTACCGCGCGGCCGTGATCGGGTTCGTCACTCACTCAGCTGGGGACGACCTGAGAGTCCACTTAGAGCAGGGAGCGAGCGAGAGCCTCCTTGAGCCCGCGGTCGCATCATGACGGGGCGCCGTACAAGCCTGCCCGCCGTCGATCACGTCCTGCGATCCGAGGGCGGCAGCGCTCTGATCGCTCAGTATGGGCGACCGCTGGTCCTCGACGCGGTCAGAAGGACGCTGGCCGAACGACGCCTAAGCGGCAAGGCCTCCACGGTGGCGGCGATCATAGAGGCGAGCGATGCCGCGCTCGCGCGCACCATGCAACCCTCGCAGCGCCGCGCGTTCAACCTGACCGGGACGGTACTGCACACCAATCTCGGCCGGGCGCCGCTGCCGGAAGAGGCGATCGCCGCTGCCGCAGCGGCGATGCGCGACCCGACGACGCTCGAATACGACCTCGCGAGCGGCAGGCGGGGCGAACGCGACGACCATGTTGCGGGATGGCTGACCCGTTTGACCGGGGCGGAGGCCGCGCTCGCGGTCAACAACAATGCCGGGGCTCTGGTGCTGGCGCTGAATACCCTGGCGGAGGGGCGCGAGACGATCGTGTCGCGCGGCGAACTGATCGAGATCGGCGGCTCTTTTCGATTGCCCGACATCATGGCCCGGGCCGGCACCCGGCTGCGTGAGGTCGGGACGACCAACCGGACCCACCTGACCGACTTCGCGGCGGCGATCGGGCCTGAGACCGGCCTGATCCTCAAGGTGCACACTAGCAACTACGCGATCCAAGGGTTCACCACCGCGGCGCCGGCGGCGAAACTCGCGGCCCTCGCCGGCGAGCGCGGCCTGCCCTTTGTGGAGGATCTCGGCAGCGGTTCGCTGATCGATCTCGAAGGGTGGGGTTTGCCGCATGAGCCGATCGCCGCCGAGACGCTGGCGCAAGGAGCCGATCTCGTCACATTCAGCGGCGACAAGCTGCTGGGCGGACCCCAGGCGGGGCTCGTCGTTGGCCGTGCGGATCTGATCGAGCGGCTGGCGCGCAACCCGCTGAAGCGTGCCTTACGACTCGACAAGATCCGCCTCGCGGCGCTCGAAGCCGTACTGCGTCTCTATGCCGATCCCGATCGCTTGGCCGACCGTTTGCCGGCGCTGCGGCTGCTCACCCGTCCGCATGGCGAAATCGCTGAGTTGTGCAAACGCCTGTTGCCCGCCGTCGAGGCCGCGCTTGGGCGCATCGCCGAGGTCGGCTTGGTCGACACGCGAAGCCAGATCGGCAGCGGCGCATTACCAGTGTCTTTGTTGCCGAGCGCAGCTTTGGCTTTACGTCCGATCAGTCGGGCGGGCACTGCCGTCGAAAGGCTGGCCCAAGCGCTGAGGGCATTGCCGATCCCGGTCATCGGCCGCATCGAAGCGGGCCGAGTTCTGCTCGACCTGCGCTGCCTCGAGGACGAGGCCGCCTTCGTCCGACAGCTTGGTGCGCTCTCCGAGAGCAAGCTGTGATCCTCGCGACCGCCGGCCATATCGATCACGGCAAGACCGCACTGGTGCAGGCATTGACCGGTGTCGACGCCGACCGATTACCGGAGGAAAAGCGGCGCGGCCTGACGATCGATCTCGGCTTTGCCTATGCCACGTTGCCCGACGGCACAGAGCTCGGGTTTGTCGACGTGCCGGGGCACGAGCGCTTTCTGCCCAACATGCTGGCCGGGGTGTTGTCGATCGACCGGGTGCTGCTTGTCGTCGCCGCGGATGACGGACCGCGGCCTCAGACTTTGGAGCACCTAGACATCCTCGAGCTGATCGGGATCGCCGAGGTCACCGGAGTCGTCACCAAGATCGACAGGGTCGAGCGTGTCCGGACCGCAGCGGTCGTCGAGGAGGTCACGACGCTGCTCGCCGCGGCCGGGTTTGCCGGGAGCCCGATCTTTGCGGTGTCGAGCCGCAGCCGTGACGGACTGGCGGACCTGACCCGCCATCTTCAACAGAGCGCCCGGATTGCCGAGCGCATTCGTGCGGCGACCTCGGCAGCGGGTCTCTTCCGCATGCCAATCGACCGCGCCTTCACCCTGCCGGGGATCGGACTCGTTGTGACCGGCACGGTGGCTGCCGGCACCGTAACGGTCGGCGAGCGCCTGTCGATCAGCCCGAGCGGCATTTCCGCGCGGGTTCGCGGGCTGCATTCGCAAAATCGCCCGGTCGAGAGCGCCGCTGCCGGCGAGCGTTGCGCCGTCAATATCGCCGGCTCCTTTCCCGAGGGGCGCGAGCCGCGCCGCGGCGATTGGATCGTGGCGCCGGAACATCACGCCCCGGCACGGCGGATCGATATTTTCGTACGGGCCTCGCGTTTCGCCGAGGCGCCGCTGCGTGACGGCCTGCCCGTCCATCTCCATCTCGGCACCGCCGACATCGTCGGACGCGTCGCCGTGCTCGATGGTCGGTCGATCGTCCCCGGCGGGTCCGGCTTTGTCCAAATCGATTTCGATCAGCCGATCGGCGCGCTCCATGGCGACCGTGCCGTGTTGCGCGACCATGCTGCTCGGCACACTCTCGCCGGCGGACGCGTCATCGACCCGTTTGCGCCACGGCGCGGCCGGCGGCTTCCGGCACGGCTTGCAATCCTGAAAGCAGCCGCGGAGGCCGATCCGGCGCAAGCGCTCCTCCGCATCCTGGAAGTCGAAGGTCTTGTTGCTTTGCCGGATTTCGCGCGGGCGCGGAATCTGGCGCCGGCAGAGCTCGACGCGTTGCTCGAGGGGGGTGCGTTTCTGTGTGCCGGGACTGGGCGTGCAGCGGTCGCCGTGAGCCGCGATAGGCTAGCCGCGCTGTGCGACCATGTCGTTACCGCGTTGGCCGCGTCGCATCAGACGCAGCCTGATGCGCTGGGTCCCACCAGGCCGGCTCTCGTTTCTCAGCTGCGAGCGTTGGCGCCCGAGGCGGCAATCGAGGCGGCGCTTTCCGAGCTCGCTGCCGCCGGCCGTGCCGTGCGTGAAGGTGGGGTTTGGCACCTGCCCGAACATCGGCCGCGGCTGACGGAGGCCGATGAGCGGCTGTGGGAACGCATTCGCCCGCTGCTCGCCGTTGAAGACCTCCGCCCGCCGCGGGTGCGCGAGCTCGCCGCCGCGTTGGTTCTCGAGCCCGTGGCGGTCGAGCGCGTCCTAAACCGAGCCGAGCGGTTGGGCCGGGTCGCGCGGGTCGCCGACAACCGTTTCTTTTTGCCGTGGACACTGGCGTGCCTCGCCAAAATCGCCCGAGAGCTCGCCGACGGTTCGCGCGATGGCACATTTACCGCAGCGACCTTCAAGGACCGCGCCGGTGTCGGGCGCAACCTGACAATCCAGATTCTCGAATATTTGGACAAGGTGGGGGCGACTCGGCGCGATGGAGACGCCCGCATGGTGTTGCGCGGCGCCGAGGTCTTTGTCTAGATGAGGCCCGGAAGAGTATCGGGCCCGGTGGCTCGCGCGGACTTCAAATCCGTTGGAGGGCGCTCGGCGTCCTCGGTAGGTTCGACTCCTGCCTCTTCCGCCAATCCTCCATTTCTGACCGTCTCAGCCTGTCGCAGAACCACGATTATCCCTGAGTCTCCGCGGTTATTGTGTCTTCCTTTGGGATTTATATATTTAACTTCCTCAGAAAAATTCATGAACGACAATTTCGTTGTCTCTATTAGGGGCTTGGGACCTATCTCAATAAGTATAACATTAGGTTTCTACCGACCGCTGGCATATCCTGGACCAGAAGCTATTCCTTCTGCTCTTAATGCATCGGCTGGAGCTTCTGCTCCCACTATAGTAGAAAAGTATATCATTACGCCCGGTAATGGACCAACGGAAGCGACAATCGTTCAGGAAACCTAGGCGCCGGGGCTGTCGGTATCGTTGGTGGCGCGCCGGCACGGCATTGCGCCCAACCATCTGTTCCGCTGGCGGCGGCTTTGCTCCGCGGGTGCGGTGTCGGCGGTGAGCGCCGGCGAGGAGGTGGTACCGGCCTCCGAATACCGAGCGTTGCAGCATCAGATTCGTGACTGCAACGGCTGCTCGGCAAGAAGACATTGGAGAACGAGATCCTGCGCGAGGCGCTGGATTTGGTACAGCCAAAAAACGGCTGTTGTGCTCGCCCTCCTCGCCATGGGACGACACGCCGTGAAGCGGGTGGCCGATACGCTCGGGCTGGCGCGCTCGAATCTGGCGGCCCAGATGACCGCTGCCGTACTACGCCGCCGACGCGGGCGCCTCAGTCGGAGGCAGAACTGTTGGCTGAGATCAAGCAGATCATCGCCGGGTTGCCGAGCTACGGCCACCGGTGGGTCCATGCACTGATCCGGCGCCGGCACCGCGAACAGGTCGGTGCGGCCGTCAACGCCAAGCGGGTCTGCCGGGTGATGAAGGCACACCGACTGCGGCTCGAGCGCCACACCGGCGAGGGCGCGCAGCGGCGGCACGATGGTCGCGTCGCGGTCGATCGGTCCGAAACTCGCTGGTGCGCGGGCGGGTTCGAGATCGGCGGTGACAACGGGGAGCGGGTGCGCATCGCCTGCACCCTCGACTGCTGCGATCGCGAGGTGATCTCCTAGGTGGCCACCACCGGCGGCGTCGATAGTGGCGACATCCGCGATCTGATGATCGAAAGCCTCGAAGCCTGCTTCGGGCCGGTCAATTCATCGCCGGCGCCGCTCGAATGGTTATCGGACAACGGCACGCCCTACACCGCGCGCGAGACGCGTGCGCTGGCCCGCGAGATCGACTTCGTACCACTGACCACGCCAATCGAAAGCCCGCAATCCACTGATGTCATCGACAAGCGCTTTTTCGGCGATCCTTGCTAACCTTCTGTCGCGCACAGGTGACCGCGCGGCGAAGAGCACGGCGCGAGGTGCGAGCCCTGCCGCGCAGCGCTTATCGTCGCTCCTCCTTTGCGGCACCCGTGCGCGCCTTTGGGCCCCTTAGGTTCCAGCCGGCAACAAAGCGCGTGTAAGCGGCTTCGGCTTGCTCGACCCACCGCCGTCCCTGGTCGCTGGCTCTTGATGTTGTAAGCATGCGCCGTTCCCGTTTGTCCACGCGCCGCCTGGTAACCGGCTTTGAGCTCGAGATCGCGCAGCTTCTCGGCGTGCAGCGCCGGACGTGCCCAGAAGTAGCTCTCGCCGTTTGTCAGCAGGCGCCAGATCAGGATGGCCAGTTTGCGTGCCGTCGCGACGGCGGCGAGGTGCTGCCCACGCTGGGTCTGCGCGCGCAGAAAGAAGCTGCGCAGCGGGCCCGGGGAGCGCGCTGCGGCCCAGCCGGCCTCGACCAGCATGCCGCGAGCGTTCCCGCGGCTTTGCTTGGTGATCCGCCCGTGGTATGCCGGGCCCGATCCCGATTGCCGGACGCTCGGGTTCAGACCGAGGTAGCCGACTAGCTTCTCGGGACCGGCGAAACGCTCGACATCGCCAATCGCAGCCATCAGCACAAGCGCCATGACCAGATCAACGCCGGGAATGGGTATCAGGCGCTTGACTCTCTCGTCGGCGAGCGCGATCGGGCGAGATCGCGCTCGATCACTTTGAGATCGTCGCCAAGCCGGTCGAACTCGAGCAGGTGACGCTCCGCCCCTAGGCGCTCGTCGCCGGGCAGGATTTGCTCCGAGAGCCAGGCGCGGCCCGTAGGCCCGCAAAGATCCTGATGTGGGCAGGAGGGGACCAGATGAGCGTGCAGGATTGACTGGATGATGTTCTTCAGCCGCGAGCGCTGCCGCACGATCTGGTTACCCCGGGTCCTTGGCGGCGCAGCGCTTGAGTTGC
>Ga0310914_10001715_pt1 | contig 14303 bp, 16 predicted proteins | sample GREbulkMGAN108_FD_203450 | JGI IMG/M metagenome (GOLD analysis project Ga0310914, IMG submission 203450) | Lab enrichment of tropical soil microbial communities from Luquillo Experimental Forest, Puerto Rico - GRE.bulkMG.AN108 | ecosystem: Environmental > Terrestrial > Soil > Tropical forest >... | reverse complement strand
CGGCCACTACCGCTCTTGCGACGCTGCTGGGTGCGGCGACAGGCGGACTGACCTCGGTGTTTGCGACGTGGTTGGTGCATCGGACCCAGGCACGCGCGCAATGGCTCGAGGAGGACACCCTGCGCAAACAAGACCTCTACAAGGAGTTCATTGAGTCGGCCGCGCGATGCTATGTCCATGCGCTCCAGCACGAAGGAGCAAAAGCGGATATTCCCGGCCTTGTCGACCTCTACGCCAAGATTGACAGGATGCGCATTCTGTCCTCGACCAAGGTCGTCGAAACTGCCGAACGCATCGCGCGGAAGATCCTCGACACTTATCTGGAGCCGGACAAGAGCTTCATTGAGCTGCGGGAGATGGTCAACAGCGGCTCGGTCAACCTCATTCGCGAATTCAGTGAGGCCTGTCGCGCAGAATTCGAGACGCTGCGAATTGCGTGACGTTGCGCGCGAATGCGGGCTGACGGGAAGCTATGTCTGCTTTTGGCACAAAGCGGAACATCGCGATTGTGCTGAACGATGTCCGCTTTTGGGGCTAAAACGGACATCAACGCCGGCAATCCGATGTCCGCTTTTGTACCCGAAGCGGAAGTCGGGCGCCCGAGTTTGGTGTAGTGCACTACAGCTCCTTTCGCGTGGTAAGGTGTCGTCCGAGGCCCAGGGCTTAGTCCTGAGCCGCTCTTGTGGAGGCAGCAAATGGTTGCTGTTCCCCGCCGATTGAAGCGAACTGAAGTTTATTGTCCTGAATACGAAACGACTGCGACGATCCGTGTCAACGATGCGCACTCATCGGGGACGGACCATCTTGAAGTCGATTACAGATCTCCGGTCCATAGCCACTTCACCATCGCAATCCGTGACGATTGGACCGATCAGGATTTGTTGGAGCTAATTTTTTTTACCACTCCGCGATTCGGGAAAACGTAATTGGCCAGCTTGGGAAATTCTCGCGTACGACTTCGTATCGTTTAGGCTGTTCAGATTCTGGAAATGCGAGAAGAAGCCAGACAAATGAGTTTCTTTTTCGTCTGCTACGTTTCCCCCGCAATAGCGCTTTGGCCCTCGGGCTTCCCAAGAAAATGGCCCTATTTTCTCTTCGCCAACGGCTTGGCGGCCTCACGGATGTGTTCGATGAAGAGTTGCGCAGCGGGACTGAGAGCGCGTTTTTTTAGGGTCATGATCCTCGTCGTTCCTCCGGTCATTGAGAGTTTTACGGGCAAGACTTTGAGTAACGAAAGCGTTGAACCAAAATGCAGCGCCGATTCTTGGACTACCGTTAGAAATCGTCCGGTCGCCAGCAGATTGTCGCGTATACGGCCTGGGGCTGTCGTGGCGGCTACACGCGGAGCCTCGCACCCGAGTGCGTGGAAGGCCTTAGCCACGATCGACATCACCGGATGTCCTGACTCAGGTAGCGTCCAATTTTCGTTGACAAGATCTGCGAGTTCGACCCGGTGCCGTCGAGTCCAGGGATTACTCGCTGCCGCGACGACGACCAGTCGGTCTTCGTACAGCTTTTCCGAGACGATATCATCGCTCGTAATAGGATCGAACGTCAGCAAGACGATCAAATCCAGATTGCGCTCCCGTAGTTCTTGTAAAAGCGTCGCGGGGGTAGCCGCCACGACATGAAAACTCACTCGCGGATATTTCTGGCATATCTGATCGATGACGGCGGCCACGATCCCCACCTCTGCGATCGTCGAGGTTGCACCAATGCGCACTTCTCCTATTGTCGGGTCCTTGATGAATTCGATTTCGTTGATCCCTTGCTGGAGTTCATCAAAGACGGCGACTCCTCGCTTGATGAGTGCACGGCCATAAGGCGTAGGCTCGACGCCTCTAGAGTTACGATCGAGAAGACACACCCCAAGCGTGCGCTCCATATCGGAGACCGCCCTAGAGATGGCGGGCTCGGATATCGCCAGCTGCGTAGCGGCTCTTGTCATGCTTCCGGCGTGTGCCACAGCGAGCAGGATGCGGAGCTCATGGAGCTTGAGTCGGCCCACGCGGAGGTCGGTCTGCATAACGGGACCCATACGATCTAGTTATATAGACCTCAAAAGATAGCATTTCTTGGATCAAATCGGGTTGGATAGGTTTCGCGAAAACAGTGCGCGAGCTGACTGGTCCTTGCCAGTTGCAGGACGTATCGACGGAAGGGAGGTGACAGCTGTGAATCTTCAAACCGCAAACAAGAGCGGCATTGCCAATAACTTTTGGCTCCAAACAGCGGTGTTGGTCATCGTGGTAGCGGGGCTAATCGCAATTGCGGCGAAGTACATTTGGTGACGCCCCAACGCTTAGATCGTTCACTAAGGAATGAAACCGGCAAAGCTGATGACTGAGCCGGAGGGGGCTGGGCTGCACGAAATGGATGCTGAAAATAGATGAAACCTATTTCGGGCCAATGAGCACGTGCTGAGCCTCATTGAGAGGCGAAAAACTGGAGAGCTCGTACCTCCTCGCGGTGTGGTTTGAGCCTTATCTGGCCTGAATTTTCATGCAACGTTCGGGATGAATTGCTGCAGTGCATGAGTCCGCTGTTGGCACAAAGCGGACATGCAAGCGCGGCCCATCAATGTCTGCTTTTGGGGGTAAAGCGGACATCGGGTGAAGGGGCTTTGTTTGTGGCTTTAGAGCAACGCCCACGAGGAATTAGTCATTTGCTGGCCTGGGAAGGTTGACCGGGGCTTAGTCGTGGGCAGACGATGCTCAGGATTCGACGACACCGTCTCGGGGGATTTCGTCAAAGCGTTCTCTACGCGAAAGGAGAAAACGCGCGCCTGGATGTACGGTAGCGTTGTGTGGCCGCGGCATCGGAGCGCTTTGGTACGAATGGAAATGCGATGAATAGAAAATCGTCTAGAGCGGCGCTGGCGGCATTGGTTCTGGGATGGAGTACTACGTTAGTCTTCGCCCAACAGCTCGGTACGGCGAAGGACGCGAGAGCAATGCTCGATCGGGCAATCGCGGCGCTCAAGTCAAACGAGCATACGGCGCTGAGCCAGTTTAACGATCAGAACAACAAACAGTTCCACGACCGCGATCTCTACGTCTTCTGTTTCAATATGTCCGATGGAAAGGTCACGTCATATTCAGCCCCCTTTCTCATCGGTGCTGATGTTCGCACCTTGACGCTCGTCAACGATCAAATAGGTCAAAGAGCCTACGATACGGTCCGCGCTGTCCCAGAGGGCAAGATTGCCATTCTGCAATACAAGATGCCAAAACCTGGCACGATCGAGCCAGCTACGAAGCTCTCCTTTGAGACACGCATCGGTAACCAAGGCTGCGGGGTTACTTATTACGAATAGATATCCCTTTACCGCCTGCGCATGCCTACTTAATCAGCGACAGCATCAAGCTTGAATGCCAATGGGGTTGGGAACGATGAGCAAGAACACGGACAGCACGCATGAGACGGCCGAAAAACTGGGCAACTCGTCGGAACGACTAGATAATCCGCCATTGTGGAGTCCATGGAATTTTCAGAACAAACAGCGTGACTGGCACCAGGATTTCTATGACGAGATGCGTTCCAGCACATCACATGATGCAGAGAAATAGATCCTTCCTGCGTTCCGGTATTGGCGCAACTTGGACCTATGGTGAGCATCTCTGAACGATCTAAAATTTTGTTCGAGCGATTTCACTCGCTGGCGATCGCATCGTAGGAAAGCGGCAGACCGACGCGCGTGCGGAGATCCTCGGCGACCCACACGGCCCGCATCTACACTCAGCAACTTTTATTCAAGCTGGCATTTGGAGACAAAGCCGATCCACCTAACTACGTCGGGTTTCAGCGTGGCGCCGTCGAACTCCACATGCAGTTTCAGTTCGAGCATGAGATGGAGACAATTCGCCTGCGGTTTCTAGTGGAGGATCCAGACGCGCTCTTTAGCGAATACCGTCAACGGGGCGTTGAGTGCAATCCCAACAACGTTCACGATACTTCGTGGGGGACGCGCGAATTTGCCCTCTACGACTTCGATCGCAATGCACTCACCTTCTACCGCGATCTGCAAGTGCGGGGAGGGAGGGCAGATGCGGAGCAAGCCTCTCATCGGGAAGAGGTCCACATGGCGAGCATGAAGAAGAGGAGGCAAGACGAGCAGTCCTTAGCGAATACGACAGATGGGCGAAAAAACACCCTAACGATGCCATCATGATGGGCGGGTTTCTGTTCTTCCGCTACTTACAGAAAGAGAGGTCGGACCTTCTCGATTTCCGTGAGGTTGGTGACAAGTGGCAAATCGTTCACGGCTGGCTTCGGGATCGATTGGAAGATTAGGCTCACGCATCCGAACAAGGTAAAAGGCGCTTTTCCCAGCACGTGCTCCCGTCGCCCGATGATCGATTTTATCAAATTTTATCAAATTATGTTATGAGGATCGCTCGCGTCGGTCGCACGCGATCACGCGGTGGGGGGTCTCATGCACGGGCGCTTGAACGATGCCGCGCAGCTCGGCGGTGGGAGGCGAAGGCATTTGCGGAAGAATTTGTCCGCACTTGGCTTCATCCGCCTTCGCTTTGCGGGCTTGCGCGCGCGAGCCCAAGCACTGCGGCTGTCTACCCCTGCTGCCATTGTGATGCTCTTGGCCACGATCGTGCTGATGGCCGTGACCACCACGCCTCCTGCTGCCGCAGCCAGGCAGGCGCACCCCGCGCAACCCATGGAAGCGGACGCCCCACGCGAGGCGGGCAAGCCGATTATGGCAATCGTGTCGATCAAGACGCAGCAGGTGACCTTCTACGACGCCGACGGCTGGATCTACCGCGCACCGGTATCGACCGGCACGACTGGACGCGAAACGCCAGCCGGCGTCTTCGCTGTTCTGGAGAAGAACAAGGATCACCACTCGAGCCTCTATGACGATGCCTGGATGCCGAACATGCTGCGCATCACCTGGAATGGCCTCGCATTGCATGGCGGCCCCTTGCCCGGCTACGCGGCCTCGCACGGCTGCGTGCGGATGCCTTACGATTTCGCTGAGAAGATGTTCGATAAGGTGCCGATGGGGATGCGGGTGCTCATCTCGCCGAGCGACGTGGAGCCTGTTGAGTTTTCCTCTTCGTCGCTGTTCATACCCAATCCAGAGACGATCGCCGCTATGCCTGCGAAGGCCCTGGCGCTCGCCCGCGAAGCGGACGAGGCCATCAAGGCGGTGGCCATTGCGAAGACCGCTCTCGGGTCGGCAAAACGTGGGGCGGCCGCGGCTCTGGCGACGGTGCGCAAGCTTGAATATTTCAAGAAGCACGCTGACGGCGAACTCGCCGACGCCGAGAAGGTGCTCGCAGCCGCCAGGACGGACGCAGCCAAGGCCGCGGCTGAGAACGTGAAGCAGAAGGCGACCGCCAAAATCGAGGAGCTGAGCACACAGCTCGACGCCGCCATGGCGGACGAAAGGACGATGCAGAGCGCCGTCGCCGCCGCCGAAGCAATCGCCAAGACGACCGAGGCCAAGCGGATCGAGGCCGACAAAGCCGCGAATGACGCAAAGCTCGCACTCGAGCCGGTCTCAGTCTACATCAGCCGGGCGACGCAGAAGCTTTACGTGCGGCGCGACACGCATATGCGGGCGCCGGACGGGGGCGAGATGTACGACACAGCCATCGAACTCCCGGTCGCCATCAAAGATCCCGACAAGCCGATCGGCACGCACATCTTCACGGTAGTAGCGCGCACCGACGCCGCCTTGCGCTGGACCGAAGTCACGATCGACAACGGTGACGATGCCCAGGACGCGCTCGACCGCATCATCATGCCGCAGGAGATACTCGATCGCATCGCGCCCACTGCAACGCCGCGGTCGTCGATCATCATCTCGGACGAGCCCATGAGCAGTGAAACCAACTATCGCACGGAGTTCGTCGTGGTGCTTAACGATCAGCCGCAGGGCGGCTTCGCAAATCGCGCGCGCTCGCCTGGCATGCGCTTCGCGCGCCGCGATGGCTTCGGCTTCAATCGCTTGGGCGATTGGTTCTTTGGCGATAGTCGGCCGCCCCGCGGCCGGTCCTATGGTAGGCGGCAGGGCTGGGGGTGGTGGGGGAGCTATTAGCCAGCGCGTTTCCCCGCCAACCCGAAGGACGCCCACAAAAACGGTCCCGATACAGTCGGGCCGTCATTCTGTGAGATGCACCTCCATTCCATCCCCGAAGCTATCAAACAGTAGTAGAAAAACTGACGCACTCACATCCAAAGGGACGATTATCGGCGCGCTGAAGCGCTCAAGCGCCGCGCTGCCGGAGATCCAAATTGTCGAGCGCAAACAGAATCTGCCCAGCTTGACGCCAAAGGATAGCTTCATAGCGACTAAGGCGGTCGAGGGCATAATTGGGCAGATTGCAGAGCCGCAAGAAACAACGCGCAAGCTCAACGGCAGGAGCAACTTGGCCTTGGCTTGAATCCGGTCCTAAAGCCGGGCCCGTCTTGGTTACATTCAATGTGGCTTGCCGATCGGAGTTTGCATTGAAAAGCGCATAAACGATCTCACGCGAGGCAGGGGAGATTTGATGGGTCTTTCTAAAGTTCCTGAGATGGTTCATCCAGCTTCCGTCTTAGGTCCTGTGCTCTTGAGAGAGTTGCGACGGTTGGCCTCGATCTGTTTGATGGAGGTCATGGGGAGCCGACTTCAAAAATTGGCTTCGTTTTGTCAGTCGGACCCCGTTTGATTCTGCTGTGGTCGTCACCGCCCGTTGTGGGCAGCGGATGGCTTTCCAGCCACAGGGCACGAGCGGGAACGGTCGGATCAATGCCGGCCTTTCTCCACCATGCAGCTTCATCGCCACAGCGGTGAACCTCGCGATGATGGCCACGACACAGCGGCACAGTGAACTCATCGCTGACTTTGCGGCCAAGCGCTTTTGATTCCGCAAATCTCAGATGGTGTGCGTCCGCCGGGCGCCGACCGCAGATTAGACACGGCTGCTTGGCAACCAATCTGACGTGATCCCGGTCGCGAATTCGGCGCCGCGCCGACAACGACAGCGCGCTTTTATCGATAACAGCGGCTTGCTGTCGCCTCTTGCGTCGATCCGCTCGCAGGGCCGACGATCGAGCTTCTTGCGCCACCGGCCGGCCATCTGATGCTTCGCTCACAATACTCGCCAGCCTGGCCTGGAAAGCCTGCTCGACGCGCTCGGCATCAGCCGTGGTCAGAGTGTTTTTGCTGGCAAGTGCCCGCTGCGCCCAATATGCCGCGTCCTCGGCCGAGTTAAGGTCGTTCAGTTCGGCTGTCAGTTGATCACGCAAAGCGGCTGAAGCGTGCGGTTCGAGGGTGGGCTTAGGAGGATTTGAGACTGTTTTCGTGCGTCGACCGGTTGAGAACTGCGGAGGTGAATGTACTTGGCCCCGACTGCGCTGCCCATTTTGATTTCCGCGAGCTCTCTCTGCTTTCGATGGCGGTGTCACAATTAGATCTGGAGCATCAAGATCGTCTTCACCGGCAATGCCGACCAGTGTGAACAGAGCGTAACGCCGGGCATAGGTCAGTGCCGCTCCCATCCGGTGCGGGACTGCCGTTTCGCTGATGGCACACACGGGCCAGTCTGAGGCGATCCACTCTCCGGAGGCATGTGCCAGCACAGTGCTCAGCCGGACGATGCCAGCGGATTCATCAATCGAGGTGGTCTGCACGGTCGCGATCTCATGTTGGCTTAAGGTCTTGCGCACGATATCGAGCCCGCTCGAGAGCGGCGCGTAGCGGAAGGATCGCTCAGCTCCACTTCCCCGGTCAGAGCGGATGGTCCCAACCAGTGATTTTTCCGGATTGACGAGTTGCGCCTGAGCTTTGGCCAATGCCGCCGCGATCGTGCCAATCGTCTCACTAGACTGCTGCATGACGACCCTCCGCATCGAGGAGGTCGAAGCTAACGGCCCCTGACTTCGAGCGCTTGGCACTTATGCCGTGGCCGATCGCTTCTTTGGCGTCCTCCGGCATCAACGTTTTCAGCTCGGCCTTCGAGCGCTCATGGTCCAGAAAGGCTTGCCGGGTGCTGCGGAACAGACCGGCGAATTCCGCCCAAGAATTCGAAGCACTCATATCGACGATCCGGACCGCCTCGATTCTTGGCTTGGGCGGCTCGACACCAAACAGGCGAGGGGGCTCACCGTTCTCGACGCATCGCCAGAACTTCCGCTCGGCAGTGACAATCAGGTGCTGGTAAAGCGGATCAGCATGGGTGGTGATCTCGACCCATTTGCCGCCGCCCGTGATCACCGAGAGGACAGCGCTCCTGGCCGCGACCACCCACATATTGTGCTGCAGCTGCGGCATGTATTTCTCGGCCGCGGCTTCTTCCGAGAATGACCAGGGCAGCATGAACTTGGCCTCGAAGACCGCGCCAGTAGCTTCGTTGCGTCCGTCGAGCGTGGCGGCCATCCACCGCAACGCCGGATGTCGGACCTGCTTCTGGATATCCGTGATGACCTGGCCGGTATTGGTCTGATACCAGCGCCGGTTCAGGTCTTCGGTTGCAAGGCCGAGCTGAACAACGAGATTACCTGACAAATCCTCTGGCTCGATTTCGCCTCGTTTCTCCTTCCAAAGGCGGCGGAGGGCCGGTTCGTCGTCCCCCATGATGATCCGGGCATCCGAGCCACCAATAAAATAGCGGCGCTCTTTCCATGGCTTTGAGGTCATGTCGAACTCCCGCCGACTGAAATTAAATCCGCCGCATTGTTTCTTTCAGTGCGACTGTGGCGAACCCGCGTATTCCTGATGGGGAACAGAAGCAGGAGCAGAAGAATGTTCCAGGGCCACCATCCCACAAGAATGGCAGCTGTCGCATAGCAAAGAGTGACGACGTGCCAGCCAATGGGCATCCGACCGCCAATGGTCTCGTACCAGCAGCGCATGTCATGGCGGAGAGCAGGTTCATTGACGTTGGTGATCCGGACGTCCGAACCCCCTATAAATTCAAGTGGCCGGTTGTGACTCGCCATAAGAATAGCACTCACTCATGTGAGTTAAATATAGTCATATGCATAAAACTGTCAAGCCCCGTCGCACTGCGGAAACGATTTTGGGAGCGCAAATTAGAGCCGCTCGTGCCCTTCTTCGTTGGTCGGCCGCGGATCTCGTTCGGGAGTCCGGAGTCAGTCACTCAACGATCAGTCGTGCGGAAACAGGCAACGGAAGGACTGCAATGACTTTTGCAAACGCATCGGCTATCCGCCGTGCTTTTGAGTTGGCAGGCGTAGAATTGCTCGACGAGAACGGTGGTGGACCTGGTGCTCGCCTCAAGCAGCGAGTAACGGACTAGCCAAAATCGCGGTGAAGCCTTGACGTGACACTTCTCGCGGATAAAGGCGAAAACGCGCTGGACACTCACCCCGCGTCCTTCACGACGCAGCAGTAGGCGCGAATGCATCGGCCGTCCGAGATGAATGATCGGCCTGGAATCGCAGCGCGAGCATTGGTTTCGGACAGATCAAAAGGCGCACCACTAGTCAAAATTAGATTCTGCGTAATGAAATGAACGTTGAGTCCGCGGGCTTCAACGCACTGCACTTGCCGTTTACTTTACCTTTTGGATTAGGTCGCGCGAATGAAGTACCAAGTTAGGTATTTTCTGCCGTTCGGCTTTAGCTTTGCGCATGTAGAATCCATGCGTAACTGCATTCTTATTTCCGCGCGGCGCACCCGATCCTTGTGCCCCGCCATGCATTCGGCATCGTCTCTTCCCGCTTACCGCAGGCGACATGCAGGCTTTTCCGGAGCGTGTCCTCGCGCCACAACGTGCGCTCGCGAGCATCGGGCCAGTATTACGTCGGTGTGTGTCCATTGCCATTTCGGGCCATAGTCGAATCTGTTTTCTGCAGTGGCTTGGTAACTGCGGATCCATTTGATCTGCGAGCGCGCGCCGTGTTCGCTTTCTTCGACGTGACGTTTGGAATGGCAAGTTTGATCTCGCCAAGACTTGCTTCCACGGGCGTGATGGCAGAAAGCTGTTGCATCGTCCTGGACGCTTCGAAACTCGCATGATGTCGGTTCGCTGCATCAATGAGTTCAACGGATAATGCCATCAGCCTAGTGGCCGACCGAATACTAAATTCTAGGACTACCCGGTTATCGATTTTGACCTCTCTGTCGATCTGGTCTTTAGGGTTGTATTTGTAGTAGTACAGCGCGTTCCTTAATTCCTCAGGGAGATAGAATCTTATGGGCCCGCTCAGATGGTACAGGAGCCGCGCTTGGGTAATTCGACAAACAGCCAAATCAGCGAGAATTAGTGTGTGGAGCTCATCAACTGGTTTACCAGCCGCGATGATGGAAATGGCACGGTTCAGATCGCCGGCACTAGGATAGTCAAATGCCGAGGCCTCATCGATCGGCAGGGCCGCGCACAGGTAATGTAGCAGACCTCTAGCAAACTGATCGTCTGCCGTCCCGAACGCCTCCCTGAGAAGCGCAGAAGCGATGAACTGATGGGGATGGTCGAATTCGAGCCGCCCGCCGCCGTAGTCCTCCACGAACTTCATGCGCGGAACGCGAACCTGATCTTTCAAGCGTTCCGCTTGTTTCGCGAGTACTGTCCGTTCGTAATCGGTGGGTTGGTATTTTGATTTAGCAACCGCATCAGGGTTTTTTGGTTGTGTTCGTTCCTTGGCTTCTGGGATCCAGAGCGTGTCATTGCGACGGCCTCGCTTACGGTCGCGTTGGGTCCAATCATCGTCTATGCGCACCGGCCGAGCGCGCTTCGGGCGCTCTGCTCCTTGCGGGTGGACCACTGGTGGCTCGCGGGCAGTCAGCTCGTTTTTCGATTTTGCAGTGCCGACAGGTTTCGTTTGCTTTGTTGATTTAATATCTTTCATAGGACCTCCGCGGAGCCATTTTCAGTGCTGTGCAGATCGCGCTTTGGCGATGCCGCAACAGTTCACGAGATGGAACCCCGAGCGAGGTCCGAGTTGGACCTCTTCCGGGATTTCACGTCACGCTATCGAGATAAACGGGCAGCGATCTTCGCTGCTGCCTAGCGCACGCCCGAGACGTGGCCATTTGATTGAGCCACGCACGCAACCAGGGCATCGGCTCAAGCTGAGGATTTTGGGAACGCTTATCGCTGAGCCTGTGCGAACGTCTCCATTAAAACGAATCATGCGTTTTTGCAAGATGCATTGCTATGATTTCTCAATGTCAGGTTGAATCGTACTTTGCATGGGGTTGTTTTCATTTTTTGAAACCTGACAACTTCGGGTCGGTCATAGAGCGAAGCGACCGGTTGTCTAGATATCGTTCGACGCAAGAACGGCAGCGGCCCCTGGGATGCTGCTACGAAAGCGGCACCAGAAAAAGAGTTGGACCGCTAGGGGCAGGGATTACGGCTCGATCAGTTTCCCGCTCGCCGCCTTGATAGCTGCTTCGGTGCGGGTTGCCGCACCGAGTTTGCCGCGCGCATTGTCGGTATGGAAATCGATGGTGCGCTTGGTGAGCCCGAGGATTTGCGCGATCTCGGCCGAGGTCTTGCCGCGCGCCACCCAGGTCAGCACTTCCACTTCGCGCTCGTTGAGCGCCACCGTCTTTGGCCATATCCCGGTGCGAGCGACTGCTTTCAGCCGTGCCTCGATGATCACAGCGAGCAAATCGAAATCGATCGGCTTGGTGACGTAATCGTCGGCGCCGAGCTGCCGGCCTTTGAGTTCATTGTCGCGGTCGGTCAGCGCGGTGAGAAACACAAACGGCATGTTGGAAAAGCGCGGCGCCAGTGCGGTCAGCCGTTCAAGGAGCTCGAAACCGGACATCGCCGGCATGCTGATGTCCGAGAGCACGAGATCGGGCATGGTTCTTAAAACCGCCGCCAGTCCCTCGCGCCCGTCATGGGCGATGCTCACCTCGTAGCCGCGATCGAGCAATTCCTCTGCGATCAGCGCCGCGGTTTCGCGATCGTCCTCGATGCACAGTATTTTTTTACGAACTTCAGTCATTCTTCTGATCGCGCCAAAAGCAGCGAAATGCGCCGAAACGAGCTGGAATCGGGACGCTAGCTAATTTACCTCAATTCAGTTTCCGGTGGTTGCGCCTTTACTATAGGATTATTGAGAAAATCCACCGGCAACGCTTAACAAGGCGCCAGCGCGGAACGGAACCCAGCTATGTGGCAGCCCCGCTCAATTCGTCTGCATCTGGCCGCGGTGTTCCTGTTGTTTTTTGCGCTGGTCGCCGGGCTCGGCGCGTTCAGCATGTGGCGGCTTGCTAATTTCAATTCTTTGTCGGCAGATGTCGCCGAGGTTTGGCTACCGACCACCCGCGCGCTTGGCGACCTTAACAATTACACCTCGGATTTTCGCGCTTCTGAGGGCAGCGCGCTGTTGACTTCCGACCCGAACGAGATTGCTGCAACCGAGAAGCAGATGGCGGAGCTTGATCGCGCAATCGCGGCTGCAGAGCGTAATTTCGAACGCATCCGGCACGATGCGGCCGGGAGCGAACTGTACGATCAATTCAAGGCACACTGGAACACCTACCGCGGCATCGTCAATCAGATGCTCGTCCTCTCCCGCAGCGACCGGCGGGACGAGGCCTTGCATATTTACGGCAATTCATCGCGCGTCGCCTATAACGCTGCGAGCGACGCGCTCGGCCAGCTCACCGATCAGGCGGTGGCGCGCGCGCAAGTTGCTAGCGATCGGCTCGCGGTCGCATATCGTCATGCCTATTGGCTGATCCTCCTTGCCATCGCGGTTGCCGCGATGTTGGTGGTCGCCGCCCTTATTCATATCAGCCGCTCGATTTCGGCGCCGCTTCTCGCGCTCGCGGATCGCATGCGCCGGCTCGCGGCCAAGGATAGGGCCATCGATGTGCCCGCCACCGAGCGCCGAGACGAAATTGGCGCCATGGCCAAGGCGACCGTGGTTTTCCGCAACAACGCCATCGAACTGATGCGCAGCCAAGAGACGCTCGCCCGCCAGGCGGCGCTGCTTGAAGAGCAATTGGCGCATGAACAGCGCCTGGCGCTAATGCAACGAAATTTCGTGTCCATGGCGTCACACGAATTCCGAACGCCGATGACCGTGATCGACGGTCACGCGCGGCGGCTCGATAAGATCAAAGACACAATCGCGCCCGCCGAAATCGGCGAGCGTGCCGGGAAGATCCGCAGTGCCGTGTTGCGCATGACACAGCTGATTGAAAACCTGCTCAACTCATCGCGGCTGATCGACGGCGGCGCCGGCCTTTATCTCAATCCCGCGCCGATGGACGTTACCGCCTTGCTGCGGGAAGTCTGCCAGCTGCATCGCGAGATGGTGCCCAGCCTGCAAGTTGTCGAACGCTTAGCCCCCGGTCCGGTGCCAATGATCGGCGACGCCAAACTTCTGTTCCAGGCCTTCAGCAATCTTCTCTCCAACGCCGTCAAATATTCGCCAGGCGGCGGCGCGATCGAAGTGACGATGAAAAGCACGTCAAACGAAGTTGTGGTTGCCGTCTCTGATCATGGCATCGGCATTCCCGCTGCCGACCTTGAGCACCTGTTCGAGCGCTATCATCGCGGCAGTAATGTATCGGGGATCGTCGGCACCGGCGTCGGCCTTTACCTCGTCAAGACAGCGGTCGATCTCCACCGTGGCGCCGTCGGCGTAGAGAGTAAGGAAGGCGAAGGTTCGTGCTTTACCGTGCGGCTGCCGTGCGCCGCATTGGCAGTGGACAGTTCGGTGGTGAGCGAGTCCTCAATCTTGGCTGACGCATGACCAGACGCGTCACCGTCGCGATCTGCTTACTATCCGTCTTTTTACATCCGGCGAGCGCGGCCTTTATCTCGCGCGTCGGCACCATTCACGACATGATTGTACGCGCCGATTGGCAATATCCGTGGCAATTGCCGCCGCGCTTTCGCAATCACTGCCGCTACGAGTATTTCACTGCGCGTCCCTATTGCTCAGATCATTGCGGCAGCGACTACAAATTCTATTACTGCTCGGAAGCATCGTTCGGCTGCTGTCATCTCGGCCGTGGCTATTGCGACTCGAGCGGCTTATTGCGCTGTCATTGGTAGGTTGCGCGAAATAGTTTCTTGCGCCTAAGGCCGCCCGGAACTTCCCTCCCGGCCCCGCCGACCGGATCAAAGCACCGGATCAAAACACTAGATCAAAACCATGGCCGCACGCGGCGAGCTTTAAGTAGCCGTTTCATCCGGTCGCTGTCCCCTTGCTGCGCCACCGTGATGCGCTATTTTCGCCCATGTCGGGAAATCGCGCCCGGCGCGGGTGTAGCTCAATGGTAGAGCAGAAGCCTTCCAAGCTTATGACGAGGGTTCGATTCCCTTCACCCGCTCCATGACTTAGCGAAATCGAGTCGTCTGAAA
>Ga0310914_10001713_pt1 | contig 14308 bp, 15 predicted proteins | sample GREbulkMGAN108_FD_203450 | JGI IMG/M metagenome (GOLD analysis project Ga0310914, IMG submission 203450) | Lab enrichment of tropical soil microbial communities from Luquillo Experimental Forest, Puerto Rico - GRE.bulkMG.AN108 | ecosystem: Environmental > Terrestrial > Soil > Tropical forest >... | reverse complement strand
GCGCTTCGATGCGGCGCACCCCGGAGGCGATCGCGGTTTCTCCGACAATCTTGAACAGTCCGATGTCACCGGTGCGGCGAACATGCGTGCCGCCGCAGAGCTCGACCGAGAAAGGCCGGTCTTCGTCACGCGCTCCCCCCATCGCGACCACCCGCACCTCGTCGCCATACTTCTCGCCAAAGAGAGCCAACGCACCCTCGGCCACGGCGCGGTCCGGCGTCAGGAGGCGGGTGCGCACCGCGCTGTTCGCCCGAATGCGTTCGTTGACCTCCGTCTCGATCGCCAGAATATCTTCCGCGGTCAGCGCCCTCGGGTGACTGAAGTCGAAGCGCAGCCGGTCGGGAGCGACGAGCGAGCCCTTTTGCGTGACGTGCTCGCCGAGCCGCCGCCGGAGCGCCTCGTGCAGCAAGTGGGTCACCGAATGGTTGGCGCGCAACTGGCGCCGCCGGCGGCCGTCGACCCTGAGCTCGACGGCGTCACCCTCCTTGACCACGCCGCGGGTCACATTGCCGAGATGGACGTGCAGGTCGCCCGCTTTCTTTATCGTGTCGCGTACTGCCAGCTCGGCGCCGCCGGCCGCAAAGACGATGCCGCTATCGCCAACCTGACCGCCGGCCTCTGCGTAGAACGGCGTCTGGTTGACGATCAGTGCGACGTCGTCCCCGAGCACCGCCTCGGCAGTGCGCTCGCCGCTCCGCAAGATCGCCAGCACCACGCCTTCGGCGCTCTCGGTCTCGTAGCCGAGGAACTCGGTGGCGCCGAGTTGCTCACGCAACGCAAACCAAACCGTTTCCGTCGCCGCCTCGCCAGAGCCGATCCAGCTCTTGCGCGCCTCCTCGCGCTGCCGCGCCATCGCTCTCCCGAAGCCCTCGACGGCCACCTTGCGGCCTTGTCCGCGCAGCACGTCCTCGGTGAGGTCGAGCGGAAAGCCGTAGGTGTCGTACAGCCGGAAGGCAACCTCGCCGGGCAAGGCCTCGCCAGGGCCGAGCCGGGCGGTCTCTTCCTCCAGCAAGCGAAGACCGCGCTCGAGCGTCTGCTTGAAGTTCGTCTCCTCGAGCCGCAAGGTCTCGGTGATCAAGGCTTGGGCGCGCAACAGCTCGGGATAGGCCGCACCCATCTGCTGCACCAAGGTGGGCACCAACCGCCAAACCATCGGCTCCCGGCAGCCCAGAATGTGCGCATGGCGCATCGCCCGCCGCATGATCCGGCGCAGAACATAGCCGCGGCCTTCCTTACTCGGCAGCACGCCGTCGGCGATCAGAAACGCCGAGGCACGCAGATGGTCGGCGATGACGCGGTGCGACACCGCATGTTCGCCGTCGGGCGCGACGCCCGACGCCTCGGCCGAGGCCAGGATCAGCGCGCGGAACAGGTCGATGTCGTAGTTGTTGGTGACGCCCTGCAGGATCGCGGCGATGCGCTCCAGGCCCATCCCAGTGTCGATCGAAGGCCTGGGCAGGTCGATGCGGGTGTTCTCGTCCACCTGCTCGAACTGCATGAAGACCAGATTCCAGAATTCGAGAAATCGGTCTCCGTCTTCGTCGGGGGACCCTGGGGGACCGCCGATGACCCTGTCGCCCAGATCGTAGAAGATCTCCGAGCAATAGCCGCAAGGACCGAGTGGCCCCATCGCCCACAGATTGTCGGCATGGCCAACGATGCGCGCATCGGGCAGGTCGGCAATCTTCTTCCAAAGATCCCGGGCCACCTCGTCCGATGGATGGACGGTAATCCACAGCCGATCCTTGGCTAGACCGAACTCCTTCGTCACCAGGTTCCAGGCGAGCTCGATCGCCCGATCCTTGAAATAGTCGCCGAACGAAAAGTTGCCCAGCATCTCGAAGAAGGTGTGATGCCGGGCGGTATAGCCGACATTTTCCAGATCGTTGTGCTTGCCGCCGGCGCGCACGCATTTCTGGGCGGTGGCGGCGCGCTGGTAGGACCGCTTTTCGAGCCCGGTCAAGACATTCTTGAACTGAACCATCCCGGCATTGGTGAACAGCAGTGTCGGATCGTTGCGCGGCACGAGCGGGCTCGACTGCAGGACCTCGTGCTCATGACGGGCGAAATAGTCGAGAAACGCGGCGCGGATGTCGTTGGTCGTCTGCATGGACAGATTCTGGCCCTCGGCGGCGGCCATACAAGAGGTGCGGCGCCGCGTTATCGCAACCCGTGGGCGCGATTGTCCAGAAGCAGCGGAGTCCGGTGCGGGATAAGCGGGGCTAGCGCAGCCGCGCTGCTACCGCTGGAAGGCTGGCAATGTCAATACCGTGACGGGCGGCTTCGGCGACGAGGGCAAGCGGGTCGGCGCCCTCGCGCATGCGGCTCAGCGCCCATAAGAGCGTCGAGCGCGTTCCACTGCGGCAGTGTGCTACAACCGGTGCCGGCGCATCGCGCAAGGTCGCGGCAAATGCGTCAACATCGGCGCGCGACAAAGTTGCGGCCGTGATCGGGATGTGATGATAGGCGAGCCCGTGCGCCTCGGCGATGCGCCGCGCCTCGGCAGCAGGAAGCTGTCCCTGGTCTTCGCCATCAGGACGGTTGTTGACGATCGTGCGCACACCTGCGCCGGCGAGCGCCTCGATATCCGGGCGATCGAGCCGGCCGGTGACGCTCAATCCCGGCGCCAGGGAAACAAGCTGAGGTGCCATGCTGCTCCCCCTGGTTATCTGCGGGGGCGCAGCTTCGCAGCCCACGACCCCGCCGTCACCAGAAAAATCAGGCGGCGAATTGCGGCGGCCGTTGCAGTAGGTCTCCGGCGCGGATCCAGAACCGCTCGAGCCGACGAAGCGTCACGCTAACGGCCTGAAGATCGTCCACGTTGATCGTGGCTTGCGACAGCATCTCGAGATGGCGCTGAAGCATGACGCCTACCCGGTCGCGCAGCATCGTCCCTTTTCCGGTCAGACGAACGCGGATCGAACGGCGGTCGTGCAGCGAGCGCTCCTGCACGAGATAGCCGTTTTCGACCATCTTCTTGACGTTGTAGGAGACGTTCGAGCCGAGATAGCAGCCGCGCAGCGTCAGTTCGCCGACGGTCATCTCCGCGTCTCCAATGTTGAACAACATCATCCCCTGGACGTTGTTGATGTCGTGGATCCCGAGACCCTCGAGCTCAAGCTTCACCACCTCCAGGAAGTGACGGTGTAAGCGCTCGATCAGGGAAATTACTTCGAGATACGCGTTGGTCATCCGAACCTCGTTTGGCGGCGATCGGGCGCAGATTAGCGCCGGTTTGTAAATTTATCGTTTCAAATTTTAACCTCGGGCTTATCGGGCTGCTGGCCTTCCAGGGCGAGCGGCCGGAGCCCGGGTTGGCGCGCTTTGCACCGGCCGGCATATTAGCCGACGCCCGGCGGTCGAACTCGGCGACAAAGTGGAGACAACACCGGGTAAGCTCTCGATCGGAACTATGCATGTTGCGAAGGGTTTGGAGTTTCGCGCCGTCGCCGTCATGGCGTGCGACGACGAGGTTATCCCGTCGCAGGTGCGCATCGAGAATGTCGCCGACGATGCCGATCTCGAAGAGATCTATGACAGCGAGCGCCACCTGCTCTACGTCGCGTGCATCGGCGCCCGCGATCACCTGTTGGTGAGCGGGGTCAGGCCCGCATCCGAGTTTCTGGACGATCTGGCGAACCGAGGTCAGCGGGAAGGCCGCCGTATTCGGGCCAAGATCGAAACGTATCTTGATAAGAATGAGCTTGGCGTCTCAACCGCGAGTGGCGGTCATTTCCTGGCTTGTGCGACGTCCTTCGAGCCGTCAAGGTTCCCCTGCCGAAGCGTCAGAGCCGCGTCCCGATTGGACTATAAGTTGTTGATCTAAGGGCACAAATGACTCCTGGCCTTGAATTTTTTCACATATTTCCGCTGTCCGACAGGAAAACGCTAACGGTTTCAGAGGCTTGCCGCGCCGAGATTAGCCTCTATATTCCGCTGCCGGTTGCATCCGGCCCGAGCCATCGGTGGCTGTCGCGGCGGCTGCTTTCGGCCCGCTAGAGGATGAACCGGGACAGATCGGCGTTCTGCGCCAGCGCTCCGACCTTGTCGCGCACATAGCCCCGATCGATCTCGATCAGGGTTCCTTCGGGCCGGTCGGAGGCGGTGAAGCTGATTTCCTCCAGCAGCCGCTCGAGGATGGTGTGCAACCGCCGCGCCCCGATGTTCTCGACCGCGGTGTTGATCTCCTCGGCCAAGAGTGCCAGCTCGTCGATCGAGGCTTCGTCGAAATCGAGGGTCACACCTTCGGTCGCGAGCAGCGCCTTGTACTGCTTGATCAGGCTCGCCTCGGGCTCGGTCAGGATGCGCCGGAAGTCGGCGCGGTCGAGCGCCTTCAATTCGACCCGGATCGGCAGCCTTCCTTGCAATTCAGGCAAGAGATCGGAGGGCTTCGCCTGGTGGAAGGCGCCCGAGGCGATGAACAGGACGTGGTCGGTCTTGACGGCACCGTGCTTGGTCGCAACCGTGGTGCCTTCAATCAGCGGCAACAGGTCGCGCTGCACCCCTTCGCGGCTGACATCGGGCCCGCCCCCGCCGAGCCGCTCGCCGCGCCCGCAGATCTTGTCGATTTCGTCAATGAACACAATGCCGTTCTGCTCGACCGCGGTGATCGCTTCTCGAACGATCATTTCCTGATCCAAGAGCTTGTCGCTCTCTTCGGCGACCAGCACGCGGTGGCTGTCGGCGACGGTCAGCCGCTTCGGCTTCGCCCGCGTGCCGAACGCCTTGCCGAAGATGTCGCCGAGGTTGAGCATCCCCATCTGGGCGCCGGGCATGCCCGGGATCTCAAAGGTCGGTAGGTTGGCCGCGGCACTCTCCTGCACCGCGATTTCGATCTCGCGATCGTCGAACGCACCCTCGCGCAGCCGCTGGCGGAATTTTTGGCGGGTATCGGCACTGGCGCCGGAGCCGACCAGCACGTCGAGCACGCGTTCCTCGGCGGCGAGCTCGGCCTTGGCCTCAACCTCCTTGCGCAGCCGCTCGCGGGTCATGCCGATCGCGATTTCGACGAGATCGCGCACAATCTGCTCGACATCGCGGCCGACATAGCCGACCTCGGTGAACTTGGTCGCCTCGACCTTGACAAACGGCGCCTGGGCGAGCCGCGCCAGGCGGCGCGAGATCTCGGTCTTGCCGCACCCCGTCGGGCCGATCATCAGGATGTTCTTGGGCAGCACCTCTTCACGCAGCTCGGGAGTGAGCTGCTGGCGGCGCCAACGGTTTCTCAAAGCGATCGCGACCGCACGCTTGGCATCGTGCTGGCCGACGATAAAACGGTCGAGCTCGGAGACGATCTCGCGCGGACTGAAGGAGGTCATCAGGGGGTCAATATTCGAGTTTCTCGAGAGTGATCTTGTCGTTGGTATAAATGCAGATTCCGGCGGCGATCGCCATCGCCCGCCGCGTGACCTCCTCGGCGTCGATGCTGTCGATCGCGATCAGCGCGCGCGCTGCAGCCAGCGCATAGCCGCCGCCGGAGCCGATGCCGATGATCCCGTCCTCGGGCTCGAGCACATCGCCGGTGCCCGAGAGGATCAGCGACACGCTCTTGTCGGCGACCGCCATCATCGCCTCGAGCCGGCGCAGATAGCGATCGGTGCGCCAATCCTTGGCGAGCTCAACGCAAGCGCGGGAGAGCTGTGCGGCATATTGTTCGAGCTTTCCCTCGAGCCGCTCGAAGAGCGTGATCGCGTCGGCGGTGGTGCCGGCAAAACCGGCGATCACCGAGCCGCCGGCGAGCCGGCGCAATTTGCGGGCGTTCGACTTGACCACTGTCTGCCCCATCGAGACCTGACCGTCGCCAGCGACCACGACCTGGTTGCTCTTGCGCACACAGAGGATCGTCGTGCCGTGCCAAGCGGTCTTGCCGGAGCCTTCCATGGGTTGCTTCGAGAGGACCAGGGAAACCGAGATGTAAGCGAGAGGGATCAGGGCAGCAAGCGGAGGCCAGTGTGAGCTCTAGCTCGGATTGTGGCAACCGGCCGGTGAAATTGATAAAAAGACGCCGCCGCAGGCGCGGCACTCGAGGAGATGCATCGTGCGGGTGGCGACCGTCGAACGCAACACCAAGGAAACCCAGATCACCGGTCGGGTCGATCTCGACGGCACCGGCACCGCCGAGGTGTCGACCGGCATCGGGTTTCTCGATCACATGCTGGAGCAGCTCGCCAAACACAGCCTGATCGACATCTCGCTGCATGCGGTGGGCGACCTGCACATCGACTTCCACCATACCACCGAGGACACCGGGTATGTCGTCGGCGAGGCAGTCTCCCGCGCGCTCGGTAACCGGGCCGGAATCGCGCGTTACGGAAACGCGATGATCCCGATGGACGAGACCCTGACCCGGGTCAGCCTAGACGCTTCGAACCGCCCCTATCTCATATGGAAGGTCGTCTTCACCCGGCCGAAGCTCGGCGAGATGGACACCGAGCTTTTCAAGGAGTGGTTTCAGGCCTTTGCTCAGTCCGCGGGGGTAACCCTCCACGTCGAGAATTTGTACGGCGAGAACAACCACCATATCGTGGAATCCTGCTTCAAGGGGCTCGCCCGAGCGCTCCGTCAGGCGGTCGAGATCGATGCACGGCGGGCCGGTGCCGTCCCTTCGACCAAGGGCGTCCTCGGCGGGAGCCTGCCATGAGGGTCGCGATTATCGATTACGGCTCGGGCAATCTGCGCTCGGCGGCAAAGGCTTTCGAGCGCGCGGCGGCCGAGGATGGGATCTCCGCCCGGATCGAGGTGACCAACGAGCCGGAGGCGGTTGCGCGCGCCGATCGGGCCGTCCTGCCCGGCGTCGGCGCCTTCGCCGATTGCCGGCGCGGTCTGGCCGCCGTACCCGGTCTCGAAGCGGCGCTGCGCGAGGTAGTGATCGCCCATGCCCGCCCGTTTCTCGGCATCTGCGTCGGGATGCAGCTGATGGCCGATCGCGGTCGCGAATTCGAGACCGTAACGGGCCTCGGCTGGATTGCCGGAGAGGTGGCGCCGATCGAGCCGAGCGATGCCGCGCTCAAGATCCCGCACATAGGCTGGAACGAGATCGAGCCGCGAACGCCTCATCCGCTGCTCGCGGGGCTCGGAGCGGATGCCCATGGCTATTTTGTTCACAGCTACCATTTCCGAGTTGCCGATCCGGCTGACCTCGTTGCCGTCACTGATTACGGCGGTCCGCTGACCGCAATGATCGGGCACGGCAATCTCGTAGGGACCCAGTTTCACCCCGAAAAGAGCCAGGAAGCCGGGCTGCGGCTGATCGGAAACTTCTTGCGATGGCGTCCATGACCGAGGGGCAAAGCGCCGGCGCGACAATCTCGGTCGAACGGGTGACCCGGTACTCCGGCACCGATCTCGACGATCTCTGCGAAGCGACCGAAAACGCAATCATCGAAGGCGGCGGGTTTGGTTGGCTCAAGCCACCACCGCGGCAGGTGCTGGAGAATTATTGGAAAGGCGTGCTGCTCGTTCCCGACCGCCGGCTGGTTGCCGGGCGTCTCGACGGCGTCATCGCCGGCTCGGCGCAGCTCAGCCGGGTGCCGCGCAACAATGAGGCACAGGCTTTTGCCGGCACCTTGACCAGCGCGTTCGTCGCACCCTGGGCGCGCCGCCGCGGTATCGGCCGTGGAATCGTGCTGGAGATCGAGAGCCTCGCCCGCGAGATCGGTTTGGCCGTTCTGAACCTCGATCTGCGCGACACCCAGCGTGCCGCGATCCGACTCTACGAGAGCCTGGGCTACATATGCTGGGGCACCCATCCCGTCTATGCGCGGGTCGAAGGGCGGATCGTGCCGGGGCATTATTACTACAAGCCCCTCGAAGACCAGCCGGCGGCGCCGTGATCCTGTTCCCGGCGATCGACCTCAAGGACGGCGCGTGCGTCCGCCTGGTCCGCGGCGATATGGCGAGCGCTACCGTTTTCAACCGGGATCCCGCAGCCCAAGCCCGGCAGTTCGCCGACGCCGGCTTCAGCTGGCTACACGTCGTCGACCTCGACGGGGCCGTCGCCGGGCGCTCGGTAAACGGCGCGGCGGTGACGGCGATCCGCAGCGCCGTCGATCTGCCGATCCAGCTCGGCGGCGGGGTTCGCGACCGCGCAGCGATCGAGCACTGGCGGGCGCTCGGCATCGATCGCGTGGTGCTCGGCACCGCGGCCTTGCGCAACCCCGAACTCGTGCGGGATGCCGCTGTCGATCATGCGGGCAAGATCGTCGTCGGCATCGACGCGCGGGACGGGCGTGTCGCGATCGAAGGCTGGGCTGAGACGACTGAGCTCGCTGTCGTCGAGTTGGCGCGCCGATTCGAGGACTGCGGCGTCGCGGCCATCGTCTATACCGACATCGCGCGGGACGGGGCGCTCGTCGGCGTCAATGCGAGCGCGATTGCCGCGGTCGCGCGGCAAATCCGGATTCCACTCATCGCATCCGGCGGGGTCTCCTCGCTCGACGACATCGCGGCGCTCAAGGAGCGGGAGGTCGACGGTATTGCCGGAATCATTTGCGGGCGGGCTCTCTATGATGGTCGAATTCGTGCGGCCTCGGCGTTGCGCTTGCTCTTGGAAACCCCGCCGTGCTGAAGATGCGGATCATCCCCTGTCTCGATGTCAGGGACGGACGGGTCGTCAAGGGTGTCAACTTCGTCGACCTCGTCGATGCCGGCGATCCGGTGGCGCAGGCGCGATTCTATGATCGTGAAGGCGCCGACGAGCTGTGCTTTCTCGACATCACCGCCAGCGCCGAAGACCGCGACACGCTCTACGACGTGGTCCGCCGCACCGCCGAGGAATGCTTCATGCCGCTGACCGTCGGCGGTGGCGTCCGCACGGTCGAGGATATCCGCCGCCTGCTGCTCGCCGGTGCCGACAAGGTGTCGATCAACACCGCCGCCGTCGCGCGGCCGGAATTTATGCACGAGGCGGCGCAGAAATTTGGCAGCCAGTGCATCGTCGCCGCGATCGACGCCAAGCGAACTGGCGACGAGCGATGGGAGGTATTCACCCATGGCGGCCGCCGGTGGACCGGCATCGACGCGATCGCTTGGGCCTGCCGGCTCGCCGATCACGGTGCCGGCGAGATCCTATTGACCTCGATGGATCGCGACGGAACCAAGGCGGGTTTCGACATCGCGCTGACGCGCGCCGTCGCGGACGCGGTTCGCGTGCCGGTGATCGCCTCGGGCGGGGTCGGCACGCTCGACCACTTGGTCGAGGGGATTCGCGATGGACACGCCACCGCCGTGCTCGCGGCTTCGATTTTTCATTTCGGCACCTACCGGATCGGCGAAGCCAAAACCCGGCTCGTCGCTTGCGGCATCCCGGTGCGGCTCTGAGCGATGGCTGCCGATCTGGGGCCTGTCCTCGACCGGCTGTGGCAGGTCATCCAATCACGCCGCGGCGCCGATCCGCAGAGTTCCTATACCGCGCGGCTCTTCGCCCGCGGCCGGGCGAAGATTGCTCAAAAGCTCGGTGAGGAAGCGGTCGAAGCGGTCATCGAGGGCGTTGGGGAAAACCCGGCCGCGCTCGTCGGCGAGAGCGCCGATCTGCTCTATCATCTGCTGGTGCTGTGGGCCGTCGCCGGAGTGTCCCCCGCGGATGTTGCCGCCGAGCTGGCGCGCCGCGAGGACACGTCCGGAATCGAGGAGAAGCGGGCGCGGGCAAACCTTTGACCGGAGGTCGTCATGGCCTACGACCGCAACAATGTCTTCGCCCGCATCCTGCGCGGCGAAATCCCTTGCAAGAAGGTTTATGAGGACGAACACGTCCTCGCATTCCACGATATCAGCCCTCAAAGCCCGACGCATGTTCTGGTGATCCCCAAGGGCGAGTACGCCTCGCTCGACGACTTCTCCGAGAAAGCCTCGGCTGCCGAGGTCACCGCTCTGGTCCGCGCCCTCGGGCATGTTGCTCGGGAGCAAGGGGTAGCCGAAACCGGCTACCGCGTCCTCGCCAATTCCGGCCCTGCCGCTCATCAGGAGGTGCCACATTTTCACGTGCATCTTTTCGGCGGCCGTGACCTGGGGGGAATGTTGCCGCGGCGGTGATCAGCGGCAAGATGTGGGCCGGTTTGTTAATTCGGCACGCTTGAAAGCTACATCGTTTGCGTGTAGTCAAGCCGCGGGAGTAAACGTCGGGGAGGTGGGTGATGACGGCATCCGTACAAACTGTGGGTGGAGGCGCTCCTGCGCGTACGCTGAGCCTGCCTTGGATCATCACTGCTTCCTCGGTCGGCACCCTTGTTGAGTGGTACGACTTCTACATCTACGGCGTGCTGGCAGTGTTCTTCGCCCAGCACTTCTTTCCCCCCGGCAACCCGGGCTTGGCATTCCTCGCCAGCCTTGCGGTCTTCTGGTTCGGCTTCATCATGCGACCCTTTGGAGCCGTCCTCTTCGGCTATCTCGGCGACCGGATCGGGCGAAAATTCACCTTCATGCTGACGCTCGGCTTGATGGGCCTCGCTACGTTCCTCGTGGGTCTGCTGCCCACCTACGCGACCTTGGGACTTGCTGCGCCGATCCTGCTGCTGATCATCCGCGCGATCCAGGGCCTCGCCCTCGGCGGGGAGTATGGCGGTGCCGCCACCTACATCGCCGAACATGCACCGGACGGGAAGCGCGGCTTGTACACGAGCTGGATCCAGACGACCGCCACGATGGGTATCGTCGGCGCTCTGCTGGTGATCCTGTTCTGCCGGCTGTCCTTGGGCGATGCCGCGTTCACCGACTGGGGCTGGCGTATTCCGTTCCTGCTCTCGGCGATTCTGGTGGTGCTGTCCGGATATATCCGGCTCAAGCTAGAAGAATCCCCGCTCTTCGCCCGGTTAAAGGAACAAGGAGGAGTCTCGAAGAACCCGACTGTCGAGAGTTTCCTCAGCGGCGGCAGGAACTGGCGCCTGATTCTGATTGCCTTGTTTGGCGCCACCGCGCCTGAGGGCGTGGTATGGTACACGGGTCAGTTCTACGCGCTCTTTTACATGACGACGGTGCTCAAGATTCCGCTGGTTACGGTCTACATCGTCTTGATGGTGGCGCTGACGGTGGGCTCGATCTTCTTTGTTTTCTTTGGCTGGCTGTCCGACCACATCGGCCGGCGCAACATCATGACCTTGGGGTTCGCGCTCGCGGTAGTGACCTATTGGCCGGTCTTCACCTGGCTCGGCACCTTCAAAGAGAACCCGGTGATGCTGACCATCCTGGTGTTTTACCTGGTCATCCTGGTGACGATGGTCTACGGCCCGATCGCCGCCTTCCTGGTCGAGCTCTTCCCGGCGCGCATCCGCTATAGCTCCCTGTCGTTACCCTACCATATCGGCAACGGATGGTTCGGCGGCGGCGTCCCGGCCATCGGTACGGCGCTCGCGCTGAGCACCGGCGTAGCGCTGAGCGCCCTCTTCTATCCGATGGCGATCGCCGCGATCGGTGTCGTGGTCAGCCTCACCTTCATCCGAGAACCGACACACAGGATCAGAATCTGGGACGAAGTTGGCGGCGGCGCACCGCCGCTCGTCCCCGATCAGCCCTAGGCTATCGGAAATCTGTTAGCTCACTTTGACTTTAGTAACGCCCGCATTCGCTGCGGGATGGGTTCTTCGAGGACGTAGTCATAGAGTTCGTGAAGCAGATCTTCCCCATGCGTTCCGCCGTCGAGAAAGTCGGCGATCCGATCCGCCACGGAACGCGATACAGTAGGCGGTTTTGGAACACCGCAGGGCGTGGATATCGATACGGCCTTGAACTCGGGCTTGGCCTCGGAACTCATGGGGTTGCACAGCGCCACGTTGAATCTCCATCATGTCAGAAGCTAACAGTTTGTAACAGAGAATGTTCCATCGGATGCGCAAAGGCCCTATGCGCAGGGCGCATGGAACGATTAAGCTGCGACCCCCCCTGCAACACGGCCGAAAACAGGGGAAAAAATCGATTCGCCGCTCGCAAATGAAAACAATTTCTCAAGAAAACCTCTTGGACTCAGATACTTAGTTCAATTATTTTGCGCTCTGCAACAGGGGCGTTTTGCGGCCCTTGCAGGGGGCAATTTAGCCGAACAGGGGGGTAACAGGGCAGAGATCCGAAGCGGCATCCCTCCCTATCTCGGCGCAATGTTACCCCTCAATCTTGATGCCAAAATGGCGAAATCCATACAGCCCGCGGGGTGCCGTCGCGTGTGATTGACCGAGGCGCAAAACTTAATTAAGCGGCTTGCCTCCTCTATGAACTCGGCGCGCTCTTGAGTGGCGCTGCCAGCCGGCGATAGCTCAGAGCCTCGGCTATGTGCCGCCGTCCGACGCCGGACGAGCCCTCGAGATCGGCCAGAGTACGGGCGACGCGCAGAACCCGGTGGTACCCCCGCGCCGAAAGACGCAGTCGCTCTGCCGCCCGCAGCAGCAGCGCGCGGCCACCCGCCTCGGGGCTCGCGATCTCATCGAGCAATGCCCCGTCCGCTTCAGCGTTGGTGCCGATACGCCTCTGGGCAGGCAGTGCGGCATAGCGCGCCGCCTGTCGGGCACGGGCGGTGGCAACGCGACGAGCGACCGCCGCACTCCCCTCGGCGGGGGGCGGCAAAGCGAGATCCCCGGAGGCTACGGCGGGAACGTCGATATGAATATCGATGCGGTCCAGTAGCGGACCCGAGAGCCGCGCTTGATAATCTTCTGCGCAGCGCGGTGCCCGGCCGCAGGCCGATTCGGCGAAATGACCGCAGCGGCACGGGTTCATCGCCGCGATCAGCTGGAACCGCGCCGGGTAGGTGACGTGCCCCTGGGCCCGGGCGATGCTGACGCGACCGGTCTCGAGCGGTTGGCGCAGCGCTTCGAGTGCCGCGCGGTTGAACTCCGGCAGCTCGTCGAGAAACAGGACGCCCTGATGCGCGAGTGAAATTTCTCCCGGACGCGCGCGCGGCCCGCCGCCGACCAGAGCCGGCAGCGAGGCAGAATGATGCGGATCGCGGAACGGTCGCTCGCGGGTCAACTCACCGCTGCGCAATCCGCCCGCGACCGACTGGATCATGCCGAGCTCGAGAGCCTCGCCAGGTTCGAGTGGCGGCAGAATTCCCGGAAGCCGCGCTGCCAGCATCGACTTGCCCGCCCCCGGGGGGCCGATCATCAACAGATTATGACCCCCCGCGGCGGCGATCTCGAGCGCGCGCTTGGCGCTTTCCTGTCCCTTCACATCCCGAAGGTCGAACCCGGCCGACCGCGAAGCGGCAAGACGTGCCTCCGGCGGAGGCAGGAGCTGGGTTCCCTTGACGTGGTTGACGATGGCCAACAGATTCGGCGCGGCAATGATTTCAACCTCGCCCGCCCAGGCCGCCTCGCCACCGCACGCGGCGGGGCAGATGACGCCGCCGCCCCGGGTTGCCGCGGCCAGTGCAGCGAGCAGCACCCCGGCGACGTTCGTCAACGACCCGTCGAGCGCCAATTCCCCGAGAACCGTGTAAGAGACGAGCTCGTCGGCCGGCAGCACGTCCATCGCTGCCAACAGGCCCAAAGCGATCGGCAAGTCGAAGTGGCTGCCTTCCTTGGCGACATCGGCCGGGGCGAGGTTGACCGTGATCCGTTTCGGCGGTAGGGCCAAGCCGAGTGCGGCGAGCGCAGAGCGCACCCGTTCGCGCGACTCAGCGACCGCCTTGTCGGGCAACCCGACCACGGTGAAGGCCGGCAGTCCGGAGACGATCGTCACCTGAGTCTCGACCTCGATAGCCTCGACGCCGTGAAACGCCACCGTTCGAACCCTTGCGACCATTTATTAACCATTCTGCAAGCAAGGGTTGAGTCTAGTCCTTTGCGCGCTGCAAAGCCAGGGCGGAGAGGCAACGGATTGCTCAGCGGCAGGCGCGCAGCAGGCTCAAGCGGGGCGTGTGCGAGCCGGAGTCGCTAACAGCTTCGAGACGAACCGGAAGAGGTCGCCGCCGGGGAACAGATGGCTCTCGATCCCGGCGTTGCCGGCGGCGGCGCAGTCCGTTTCTCGGTCGCCAATCAGAAAACTCGCTTCGGCGTCGACGGGCCAGCAACGGAAGAGATCCAGAATCATCCCCGGCGCGGGTTTGCGCCAGTCGCTGGTGCGACGATACTCGGGAACTACGGCATCCGGGTGAAACGGGCAATAGCGGATGTCGTCGAAATGGGCTCCCGACAGTGCGAGCTCCGCCGCGAGCTGCGCATGGAGGGCGCGCACATCATCCTCACTGTAGAACCCGCGGGCGACTCCAGCCTGGTTGGTCACGACGAATACGAAGAGTCCCGCGTCGTTGAGCAATTTGACGGCCGCCTTGGCACCGTCGATCCAGCGAAAACGCGCATATGAGCCGATATAGCCGTCATCATGA
>Ga0310914_10001710_pt1 | contig 14313 bp, 10 predicted proteins | sample GREbulkMGAN108_FD_203450 | JGI IMG/M metagenome (GOLD analysis project Ga0310914, IMG submission 203450) | Lab enrichment of tropical soil microbial communities from Luquillo Experimental Forest, Puerto Rico - GRE.bulkMG.AN108 | ecosystem: Environmental > Terrestrial > Soil > Tropical forest >... | reverse complement strand
AGATGGTGCGATCACTGCGCGGGAGTGGATCGCGGCCCGTGACCCGATCACGGTGCGCATCAACCACCACCGCCGCGAGATCGCGCAGGCGACTGACACCAGCGCGGTCTGTGAGCTGGCGGGCACCGGTGGTGTGCTGCGGAAACAGTGGCCGGACCTTGATCTGGGCCGCCAGCAGGCCATCCTCAAAGCCGTCCTGGATCACGGCGTGATCGCCCCGGCCGCACCCGGCGCACGCCGCCTTGACATTAACCGCGTTCAACCCCACTGGCGCATCTAGCCATCACGGCGGTGCGCATCCGACCCGCGTTGATGGTCTGCAGCGACGTTCTCGCCCGCCTGCTGGTGTTCGGGTTTCCCCGGCGGTTTGCCAGTGTGTGTCTGGTGTGGTGAGCGGTCAAGGCCCAAAGCCGCGAGCGGTCGAACCGAGTTCGAGCCTTGACAGCTCACCACCCCAGACACCGGAAGCGCCCTTGTCGCCGGGGCAAGGGTTGTTTTACAACGGCTTTCGCGCTACCCGGTTGATCGCTGATGGCCCTGGTGTCGTTGCTGGGCCGCGATGGGCAGGCTTCAGCTTTAGCGCAGCAGGGCTGCGACGGTGGCGAGGGTGGCGTGGTCGGTGATAGTGACGGGCAGCGCTTGACGTTGACAAGATGCCGTTAGCCACGCGGTGAACTCGTCACGCCCCGCTAGACACTGAGTCTGATCCCGCGATTGTCTACACGTAACGCTTCGGGCCAACGCTTGTGTGGGTCGCGGCGGTCTGGTACTGGTTAGTTGTGGCGGCGGTCATGGGCCGGCCATGGTGGCGTCGTGGCATTCCAGGCGGGCCAGGTAGCGGTGCTGGCGGGCTTGGCGGGCTGCGGTGTGCACCAGCAGCCGTTCGCCGTCGTCGCGGAGCCCGGCACCGTCAATACGCCAGTAACTCAATTCGTATGTGGTGCTTGAATGATCTTGCTGAGTATGCGAATTACGCTGGGGGTCACCGTGTTCGGATTGGTCCGCGCGGCGGATGCGCCAGTGATGGCGAGCGGCGCGCAGCGCGGTCATGGTGATCGAGTAGCGCCGCGATTTTGTGGTGATGTGCCCGCGATAACCCAGGGTATGCAGCCAGCCCAGCATCGCGGCGTTTCCCGGTAGCGTCGCCAGCTTGGCCAGAGTCGATAGGACGCGGCGGGTATGGGCAGGGATATCCAGCTCGGCGATAGCGGCGGGGCTGATGCGGCGAGCGGCAATGCCGAATTCGGCCACCGACTTGGTGGTGTATTTGGCCAAGTACCCCGCCACCCGCCGAGCCAATCCTGACTTTCCGGTGTCAGCCGCGTCGCTGAGCGGCTGGGCGTCGACTTGGGAGCCGAACCGCAGAATAAGACTTTCGCCCTCCGTGAACGGGGTAGCAGCGGGGTTTCCCGTCACAGGAAGCCGTACCTGATTGGCGGCGTGACGAACGAGCGTGGCCAGTTCAATGGGCGACATCGCGATATCGGATGCGCCGGTAGTGGTGTCGTCGTCAGTGGGGTCGAGCCGGATCAAGCTGTGGTAGTGGATGACGGCGCGGCGCTGGTATTCGGCGACTTTCACAAAAGACACCCGCAGCACGCCGGGGTCGACTCCGATACGGCGCAGATGGGCGGCCACGGCGCGGCGCAGCGCGATGGTGAAGCGCCGCCACAGTTCCGGGGCGTGCCAGTTGAACAACGCATGCCCCGTGTAGTCATAGCAGTCCGGGCACAGCGGCTGCCCCACTTCCGGGTCATCGCCGTGATGACTCACATTGCACCACAATGTTGTCCCATGTGGACAAGACGTCTTGCGGCCGTCGGATGGGTGACACACCGTGGCAGGCAATCCCGGCCGGCCGCCGCTGGTGTGCACGGCGCCGAAGCTGGGGGCGGTCAGGGTGGCGAACACTTGCGGGCGATCAGCGGTGCTCTCGGGCATGCCGTGATGCCCACCCTGGCTGCCGGCATGCACCAGCTGCCAGGTATCGGCGGCATACAGGTCCGAACACGACGGGCAGACCGCATTACGGCGGTTGCCGCACCGGATCATCACCGCCACCCTTCTACCGACGTCGGGATCATAGGCGCTGGCCTGCACGGGGTTGGTGCAAAACCCCACCGCCGCACAACGTTTCCACCACGGCTCATAGCCGGATGAAGAGGCGCGGCGGATCGCCTGATCGATGGCCGGAGAGCCCGGGGCCAGCCAGTCGGGCAGCGCAGTCGAGGCGATCACGCTCACCGGTGCCTCTGGCTAGTGGCGCGGCGGGCCGGCGGGGCGAAATGGTCGGCCAGCCAGGCGATGTCGGCGTCGGTGACATGAAACGCCCGCACCCGTTGTATGGCGGTGTTGCCTTCGGTGAGCACATAACCCACCCCCGGTGTGGTGTCGGGAATCTCTTCGCAGCGCGCGCCCTGCTGATGGGCCGCCGTGGAGAGGATCATCGCGGTTTGGGTGGCCTCGGTCATGCGCAGCCCGACCCGCACCGGGAACAGTTGGCGCAGCGCCACGACGTCTTTGGAGGGGTCTTGCACGGCCGCGATCACGCTGACCCCGACCGCGCGGCCCTGGGCCAGCCACAGCCCCAAAAGTTGGTCGACTTCGGCGCGTTGTTTGCGATCGGCGTAGGCGGTCAGGGTGGCCAACTCGTCGACCAGCAACACGATATGGGGTTCGGCGCGGGTGGGCCGATGACACCGAGTCGCCCCATGGAGCCGCTGCGCGCGGGCCAGCATGGTGGCAGTGGTGTCGCGCAGCACCGCCAGAATGGAATCGCTGTCGTAAGCGAACCGGTCGAACAAGGCTTGCCCGGCCGCGAATTCCATAGCGTGCTCACGGTGCTGCTGCGCATCGCCTGGCGCACCGTGGCGGCGATCGTGGCTCGGGTGGTCGCCGACGGCCGCGACACCAACGACCTGCTCGCCGGGCTGACCCGGATCGGCATCGACGAGATCGCCTATCGCAGGGGGCAGCGGTATTTGACGGTGATCGTGGACCACGGGACGGGCCGGCTGGTGTGGGCGGCCGAGGGCCGCAACACCGAGACGCTGGGCCGGTTCTTCGACCAGCTCGGCGCCGACCGCGCGAAGCTGCTCACCCACGTCAGCTGCGACGGCGCGGAATGGATACATGCCCTGGTGCGCCAGCGCGCGCCGCGGGCGGTGATTTGCCTGGACCCGTTCCATGTCGTCGCCTGGGCGATGAAGGCACTGGACAAGGTGCGGGTGCGCACCATGACCAAGGCAGGGATCCGCGATCGGCACGCCATGTGGGCGACCCGCAAGAACCCGCCCGACCTGACCTGCGAGCAGCGCACCAGCCTCGCCGAGATCGCGGCCACCAACAGCACCCTTTACCGGGCGTACCTACTCAAAGAGCAACTGCGCGAGGTCTTTCGGGTCAAAGGCAAGTACGGGCGGCAGCTGTTGGCCGGGTGGTTGTCGTGGGCGTCGCACTTGCGCATCCCGGAGTTCGTCGCGCTCGCCCGCAGCCTCCGCCGCTACCGCGAGTTGGTCCACAACACGCTCGACCACGCCCTGTCCAACGCCCGCTCCGAAGCCACCAACACCCACCTGCGGGCATTGACCAAGCGCGCCTACGGATTCCACAGCCCCGACGCACTCATAGCCATGGCACTGCTGACACGAGGCGGTCTCTGCCCACCACTACCCGGACGCGCCGCATGAAATCCGACCCATGGAAACGTCAGTAGATCCCGCACTCGGGTGAAATTTCGAGGATAGTGCATCAGTGAGCGGCTAGCTGCAGATTTAACCTCCCGTTAAGCCGTTGAGTCACTTAGGATGGGATACCGCCCCTCGCCGCCTCTTACTTGTCTACTTGTCTCTACTTGTCAGTGAAAGGCTGCCGAGATGATCTTGAAATTTGCAGCTATTTAGGTTTACTAACAGCGATCCAAAAAAACATCCGTTGTCAATTGACAGGACGTACAGCCTCCTGATAAGTACCGCATAAATAGCGCCGTAGTCTAGCCTCGGCAGGAGACAGGAGAACTGTCGGGGTTGACGGGACAGTGATGAGCGATCACTTGCACGAGCGCGTCGGCTTCGACTCCGCCGGTCGCGCGAAGTCACCGGCCTTGGAGGATGGAGCAAATCGGCGCGCCTGCGCCTCCGTTACGGGGGCGCAGCGGTTTTGTTTAGACGATCTTGGCGATAACCGTTCATGGGCCCGCTGGTTGCGTAGTCGATACCGCTGATTTGCGTAGTCGATTACGCATGCGGGTTGCGATTCGTGGCAAGATTATGTTCGGGAACGATCAGATCGATCGTATGGATCACTATTTGCGATAGGAACACGTGACGCCTACACGGGAGCAGCTTGCACACAGCGATCGATCGTGGCACCCGACGAAGTCACGGGGAAATTGATGACGGTTCGACTCCGGTCGCGTTTCGGGATGGCAAGGCGGGGGTTAACGGACGGTACGACAATAGTGACTTTTCACTGTTTGTGGTGCGACGATTTGGAAGGTCGCAGGAACGGAGCCCGCCCGCGCGGTTCGTCCCAGGCGGGCGCTGGAGTGCGCCGACAGCCGAAACCGCACATCTCGCCTTTTGGCCTCGGCGGTGTGGTCTTCATACACCACCCGTCATTCGGCGATTGGATTCTCGACCGACCACAGCATTGGGGGGAAACGGTGACCGGCACGTCAATCACGCGGCTGGTGCTGCTCGACGGCGTCAGTGTGCAATTGAAAACCGGCTTGTTCGTCAACGATTTGCCGTACGGGGTGCAACGGTTCGTTGCACTCATCAGTCTTACCGGCCGGCCGGGTCGCTCTGCCGTTGCCGGCCAATTGTGGCCGGAGGTGCGTGAGGACCAAGCTCAGCATCGCCTGCGCACCACCTTGTGGCGCGCAGAGAAAGCGCTGCCTGGCTTGGTCGAGGCGTCTCGCGGCGCCGTAGGCATAAATCCATGCGTCCAGGTGGATGTGCGAGAGCTCACCGCGTGGGGTCGGTGTGTCCTCGATCCGACCGCGTCGGTCGATGTCTGCGTCCGGGGAAACCCAGCCATGTACGGGGAATTGCTACCGGGCTGGTACGACGACTGGGTTCTGCTCGAGCGCGAGCGGCTGCGGGACCTGCGCCTGCACATCTGGGAAGCGTTGTCGGACAAGCTCGTCCGGGCCAGCCGATTTGGTGAGGCGATTGAAGCAGCCCACGAAGCGATTCGCGCGGCACCACTTCGCGATAGCGCGTGTGCGACGCTCATCCGGGCCTACGCGGCGGAGGGCAACATTAGCGAAGCCCTGCTGGCATATGAGCGGTTCGAGGAACGGCTCGCCGACGAGCTCGGCATGGCGCCGTCGATGCAGCTCGAGGAGCTAGTGCGCCGGTTAACTGGCGAAAGGGCTGTCCGCACCCTCGTCCACTGAGCGCCAAGCAGCACCCGAGAACGACTGACAAGCAGTGAAATCCGGCTCACCACCGTGTGAGTGTATTCTCGCCCCAAAAGAGCCAGCGGGCCGCTTAACCGGTCCGTTGGGCCGGATGGGTGGTGGTTGCGCGTGGACACCGGCTCTGATCGTGTAGCCCTGAGCGACGGAGCGCCGGATCGGCGGCCGGGCGACGAGCCTGCCGGTCGCCCCGATCCCGCGGAGCCGATCACGGTGGCGGTATACCTTCGGATGCGCCCGGAGGGCGGCGACGACGCGGATGAATCCGTCAGCCCGGGCCAGCCGGCCCCTGGTGCTGCCGAGGCTGTGATGGAATACGCCCGCCGGTGCGGGCTGACGGTGGAACCGAGCGTCGCCCCCGAGGCGATCCGGCTGTCCGGACCAGTGTCGGCAGTCGAGCGCTGCTTCGGGGTCCGGCTCGCTAGGTGGCGCACGGCGCGAGGCGGGGAAGGTTTGGCGCCCGATGGGCCGGTGTATTTGCCGCGGTCCCTGGCCAGTGAGGTGGTCGCAGTCTTGGGACTCGACACACGCCCCATCGCGCAGCGGCACGAGTGAGGGTCGGGCGAGAGTCTCGAAGGCCGGTTGGCCGCTACGGGGAAACCTCGCGGCTTCCGTGCTCGTCCAGCTGCACGACGACGCCGGTCAGATCGCTGTGATCGAGGTCTACGACAGCATCCGACACGACGGAGGTGGGTATGATCTGCGGGAAGCTCGTTGGCGCAAGCACATTGGCTCGCACGCCGATCGGTCGCAGCTCCGCTGCCAGGTGAGCGGTCAGCATGTTCAGGGCCACCTTGGATGCACTGTAGGCGGATAAGCCGACACCGGCGACCACGCCGAATGAGGCCATGCTCGATAAGTTGATGACGTTACGGCCCCACGCCTCGTTGTCGTCCTTGCGGTGCAGCCAGAGTCGACGGGCGACCACCGCGGCCAGCTGTATTGGCAGCGTGGCGTTAACCGCGAATGTTTCGTCAAGCAGCTGGCTCGATGAGGCCAGGCAGGTGAGTCGGTCGCGGTGGACATGCACGGCGGCGTTGACGAGTACGTCGATTCGACCGAAGCGGGCGAGGGCGAGATCGACGACCCGCTCGAGCTCCTCGGGGTGGCGCAGATCTGATCGCACTCCAAACACCGGATTCCGGTCTTCGGGCAGCAGGGCAAACGGGTTAAGGGGGTCGACGAGCCATTCGTCCTGGGTTGCTACCGGCAACCGCCCACCCCGATACACAGCCACAATGTCGTAATCGTGGCGCCATCGGCGGCAAAAATCGGCGCCCAGGACGCCGGCCGCGCCGGTGAGCAGGCACACTTTCCGTCCCGATGACCCCACCCATGCCGGCTCATGCATGGTGCCTGCCGTACTCGGCGTACTGTCGGACGCCCTCCTCCGCCCAAAGCGTTAGGTAGTTGCCCAGGCCTCGGTATACGAAGCTGATGACGCTGTCGCGCCTTTTCCGGTTGCTGAGGAAGGAGTGGTATGCGTGCGGGTTGCAGCCGAACGCCAACAGGGTGTTGTCGCGCGGCGGAACGCTCTCGGCTGGTTCGCTAACCGGGTCCTTCCAGTCCCAGTAGAGGCCCGTCTCCCCGCCGTCTCCGGGCGACCAGGGCCCGTTGTTCAGGTAGAAGAGGATGGCGACGGCCCGCACAGCTTGCTCACTGCGGTCCCCGAAGTTGATCATGTCGGTGCCAGGCGGACGCGACCTGACTGGCTCGGGATAGATGTCGTTGTGGGGGAAACCGTTTCGGCTGCCGGGGCGGTGTCGGTGCACCCCCGCAGTGAGGAATCCGGGCTCCTCGGCGTTGAATAGTTTGGTAAAGAGCGTGTACCAGGCTCGCGAGAGAAACAACTCCAGTGAGCCGCACTGGCCGGGAAACAATGAGCTGCCGAAGAAGTCATGCTTGCTGTTGTAACCGGCGTCGTTGAGCAGGGCGCGGTAGTCCACAGCCAGCTGTTGGTACACATCAGCCGCGAAGACGTTCTCGGCGACGACATGCGGAAAAGGCGAGGTACGCCACCGCCACCGGCGTGACGCAAGCAGTGGTTGGAGGTCGTCGATAGTAACGAGCTGTGGTTGAGCGGGCACGGCGTTCATCGCATTTCCTTTCGCGCCAAGACTGCGAAGAACCCAGGTATGAAGGCCCCTAGGTGGGCGCGGGTGCCAGGCGGCGCGGACAGATCCGCGCCCGGCCGTTCGGCGAAGGCAACGATCGAAAACCCTGTACTGCAAAGCCCGCCGAGCAAGTCGTTCAGCCGGTGGATGTAGTGCCAGCACACAGCATTCTCAGGCCTCGATCCCGCCGGTGCCGGCACGGGGCCGATGCCTTGGGGTCGGGACAAGCGGTACGCGGTTCCGTCCCAGGCGAGGGTCTCGTCGAGCTGCATTTCAACGGGGTTCCAATGCTCGCTCCAGTACAGGCCGCCCGGTTCGAGCAGCTGAGCTATTTGCTGGTAGCACAGGCGCACATCGGGCAGGTAGAGCGTCGAGACCGGTTGATAAACAAGGTCGAAGGAGCGACCCGCCAGAGGCGTGCAGTCCATTGCGTCGCAGAGGACTGATTCGATGAGCACGCCGTAGCGGGTGGCGGCCTGCCGATCGAGCGCCAGCTGGGCTGGGGAATTGTCAGCGACGGTGACCTCGTAGCCCAGGGCGGCGAACATGGGCGCTTGCTGGCCGCCTCCCCCGGCTAAGCAAAGGATGGTGCGCAGCTGATCCCAGGGCAGCCAGCCGTTGCTGTCGAGCAGTTGCTGCGCGTGGGAAAGAGCGGCTGGACCAACGACCTGGGAGGAATCGCAACCGCTCCGACACAGGAGGTTCCAGCCGCGCCGGTTGATCGACGCGTAGGTCGGTCTGGCGGGGCTCATGACGCGACCCCATTCGACAACCCCTGCTGCGTTGCTGGACTCGGAAGAAGTGGCTCTGCGTCTCGTAGTGCAATGTGTTCGATTCGGGCCCGGCGGCTTCCGACATCTGAGGTGAAGAGGTCAGCAAGTGCCGGGTGAAGCTCGAATGAGCCGCGCAGCGATGCGATGAGCCCCGCGAACCGCTCCTGATTCAGGTGGACTGCGGCAAGCCGGAGTAGGTCGTGAAGCAGGTGGCTGGTCGAACCCTCGGTCGGCGACATCGGGCAGGACGCGACGACATTGGGCAGGACAAGCGAGCGGAGCCCGCATCGCCATGCGCGTAGGCAAAGTTCCGTGTCGTGCCAAGCATCCCCGCGCATCCCAGTATCCAAACCGCCGAGGTAAGTCAGGGTGGCGCGCCTGACGGCGAGGAAGGTGCTCGACAGAAGTGGCACCTCGATCCCGGCATGTTCAGGACCTGATTCCTCCATCGTGCGGGCGATCCAGTGGACGTTGAACATTTGGTCGACGAATTCCAAGCCGGCCAGCCGTAGCTGCGGGTCGGTTTCAGGCTGGATAAGCGCAGAGACGAGACCGACTTCCTGGTCGTCGAGCGACTCACACACGCGCTCCGCCCAGTCCCCAGAGAGGGCGGCGACATCGCGGCAAAACACCACAACGTCTCCCGAAGTGGCATCCAGTCCGGCTTGGAATCGTGCCGGCGCCCCGGGAGCCGATGGCGCGGGGATGACCCGGGCCGGGCCGGTCGCTGCCGGCCCCGGCGGATCGCCCCCGCGCGACGGCACGATAACGGCCTCCACGCCGTTTGGGAGGGTTATGGCGTCGGGCATATCTGCGTCGGAGAGGAAGACAACACTTACCGTCGGACGCGACGGTGACGCCACCGGCGGGGCCGGGGGCCCCGCGGCCGGCCCAATGCGCGGCTCGCGCTGCGCGACGATGGGCCGGGCCGGACCTGGCGCGAGCATCCGGTGAAGATCGCCGATGCGCTCATGCCGATCCACCAGCTCGGCCAGTGCTTGCACCGCAAGGGCGTTCGCCTCGCCGGACGGCCGACGGCCCGCGCGTGCGGGCCCATAGCCGAAAGTGGTCATGTCCTCGGCGTAAATGTCCTCGATCAGCCGCAGCAGCGCCGCGTCGCGGATGACTGCGCGCGGCAGCAGGGTGGTGTTGCGCCGTTTCAGGTCGAGCTCCCCCGGCCAGCCTTGTGCCCGCAAGTGGCGTTCCAGTCGGCCGACAGTCACCGCGGCCTTCTCGACGCGCCCGATCTCCGTGTAGGGGAAAGCCTCGGGGCGCAGCAAGTAGCTTTGTGGTGCCCAGTGCTGATCAGCGGTCAGAAGATGCGGGTCCTCGGCGAGAGCGGCAACGAAGCGTTCGAAGTCCTCGGCAAGGGCGTGCAGGGCGCCAGCCCCTTGGGGCAGCTCCGCTGGAGTCCGCGGAAACCACGGCGCTGATCCGAACCATGCGGCGTAAGCAGGCTCGCGAAGCAGCAGCTTCGACTGCCACGCCGACCATAACCGGTCCACCGGGTGCCGGGTCAGACAAAACCGGAACCAGGCGTCTTCACCGATAATTTCGTCGATCACGTCGGCTGGCAGCGAGTGCAGCACCGCAGTGCGTCGCCACACCGCTGGGTCGTGCGCCGCCAGTGCGCGGGTAACCTCCGGTGCCCGGCTGTCGGCGACATCGGGGCCGAGGTCTTCGCTTTGCAGCCCTGCTGTCAACCACAGCATGCTCGTGCACATCGCCTTGGGCGTGACCACGTAGACGACCTTCCACTTGTCCAGCACCACGGCTCTGGTCCTGGGTAGTGATCCGTTCATCCGGTCACCGGAATCGCGAACTGCGTGAGGACGGAACGGCAGTCGCGGTGGGCCTGCCGCGTCTCATCGTCACGACGCTGCTGTACCTCGCACAGGTCCAGGCCGGCCACCGCCGCCGGGAAGGCGGGGTGCTCGCCAAACCGATGTAGGGTCGCCTTCAGCACGTCCGGCGGGAAGTGCACGGCAGCGACTCGCAGCATGTTATGCAGGGTGTGCTCCCACTCGACGGCGTACCCGAACGCGGGCCGGAACAGGTGGGCCACAACGGCTTCGGGAACCACGGTGCATCGCCGCCCTCGGCGCCACACGCGCAGCGACAGCTCTGCGTCCTCCGACCCCCAGCGGAGCAGCCCGTCGTCGAATCCGCCGAGCTCGTCAAAGGTCGCGCGCCTCATCGCAAGAAAACAGCCGCAAATGAACGGCACGTCGGTGGGACCGGCCGGTTGCTCCCGTAACCACTGGACCCGCATGCTCAGATCCGGCCAAGTGAACCCGAATCCACGGATCGCCCGATCATGCATATCGCAGACGGTCGGGGCCACCTCTCCCACTCCGGGGTCCTCCAGCGCGTCGAGCAGCGGCGGCAACCACCCCTCAGCGGGGTCCACATGGGCGTCGCTGAACACGACAACATCGCTGGTCGTTGCCTCGGCGCCCGCGTTGCGCGCCCGTGCCACGCCGAGCCGCGACTCGGCGTGCACAACAGTCACATCGGGATACGCGTCGACTGTGGCCTCGACGCTTCCATCTGTGGAGCAGTCATCCACAATCACAACCTCGGTACCTTTCGGCGTAGTGCGACGCAGCGCGGCGACGGTTTGCGGCAGGTTCTCCCTCTCGTTGTGCGAGACCACGACAATGCTGGCCCCCGCGCAAGGCGTCCGACGCCGGATCGCACGCTGGTATTGGGCCCGCCACCGCTCGGTTGTCCGGTCGGACTGGCGGATCAATTTCGGCCGAGGGACGACGGCATTAGGTGGTCCGCCGACCGCCTCCACCAGTCGACGGACGGTGCCCTCGTAGTCGCGGACCAGGTCCTCATACGTTGAGCGGATCGTAGGCAACCCGGATCGATTGAATAACTCAGTCCAGGCGGCATCGTCGGCACGCAACCGACGCTCCAGAGCGCTTGCCCGGTCGACGTCCAAGGCGAGGTCGTCCTCCGCCCGGACGTCTCGTAGCCCGCGCACGTGCCACCAGTTATCGGTGGCGAGCGCACGATGCCACGACAGCGCCTGTCCCGTTCGGTCGAGCCGGTCGTGGTGGACCAGCGTGAGGCCCGGGAAGACACGCGTGAGCAGCGAGAGCTCGTCCGCATCTCTGTCGCCGGTGGCATCCCGCAGCAGCTCGAGCATGCCTGCGTACTGTAACCGGTGCAGCTTGGCGCCGAAGATACCATTCTCCGTGGTCCCCGCATCTAGCATCCGTTGCAGGACTGTGTGGGCTGGTGCGTCGTCCCGAAGCCCCAGGTCGCGCAGGTATAAGGGCCGCAGAAACGGGTTGAAGTACTCCTCCGGCCGACCTGCTACGCCAGTCGCGCGCATGCCCTCGGCGAGCAGCCAGCTACCTGACCGCGGATTAGTGCAGATCAGGTAAGAGGCGCGCAGACGCCTGGTGACACCTGCCGGGCGAAGTGGACGGACGCTAGGCATCCGGTCGACGACGCGTGGGCTGGCGTGTGGTCGGGGTTGCCTTGCTGGCCGACGTCGCCTTGACCTGACGCGCTGGCTGCCGCTTGGTCGGCTTGGCCCCTGGCCTGCGGGCCTCTCCACCCGCTGGCCCAGGCGCCGGTCCCGGTTCAGGCGCCGGCGCTGGCTGGGGTGCCGGCGCTGGCTGGGGTGCCGGCGCTGGCTGGGGTGCCGGGGTTGGCGCCGGTGTGGGTGCCGGGGTTGGCGCTGGGGTGGGTGCCGGGGTTGGCGCTGGGGTGGGTGTGGGTGTGGGTGTCGGTGTTGGGGTGGGTGTCGGTGTTGGGGTGGGTGTCGGTGTTGGGGTGGGGGTGGGTGTGGGTGTGGGTGTGGGGGTGGGTGTGGGTGTGGGGGTGGGGGTGGGTGTGGGTGTTGGGGTGGGTGTAGGTGGATGGGGAACCGGAGGCACCGGCGGATGCGGAACCGGCGGATGCGGAACCGGCGGATGCGGCACCGGCGGATGCGGCACCGGCGGATGCGGCACCGGCGGATGCGGCACCGGCGGATGCGGCACCGGCGGATGTGGAACCGGCGGATGCGGCACCGGCGGATGCCCCGACAGCGCCGCCAGCAGGGCCTTGCCGCGCGGCGACCCAAGTCCTGTGCAGGCGTCCCAGCCGGCGGCGGCCTGGTAGGCACCATTCGACCCGGACGTAATGTCGCGGAACGCGGCGGTGGCCTGGTACAGCTGGGGGTGAATCGGTGCCAGCGGGTGACCCAGCTTCTGCTGCAGCAACGCCGTCAACCCGGCCCAAAGCGGCGCGACGGCGCTAGTGCCGCCGATCACAGTGGCCTGGCCGTCGACGACGACTTGGTATCCAGAGCGCGGGTCGGCATCGCCGGCGACGTCCGGAACGCCTCGTCCGTGCCCGTGCGGCGGGTTCGCTGACGTGGGGTTGATGGCCAGCTGATAGGGCGGAACGGGGAAGCGATCGCTGACGCCACCACCGGTCGCGCCATCCCCCGGAGCGTTCCACGTCACCTCGGAGGCGATCTGTCCGCCTGACGCCTGCAGGAACGTGCCCCCGCAGCCAACAGCGTTGGGGCTCGATGCCGGGAAGTCAGCGTGAGCGACTCCGTCGCCCACGCCGTCGCCCGATCCGTTGTCGCCGGCTGCAGCGTAAACGGTCAGCCCGGTAGCGACCGCGGCTTGCAGGGCCTGGTTCATCGCGGTCAGGGCCTGCTGCGACCAGTTGCTCTCCGCCGAGCCCCAGCTGATCGAGAGGATTGACGGGCGGTTGGTCTGGTCGTGTGTGGCCGCCAGGATGGAGTCCACGAATCCTTGATCCGTGTTTGGCGCGAAGTAGACAACGATCTTGGACTTGGGAGCGACCGCGCCGGCGACCTCAATGTCGAGTGCCACTTCGCCGTCGGCACTGTTCGGATCACCAGTGGGCTGGTTCACGCCGCCGTCGACCGACACGTCAACCACGGTCGGCACACTCAGGCCCAGGCCGCTGAAGTACGTCGCCAAGTCGGCCTGGCGGTAGCCACCGCCTAGCTCAACGATGCCGATCGTCTGGCCCGCTCCGTCGCCGACCGGGAAGTTATAGAGCTGTGCTATCCGCCGGGCGGTGAAGCTGCCGGCGGGTCCGCTGCGAGGCGCGAACTGGCCGACCACCCGGCCAGCGCGAAAGTGCGGCCGGGCCTGCGGGCGGTTGTCGAGGCCCAGCACAGCCGTCACCGCCGGGTGCAGCCAGTCGGGCACATGCACCGGACCGCTGCGGCCCCGGAATACCTTGTGCTGGGAGGTGAACAAACCCAGGTCGACGCCGAATGCTGCCTGCATACGCGAGACCGTTCCGCCGAGCACAACTGTGCGCCGTGCGGGATGCACACGCACGACGAAAAGGCCGTTGTTGCGGGCGAACTGGCGAACGGCAGCGATGTCTCTGGGATCTGCCCCGAACTGGTGAGCCACCTGGGCAGATGTGAGGTGCATGCGGGCATTCGGAGAAGTCTGGCGAAGTCTCTGAACCACCGCCCCCAGACCGGGGTTCCGTGGCCGGAGCATGATGGTTACATGGATGAGCTCGTGGGGTGGGGGCACGCCGATGCGGCGAGCAGTCGGAAGGGCCCGGACGCTGCCGGGAACAGGACGGTGGTTCGCTCGGACAACCACGGTTAGCTCCTCTGAGGCGAACTCGCTTCGCGCCGACTAGGTTAGGTCGGATGCAGCACAGCCTCCTCCGTCGCCGTCACCGAAACGTCACCCGACCGTCCCCACCTAAAGACAATTCGCGCCGGGCATTTGGCGACACAGCGTCACCGCTGCCCTGCCGACGACGCTTCGATGACCGCTATTTACTAGCGGATCAACTGGGCTACCGGTGTGTGTTCGCTCGGCCCGGGGCCAAGCGAAGATGGGTAGATTTAGAACTTGTTGCCAACCTGAAGTGTCTGTGCCGAAAACACCACCTGCTCAAGACGTTCTGGCCCGAGTGGCGCGACGAACAACACCCCGATGGCACCATCGTGTGGACCTCACCGACCGGGCAGAAGTACCTCACCCGCCCG
>Ga0310914_10001704_pt1 | contig 14335 bp, 13 predicted proteins | sample GREbulkMGAN108_FD_203450 | JGI IMG/M metagenome (GOLD analysis project Ga0310914, IMG submission 203450) | Lab enrichment of tropical soil microbial communities from Luquillo Experimental Forest, Puerto Rico - GRE.bulkMG.AN108 | ecosystem: Environmental > Terrestrial > Soil > Tropical forest >... | reverse complement strand
GCCAGCACGCCGGAGCACGGCGGAAACGGGGTATCGGCGGGCACGGCCAGTGCCACCAACACCGACGACGCGCTCGCGATCAGGCCGGCGGCGGCGCCCGTCCGCGGGGCAATCTCTGCAACCAGGCGCACCAGCCGGGCGGCAGGGACGGCCAGGACGACCGCGTCGGCGTGCCAGCTGGCTCCGGTGTCGTCGAGCAGCGCCCAGCCGGGATCGGCGCGCTCGAGCCGTTGCACCGCGGCCCGGACCCAGCGCGGCCCGCCGCGTTTGACGAGCTCGTCGATCAACACGTGGTAACCGCCGTCCAGCGCCCCGAACACCGGCGCGCCGGTGGTCGGCGGCAACTCCTGCCGGACCGCGTCGGTCAAGCTGGCGGCGCCGCGGTCCAGCGCCGCCGCCACGGCGGGGGCGGCCGCGCGCAGACCGATCGTCGACGCGGAGCCCGCATACACGCCGCTCAGCAGCGGGTCCACCGAGCGGGCCACGACCTGCTCGCCGAACCGGTCGCCCACCAATTCGGCCACCGCGGGATCGCCGCCGGGTTGCCAGGCCAGTGGGCGGGCGGGTTCGGCGTCGATGCGCGCGATCGTCGCCTCGTCGACCAGCCCCGCCAACGAACCACCCGACGACGGGATCCCGACGACCGTGCCCGTGGGCAGCGGGTGCAACTCCTGCCCGCTGTAGATCAGCGGCCGTGCGCCGGTGGTGGCCAGCTGGCGGTCCGACAGGTCCAGCTCGGCCAGCAGCGCGGGCATCTCCGGCCGGCGCAGCACGAAGGCCTCGGCGCCGAGGTCCATCGGCCGCCCGCCGACGAGCTCGGTGCGCAACACGCCGCCGAGGCGGTCGGCGGGATCGAACAGCGTGATGGTCGCGTCGTCACCGGCGGCCATGCGCAGCCGGTATGCCGCCGTCAGCCCTGAGATCCCGCCCCCCACAACACAATACGAGCGGACCGTCATAGCGAGTGGACCAGCGACACCAGCTCGGTCAGCACGCCGGGATCGGTCTCCGGCAGCACCCCGTGGCCGAGGTTGAAGACGTGGCCGGCAGCACCGGCGTCGACGGCGCGGCGTCCGTCGTCGACCACAGCCCGCGCGGCACGGTCCACGACCGGCCAACCCGCCAACAGCACGGCCGGATCGAGGTTGCCCTGCAGCGCGGTGCCGGCCTCGACGCGCGCGGCCGCGTCTGCCAGGGAGGTTCGCCAATCCACGCCGACGACCGTCGCTGGGGCTGGTTTCAAGGCCGGTTTCAGGGCCGCCGACATCGCGCCCAGCAGCTCGGCGGTTCCGACCCCGAAGTGCGTCATGGGCACGCCGTATTCGGCCAAGGTGGCGAAAACCCGCGAGCTGTGTGGCAGCGCGTACTGGCGGTAATCGGCCAGCGAGAGCGTTCCCGCCCACGAATCGAACACCTGGATGGCGTCCACCCCGGCCTCGATTTGCCCGCGCAGGAACGCGACGGTGAGGTCGGTCAGCTTCGACATCAGCGCATGCCAGCTCGCCGGTTCGGCCAGCATCATCGCCTTGGTGCGCGCGTGCGTGCGGCTGGGGCCGCCCTCGACGAGATAGGACGCCAGGGTGAACGGCGCACCGGCGAAGCCGATCAGCGGAACGTCGCCCAGTTCGGCAACCAGCAGCGAAACCGCCTCGCGTACCGGCTGAATCGCTTGCTGCTCAAGGGGTTTCAGCGCCGCGACGTCGGCGTCGGTACGCACCGGGTGCGCGATCACCGGTCCGACGTCCGGGACGATGTCCAATTCGACGCCCGCGGCGCGCAGCGGCACCACGATGTCCGAGAACAGGATCGCCGCGTCGACGCCGTGTCGGCGTATCGGCTGCAGCGTGATCTCGCAGGCCACCTCGGGCTCCAAGCACGCCGCCAGCATGCTGTGCCGTTCGCGCAGCGCCCGGTATTCGGGCAGCGAGCGGCCGGCCTGCCGCATGAACCACACCGGCACCTGGCTGGGCTTGCGCCCGGTGACGGCGGCCAGATACGGCGACTCGGTAAGGTCGCGACGAGTGCTCATTGAGCTCAATGCTGCCACGACCTTCAGGAGCGCCCGGAAAATGCCCAAGCCGGTCACCTACGACGACTTCCCCAGCCTGCGCTGCGAACCCGGCAAGAACGGGGTGCTGACGCTGGTTCTCGACGCCCCGGGGCTGAATGCGGTCGGACCACAGATGCACCGCGACCTGGCCGACATCTGGCCGGTGATCGACCGCGACCCAGCCGTGCGCGTCGTTCTGGTCCGCGGCGAGGGCAAGGCCTTTTCCTCGGGCGGCAGCTTCGACCTGATCGAGGAAACCATCGGCGACTACGAAGGCCGGATCCGCATCATGCGCGAGGCCCGCGATCTGGTGCTCAACATGGTCAATTTCGACAAGCCCGTGGTCTCGGCGATCCGGGGGCCCGCCGTCGGGGCGGGTCTGGTGGTGGCGCTGCTCGCCGACATCTCGGTGGCGGGCCGGACCGCGAAACTCATCGATGGGCACACCAAGCTCGGGGTGGCGGCGGGTGACCACGCCGCGATCTGCTGGCCGCTGCTGGTCGGCATGGCCAAGGCGAAGTACTACCTGCTCACCTGCGAGACGTTGCTCGGCGAGGAAGCCGAACGCATCGGCCTGGTCTCCACCTGCGTCGACGACGACGTCCTGCCCACCGCGACCCGCCTCGCCGAGAACCTGGCGCAGGGTGCGCAAGACGCGATCCGCTGGACGAAGCACAGCCTGAACTACTGGTACCGCATGTTCGGCCCGACCTTCGAAACGTCGCTTGGCCTGGAGTTCCTCAGTTTCAGCGGGCCCGACGTCCGGGAAGGCCTCGCCGCCCATCGCGCGAAGCGCCCGGCCCGATTTACCGGCGGGAGCGGCACCTGAGCAGGCTAAATAACCTTCAAGCGGCCCCGATGCGCCTTCATAACGGCTTGGTCGCGACGCGTGCTCGGCTCGGCGCGCCTGTGGCAGCGCGTCGGCCGATGGGTCTACCGTCGAACGCTGTGACCTCAGCTGAACCGGCCCCGTTCCGCGAGGCGGTGGCGGCGATGAACACCGTGACCGTGCGGCCGGAGATCGAGCTGGGCCCGATCCGGCCGCCGCAGCGGCTGGCGCCCTACAGTTACGCGCTGGGAGCCGAGGTCAAGCATCCCGACCTGGAAATCGTCCCGGAGCGATCCGAGGGCGACGCCTTCGGCCGGCTGATCTTGCTGTATGACCCCGACGGCGCCGAAGCCTGGGACGGGACCATCCGCCTGGTCACTTACATCCAGGCCGACCTGGATCCCAGTGAGGCCGTCGATCCCCTGCTGCCGGAGGTGGCGTGGAGCTGGCTGGTCGACGCGCTGCAGTCACGCATGGAGCAGGTCACCGCGCTGGGCGGCACCGTCACCGCCACCACATCGGTGCGCTACGGCGACATTTCGGGACCGCCACGCGCCCATCAGCTGGAGCTACGCGCATCGTGGACGGCAACCACCCCGGAAGTCGGGGTGCACGTCGAGGCGTTCTGCGAGGTGCTGGAACACGCCGCGGGCCTGCCGCCGGCCGGGGTCACGGACCTGGGCTCGCGGTCACGCGCCTGACATGGGCGAACCGTCGGCCCACGGGCCCGACAGCGCTGCGCCCGGCAGCACCGAACCCGAACCCACCGCGCTGCTCCACCCCACCGAGGGCATTCCCGATATCTCCGTGACCGTCCGCGAGATCGAGGCGGCCGCACAACTCCTGGACCGTGGGCGCGGACCGTTCGCGGTGGACGCCGAGCGAGCGTCGGGTTTCCGCTACTCCAACCGGGCCTACCTGATTCAGATCCGGCGGGCCGGCGCCGGCACGGTGCTCATCGACCCGGTCAGCCACGGCGCTGACCCACTGACCGCGCTGCGGCCCGTCGCCGAGGTGCTCGCGGGAGACGAATGGATCCTGCACTCCGCCGATCAGGACCTGCCGTGCCTGGCCGAGGTCGGCATGCGGCCGTCGGCGCTGTACGACACCGAGCTCGCCGGACGGCTGGCCGGGTTTGACCGGGTGAACCTGGCGACCATGGTCGAGCGGCTTTTGGGTCTCGGGTTGGCCAAGGGCCACGGCGCGGCCGATTGGTCCAAGCGCCCGCTGCCCGCCGAATGGCTCAACTACGCGGCCCTGGACGTGGAACTGCTCATCGAGCTGCGCGGGGCGATCGCGGATATCCTTGCGCAGCAAGGCAAGACGGAGTGGGCAGCCCAGGAATTCGACTACCTGCGGACCGTGGGTTCGAGAGAGGTTGCCGCGGTTGCGCGACCAGATCGCTGGCGACGAACGTCGGGCATCCACCGGGTGCGCGACCGGCGAGGCCTGGCCGAGGTTCGCGAGTTGTGGTTGGCACGCGACCGCATCGCCCAGCGCCGCGACATCGCGCCCCGCCGCGTCCTGCCGGACTCGGCCATCATCGACGCCGCCATCGCCGACCCCAAGACGGTCGAGGACCTGATCGCGTTGCCGGTCTTCGGGGGGCGCAACCAACGTCGCAGCGCCGAGATGTGGTTGGCGGCATTGGACGCGGCCCGGCAAAACCAGGATCCGCCGGACGACGCCGAGCCGCCAAATGGGCCGCCGCCGCCGGCGCGGTGGAGCCGGCGGAAGCCCGAGGCCGCCGCACGGCTGGAGGGGGCCCGAGCGGCGCTGGCCGAGTTGTCGCAGCGGGTGGGGGTTCCCACGGAGAACCTGGTCGCACCGGACCTGGTGCGACGGCTGTGCTGGGACTGGAAGGGCGCACCCGACCCCGTCGAGGCCGTCGAAGAGTTTTTGCGCGTCGGGCAGGCGCGGGCGTGGCAGCGAGGGCTCGTGGTCCCCGTCTTGGCACGGACACTGCAGCCGCCGGACGATGCCGACGGCACCGACCGCTAGTCCAGGTGCTCCGTGATCTCGGCTTCGGGAACGCTGTTGCCCAATGCCGCAACCCAACCGGTGATCCGGCGAGCCACATCCTGGTCGGTCAGCGCGAGATCGGCCAGCACCTCGCCCCGCGAGGCGTGATCGCAGAACCGCTGCGGCAGCCCGACGTCGCGGCAGGGCGTGTCGATCTCCGCACGCCGCAGCGCGGCCGACACCGCCGAACCCACCCCGCCGTTGATGCCGTTGTCCTCGCACGTGACGAGCAGTTTGTGCTGTGCCGCCAGTTCGAGAACGCCGTCGGAGACCGGCAGCACCCAACGTGGGTCGATCACCGTCACGCCGATGCCCTGGTTGTGTAGTCGCTTGGCCACCGCCAACGCCATCGGCACGAACGCGCCGACCCCCACCAGCAGCACGTCGTGGTTCAGCCCGGGGGCCGGCACCGCGAGCACGTCGATACCCGAGACGCCCGACCCGCGGCGCTCCAGGGCCGGAATGTCTTCGCCCACATCACCTTTGGGGAACCGTATCGCCGTCGGACCGTCGTCGACGTCAAGCGCCTCGCCGAGTTCTTCGCGCAACCGGGTGGCGTCGCGGGGTGCGGCCACCCGGATGCCGGGCACGATGTTCAGCATCGACAGGTCCCACATGCCGTTGTGGCTGGCCCCGTCCGAACCAGTGATCCCGGCCCGGTCGAGCACCATGGTGACGGGCAGCTTGTGCAGCGCCACATCCATCATGATCTGGTCGAAGGCCCGGTTGAGGAACGTCGAGTAGATGGCCACCACCGGGTGCATGCCGCCCATCGCCAGCCCGGCCGCCGACGTGATCGCGTGTTGCTCGGCGATGCCGACGTCGAACAAGCGATCCGGGAACCGCTGCCCGAATGCCGTCAGCCCGGTGGGACCGGGCATCGCCGCGGTGATGGCCACGATGTCGCGCCGTTTCTTGGCGTAGCCGATGAGCGCGTCGGAAAACGTCGCCGTCCAGCCCGGGCCGGCGATGTTTGTCGCTTGGCCGGTGACCGGGTCGATCACCCCGCAGGAATGCATCTGTTCGGCCTCGTCGTCCTCCGCCGGGCCGTAACCCATGCCCTTGCGGGTAACGACGTGCACGATCACCGGACGCCCGAAGCCGCGGGCATGGCGCAGCGCGACCTCGACCGCTCGTTCGTCGTGACCGTCGACCGGGCCGACGTACTTCAGGCCAAGGTCGGTGAACAACAGCTGCGGTGACAGTGAGTCCTTGATGCCGGCCTTGACGCTGTGCATGAAGCGGTAGGCGATCTGGCCGACGAGGGGCAGCGAACGCACCGCGTCACGACCCTTTTCCAGCACGTGCTCGTAGGCCGGCTGCAGCCGCAGCGTGGCCAGGTGGTCGGCGACACCGCCGATCGTCGGCGCGTAGCTGCGGCCGTTGTCGTTGACCACGATGATCACCGGGCGACGGGAGGCGGCGATATTGTTCAGCGCCTCCCAGCACATTCCGCCGGTCAGCGCGCCGTCACCGACCACGGCCACCACATGCCGGTTGCGGTGACCGGTCAACTCGAACGCCTTGGCCAGGCCGTCGGCGTAGGACAACGCCGCGCTGGCGTGGCTGGACTCCACCCAGTCGTGTTCGCTCTCGGCGCGCGACGGATACCCCGACAGCCCGTCCTTCTTGCGCAGGCTCTCGAACTCGTGGCTGCGTCCGGTCAACATCTTGTGGACGTAAGCCTGGTGACCGGTGTCGAAGATGATCGGGTCGTGCGGTGAGTAGAAGACCCGATGCAGCGCCAGCGTCAGCTCGACGACGCCGAGGTTGGGCCCCAGGTGCCCCCCGGTGGCAGCGACCTTGTGGATCAGGAACTCGCGAATCTCGCCGGCCAGCTCGCGGAGCTGCTGTTGGGAAAGGTGCTGCAGATCAGCGGGCCCGCGGATCTGTTCGAGCATCCCGCTAGTCTACGCAGCGACCGGCGGATCACTAGTTCTCGTGGGCTCGAGCACACGCAGACGTATTGTTGCCAGCATGCGCGCCGCGGAACTCGCCGAGGACTTCCCGGTCGTCAGCGTCGACTCCGATGCGCTCGATGCTGCCCGCCTGCTCGCCGAGCACCGCCTGCCCGGGATAGTCGTGACCGACAGCTCCGGAAAACCCTTCGCGGTGCTGCCGGCTTCCCAGGTCGTCCGCTTCATCGTGCCGAAATATGTGCAGGACGACCCCTCGCTGGCCGGCGTGCTCAACGAATCCATGGCCGACCGCGCCGCCGACAAGTTGGGCGGCAAAACGGTCGGGGCCATGCTGCCCGACCACCTGACCAATGTGCCGTGGGCACACGCGGATGACACGATCATCGAGGTGGCCGCCGTCATGGCGCGCTTGCGAAGCCCGCTGATCGCGGTGGTCAAAGACAAGGCGCTGGTCGGCGTCATCACCGCGTCACGTCTATTGGCCGCGGCCTTGAAACACTGATACTGCCCAAAGCCTTGAGCAGACAGGACAATCGATGAGCGTCGTGGCGGTCGTCGTGTTCGTCGTCGCCTATGCGCTGATCGCCAGTGATCGTGTCAACAAGACCTTGGTGGCGCTGACGGGCGCGGCGATCATGGTCGCCTTGCCGGTGATCGACTCCGACGACGTGTTCTACTCCCGCGCAACCGGAATCGATTGGGACGTCCTGTTTTTGCTGCTGGGCATGATGATCATCGTCAGCGTGCTCCGGCAGACCGGTGTCTTCGAATACACCGCGATCTGGGCGGCCAAGCGCGCCCGCGGTTCGCCGTTGCGCATCATGATCCTGCTGGTGCTGGTCACCGCGTTCGCGTCGGCGCTGTTGGACAACGTGACGACGGTGTTGCTGATCGCCCCGGTCACGCTGCTGGTGTGCGACCGGCTGGCGATCGGTCCGGCACCGTTCTTGATGGCCGAGGCGTTCGCGTCGAACATCGGTGGCACGGCGACACTGATCGGCGACCCACCCAGCATCATCATCGCGAGCCGGGCGGGCCTGAGCTTCAACGACTTTCTGATCCACCTGACCCCGATAGTGCTCATCATCACCGCGGTCTTCGTCGCGTTGTTGCCGCGGCTGTTTCCGGGCGCATTCGCCGTCGATCCCGAACGCGTCGCCGACGTCATGTCGCTGGAAGAGCGCGAGGCCATCCGCGATCCCCGGCTGCTCATCAAATGCGGCGTCGTCCTGATAGCGGTCCTGACGGCGTTCGTCCTCCGCTCGCCGCTGCACATGGCACCGTCCATCGCGGCGCTGCTGGGCGCGGGCATTCTCATTGTGATTTCCGGGCTGGACCATTCAGACTATCTGGCCAGCGTCGAGTGGGACACGCTGTTGTTCTTCACCGGACTGTTCGTGATGGTGGGGGCCCTGGTCAAGACCGGCGTCGTCAACGACCTGGCGAAGTGGGCCACCGCGGCGACCGGCGGGCACGCCCTGTTGACGACGATGCTGATTCTCGGGGTGTCGTTCGTGTTCAGCGGCTTCATCAACAACGTTCCGTACGCCGCGACGATGGCGCCGGTCGTCGCCCAACTGGTTCCGTCAATCGCGGGCCACGTCAATCCGCAGGCACTGTGGTGGGCCCTGGTCCTCGGCACCGACCTCGGCGGCAACCTGACCGCCGTCGGGGCGAGCGCCAACGTCGTCATCCTCGGGATCGCCCGCCGCGCCGACAGTCCCATCTCCTTTTGGGAATTCACCCGCAAGGGCGCGGTCGTCACGGCGATCTCCGCCGCGCTGTCGGCGCTCTATTTATGGTTGCGATATTTCGTGTTGGCCTGAGCCGCGGTGCCACTGGCAGTTGGCAACAGGTCGTCATGCTTTACAACCCGCGATGTCGGGGCCAAATTGTCTCGTCACCAGGGCAAGCCCGTCGGCTGTGGTGACCGAAACCCGTTGTGCTGCTACTAGGTTCATCAGCGTGGCCAGTGCCTAATCGTTGAAATGGCGCCCGTAGTCCCAGCGCTCAAGCCACAACTGCAGATCGTGCACGCCGAGCGCAAACAATGCCAGCGACACCGCTATCACGACGGCGAGGAGGGTACTCATAGTCGGCCCATTTCGCGGGCCATGCGGGACTCCTCGAAGAAACTGAAGCGCTGCGGGTAGTGCCGTCGTGCGGGGGGCCGGTGCGCTGCGGCGCCGACAACTCGGATCGCCTCGATCAACCGGCGGGAGATCGACGCCGGCCGCGACGACACGGCCGCCGCGGTGCTGAACACGACCCGCTGGGGGGTGATGAGAACGGGCGCATGAGACGTCCCGTACTTCACCAACGTTGGTTCAGCATCTCCGACAACATCGGGTGTCACCTCGGATGCCGTTGGTGATTGAGACATTTCGCCTCCTTGCCGTGTTGGTTTGCCACCCTGGGTGGACATGCTTTGATAGGCATCGAGTGTCGTCGGATAGCAAGGCGGTGGGCCAGAGAGCACACACCACAGTTGGCGGTCATGTGCACCCCGGGTGTGCGCATCAGCGTCGAACGTGGTGCCTGCCTACCTGCCCGGCTGCCCGAGCGTCGCGCGAGGATGCTCATCTTCGGTGCGCGACGCCCGACACGCCGGACGTGGCGAACTTCGGTCAGAAACGAGGACGTGAACGCGTTAGTCGGGCGCGGACCCTGAACTCGGCGTGAGGATTTCGAAGCTTTCTGCCGCACCGCGGTGTGATGATGACAACGTCACTTTTCAGCGTGCTAGGCCACCCCGGGGAAGTATGCACCACCACCAACGGTGGTGTCCCCAGGCTGTTGGAGCCCCTTGAGTTCTCCGAAAATCGTTGCACCGGCCGACTATCGGCCGTCAACGCGAACCTACGAGATCGCCAGCGGGACATTGCTTAACCGATAGGTGCCCGCGCGCGCTGTTGCGGCTGCCACAGCAGTTGGCGCCAATCCTGTCATGAGGAGGAACCGAGGAATGATCAAGACACTGCCGAACTCGCGCGACGTGCCGCTGCGGGTGATGAACTGGCGTGGCGCCAGCTCGTCGACGGGTTGGGGCCGTTGCCGCGTCGGGGCGTACCGACTGGGCGAAACTGAGGCCTTTGACGCGGTCGGTAACCGCGCGCAGCCGTTTTGGTGCGCTCCGACGGGCACACCTGCGCCGTGCTGCCGGGCGCCGATCCCCACGAGCAGTTGAGCAGGCCATCACCACGCTATCGACGGAACCCGAGCGATCACCCGGTGCAGTCGAGGCCGCGATGTGCGCCCGGTCGATTCGTCGCATCGACCACAGCCGACCAACCAGGAGAAAAGCGCCATGAAGCCGCCACTTTTTCTGCCAGACGTCCTTGGCGCGGCCGAGGAACGGGGACTCCCGGAATCCGATCGCAGCGCCGTCGGTTTCCGACGATCTACAGAGGCGGAGTGACAGCATGCCATCGCTATGGGGTCTCGGCCAGCCCGGTGACAGGGATGTATTCGCGGACGGTGACCACCGCTACGCGATGTGGGATGCGGCCTACGTGTTGGGATCACTGTCACCCGGCGATCGGCGCGAATTCGAGGCGCACATGGCCAACTGCCCGGCATGCCGACATGCTGTCGCCAAACTCAGCGGCATGCCGGCCATACTGTCGCAACTCGACGGTAATAGCGTCGCCGCGATGAACCGGGGACGCCGAGATGTTCGGCCAGGCGATTCTCCGACGAAGGCGACACGTTCGACCGGTCATCGATTGCTTTCGCAACCGTCGAGTGCCGCACGCCGGCCCGCAGCAAATGGCGGGTCGCGTCACAAAACCAAGTAGCTCACTACGCTGGCCGACCGGCGCCGGTACGCGGATAGTTTCAATGATCAACACCGACGGCTCGAGTAGCGATCGTGAATGAGTGATCGTGAACGACCTGGGAAGGACGGCATTAAGTTGAGTGGTCCAATTTCGGTCCTCATTGTCGAGGATTGCCTGCTGGTGCGAGACAGCGTTTGCCGGGCATTGTCGACCGACGCCGATGTGACTGTCGTTGGTGTCGCCGAGGATTATGACTCCGCGGTCGAACTCGTCGAAAAGCATCAACCGACGATGCTGCTCACCGACGTGCGGATGCCACCGACGTCGACCGATGAGGGCATTCGGTTGGCCCGGTGGATGCGGACGGCGCATCCGGATACCGGGGTGATCGTGTTGTCGCAATACGCGGATCCGGCCTACGCAGCGGGGTTGCTGGACGGTGGTACGGCGGCCCGCGGGTATCTACTAAAGGAACGTGTTTCACATTTCGACCAGCTCAGCGAGGCGGTGCACCAAGTCGCGGCCGGTGGGACGGTGCTCGATCCGCTGGTGGTGGAGGCGCTGCTGGCCCAGCCGAGCTGCGCCGCGACGCTCAGCCGGTTGACCCCCAGGGAACGCGAGGTGCTCGCCGAATTGGCAACGGGGCTCAGCAATCGCACGGTGGCGCAACGGCTTTTCCTGTCTCAGCGGGCGGTGGAAAAGCACATTAATTCAATTTTCGCCAAGCTCGGCTTGACCGTCGACGACTCGGTTGATCGGCGGGTCAAGGCTGTGCTGATGTTCCTCGACGACTTCGCCTCAGCTTAAAAGTGCGGTGTCCACACCCTCAAGAAGTGTGGTGTGTACACCATGGTGGGTGGTACACGGGCTCCGGATAATGCGAAGGTGAGGGACGAGCGGGTGCGAGTGTGGGTCGTCGACGACCGGGCCAGTTTTCGGCACGCTACTGCCGCCACCGTGGCTGCCACGGAGGATTTCGTCATGGCCGGCGAATGCGAGACCGGTGAATCCGCGATCCAACTCCTTCGGGACAGTGGTGCTTGGATCGTGTTGATGGATATTCACCTGCCGGAAATGGGCGGTATCGAAGCCACACGGCGAATCCGCGCCGCACACCCAGATCTGATGGTCCTGCTGATGTCAACCTACGACGTCGAGGACCTTCCCCCTGAGGCCGCCGATTGCGGCGCCGCGGCCTACCTACACAAAGAACACCTGAGTCCAGATCTGCTGACCCGGCTATGGCGAGCAGCCCACTGAGGCCCACGACGGCAACCGGAGCGGTGCCCTACTGGCGGGTGCCGAAGGTCCTGTTTCTCGCGGCGGTCCGGTCTTCGTCTTTGTTAGGTCACGACCTCATTCACCGCCTTAAGGCGGAACGCTTTCAGCTGTTCCTCGCTGGTTACCTGGCCATGTACCTCGGTACTGGCGTGTTGCTGCCGCTGTGGGAGTACCAGTATGTGCTGCGATCCCCCTTTTTGCTGGCCATCGTTGGGGTCTGCACCGCGCAGTGTGTCGTGCTGGGGGCCGCACTGCGCCTGGCGCGACGCACCAGATATCAGCAATCGATCACGCTGCTTTGTATCGGTCACTGGGCCGCCGTTTTGCTCATTACGTTCGTCGCGCCGGCCCTGTTGCCGGTGATGGTGCTCGCGGCCCTGGTGCCCGTCGTTTTCGCCGAGCCCTACATCCGTTGGCAGCGAGGGCTGGTTTTCGCCGTGATTACCGCCGGCTGCGTACTGGCTCTGGGTGCACTGGCACGCTTTCAGAATGTTTCACACCTGGCCCGGCAAGGGCCTCGCTGGATCGAGACCGCATTCATCGTCGCAGCACTGCCGGTCGTCGCCTTTCACATCCTGGTGATTGCGTGGAACAACGCCGCGGCGCTGCGAGTCTCGGAGAGCATGCTCGCCGAGCGCGCCGCCCAACTCGAAGCGTCACGTAGCCGACTGATCACCGCCGCTGACGAGGAACGGCGCCGCCTCGAACGCGACCTGCATGACGGCGCCCAACAACACCTCGTCGCCCTGGCGGTGCTCATCCAACTCGCCCGCACCGCCGGACACGACCGCTATCAGCCGCTGCTCACCGAGGCGTCCGGGCTGGTAGAGACCGCCATCGCCGAGATCCGCAGGCTCGCCCACGGGATCTACCCCCCGCTGCTCGTCAGCGGCGGTCTGGCCCAAGCCTTGCCGGCGGTCGCCGCGCACGCCCCGGTCCCCGCGCAACTGGACTTGCAGGGCCTCGGCCGCTACCCCGCTTCGATCGAGACCGCCCTGTATTTCTGCTGCAGCGAAGCGCTGCAGAATGCCGTCAAACACGGCGGCCCCGACACCACGGTCACAATCACAGCTCATACCAACGACCGGATGCTCACCCTCACCATCAGTGACACCGGCCGCGGATTCGACCCCACGACCATCGGCACCGGGCTAACCAATATGACCGACCGCCTGTCAGCCATCGGCGGAAACCTCGTTATCGACACCGCACCCGGACGCGGCACCCGCGTCACCGCCGTGATCGCCAACCCGACGCAACCAGGCCGCTCGGACCCGTCTTGCGTGGTTGATGCCGAGGGGGATCTAACCCTATTCAGCCACCCGCTTACAGGGCTGAGGCGATAGGCACCACATGACATTCATGTCAAGTCGGTCGATGCGGATGGCGCAGCGCCGGCACCCGCGGCGCCGCCAGGGCCGCTCGGGAGCTGATTGTCCATACCCTTAAGAAGTGTGGTGTGTACACCATGGTGCGCGGCAAACGGCCACCGCATAATGCGCAGGTGAGGCACGAGCGGGTGCGAGTCTGGGTCGTCGACGACCAGGCCAGTTTCCGGCTCGCTACTGCCGCCACCGTGGCTGCCACGGAGGATTTCGTCATGGCCGGCGAATGCGAGACCGGTGAATCCGCGATCGAACTCCTTCGGGACGGTGGTGCTGGGATCGTGTTGATGGATATTCACTTGCCGGGAATGGACGGTATCGAAGCCACACGGCGAATCCGCGCCGCACACCCAGATTTGATGGTCCTGCTGATGTCAACCTACGACGTCGAGGACCTTCCCCCTGAGGCCGCCGATTGCGGCGCCGCGGCCTACCTACACAAAGAAAGCCTGAGTCCGGATGTGCTGACCCGGCTATGGCGAGCAGCTAACTAAAGCCAGTCCGATGCTGTTAGGTCACGACCTCATTCACCGCTTTGCGAAGGAACGCTTTCGGCCGTTGCTTTCTGGTCTGATTGACATCTATTCCCATCCTGGCGCAGTGCTGCCGCACAGCTTGGCGACGAAACGCCTTCAGCTGTTCCTTAGCGCTCTCCTTGCCATGTATTTCATTGGTGGCGTGTTGCCGTGGCTGGCCGAATATTTGTGGGTGCTGCGATCCCCCTGGTTGCTGGCCATCGTTGGGGTCTGCACCGCGCAGTGTGTCGTGCTGGGGGCCGCACTGCGCCTGGCGCGACGCGCCAGATATCAGCAATCGATCACGCTGGTTTGTATCGGTAACTGGGCCGCCGTTTTGCTCATTACGTTCGTCGCGCCGGCCCTGTTGCCGGTTTTGGTACTTTTGGCGTTGGTGCCCGTCGTTTTCGCCCAAGCCTATGCCCGCTGGCAGCGAGGGCTGGTTTTCGCCGTGATTACCGCCGGCTGCGTACTGGCTCTGGGTGCACTGGCACGCTTTCAGAATGTTTCACACCTAGCCCGGCAAGGGCCTCGCTGGATAGAGGCCGCATTCAT